>Ga0209597_1000240_pt1 | contig 36481 bp, 24 predicted proteins | sample M_140625_MF_Meta_FD_187316 | JGI IMG/M metagenome (GOLD analysis project Ga0209597, IMG submission 187316) | Freshwater microbial communities from Lake Montjoie, Canada to study carbon cycling - M_140625_MF_MetaG (SPAdes) (version 2) | ecosystem: Environmental > Aquatic > Freshwater > Lake... | reverse complement strand
TGAGTTATAAGACAGTGTTTTATCTTATATTATCTTCAGCAAGGTATGTAATTATTATTCACAAAAGGCCTTACCCCAAAACTTGCTATAACATAATTTTTATTACGTATATTCAATGAATAAATATCACGGCTTTTTCACAAAAACCCGTACCAAAAATGTTACTATAACAGAATGTATGACGTTACAATAAATGTACTCAGTATATTCACTGAATAAATAGTAAAAGTACTACTAAAAACTGTTATAGCAAATAAAATTAAGTTATAAGACGGTGATAAATATAAAAAGTACTACTACATTTTACCTTATCGACCAATTTTATTTTGCTCGTATTTTTGATTATATTTATAAATATTATATAATTGTTCTTAGTGTTTTTATGTATATTATTAATTGAAATAATTAATAATATATTTTTAAAAACGGTCGACAAGGTAATATTTATTTGCTATAACAGAATAATAGTATTTCTTATATTTATTCAGTGAATATACTGACTACATTTATTGTAACATCATACATTCTGTTATCGTAACATTTTTGGTACGGCTTTTTGTGAAAAAGTTGTGATTATTCCGATACAGTATTTGTGACAACTACCTGTGACGTTTTAGTACTTTTTGTATGTATTCTATGGGTAGTATATTTAATATCTTCCGTAAGTAGTTTTATATTTTTCTTTTGTAATTGATCAAATAAATATTGTTCTGACTTAATTTGTTTCGTTTTTGAATATTCTAGTAACGAATCGTATAAGGTACCATAATAAATAGCAACACTTGGTATCGAAATCATAAATTTATCATTCGCTCCATGCCAAAAGTCCATTTTTGGCATAATAAGATTATGATCCGATAACGATGATAGTTTTTCTAATGGAAGAGGTGTTGTAAATTCTAATTCAGGTCGTGTAATCATTACATAATCGTAAGTTGTATGTTTCATATATGTTTGTAATGTTAATGTAATTTGTTTTTTTGAATACAATGCTAATACCATATTTTGTATTACTTTTTTATCTAATAATTTAGCTTTCTCTGGATCATCGGGATGTCTAGGTTTCATCCATTCACCAATATGATTATAATATTCATCTATCTTTATTCTTGATAAAATATCATCTTGATTTTCTATGATACATGAAATGGGATTAATAATTTGAATAATATGTTCATTATTGTAAGAAGAAATATATTCATTAGCCCAATCGTTTTTATATTCACCATAAATGGAATAACTATGAATAAAAATATCATATGTAATATTATTTTGTTTTAGTACTTGTAATATATTTTTTTTGAAATTTTTATAAGTATATTCTAAGTTACGTGTTAGTCCAAAAAATAAAATTGCCATTCGTTTTGGTTTTTCTGTATGTATATATTTTTCTATTGAATTGTATCGATCTACTTTATTTTCTTGATATAAGTAATCCATTTGTGATCTATTTTATATATTTGATATATAATAATTAAAAATGATTACTATTAATAAAAAAAAATAGTCAATGGTAAAAAAAATAAAAAAAGTACTACTAGATAAATGATGATGAATTTACACCACTTGTTAACAACCAGTATCGAATCTGAATTACGATCACATCATGTATCCGAAGAGGGTATTCAAAAAATAATGTATCCAACACTACCAAAAACGGTACCATTACGTACGTTATACAATGCACAATATACTACAGATGACGATTGTAAAAAATATAATCTGTCAGATAACGATTGTGAAAAATTAAAAACCATTGGTGAAAACGCACGTATACAATGGAAGGCTGCTATCGATGCGCTTTGGAAACGTAATGTTAGTAGAAACAGAGTCTATCCATTACCATTACTTGATTACCAACCCGATCCACTTGTAAAAAAAAGAGAAATGATTTCTTTAGTAAACGATCACTCCACATTATATAAACTATTTTTTGATTATCCAACAACTATCATAGTTAATCCTACTCAATTTACACAATTGCGTGGGAAAACCATTATTGATCTTGATGGTAAAACGATACAAGAATTTGATGTACAATGGGGAGCAATTGTACATTCAGAATTACAATTGTGTGTTACAATGGAAGCATTACAACCGATTAGTATCTATGGAATTATTTTTTACTATGTGATGTTATTTGAATATCATAACCAATCACCTACTGATTTTACAACTACCATAAGAACATTACAAGAACGTATGATGAATAATATCATGAATCCAGAATACCGTTCTGATACGGGAACAGTAGAAGAACAAGCATACCTACAGTTGCAGGAAGAAATTCTGCAACAACTTACTGATCTGTTACCACAAGATCATGTACGTTCTATATATCATACCTTTCGTCAATTTGTACGTGTACTACAAGCGGATGCATTATTTGCTACACTTGTATCGAGTTATTATCGTTTGAAAAAGATAGAAGAAATGATAGCAGAAAACAAGTTATCGTTTATGGGTGATATGACAATCTTTACAGTAGTGATATCGAGTGCTCAATTTTTATTATTTATTTATAGTATTATGAAATGGTTTCATATTTCTAGTGATGAAGTAGAAAGTGATCCATTTTCTCTTGAACATGCGTATCATACCATTACGGTACCGATCAAACGATTACTATTTCAATTCGCTCAACCATTTCCATCACCACATCCTGATGTATCATGTCTATATGTATTTGATAAGATGATTGGATTATTATATGCATTTATGAATAAAGATCTAGGTGAAAAAATGATAACCATTTTAGGAAAAAAACAACGATCGAAAAAAAGTAAGGGTATACAACGACACAGTAAAAAAACTCATAAAAATTGTAAAAAAAAGACAGTACACAAATAATCGATATAAAAACGTTATATCATACAAATATGCAACAGCATATCAAACAGATGATTATTGATACTGCCGCTCGTCACGCATTTCCAATCACGAAAAGTGATACAGCAAGTGTTTATACACTGGATACCATAACAACCGATTTATTATACCACTACAATTGTTCTTTTGTTACAAACGTATGGATTGCTTCGACACCCATTACTTTTCAAGGCGTACCAACACCAGCAAAACATGTTTATCTTATTTTTGAAGTGGGAGATGTGAAACTGGTCATGGAAAAACATGAACGTACTGAATTAACCATGTATACGATACGACCACACGAAGAATCCGTTTTAATTCCATTGTCACTATTCGATTTGTATTTCAGAAAACAAACACTCGGTGAATGGATTGAAAATGGAATATTATATTATCATATTGAAAAAGGAGGAAGTACTAGACCACTCGGTGACACATTACAATTATTTTGGAGTTGTTATCATGTCACACAAAACAATTGTCAGCAGTTTGTATGGAGTATGTTACTAGCCAATCAATTTCCATACGAACGAATGAATACAGAACCTTTTTTACGTTATAATCAAAAAGCAGAAGACATTGCAACACGGGCGATAGACCATGTTGAAAAAGTTAGTGCAGAACAAGGTTATCATCCACTGTTTCGTAACTTGTCCAAATCCATTACGAATGCATTTATGGATTATGTATCTAAAGTGACCACGACACTTGCCCAAGCCGAGCAAAAGAGTGTTCGAGAAAGTTCCTATGCCATGACCAGTAATGGTAAAACAATTACGTACTATGATCCATCCATTTCTGCAGAACAAGTTTGTCGTATGGAAGAAGAATCGCATCCAATTCGTTACTAATACAAGGCCTTTTCACAGAAAACCCGTACCAAAAATGTTACAATAAATGTACTCAGTATATTCACGAAATAAATAGTAAAGGTACTATTAAAAACTGTTATAGCAAATAAAATTGAGTTATAAGACGGTGAGAAAACCTTGTATTGCATAACAGTTTGTGTAGTTAAAAAAATAATATAACCAAGATGAGTATAAAACAATTAGTACACTGTTTACAAAATAATACTCCTATTTTCCATCGATTTGCATCTTATCGAGGAACTGACTGGAAATCAATCATCATGTATCATTCAAAAATGAAACCGTGTTCAAAGGTATTGTTTCAATCACATGATACTAAACTTGTCATCACAGGATGGCATCTTCACCAATTTTGTATTATGGAAACACCACCACACGTAATCATTCATTCATTAGTCCTAGAAGGAGGATTATATTATAATATGGGGTACAGTAAAAATATTATTCATCCGTATACATATCATTATCTTGGTCCAGATCAAACATGTCAATTGTTAGCGGTTCAACCTAGCGCTAGTCTTCATTTGATTCGGTCTGCCGATGATGTGTACTAAAACAATAAAAAAATCACCGTCTTATAACTCAATTTTATTTGCTATAACAGTTTTTAATAGTACTTTTACTATTTATTTCGTGAATATACTCAGTATATTTATTGTAACATCATAAATTCTGTTATCGTAACATTTTTGGTACGGGTTTTTGTGAAAAAGCCGTGAAAAAAATGAAGTAGTATCATTTTTTCTTTTCACGTACAAGTTATAAAAACGAATGGGGTACGAAGCACGATGGTTATTTGGATGGAAGATATCGATGACACGACTCATGTCATGGTGTACAAAACATGATATTGATATCCAAACGTTACTATATGATCCGACGGAATACGAAGAATTCATTCCATCATCTGTTACATTCATTTATGCACTCTCTGATGACAAGGAAAATTACACCATTGGTATTCATTTACAATCGATTAATGGTACATTAGATTCTTTCCAAGATATTTCAGGCGAGACAATTGACGAAGCACAAACATTTGCAGAACAATTTACATCTTATGAACGGGTACCGCCTCAATTATATGTTATGGTACATCATACGTAATAGTAGTACTGTTTTACTCACGACTTTTTCACAAAATACCGTACCAAAAATGGTACTATAAATGGTACTCAGTATATTCACTGAATAAATATAAAACAAGGCCTTTTCACAAAAGGCCTTACCCCAAAACTTGCTATAACAGAAATTTAATTAATATTACTTATCTATACTTTATTATTTATATAATAAAGTAACCATAGTAGTTAATTACATGGATGTTATACGTTTGTTATGAGTTTTACATTTTTTAGACATTGATTTACGTTTTTTAGACATTGATTTACGTTTTTTAGACATTGATTTACGTTTTTTAGACATTGATTTTTTACCCATCATTTCATCATCATAATATATTTGTTCAAGTGATTTTTTTCCATCAGTCATAATAACTCTATAGCTAGCCATACCTTCTTGATTATTTGGTATATATGTTATCGTATCACCTACAGCAACATCTGGATCTTGTAGTTTTTTATAAATATCATTTCCTTGTGTAACATCATATTCCGTAACAGTGTGATTTTTCATTTTATGTTAGTAAATAATAAAATTATTATTTTATTTTTATATTATACAAAAATATATTTGTTGTCATATGCAATTATGTTTTATACTAATTAAGCATCGTCTTATCACTTAATTTTATTTGCTATAACAGTTTGTAGTAGTACTTTTACTATTTTATTTATTTAATTAATATACTGAGTACATTTATTGTAACATCATACATTCTGTTATCATACCAAAAATGGTACAGGTTTTTGTGAAAAAGTCCACACTCTTTTTACTCTATTTATTTGCTATAACAGAATATAGTAGTATTTATATAGTTTATTTAGTATATTCACTGAATAGATAAGTAATAATAATTAAATTTCTGTTATAGAAAGTTTTGGGGTATCCGCCATGAGCGGAGTAAGGCCTTGAAAAAGTCATGTAATTAAGGAATTGTAAATATACCACATGGACGTGGATCACCTAATGGTCCAACGGCTGTATCTAATGGAATTGTAAATGTTTCAGTTGGTTTTACGCATGTTCCATTTTTGGATTCATAAAATGTTCTCTGAAAATCACCGGAATCAAAATAGATATCTTTTGTATCAAAATCGGCCCATTGTGGATCATGGGGAAACAACACACTCGGATTAAAACATGTACCAATCGGCGTTTTGTAATTTACACAATCTGATTTACAATCTTTACATGCTTTCATGGTAATGGAATCGTTATAAAATTCCATAGTAATAGAATCCTCTTCTTCGTCTATCAAATATTTATAAAATGCAGCAGCCATTTTTATTTATTTCTTACTATTTTATTTCTTGATTTTTTTTTACTATAAAAAAATACTCACGGTCTTTTGTGAAAAAAACCTTATTCCACTATTGACCGGATACGCCTAACACTTACTATAAAAAAATGAAAACACGAAGAGTGCTATTGTATAAATGTATAAAAACGTAACTCATATCCATTTTGAAATGAATCAATTACCTTATCAACTCGTAGAAATGATACTACACTATATTGTTCCACCACAAATCGTGTTACGAGAAGGTGTCGACCCAAAAAAATGTATCAAGGGACTGTGTAATACTACTCAATGTCAACGTCAATCGTATGTACTACCAATGGTCACCCGAGTTCATAATGTATTGTATTATATCAAGGAGAAGATAAAAAAAACATGTACTGATTTTATTCTTTCATCAAGTACGGTAGTACTAGTAGATGGGCATTGGATGGATTGTTATCCAGATGACGATGCTATGAATTATATGTTATCGTTTCCAGAAAAAAGACATTTAAGGTACAATAGTAATCCACATCCGGTAATTGTAACGTATTTGTTACAGCATCCAATTGAAATGACATGGTATTTGTTTTCAATGAATCCCCATCCGGTAGCAATAGCACATTTATTACAACACATATATAAAATCAATTGGGTTTCTTTTTGTAAAAATCCGAGTATAGATGCAGTAGACTATTTACTTGCCCACCCGGAAAATATTGACTGGATCACATTTTCACGACATCCGTTGATTTATGTGTTGAAACCAGATCAGGAATTGCATCAGGAATGGATGGAACAATTACGTACATAGACACGAATGAGTAAATAAAAAAAGCATGAACATACATTGGAACAGGATTTATTACTTTTTAGTGAAAAAGTAATATACTAAGACTAATACTATTTTTAGAAAAGGTCTACAATCATTTTGGGTTAGACCTTTTTCTAAAAAGACCTGTTATTTGTAAAAATAATACAATAAATTTCGTACCTCTTGGTTATAACTTTCAAATGTTTCTGGTGGTGCCGTATTGCGTAATGAAATGGTTCGTAATAAACGTATTGTCAAATCTGCATAATCTTTTAAGCACGCACACCCTACTGTATAATGTCGTAACAATAATGGACTACCACTTCTCATTAATGGTAATGCAATCGGATTCTTATCAAACATATCCTTTAACGCTTCATAGACACATTGTCGAGCATACATACTTGGTCCCCTGCATGAACATGGAAACGTACGAGTCAGATCAGCTTCAGATGAGGTAGGAATAAATAAATTGTACTCCATGATGATAATGATACATGTAGTATTATCGTTGAAATTTTTTCATTTTTTATATGATTATTACTTTATACGATCAGTAAAAATGAAATCAAGTTTGATAAGTTGAAAATCATCAACTGTATCCATGTCATCACATCTCGAAGCATTGTTTCCCGAAACCATTATGGAATTTGTGGAACAAGATCGTCTGGCGGATTTTATAGAAGAATTATCATATTTTCCTGATTCTGATTGGCGAATTGGGTATCGGTATTACAAAGAGTTGGTACGAAACGGTGTGGTATTGGATGAACGATGGAGTATCTTGTTTCGTCTCTTGCGTAAAAAAGATAAGTAAGTAGTAAAAGAACCCATCTATTGTCACTTTTTTTATTTTCATAATGGTATCTATTATGAAAAAAATAGCGAGACTTCGTTTCGATCGAAGGACCTCAAGGTTATGAGCCTTGCGCACTACCTCTGTGCTATCTCGCTTCATATAATATAACGTATTTATTACAAAATATATGTATTCATCGTTTTATAACTTAATTTTATTTACTATTAACAGTTTGTAGTAGTACTTTTGATATTTATTCAGTGAATATACTGACTAAATTTATTGTAATATCATACATTTTGTTATAGTAACATTTTTGGTACGGGTTTTTGTGAAAAAACCGTGAATTTGATTGTATTTACAACTTTTTCATTCTATTTATAACAAGTTTTGGGGTATCCGCCCTGAGCGGAGTAAGGCCTTGTTAAAATATAACACGTAACATAATATACAATACAAATAAACCTAGTAGTGCCCACAATATAATACGAACATATTTATGAAATCGATAACGATTGTTAATGACGGAACCTACTTGTCCATTTAATGTACCGGTGCTTTCTTTACATGGTAAATTAAAATCGGTACCCGAACAACCGGCATTTTTATTATCCGATATATAATGGATAATGGGGTAGTTGCTTAGTGGCAATGGTAATTGATTAACTTGAATTGGTGTAGAAAAAGTAAATCCAGAAGTGTCCGCACCCGAACCATCGATAGTAAAGGTAACAAATTCATTGGGACTCATATAAATATTCAAGGGAATGACTTCTTGTCCATATGCATCATTAATCATACTACATAGTACAAAACGAGTCAGCATTTGACGTTGTAGTAATGTATCTGACTGTTGGCTAGTATCATAGAACCAATTATATAGTGCTGTATAATTAAATTTAGCTAATAAACTTGATCGTGGATAGTTTGTAGTAGTTATAACACCTGGTATATATGCTGTTTGAGGACAGTTTGATAATTGATTGTAGGTGGGACTAGTAAAACCATGTTGAGAATCACCATATCCATTTGTACCTTTACCTGCTGAACTTCTTACTACTTCAAATGGAGCCCATTGTATAAATCCAGGAGTACAACTACCAGCAGCAGCACCGTACTTGTTGTCATCAGCTGGATTACCTTGATTACCCAAATCTGTTCGATATTCAGTAGGTACGAGTACAGGTAATCCAGGACTTACTGTACAACTCTTTTGGTCAGCAGTCAGAGGAGGAGTAACAAGAACGTCATCAGGATAATTATAACCTCCATTATTACATGTATCCAATTGCTGAACGAGTAGACCGGGAATTCCTGTTAATATAGTACTATACAATGAATTATTTATATACCTATTCATATTTGCTTGAATGGTATCTGCAATTTGACAATTGTATCCATTATTATTGGTACTATTGCCATAAATACTAATTAGTATTTGACATAAATTAGGATTATTATTAGCATCAATAATAGGAAACAAATAACGCATAGGTGCATATGAAACTGTTGTAGGAGTTTCAGGTGGAGAGTTGATGTCACAATTTGATGTATTGTAAATAATAGGACCATTAATACCACCAATCATACAATCCAAGTTTTTATCAAAAAACGGCGGTGAATTGTTAACATACATATAAATACCAATAATCACGATGATTAACACTGTGATAATAATAAATGCAGATGGGGTAGAACGACTTGATCCTGTTGATCCTGATGATCCAGTTGATCCTGTTGATCCTGATGATCCAGTTGATCCTGATGATCCAGATGATCCTGTTGATCCGGATGATCCTGTTGATCCGGATGATCCTGTTGATCCAGATGATCCTGATGAACCTGAATTTTTACGACCTTTTTCAATGAGTACAACCATAATAATAATAAAAATAAATAGTAACCCGAGTAGAGAAATTCCTGTAACCGTTGCGGTTGCAGTTTGGTCCGTGATTTGTGAAATATTATTTGCGACATTAGCAACTTGACTATTGGTTACCACTTGATCGGAATAAAAATTAGATGAACTACCAATGGTAAATGCCACGTTTCCTTGTGCAGAGATCGTCGAATTGGTACATTGAATATCATTAGATGTAATGGCGATTTGATTTGAAGCAACTTGCATGGCTTGATTCACGGAATTGGACGCACTAGCCATAGAGGATGCTGAATTTGATGCGTCTGCGTATCCCAGTCCCAAAAAACCGACTGTTGAATTAGCTTTTTGTATTAATTTTTGAGCAATATCATTAACGATAGTTGCGTTTTGCGTGGCCGTCACCACTTGTTTTGAGGTTTGAATGTTTTTATTCATAATGGATGTATTTACATTACCACCAGCTGTAATGTTACAAGCGGTCAATTTAATATCATTACTGGTATTAGCGATTTGATTTTGATTTACTTGTGTATTTTGAGCAATACTTGTTGAAACACTTGCAATCTGTTGAGCTACATTAGACGATTGCGAAGCACCCATATTATTAGTAATAGTGTTTAAAATAAATTTTTAATTATTTTATATTTATTGATTATTTCAACAAAATAATACACATCTCAAAATAATTCCATTTATAATAATAATTCTATTTATAATAATAATTCTATTTATAATAATGGCAACAGGGCATACAGAAAATGATACAGTAAGTTGTTATTTACCTATTATAGCATTTACGATATACGATCCTATTTCTGCATTTCAAGTTGTCTCTGCATATCCATCTCCAAGTCAATTTTCTAATACAGGTGCTAATCATACATATACATGTGGTTCCTTAACTAGATCTTCATGTGGTATTAATCAAACCATAGCCGGACAAAGTAACAATTTTGAAGACAAATTGTTTAGTGCAAATGATATTTTAAATAATTCTCTTCAACTAACAAGTGTAATAAATGATACAAGTGTGATTAATTATAATGCATCTTGTGATTTTTATACTTGTTACAAAGCAGAATCTGGTATTACGCAAACGTGTGGCGTATCATGTACATTATACACATTACGGAGTACTAGTTCAAATCCTATCTCGGATAATACATTTTCCATAAGTACTACACCTAATTACACACCAACTAGTATCATGAATGCGTCTTCTGTCATGAGTAGTCATTTTATGGATACAATGAGTGATTTTTCATTTAATTCAATGTACCTAGGAACAAAACAAAATGGTGCGTGGAGCATAGCTACGACTACTCAACCAATCACAACAATTAATCAGATTCCGATTTCATTTAATATTTGTGCTGAAACGACTAAAAACAAAGATGATAATCATACAGGAACATGTACTTCTATCTATACATTATATAGTGGACCAGGTGCTCCTTTACTGAATCCAGTACCAATCCAAAATAATTCTACTTCAACGATGAATGTTCCAGGAACATTTTCCATGCGATATTATTATCCTATGATAAATAGTACAACATTGTTTTCGAATTGGACAAGTACGATCAGTCAATTAATTAGTTATGTAAATAAGTTACCATTACCAAGCACAACGATCGGTGTCTCTACCATTCCGTTTTATAAGACTTCTAGTTTTCCTTATTTTATTACAACTACGTTACTTTATATTATGTTGTATTTTTTTTATGGTCAACTGTACCACTATAATGAATTTAGTGTTCCAGAAAATAATCCCTATACATCTTATGATGTGTTATCTCAATTACAACAATTTACCTCTTTTATTACTTCCATCTACCGTTCCATTACTTCCGTTTTAGTGTCTTCCCCATCTACTTCTTCTTTTCTACGTGTTTCTTCTAGTGTATTTACACAATGTTGTGTCTACCCTACCGTATCATTTATTGATACAACACTTAATAAAGTCTATATTGACATGTGTGTACCAATTACCATGTTACAAGTATTACATACACAAACACTACAACAACAAGAACAAACCTTATCACAATGGATGAGAAATTTTTTACAAGAAGATCCATCTGGACACTATACGATGGCTACAAGTACAGATCAATTACCTATGACGAGTGCTGTTTATCAATTACAAAAATACGATCGGATTGGTACACCATTTACACCCAATGGCACGATACAAGATTTTATTACTGTGTTGGCAACAAATGGACAAACCTTTCATATTGATATGAATCAATCCTATGCAACTTATACCAATATTGATAGTTCATCCAATCCAACGTATCCTGCATATTCAGTTGGTAGTCAAACACCCTGTCCCTATTTATTATATGGTATCTTTCGATTGTCTGTAGTGAAATGGTCTGTAAAATTAGCTGCATATTGTATGTCTCAATTTCCCAACGCACCTTCTTCGGTTGGATCCCAACAAAGTCTTACGATTGCTTCCATACTTCCATTATTGTCTAATCAAGGTATTTTTTCACAAATTGCTTCCGATACCAATTGGATGCCGAATGATCGTTATACGTATTTGGCTGGTAATGACTCCTCTACCATACCTCATCAATTAAGCACGTATTGTAATACCTATTATACATCAACAAATCAAGTGTATGATAAAATAAGTCCCTGGTTTGTTACACCTACTGGTGCGTTAGTTACTCAAAGTCAAAATGATTGTTTATGTGCGTTTAGTTTATTACAACCCAATGTATATACTGATTTGTCCACCAATCGTATCAGTGCTCAATGTTATGATCAACATTGTTACCAATCCTTATCACCTATTTTACAGGCTTATGGAATCTCTGCTGAAACGTGTTCCTCTAATGAAACATGTGGTATTGTTAACACATGGCTCACGACCACGGACAGTACCAACCAATCATCTGATCCAAGTATGTTAGACGCTACCATGTATGTAAAAAATTGTGGTTCCCTGTATCAGTTTAATCCAGATAAACAATTCTACAATAAGGAAATCATTTGGATGGGATGCGTATACTCACTACTGATATTATTATTCACACTCGTCATTTGTGTGTATCGACAGTATTCCGTATCGACCATTATCGTATGGTGTATTATTGTACTGGCCATCTGTGCGGTACTAACGTATTATGCTTCAAGTATCTTTACTGGAAAATGGACGTGTGCTTCTTTCGGTGCATTAGCAAATCGAAATGGGACCTTTAATCCTATTTCCAATAATCAAAGTACAACAACAGTATCAACACCCATTTGTGTCAGTTCAGTGTATCCTACGTTTCAAATTCCGGATGAATGTTGTAATGGTGCACAATCTACTAGTTGTGAATGCGTTGTAGATCAAAACTGTAATTGTTATTCTAATACAGGAGTGTATGAAGGAGCAAGTACATGTAATTCGGGTAAATGTGTCCTAACAGATAGTTCAGGTGGACGACCTACAACAACAGTATCAACTACAACCACGTCTTATCTACTGATATTGTTTTTTTCGATACTGGCAATTTGTTTACCATTACTTATCGATTTGTATAAACGAACATTTCACTGGAATATTCCTACCATCTTGTATGGGATAATGGTGCTGGTTTTATTTTCTGTGCCCATTGTATTTCTGTATCTCAAATCATTTATGAAAACACAAAAAACCGTAACGACTGATTCATGTACGATTGCAACGTAAAAACATATTCAAGGTCTTTTGTGAAAAGGCCTTACTCCGCTCAAGGCGGATACCCCAAAACTTGCTCTAACAGAATGTAAATTAATATAATGGTTTATTCAGTGAATATACTGAATAAATATTACTATATTCTGTTATCGTACCATTTTTGGTACGGGTTTTTGTGAAAAAGCTGTGTGAAATACTAAATAAATTTTAATATTACGATATTACATAATATGTCAATTCATTCCAAATTTAATTATTATTGTACAGGAACAATATTACCTATTTTAATCATAAACTGGGATACCTCTCGAAATGATCCCACCACTACAGGTAATGAAGCATTACACTTTACAAATGCTTCTCGAGTTTCTAAACTGTATACACCAGGTGGTGATTCAGTAAATTATACTAATACAGGTTGGAAGAAATATTATTGTACTTCTCTCAGTTTTTCATCAGATAAATGTTGTGGTGTAGGTACTTCTAGTAATTGGACTGATTATTTAAAAAGCGTTGCGGAAGGGGTACCTGGACAAATTATTAACGGTATTGCAGCAGCAATATCAGGAGGTTATTTATATGATAGTTTTGTAACATGGGATCCAACTGATTCTATAAGTGGTATAAAGTCTGTTTCAACTGCTAAAGATGAAACAGAAATGGAATATTTGGTTGATGGTAGTCAACCCTATCCACAAACATGGCGTCAATGGATGAGTGTACCGATTGACGATCCAGGACAAGGTGCGAATCCGCTACCTTCTTTTAAAGGAAGAAATGATCAACAAGTACAACTAGTTGGTGGGTATTTGAAAGCATTTAATAATACACTTGCAGGTAAACCTAACACTTCTGTTTATAAGTATTTTAGCTATCCAGATATATCAAATGGCATTATTTTTCCATACTATAGTGAACCAACATTAAATGGATTTAAATGTGAAAATCAAGAAGATAATTTTAATCCCATTTCTGATAAATGTACATTTTCATGTGATTTTGGTTATCTATCCGGATCAGTAGATATCTCTTCGACAACCGTATTTACCATTAATAATCAGAATTCGTTTTCTTATGTATGGGCACCCGATTTAATTACGTATTACCAACCATCTGATCTATCGTATAATTTTACTACATTTTCCATTCAATCAGCATATCAAGCAAAACAATATAATATATGGAATACACCACAGTATTCGTGGTTAATTGTTCCAGGACAATCAGTAAACCAATTACAAAATTCAAATAATGGTGGTTGGCAATTATATACATCGGTTTATAGCAGCACTACAGATCCATTTCAATTTGAACTACCAACTCCATTTATAAACAGCATAACATCTGATCAATCTATATCTACTTCAACGTCACAACAAACCTATGATTTTGATGGAACTGTATGTGCTCGTTATTATTATCGTAACAGTCAAGATCATAGTACAGATTATCAAATGGATATTTCAAATGGAACATTTTTTCATTTGTATCCTACAGCAATGGGACACTTAAGTGCATACCTACTCGCTGTTCATACTGCAAGCACGATTACAATAGGTATAAATAGTAGTATTGATTTATCTGGTATGTATGGATTTTCGTTTTTTTTAACAAGTACAATCCTACATATTTTTATGGATTTATTTTATTGGCAGATTTATAATTATTATAGTAGTGATCAATCGACTGTGACGACTGCATTTACCAATGTCTTTCGTACATCACAATATGATATTTTGTCCGTCTATCAAGAAAATGATTTTACAACCTATATAACGTCTCAATACGATCAATATATTACATCAGCAATTAAAGGAACACCTCACAAAAAAGATTATATTACTGTACCCTATGCTACGTTATCATCTTTTTTTCATTATCCTCAAGTTTACTATGTAAATGATGTAGATACAGGAGTCTATATGAAATGTACCTTTCCTTATCATGTTCTACATAAACTAATTGAACTTGATTTTTCTGATCAAGAATCATTACTAAATACCTATATGAATAATTTTTTTAATGAATCATTAGATACGTACACACAAGGTTTACAAACTTCTTCTATTTCGGTTCATCCTGCAACCTTTACATTACAACCATATGATTCCTCATATCAATTTGTCAAAGGTATGAATATAAGCAATTATATAACCTTATTAGGAAATAGTACATCGACTGTTGCTACAAGTGTACTTTCCTCTGTTCAAGTTCATCTCATTGATTTACAATCTAGTAAACCATTAGTCTATCAACATGGTAATCTCTATGATAATACCAATACATTACTCACCGGAACATATGCTTCGACAATACTGAATCAATTACAAAAACCATTTATTTATCACGATATGTCTTCCAACATAGTGAATCTAGTAAGTCCTCAACCGTATGTAGTGTGCGCAAGTTTTACCTTGCTTGTAAAAAATTGGTCTCCTATCTTGACTGCATATGTATTAAAAGGGTTACAAACAGTACCGTCTTCAAGCATTGTGCTATCTACTGTACCCAATACTATTCCATTAGAAAATATTTATAAACATATGACAGTAACATCCGGATGGTGTCCTCTTCCATTATTTAATGTTATTAAAACGTATGGAGCAACAGTGACAAAAGATGCCATGAGTAGTTTTTGTAATACCTATTATCGACAGTCAGGAACACCCTATACTACTTTATCACAATGGTTGGTATCACGATTTAATTATGATGGAACATCTACTGATTGTTCATGTGTGTTTAGTTTACTTGGACCGGCAGGAACCAGTGCGCCAAATGTAGCATCCATGTGTTATGATAAAGCTTGTAGTACACTTGATCCGGCCGTTCTTAAAGCATTCAACATTACCACAACCACCTGTTCCAATCCAGATACATGTGCTCTTGTTAATGAATGGATGACCTCTATTGATCCATTTAACAAATCCTTACACAAACAAGCATTTAATAATGATGCGTTTGTAACAAATTGTGGATCGTTGTATAGTTCCGAAAACTATTCTCCCATTGCCACAATACTACAACCGACCTCTTTTAACAAAACAGTGTTATGGATGGGAGTAATTTGTATTTTCATTCTCATTTGTTTTATTTATATTGGGATACGATCCATGTCTTTCTCCAAAATGACAGCTATTTTACTGTGTAGTCTATTCACGATGGTAGCTTTTCTAATGTTGTATTATGTCTCTAGTATGGTAAAAGGCAGATGGACTTGTACGCCACCACAAACCATTACTGATGCGTCAAGTAATATAGTACAGATCATCTCACCACAAGCAGTATGTACTAGTAATGTAAACAACAATTGGAAATTACCTGAAGAATGGTGTACCGATACTAAACCATGTTGTGAATGTCGATCAGACAAAGATTGTGAATTGTTAGGGTCCATACCCCAGAATACATCACCCGATGGTATTAACATTGATTCATCAGGATTTTGTATCGGAAGTACGATTGATTCGAGCGGGGGGGATATCATTGTTCCAATTATTGACTTGTCGGGAAATCCCATTCCGATTCTAATGAAACCTGGTCAGTCTTGTTTAAAAGGATATTGTAATGCTGGAACGTGTTTGCTACACTCCAATACACCTCGTCCCACGTATACAACGTATTCAAAAAAACGTGTTCCGTATACGTATCTGATCTTTTTAGTGTTTTTAGCAATTAGTTTACCGTTATTGTATCATGGATTTATCAAGTACAATCATGTTACGATACATGAAAGCATTACTGTAGGTATTGTCTTGGTGCTGTTTTTGTTGCCCTTGTTCTTTTTATATAAACAATCTACACATTATGAATACATTACGAATTTTACATAATTTCAAGGCCTTTTGTGAAAAGGCCTTACCCCAAAACATGCTATAACAGAAATTAATTAATAATATTACTTATCTATTCAGTATATTCACTTAATAAACTATATAAATACTACTATATTCTGTTTGGTCCTGGGTTAATTCTACAATTTTTATTTATGTAATTATTATATTTATCGTATTTTTTACGTAAAAAGTTAATAAAGTATACAACAAAATTGTAGAATTAACCCAGGTCTAATTCTGTTATAGCAAATAAATAGAGTGAAAAGGACGTGCATAATTTTTATAATAATTTTTACAATAATAATTCCATGTTATTTTACTATTTATTCAGTAAATATACTGAATAAATTTATTGTAACACCGTAAATTCTGTTATCGTACCATTTTTGGTACAGGTTTTTGTGAAAAAGCCGTGTAAAAACTGTATTATGTACAAGTCCCTTTATGAATGAAAAAATTTATCATAAATAAAAATATAGGGGTTCTTAAATTAAATATAAATCGTTTTATTATTATTTATAATAATAATACTATTATAATATGAATGTTTCCATTTTTAGTACACTATGTGGAATAGGATTACTCATTATAATCTATGGTATTCTATTACGTTCCTATGTCTTTTATATTATCGGTATATTATGTTTTGTACTGGCAATTTTATATGTAATCTTATCCAAACCACCAACGCCTACCATTCGAGATGCCCAAATTACAAGTAAATCCGTTACCTCTGTGTATTTTAATCCCGTATCCCTGGCCGATTCCTATACCATTAATGCAATCGGTCCCTCTATGAAAACCATCTCCACCACAGTTAACCCTGGTATTTTTACAAATCTGACACAAGGCAATTATTATTTTACCATATCCTCCAGCAATCAATTTGGTACGTCAAACATTTCTCCCAATTCGCAGGTCTATTCGATTACTGTTCCCGTAGCGCCCATTATTACCAATGTTACGATTGTCACCACTAATTTTGTACCTAGTATTCAAGTCACGCTGGGTAATTTAACTAATGTCGGAGGATACGCCACCGTATCATGTGCCTCTTCTTCTTTCTACGTTGATCAATCACTAAATATCATGTTAACTTCCGTGGCCACTGATGAAACAGCATTACCATTGGTATTTCTTTTTACAGGAGTAGCTCCAAATAATTACACCATTACCGCCACACAAACCGATGCCTTGGGTACTTCTCCATCAACATCACAAACCATACTCATTCCACCACCACCACCGGCTCCGGTATTTACCCTGGTACAAATCACCAATACCTCTTGTAACTTAACAATAGAGGATCTGAATGTTTATAATTATCCCATTCGTAGTTTTCTTATTTCCAGTACTGCTGTGAACAGTACGACAACAGTACTGTCCGAAACACTTGGTACCAATACGAGTGTTACCTATACCGGATCCAATTCCATCGAAGTAATCAGTAATAGTAGTGGCGGGATCAGTGGGGAAAATTTATTCCAATTAACCAACATTGACATTTCATTGGGGACACCATGTCGTGTCACGATCCTGGCACAATCAGATTATGGTATTTCACCAAGTACTACGGTCATGTTTCAACCATTTATTTTACTTCAGTGTACAATTCTATCGACACCACCAGTCACATTTGGACCCATTACCTCTTGTACCACATCGAATATTCCACGTGCTTCTTATACTGTGTTTATGTATGATAATCAAACCATGCAATTTATAAATGTACAAAACAATACCATATTGTATCAAACCTATTCTCCATCGGTATGTATCTGGTGGACAGATGGTAGTACGGTAAATGGTGTATATATCATGTCATTGGATACAGCGGGACTTAGTTGTCAATTGTATCCATTTGGATCGGGACAAACGTTATCGTCTTCCTTGTCCATTTGTTTTCCGATTGAATTTGAATATGTCTTATCTCCATTTACGGTTATTTCTAGTGTTGTACCGAATCAAACCATTGTCCCCTTTCCTGTTTCATATGCAACCTCTACAATTATTGGTTCTACTAGTTCTTTGGTAGCAAATCAAGGACACACGAATGACCTATATACGTATTATGTTACGTATGGTATTGATCCGAAAAATATAGCAGGAATGGTCTTGTTTGCAAACTCTACTGGTGCTTTAGTGACCGAATCAGTACAATATGATAGTTCAGGTGCTAGAGGGTACTATCTAACCGTACCAAGTTCGTTTGAATATTTTTCTTTGGTATGGTATAATGTGATTCAGAATAAAATGTGTGGGACACTTGTATTACATAATCCGATACAAAATACAATAACATATCAGAATTTATTTGGGGAGGGACCGGGAACGGATCCGTCGGGATCGTTACCGTTACAAATTAGTTATTTTTCCGACATACCTCCACCTCCATTAGTGGTGGCGACTCAAATTGATAACAGTAGTATGACCATATCACTAACCAATACCAATCGAAATAAAAATATATCCATCATGTCAATGTCTGTGTCTTGTCCTACTTTATTCGGAACTATTACGATTAATTCATCTGGACCTAGTTCTATAAACACAAACGTAATTATATCTAGTTCTGGTTCGATTCAAAATACAATAACGCTAACCATAACAAACTTACTATTTCAACCGGGAGTACAATATCAATTAAATGCAACTTCTTCATCTGAGTATGGGACATCATCACCTTCTTCTACAACTTTTACAGCATTTATTATCATATATTTTATTATAAGTAATTCCAATACAGTGAATTATACATTTACTATAGTTGATATAAATTCGTATACATATACCATGACACAAACTCAATTGCCAATCAATACAATTGATGCACGTTATAAAACATATAGTTCTACTGTTGCTTTCTTTGTAAATCGTAATGATGGAAGTAATATAGATTTTTACTTTATTTATCAAATAAATAGTACTTTATTACATATTACATCATCACGGTCACAAAATACGAATATGTTTGGTTTTTCAACAGTTTATTCTACACCTGTATGGCCTGTTACATATGCTACTACACAGACACTTCTAGTAAATGATAATATGACACTGAATTCGTTATATAATGGTAACCAAAATCAATATCCATCTTCTATCATTACTTCTTATAGTCCTAATAATTTGTTAGGTTCAACTATGTTTCCTACTAGTAGTATTTCGTATCAATTATTACCATTATCTCAATACTATAATAATAATTTTAATTATACGTATTATGTATATTCTCAATCTAATAGTATAAAATGTTATTATGCTTATGATGGTGGTTCTATAAGTACTATTACTTCTACTGGTCCTAACCCAGTACAAAGTACAAACAATTATGTTAATTATTTTACTCTTTCTCTGGATAGTACTGTACCAAATTGTACTTCAATTATGGTAATTGACACAACAAATTTTTGTGGTATTGTATTTCTTATCGACAGTCCAAATAATAATATACAAGCGTATTCATTTGGATGTACACCTACTTCATATTATCCAATGTTTATTTGTTATACTCCGCTCGTACCTCCTCCTCCTACTATAAATTCACTAACATTTGTCAACAATACTACATTACAAATCATAATTCAAGATCAGAATATAAACTTAAATCCTGGATGTAATACATATTCATTTGATATTTATGCTTATAGTGATCTATCAGGTACAGTTATTTTTCATTTAAACCAAGTATGTATTAATATAATACTTAACCCAACAAATTTTCCACAAACATTTAATTTAGATGTTACAAATATACAATTATATGCTGGAAAAACGTATTATTTTAACGTAAAAGCAAATGTAAATCCAGATCCATCAAATCCATCAATTACTTATACATCTGATGTATCCCTTACTTATAATTATGTAGCATCTGTAAATGTAAATATAAATCTATTACAACCTACTAATTTATACTTATATAATTTATATATTATTGATACGATTCAATATCCATTTAATTCACAATCTTTTATTAATGACATAAATAATCTTCAAAATATTACAAATACTAGTGATCCTCTATATCAAAATATTTCATCAAACATTGACAGTATCTCTTCTTTACAACCCTATAAATCAAATTTAGTAAACATGTTTATTAATACAAATACAGCAAATACGTCGACGAATGAAAATTTAAATGCATTTCCAAGTTCCACGTACTATTCGTTTCTATTTAATAGTGTAGTTTCACAAGTTAACAGCAATCTTAATTTTAATTACATTACACAATCAAGTCAAATAACATTGTTTTTAGAACAAAATTTAGACTATATATATAATTCAGCAGCTGATTTAATAAATGCATCACCCATTACTTATTTATATTTTATAGATTCGATTAGTACAACATCAATAACAGTTTATAATAATATTCTAAACTTATTATTTATTACAAATAAAGATTTGGTTAATTCTAACACGATTAATTTACAACAAACGCAGCAAGTACAAGGATCATGTTTAAGTGGTAATTACTATTATAATAGTTGGACCAATTCTTGTACTTATAAAAATTGGAACAATGCAAATACATTAATTATTTCAAACAACGCATTTAATTATATACCCTATAGCGTGTATGGATTTACAAATAATGGTTATTTAATTGAAATTGATCAATTGTCATCAAGTTATATGTATAATCAAGCTACACCAGACGGTATACAAGGTAACACACTTATTACAACATCTTCATTAAACACAAATGGATTTTATATAAATATTTCGGGTAGTATATTATTTCCATTTCCTGTTTCCAATGGCAAAACGTATACATTTTATTATTCAGGAATATTGGATAATTACCAAATTAATTATGCTAGTCTGATAAATGGAAGTCAATATATTCAACCTACATCTACGTCTAGTTCTATTATGGTCTATTCTATTTATGGATATGGTATTCCAACAAAAGTACATTCACCAACTGTAACTAATAATACGGCTTCTATTATAGTTGATTCAAATTGTATGTATTATATTATTTATCAAACAAAAAATGTTGTTTTGAGTAAGGGACAAAAAATTCAATCTGTATACGATGGTGTCGTGTTATCATTCGGTAAAGGGGGTTTTACAGCACGACCTTTATTTGCTTCCTTATGGCCAACCATGTTTTTATATTACGATCAAGTTATCGTATCCCAACCTTTATTAACTTGTACATACACATCTGGATCATTACAAGTAACCATTACGGATCAAACCCCACCAAAGTACTCTGCTTCAGCATTATCATATGAATTATATAGTTTAGAAGGATTTGTGGATACAAATATTATTGGTGGTTCTACGGTAACATTATCCATTTCAATCACATTACAACCAGCTGTCTATCATTTTTATGCACGAGCGGTGACAGCATTTGGAATCAGTCCTATTCCTTCTATCGAAAATATGACTACTGTATTATTTAATTTTACAGAAAAACCATCAATCACATCTGTTGATGCAGGAAACCAACAAGCGACAGTTCGTTTTACTACATTAGTTAGTGGTGGAGGGTTACCAATTGTAAATTATATTGTTACATCCACGTCTGGCAACATAACAGCATCTGGATCATCTAGTCCCATTATAATTACCGGATTAACCAATGGTATTACATATAGTTTTACACTAGTAGCACAAAATAGTAGTGGTGGTACCTCTACCAGATCATCCGTCTCCTCTTCTGTTACACCATTTTCAGTTCCGATTACTCCTACGATTACAAATGTAACAGCTGCTGATTCAACAGCCACGGTTAGTTTTACTACACCTTTAGTTAATGGAAATTCACAAGTAACAACCTATACTGTTACTTCTTCACCAGGTAATATAACAAACTCAGGTACATCTAGTCCCATTCTAATTACTGGATTGACAAATGGAACAAGTTATACATTTACCATAACAGCTACAAATTCATATGGTACCAGTCTACCTTCCTCACCAATTATTTATGTTACACCTGGTATGACACCAGGTGTACCAACTATTCTATCTGCTACTGCAAATCGAAATGGACAAGCGACGATTACGTTTACATCAGGTATAGATACGAATAATGGTAGTGGTAACCTACCCGTTAGCTATACCACTACTTCTTCACCAGGTGGAATAGTAACTACTGGAATAGGAGGAGGAATGATAATAAATGGATTAACAAATGGAGTATCGTATACCTTTACAGTGACAGCAACAAATTCATATGGTACTAGTGCACCATCTCTTCCTTCTGCTAGTGTGACTCCTTTTAGTGCCCCCGATCCTCCTACAATTACATCAGTCCAAGCTGGAAATGGACAAGTTACTGTCACTTTTACTGCACCAACGAATACCGGTGGACTACCAATCAACACGTATACTGTTTATCCAACACCTAATCCATCCGGTCAACTCGCAGTAACTGGAACATCTAGTCCCATTACAGTTACTGGATTAACAAATGGAACAGCATATACCTTTACTGTAATAGCAATCAATAGTGATAACGTTGCTTCATATGATTCAGTAGCATCTGCATCGATTATACCATTTGTAATCATACCTACTACTACTTCACCAGATCCGCCTACTATTTCTATTGTCGTTGCTGTAAATCAAAAAGCAACTGTTACCATTTCTGCTCCAATTAATAATGGAGGGTCCCCCATATTACAATATAATATTTATGTAGCGTTTATGAATGGGTCACCTTTTTTTGAAGTAATTACAACACAGTTAACTGATAATGTATTTTATAATCTTACAAATGGTGTATCGTATACATTTACCGCTACAGCAACAAATAGCATTGGTGCAAGTGCACGATCTACACCATATGTTGTTACCGTTACCTTTCTTGCTACTGTACCAGATGCTCCTGGTACACCAGTTGCTGTAGCATCTAGTTTATTAGGACCGGTACCACCATATGTTACTATTGTTTCACCCACTAATAATGGAGGATCTGATATAATAAGTTATACCATAACCTCTTCATCAACTAGTAATCAACCTATTGTTACATTACCTACACAATTATTGTACAATAATACTATTACTGGTTTAGTAGCAGGAGCATCATATACATTTACAGTAACCGCAACTAATTCAATAGGAACAAGTAGTTCTTCACCACCATCTAATACTATATGGGTTCTTGATCCTACTCCACCAGTACTAACGTACAATAACAGCACTGCTTCTGGTCAAATTAGTTTTCCAACCGTAGCAGGTGCAACATATACAGTAGCATATATGCCAAATGCCGATAGTGGAGACTATACTTATGCTACCATACCTAGTACTTGGACAAGTACCACCATGCCTAGTTCATCAAGTCCAATTACTATCAGTAATTTACCTGTTAATAATGGGTATCAATTTTTTATCATTACTACTACTACTGACCAACAATCATTTACGTCGCAAACATCAAATGGTATTATTGTCAATAACTTTTCATAAAAGACCTTACTCTGCTCATGGCTGATACCCAAAAACTTTCTATAACAGAACGTTACTTAATATAATGGTTTATTCAGTATATGTACTGAATAAATACTACTACTACTATTCTGTTGTAGCAAATAAATAGAATGAAAAAGTTGTGTTTTTATCAAGATGAAAAAATGATAATAAAAAAAGATATACATACCAATGTAAAAAAATATGGAAAATAATTCTACACAGTTATTTACCACATTGGTTACGGTATCACAATCCATTCGTCATATTACATTGGATCAATTTGAACAATACACAAAAGAACCCTCACGTAGTTTATTACTACAATTGTTTTCATTAGAGAAAGACATTAGTCACGTACGTACTATCCAGAATAAAAAACCAATCACACGAAACAGTTCGCTTCATACGATTGATACATCTCATATACATCCAATCAACACCAAAGCAACTACCAAAGAAAACAGTATATTATCCAAAGAAAACAAATCAAAAACAACAAAGACCACTACAAAAGCAACTACCAAAGCAAACATTAAAACCAAAGGAAACACTAAAACCAAAGGGAACATTAAAACCAAAGCAACAACTGATAGCATATCTACTACGCCATTATACAGAAAGAAAACAATTCCTCATGCGGTTAAAACACAGGTATGGAATAAATACATTGGAGAAGACATTGCAAAGCATTCCTGTTTATGTTGTGGTGTAGTTGATATTACGTGTCGTAATTTTCATTCTGGACACATTATTTCAGAATACAATGGTGGTGCTACTGATATTAGTAATATGCGACCGATTTGTTCTCAATGTAATTTATCCATGGGAACACAAAATATGACAGAGTATGCCAAGACATATTTCAAACGAAATATTATTTAACCACGGCTTTTTCACAAAAACCCGTACCAAAAATGTTACAATAACAAAAATTATAATGTACTCAATATATACCTTGTCGACCGTTTTCAATAAAATAGTATTTTTAATTATTTCAATTAAAAATATACGTAAAAACACTTATACATATTTATATAATATTTGTAAAAATAATCAAAAATATGAAAAAAACAAAAACGGTCGACAAGGTAAAATATATCCACTGAATAAATAGTAAAAGTACTACTAAAAACTGTTCACCATCTTATTACTTAATTTTATTTGCTATAACAGTTTTTAGTAGTACTTTTACTATTTACTCAGTGAATTACTGAGTAAATTTATTGTGACATTATAAATTCTGTTATCGTAACATTTTTGGTACGGGTTTTTGTGAAAAAGCCGTGAAACTGTTATAGAAAATAAAATTGAGTGATAAGACGGTGTATTTAACCAGGTAAGAGTTTTTATTGTTACTAACAATAAAATAAAATATAACTATTAATTGACATTCTGTTATAACAAGTGTTGTGGTATCCATCATGAGCGGAGTAAAGCCTTTTCACAAAAAACCTTGGAAATCATACTCATATTGTGTTATGGATATTCAAAATCATAATCAAATTGATCATAGATAGATGCACTCTGTTGTCCATTCGCCTCATGAATATGGTAATTACGATTAATGACATTATTGTTATTTTCTTGGTTCCCACTCGTATCCGCTCGATTCGAGTATACATACGCAGGATTATAGACTCGTGGAATATCCCAAAAGACTCTAAAACATGACACACAAACATCAAAATCACAATTCACAACACAATGGTAGCCTACGCTTGTAGGAAATCGTCGAGTTGGTATCATTTCACCATGACAGAGATTACATCGACGATTGTATAAATCTGACATGAGTCGAACGGGATGTTGATGTGATCGAATAACATGTTCACCTGGATACACTTGTTGATCGAGTTCTTCTTGTAACAGTTTCATATGGAAGGGTTGTACTTCATGATCTTTCATTTCTTCACGACTACATACCGTACTACATCCATATCGCATATAGGGACATGGAATCACTTCCTTAGGACATTCTAGTCGATGACGTGGTAGTTGACCTCGTTCACACGTCTCGCCACAAACACATGTTACGCTACCTTTTACACATTCTTGTGAATGAGAGGTACGTTTATCAAATGGTACAAGGATGTTACATGCTGGACATGGAATGGGTTTCTTTGCACAAGATTCATGATGAAGATCGTGATCTTTTACAAGAAATGATTCATTACAATCAACGCATACGACTGATTCATACTCACAGGATGATTCATGAGTACTCATACGTTGTACAGCAGTAACGACAGTACAACCATGTTCTGTATACTTACATTGATACATGGATCCATTAATTTTTTGAATATGCCATGGACTTGATTGAATAGCACCTACTTCACGACACGTAGGACACTTCATTTGGTACGTAAAAGAAGTTACAATACACTTGTTACAAAATAAATGACCACATGGAGACAGTACAGAAGCATTTCGACAGACCTCTTTGCATATACCACATACATAATCATCCATATTGGTTATAAATTGATCTAGGGGGTACCCATTCATTATTATTGTTTCTTATCTTTACCTATTCTGTTTATATAGGTATAACAAATACACGGTTTTTTCACAAAAACCCGTACCAAAAACTTGCTATAACAGAATGTTAATTAATATAATGGTTTATTCAGTATATTCACTGAATAAATATAAAAAGTACCACTATATTTTGTTGTAGCAAATAAATAGAGTAAAAAAGATGTGAACAAATACCTCTTTTTTGTAAAAGTGTTGTAGTATCAAGTAAATATACAGAGTACATTTATTGTAACATCATACATTCTGTTATCGTCACATTTTTTGGTACGGGTTTTTGTGAAAAAACCGTGATATTATACTGTAGACCGTACTGATTTTTTACTCTATTTGCTATAACAGAATATAGTAGTATTTATATAGTTTATTCACTGAATAGATAAGTAATAGTAGTTAGATTTCTGTTATAGCAAGTTTTTGGAAAAGGTCTTGAACAATGTCGACAATCGTCTTTTTTGTAATGATTTTTTAATTTTTTTTGATTTTTTACTTTTTTTACCCGTTATCGACAATATGGATTGACTAACATTCAAATCAGTCAATACAACCAAAGAAATATCGTCCATAGTACCTTTTGTTTTTAAGATTTCCTCAAACACCGGTTCCATATGTATTATAATAGATTCTGCTGTTGCTGGTACACTGTTAAGTAGTAATTCCGTGCTAATCGCAGACGGATTAGAAAATTTATGCATGTACTCCCAAAATCCATCTGATCCAAGTAATACCACAGGGAACACTTCATTGTAATGTAAAATGGTAGGAATACTACTTACTTTTCCAAACACATGAGATTCTACATCCCCCAACGATCTTGTCATTTGTAACATACCGATTGTTGAAGGATCCCGGATAAATTCACGAGGATCAACAGGGGTCACTGGAAATTCCATTCCTTGTGTTACAGCACGAATGGTATTTTCGTTAATAACTGGAACAACTCGGTCTCCTTCTACAGTCAAACCAAATCGTTGCACTTCTTCCAGATGATAAACTGAATGTAAATCTGTTGTTAGTTTTAGTAATGATTTATTTTTTACTGCATACACATCACTATCACCAACATAGGCTACCACAGTCTTACGTTTTGCTAGATCGGTAATAACAATTGTGGCAGTGGTTCCACCATAAATGGGTCGAGTGTAATCAGCTTGATAGGATCCTTCTTTTTTATAATAAATTCCATATGGTGTATCGACACCATCACATAAACTTAATAATTCACTTTTTATACGCATATGAACATAGTCAAACAATGAAGTTAGAAACACATCCATTTCTAATATCGAAGAAAAAGTTTCTGTTCGACTGGATAATTCATAAATAAAATAATATTTTGCTACGAGTGCTGCAAATAATCCATTGGGTGTAGGACCATGACCATCAAATACCCCTCCAATACGATATGCTCCGTGTACATACAAAAATGTTTCATCTTGACAATCAACTGATTTATTTTTATTTTTTTTAATACATGAAGACCCCTGTGGTATAATAATAGTGTCTATGATGCTTCCATATTGTTTCTTGATATTTTCGATTACATATCTACTATTAATACCGTAATCTGTCCCAGGAAATCTTGACGTAAAGGACATAGCTTGAATACTAGTCAAAAAAAGTTGTTGTTGTGCTTCTTGTTGTACTTCAAGTTGTCGTGCTTGTTCTAGTCGTAGTGTTTCTTCGCTACTAGGTAATGATGCTAGAGAAGGAAACACGATACGATAAAATTCATATCCGTGTAATGTTGTGACCATCCTACCAATTTCTTCTATTCGTTGTGTACATGTTCCGATGAGATGAGTAAATATAAAATTGGTATCAGAAAAATAACGTACCATACGTTGATAATATGTAATATAGTGTCTTTTCATATCTGCTATAGGAATGATTGTATAATCGTTTGATAACAATTGATAAACACATATTCCTACGGAATAGTAATCAAGTAGTATTTTATCTTGAAAAGAAAAAGGTGGCGTACGTTTGTCTTCTAATTCAGGTATAGTATAGGGATAATACATGTAGGGTGTTACAAGTGGTTCACATAATTCATCCTCGTGAATACAAGATAATCCAAAATCAATAAATCGTAGTTCTTTGGTTACTGTATGAACAAGTATATTTTGTAATTTTATATCCATATGAGCAATACCCATGGAATGCAATGTTTTTACAAGAGTGAATAGATTTATACACAGTTGTCTACGTTCTTCTTCTGTGTATTGTTTTTTAGATGCTTCTTTTGATAAGTCATTGTACTCTTCATCATATTCAGATACAATATAATACAATTTTCCAATTTTATAACTTCCCTTGTACGCTGAAACAATAGAGGAACGATTTAAATTGGATTGTAATACAGTACATTCTTTCAAAAATTCTTGAAGTGTATGTTCTTGAAGTATTTTGATAGTAACGAGTTCACCAGTAGGTTCATAACGATAGACGGCAACCGTACTGTTCTCATTTGCGTTTAGTGTTTTTACATGAATATATTGATCGGGATTTGGTAATTCAGAAGGGGCGTTACAATGTGGATCACGTGATGAATACTCTGAAGTCATTGTATTCTATTATTTTATTATTATCATGATAAATAAATACACAACTTTTTTTTATAAATATTATTTACCTTGTCGACCGTTTTCAATGAAATATTATTTTTAATTATTTTAATTAAAAGTATACGTAAAAACATGATATATAATTATATAATATTTATAAATACAATCAATATTATGAGAAAATAAAAAACGGTCGACAAGGTAAATTATTATCACACGGTTTTTTCACAAAAAGCCGTACCAAAAATGTTACTATAACAGAATGTATGATGTTAGAATAAATTTACTCAGTGAATATACTGAGTAAATAATAAATTACTACTAAAAACTGTTATAGTAAATAAAATTAATTTATAAGATGGTGTATTATCATGATAATAATATTGACGACCGTTTTTATAACATGGTATATTACATATGTACATCAGTGATTCGATTAATATACGCTGCTTTTGCTGGTTCAAGAAAAGCAATCTCTACTATATTATTATTGTTATCCGTATAGGTATACACACCATCACTTAATTTTTTAAATCGTGCACTAAATAAGTCATGTTCATAGGGAATAGATACCTCGTTTATTGTTTCATCCTGTTGAAATTGTAATAATGCTTTTTCATGATACGGTGTACCTCGTACCCATCCTTGATAATCATCATTTCTGCGAATAAAAATAATAGAAGAATTCATTATGTATTTACTTTATTTATTTATTTTTTTATACAACCTTTTTCATTTTTTTTAGTGGACCTACGTTTATGTAGTGATCTTATTTTTCGTCTTCTTGTTCCTGCGTCAGAAGCATTAGAAGCAGTATCTGTTATCGACTCCTTAGTAGTTTGTGATGCTTCTCGATGTTTAGCGAGTTTAAATGTATCCATTATCAATTTTCGTATTTCATCTTCCATTACAATTGTATCTGGAACACTTTTTTTTAATTGATCAAGACGTAATTGATCTTTCATGATTTGAATATACACTTGAGATAATGGGTTACGTTGTATGGGTTGAGAGGGATCACAGGTAAAATAAAGTAACGTGTTACGATAATTTCGATACACAAATCCATATTTACTATATAATGAAATTACTAGAGATAGCATCGGATTATAAACATACACGGTTAAATATAATTTGTGTTTATGTTGTATGGCCCATTCACGAATGGAGTCCATAAGTAAATTTCCCAATCCTTGTCGTGATACACTTGAACATACATTGGACACCATGTAGGTATTTGGATCTGATGCAGATGGTGATAACGTTGCGATTACTTTTGTTGGTTCATCAATCGAATTAATGACAATGAATCGATTTGGTTTCGGTGTTGCAAATAAATTGGTTTGAATTGTACTACCAAATTGATGTGTAAAACAAGTATTCAACATTGGATTCACCGTAGACGCAATTCGATCACGTACATCATTATCTATCATATCATCTGTGAAAAAGAAAAACCCTTTTATCGTTTCAATTTGATCCATGAATCGTTACAATCTGTTTTTATAAAAAAAGGAAAATGATTTTATCCACGGCTTTTTCACAAAAACCCGTACCAAAAATGTTACTAGGCCTGGGTTAATTCTACAATTTTGTTGTATATTTTATTAAATTTTTACGTAAAAAATACGATAAATATAATAACTACATAAATAAAAATTGTAGAACTAACCCAGGACTAAATGTTACGATATCAGAATGTATGATGTTACAATAAATGTACTCAATATATTCAATGAATAAATAGTAAAAGTACTACTAAAAACTGTTATAGAAAATAAAATTAAGTTATAAGACTGTGATTTTATCTAGTAGATTTCTTATTTTTTTTACATGTTTTACTACCATTTTGTTTCTTTCCAGATCGTTTTATCTTTTTCTTTGTACCTTTTTTATCAAATGCATTAGTACGCATAAAGCGATATGGACCAGCTTCATCTTCATTACTATTATATAGCGTTGATTGTACTGTTGTAACATCGGGGTTCGGTACTGGTGCTAAAGCTACCACTTCATTAACATACTTTTTCCGAAACATGTTGTGATAAAATTCACCCGGAAACAATCGTTGTATTTCTGTAATTCGTTCCGAGTACGATTTTACTAAATTATAATAGGAACTTGGAAAACTATGATAAAAATAAAATTTCCTGATGGTGTCATAATATTCAGACAATGTAATGGGATTTGTGTATGTATTTGATAATAATTCATAGATACAAATTCCGACTGAAAAAAAATCGACTGCTACTTTATCTGGAAAAGTAATAAAACGAATCGGATCACCTAATCTAAACCCTCCATAATAATAAGGATAATATTTATATTCAGAAACATGTACAATACATGTTACATCAGCTTTCATACATGATAATCCAAAATCAATTATTTTTACATTGTTTGTTGTCGTATGGATGAGCAAATTAGGTAGTTTAATATCTAAATGAGCTATTCCCGCTTCATGTAGCATATGAGTAATATCAAGAATTTGTTTACTAATGTTGATTCGTTCCGTTTCATCATAGGTTCGTGATAGTAGCGTTGCTCGTAATTCTTTGTAATTAGAGTCGTATTCAGAAATAATATAATATTCGGTACTTGAAGCATTACGAAATGAACCATAAAAAGTAGGAATAATCGTATGTAATTTTTTTGATTGATAAATCATACACTCTTTTACAAAGCCTTTTAGTATACTAGAATCATTATTGGATGTTTTTACAGTATACATGACATGTGTATCGGGATGTTCCATGATTTTCACACTACCAAAAGCACCCGATCCTAGTACTCCATGTGAGACCCAGGTTGATAGATCAATTTCAACTAATTGACCACTACATGATCGTTGTAGTGTTTCGATTTCAATTTCTTCTTGGAACATTTGTTTTTATTAGTAATAGTAGATTTTTTTTATAAGTTATAAAAAAATGAAAAGAACTGATATAAAGCCATTTTCATTACTATCATACAATTATGAAACGAAAAAAGTCTGATCTACCCACTCAACAACGAATCATTATTGAAGATGATCAATTCGACCATATTCCTCTTCAAAAACGATTTATTGATTTATTTTGTGGTATTGGTGGGTTTCATCAAGCATTATCACGTGAAGGGTTTTCGTGTGTGTTTTCTTGTGATATTGATGAAAAATGTCGAACTGTATATGAACAAAATTATGGAATCACACCCTTTTCCGATATTACAACTGTCGATGAAACAACTGTCCCTGATTTCGATGTATTATGCGCCGGATTTCCTTGCCAACCATTTTCGGCTGGTGGTCACAAAAGAGGTCTTGATGACTTACGAGGAAATTTATTTGAACATATTTTACGTATCGCATCCTATAAAAAACCATCTTTTCTATTATTAGAAAATGTCAAGCATATCAAAACCATTGATCAAGGGAGAACGTTCGCTCATATTTGTGCCCGAATCCGTGAAGAAGGTTATGTCATGAATCCAACGACCATGTTATTTCAATTGTCACCCCATCAATTTGGGATCCCACAAACACGAGAACGGGTTATTTTTGTGTGTATTCGGAACGATATCTACGATGAATCAAAATTCTTTTTACATCCACCACCTGACGTGCCCATGAAATCGATCATGGAAGTAGAAATAGAACCCATCCCCTATCGTATTTCTCATGAAGTAGAAACCATATTGAATGCGTGGGATGAAATGATTCAGAGTATTGATGTGGGTACCTCATTGTCACCTACCATATTGTGTACGGAATTTGCTACCGAATATACGGCGGAACAATGGGCGGCGATTCCATCATGGAAACAAGAGTACATTACGAAAAATAAGCCATTGTACCAAGCGTATCAATCACAATGGGATGCTTGGGTGGAACGACATCAGACGATCTTGTCAAGACGAGATATTTATCGTAAACTAGAATGGCAGGCGGGGAAAAAGAAAGAAGGTGATAGCATATGGAAGTATATTATTCAATTGCGTCAATCGGGCATTCGTGTCAAGAAAGCAGATGTGTTTCCGACATTGGTAGCGATGGTACAAACACCGATTTATGCCCCCGAAAAACGCTATCTTACACCGAGAGAATGTGCACGTTTACAATCGTTTCCCGATTCATTTCAACTTCATCCAACGGATCACGTAGCATACAAACAATTAGGTAATTCTGTGAATGTGGATGTGATTCATTATGTGGTACAATGTGTGTTCCAAGCGTATAAGAATAACATGTAATGATACAGTGGAAAAAAATAAAAATAAAAATAAAATAAAAATACTGTCTTAAACTTAATTTTATTTGCTATAACAGTTTTTAGTAGTACTTTTATTATTTATTAAGTGAATATACGGAGTACATTTATTGTAACATCATACATTCTGTTATCGTACCATTTTTGGTACGGGTTTTTATGAAAAAGCCGTGAATAAAAATAAAATAAAAAAAACGAATTATAAATAGATGATTTCGACAGCACTTGTTATTATCGGGTTTATTATTTTACTTGCACTCTCTGTCACGATGATTTGTCTCTATATCTATAATAGACAATTACATCCTGGTGATATGAAGTTTTCAGCACAAATGGTAGATTATAAAAAATGGCTTTTATGTGATGGACGTTCCGTTAGTCGCAACAAATACAGAGCATTATTTAATGTAATTGGAACAACCTATGGTGGATCTGATGAAGATAACACATTTAAATTACCAGATTGTCGTGGAAGAGTATTGGGTGCAATTGGTAAAGGAACGGGACTCACAGATCGTATCATGGGTAATAGCGTGGGAGAAGAAAAGCATACAATGACAGTACCTGAATTGGCGACGCATACGCATACGGGAACGACAAATGCAGATGGTATTCATACTCATACAAGTAATGCTGTAGGAGGAACCATCGGTTTGATTACAGCTGACCAACTGAACACAGCTTCAGGTAATCTTGATAAAACTGAAAGTGAACCGAATTTGTACACTGCTCCTCAAGCATTAACGATAAATAATTCTGGATCTCATACACATGGATTTACAACAGGTCAAACAGGTGCGAGTACACCATTTAATGTGATGCAACCGACACTTTTTGCAGGAAATGTATTTATTTATTATGGACAAGAGTAAGTAACATGGCTATATTTTTCTATTCACGGTTTTTTCATTCTATTTATTTTCTATAACAGAATATAGTAGTATTTATATTTTTTATTCAGTGAATATACTGAATAAACCATTATATTAATTAACATTCTGTTATAGCAAGTTTTTGGTACGGGTTTTTTTGAAAAAACTGTCGAATAAATAGTAAAAGTACTACTAAAAACTGTTATAGTAAATAAAATTAAGTGATAAGACTATTTCTATTTCTATTTGATTTCAAAATAGAAAATAAAAATGCAATCGACAAGATATTATAATACTAATGATGGTAACCATGATTTATGTTAACATGTTTCTGAAAGTGGTAATAATCGTACTTGTACATCACAATGTATACTACCATCTAAATTCATTAAATAGCATTTTACGCTTAAACAAGGGTATTTATCTTGAATAGATGTACCAAAAGTTGTTAGATTTTCAATATGATAGGCAATTTCTTCTGATTCTACTAAATCAGTTCCGTCTGGTTTATAATATTTTTTATAGGCCCCGCATTTCATATGGTCAATCACAATGACTTCTTTAATATCATGTAAACTCATAGCTAAACCAATGTGTGAATCAATAGTTTGTTTCCAAGCATCACAAAACGGTAATTTATCTGTTTTATTGTAGCCAAGACTTGCACCTGCAATAATAAATTCATCGTAATTGTTATTGTAACCTAATTTATTCATAAAACGAACAGCATCATCAATTAATCTGAAATCGATACAAGTTAATACAAGTGCTTTGGCTTTATGAACAATTAATTGATTTTGGGTTGGGTAATATGAATGATTGTCCTGATTGGAATTTGAATTATTTCTAATTGATAAGATTATTATAATACATATCATAAAAAAAATGATTGAATACAAAATAATAATTGATGGATCCATTTATTATATTATTGACAAAAAAATATATGAAATAATTATATAGAAATTTTTTATATTTTTATAAAACTACATTATAGATGGATTAATTGATTATGAGATCAAATATCTCTAGCACATAAAAAGTACGATAATTAAATATTTACCTTGTCGACCGTTTTTATTTTGCTCGTATTTTTGATTATATTTATAATTACGTGTAGTGTTTTTACTAATATTATTAATTGAAATAATTAATAATAGTATTTTTTTAAAAAAGGTCGACAAGGTAAAATATGCAGATAGTCTATATTTTTATAATATAAAATCCACCGTCTTATCACTTAATTTTATTTGCTATAAAAGTTTTTAGTAGTAATTTTACTATCTATTCAGTGAATATACGTAGTACATTTATTGTAATATCATAAATTCTGTTATAGTAACATTTTTGGTACGGGTTTTTGCACTGTCTTCTAACTCAATTTTATTTGCTATAACAGTTTTTAGTAGTACTTTTACTATTTATTACGTGAATGTACTGATTACATTTATAGTAACATCATAATTTCTGTTATAGTAACATTTTTGGTACGGGTTTTTGTGAAAAAGTCGTGGGTTTTTGTGAAAAAGCCGTGATAAAATCAATTGTAATATGAATCGAAAGATAATAATTCTGTTATTTTTATATAGTAACCATGATCTAGGTCAAAAATATAAAAATGGGAAGATGAATAGTAACATGGGAAGATCGTATAATT
>Ga0209597_1000239_pt1 | contig 36526 bp, 40 predicted proteins | sample M_140625_MF_Meta_FD_187316 | JGI IMG/M metagenome (GOLD analysis project Ga0209597, IMG submission 187316) | Freshwater microbial communities from Lake Montjoie, Canada to study carbon cycling - M_140625_MF_MetaG (SPAdes) (version 2) | ecosystem: Environmental > Aquatic > Freshwater > Lake... | reverse complement strand
GTCAGTGCTCAGGACCTACGAGACCGAAATCGAGCAGGGAGCCCTGGTCGTGGCCGACGAACGCCGCGAAAGAGTGCGCATCCTGCCGCTGAACAGACAGGCCTGACTCGTCCACCTCGGGTGATCGCGCTAGTACAGGCGTACGCCTGCTGTGGTCGTCATGGTGCCGGTCCCCCTCTCCCGTCTGCAGCCCTCCCGAACGGAGGAGATCGAGGCATGGCCCTATCTCGACGAGAGCGTGCTGCTCAGGACCCGCAGCCGCAAGGTCTGCATGACCTGCCACTGGTTTCGCCACCACGCCGGCGTCAACTGCATCCCCTTGCTCACCTGTCAGCTGCACCGAGGGTTGATCGCCAACGGTGAGCACCTCACCAGCCGCTGCCAGGGCTGGACTGACGACATGGTGCGCCAGCGGGGCTGGGCGCCTGAAGTGGCCTGAGCAGCAAGTCGATGCACGTCGGTGATCGCAAGCGGCCGCCGCTCTCGCCCAAGGAGGCCTGGATCAGCGACGGCCGCCAGGTACTCCATTTCCGACCGACCCGCTGGGACCGCTGGTGTCAACAGCTGGAGATCACGGTCGGGGAGCTGCTGCCAGATCAACCGGTGCCGCTGCTGAAAAAACGGCTGGAGATCAGCCGTGAGGAGGCCCTCAAGCTCTGGGCTGAGAAGCGCAAAGAGGGTTGGCAGACAACAGAGCCGCAGTGGCAGCCACCGCAGATTCCGAATGCTGAAAGGCGATCGGCGCTGGGGCGCAAGACGGTTTGATCCCGCTCTTCCTCCGCTGCTGCTGACGGCGAACAGAATGAAATCCCTGCCATGCCTGGCCTTTGGGAACAAACGACCGCCATGGCTGCTGACGGTGATCCCCAGGCTGGGAACAGCGACACCGCCTACCAGCAGCGGAATGTTCTGCTCACCGGTGGAAGCTCCGGCATCGGTCTTCAGGGGGCGCAGCAGCTGCTGGACGCCGGCCATCGCCTCACGGTGCTCTGCCGCGATGCCGCAACCGGCGGTCGTCTGGCTGAGCAGTATCTGCAACTGAGCCCCGGCCGCGGCTGCATTGGGGAGCAGACCGCGGCTCTGGCTGCTTTGCTTTGAGTAATGGGCACCGGGCTGGTTTGCTCCATACCCACCGGTGCCAATGCGGTTTCTGCATAATTAGTAGGCGGAGGAATGCGTGGTAGTAAGGTCAGTAAGTGTCAGGCTGCTGCCATGGAAATTCTTGTATTGCTTTTGGCTGGTCTTATCTGCGGCGGTCTTGCCTCTTCAGTTGCCAGCGCAAAGGGTCTCAATGCGGGAGTCTGGGCAGTTACTGGATTTCTTTTCGGACCGTTTGGGCTTATCGCGGCAGCTGGGATGCCGGATCTGAAGCAAAGACGTTATCTGCGCCACATCGCAGAGGCAAGTGGCTGGAGCGATCACAACGTTGCCCCTCCCGCGGCTACTGATGGGGCAGTAGATGTCGATGCCCAGCGTAGAAGGATTCTGGGGCTTGATAAGTAGTTGGGAAGAGTTGTCGTGGCTGCTTGACTAGGTAAGTTAGAGCATATTAAGCGGAGACATTGAGTTGTCCTATGTAGGCTTCAGTTGATTTATTGTTCTTGTGGTCATCAGTGCCGCAATGACTCGCATGCCTGCCCATCGCCATTGCTGTCCAGGTAGTTGTGTCCTTTCTTGAGAAGCCCCTGCGCCTGGACATAACTGTCAATCTGTCTGCAGGTGTATCGATGACCCGTGATAGGTGCTCTGGCAGCGCTTGACCCTGCCGTTGAGGTCGCTGCTGATGTAGTGCGTTTGCCGCCGTGGCGCCAATCCCATGGCCGTTGGATCCCTCCTGGGGGCACCTCAGACAGCTGTTGCCGGCCTTCTCGATGGCACCGCGGGTGTTGCCGCTCTTGGAGGGGACGCAATAGCTGCCAGAGGTGTAGTACCCCACCGGGCAGCCACCGACCCTGGGCAAAGGCCGCACCGGTTGCTGGGCCAGGGCGCCACCACCGGCCAAAATGGTCACCGCAGCAGTCAGCTGGAACCAGCGCACGAGCATCGCGACTCCATCACCCCTTCCAGAGTGGCCTGCCGTGGTGGTCTGCAGCCCGTCCATCCATGCAGGCATCTTATGGAAAATCAGCAATGGCGCTGGGCTGTCAGGCTTCTTGGTTGCGACTCCTGGGGTAGCCCCTTGCCCCAAGCCCTGAAGTCGATCTCCAGTTCGTCCTGGAGATCGACCTTTGGTACCACAGCACCATTCAGGCGAAAGCAGCCAAGCCATTCACCGATTACCAATCCACTGTCATCTCGCTTGCCAGCGGCACACCCTCCGGTGGCCTGAGAAGCCATTGAAGGAAGTGAAGACAAAGCAACATGTGGTAGAATAGAAATGTTACAGACTTTGACATCAGACGCAACTTTTTTCATTCGCAACACCATACGGCCTAATCTGCCCATTGCGGCAGAACTGCCGCCTCGAAAGTAGTCAGAGACCAACAGAAGCGAAGGATTCTAGATGATCAATCGAGGTATGTACTGGACCTACAATGAACGCATTGGGCGCAGATCATTTGTGCCAATGAATTTCAAACTAGCATTTTATAAGACACTATTATGCTGTTGCAAAGCCACCGTTCAGCTTGCAGACTCAGAGCGCGAATGGGTGCTTGGCCTCTGCTCAGCAACAGGCGGAGATGATCTTATTCCCTTCCTAGAAGATTATGATGCCAATGATGATCCTGCCGCATTACTGACAAATGTACCAGGCCTCTCCGAAGCGGCAAACGAACTTATCTATAATGCCATTTCAGCATGTTCATCCGACAAAACCTTTGACGAACAAGAACGCCAATCAGTCCTAGAGATAGCACAGTCAATCGGCGTTAACAGAGAAAGATTTCTCGCCATAGAAGCTTTGTACAATGAGGAGGCCGAGCTTCGGAAGCGGAGGATTAGGCTTTTAAGTTCTTTGAAACAAGAGTCATGATTTTTGGATATCAGATCTTTAGAGACATCGTCTCTACAGCTGAGACCCGACTTATTTTCAGTGAGGAAAACCTTGTACAGTGCTGGCTAGATGTAGAAGCTGCGTTAGCGACAGCACAAGCCGAGCTGGGACTAATACCTGCGGAAGCCGCTCAGACGATTTGCGCAAATGCACAACTTGAGAAGCTGGATTTCCTGCGAATGCTTAAGGAGATTAAAATTGCAAGTCATCCACTTGTGCCCTTAGTCAACCAGCTTGATGAGCTCTGCGGAGAGCACGGTCATTACCTTCATTGGGGTGCCACAACCCAGGATATCTTAGATACAGGAGCGATGCTCCAATTGAAAGACGCAAGCATAATTCACCAAAGAGAATTAGTTTGCCTCATCAAAGTGCTAACTGAACTTGCTGCGCGCCACCGAACAACTATGATGTGTGGCCGCACTCTTGGTCAACAGGCTATGCCAATAACTTTTGGTTTCAAAGTATCTGTTTGGATAGAAGAGCTATTGCGACATCTTGATCGTCTAGAGCAAGCTAGTAAAAATGTTCTTGTTGGTCAGCTAGGAGGCGCAGTTGGCACGCTGGCAGGATATGGAGACAAAGCACTACTTCTGCAAGAAAGAGTCTTCGAGAAGCTCGGCCTGGGGCTTACGCCCATTCCTTGGCAGGCATCACGCGATAACGTGACACACTATGTAGCAATACTCGCAATCATCGGCGGAACAATCTCAAAGATAGCGCGGGAAGTTGCAACACTGCAACGCACTGAAATTGGTGAGGTTGAGGAGGCTATGGATGGAAAAGTAGGCTCTTCAACTATGCCACACAAACGGAACCCAATGACATCCATGCAGGTAGTTGCTGCCTGTGCACTTCTACGTGATATGGTGCCAACCAGCATTGATGCAATGCGGCATCAACATGAACGTGATAGTGAATCATGGACGCTCGAGTGGCTACGGGTTCCAGAAGCCTGCTGTGTGTTTGCCGCGGTGACAAACCGCATAAGACTTGTACTGGAAGGACTGCAGGTCAAAGAACAATGCATGCAGAACAACCTGAATATGTTAGGCGGCATGCTGCAGTCCGAGGCATTGATGTTGAGTATCGGACAGCACATCGGTCGCCAAGAGGCGCATCACTTAGTTTTCGAACTTGCTACCGTTGCACAAACTACTGGCCAAGATTTTCGCGAGCTGATCTTCGATGAACCTACCATAGCCATACATCTCAGCCGCGCGGAGCTTTCTGAAATATTTGAGCCGTCGAGATACTTAGGGATGTCAGTTGAATTTACTGATACTATTGTTCAGCGGTCTCGTGATCTACTGCAACATCATCAACTGAGTAAATCCTCATGAGAACGCGAGGAAGACAGATTTTCAAGTGCATATTGCAAGACATTGTCTATAAGTTTGTCATTCGATCCTAGGTGAGAGTTGGCACAGAGAGAGCTTTCAATCCCTTTATAGCCTCCCAGAATGTGCATCACGCGGGCATCTCTAGCAAGCAACTGGATAAGGGGTACCTCATCTTCATGACTCTTGCGCAAGTACGAATCAACCAATTGATAAGCCACGTCCTTTCCAAGACTGGGAGCCAAAGCAAATACGAGCTGCTCAGCACAGATCTGTTCTCTAAAGTCTTGTGCACGTTCACCCATCCTCGCAGTATTGACTTTCAGTGAATCGAGTATCTTGGTCATTAGCGCTAGAGCAGCTAGTGTATAGTGTGATACATCAGCGACACAACACCATTCCAGCCTCGTGCTGCGGTAATCTCGTTCGTGTTCTACATGCATCGCCTCTAAGGCGAGAGGCACTTGAGCTCTTGCTAGACGCGAGAGGGTAACCACCTGCTCCGCATTCTCCGGATTACACTTGTATGGCATAGTGCTACTTCCAATATATGAAGAGCTCAAATGCATAAAAACTTCTCCAATCTCTTCTCTATGAAGCGTTCTTAACTCATCGGCAATCCGTGCCAATGAGGCTGAGAGCATTGCCATTACATGAACAAACTCTGCAACGCGATCTCGGGAAGCGTGCCAGCAGGTTATTGGTATGCCAAGTCCGAGCCGTGGAGCAAAGTCTGCTAACAAGTCAAGAGCGTGTGGCCCCAATCCCGCCATCGTACCGACCCCACCAAAAAGCTGAGCCACCGCAATCCTAGGACGCATTGATTTAAGCCTTTTTAGATGTCTTATCAATTCATCAATCCAACTTGCAACCTTTAAGCCGAAAGTCGTTGGTAATGCAGGCATCGCATGGGATCGTCCAACCATAAGTGAACGGCGATGTTGCTTTGCTATTGGGCAGAGTTTACTAAGCAGTATCTGTAGATCAATAATTGATTGGTCCACTACCTCTCTAATTTCAATTGCTTGAGCAGTGTCTTGAATATCCTGTGTAGTCGCACCATAGTGGAGATATTCACCCGCATGGTTGGCACAACGTTCTTGGACAAGACGTAAAAGTGGCACTAATGAGTGTCCGGTTCGGAGAACACCATCACGAATTATCTCAACATCGGCTGGAGTCAGCTTTGCCGCTCGTGATATCTCAAGAGCGGCTGATTCGGGAATTATACCTCTTGCAGCTTGAACCTCTGCGAGAACCACCTCAATATCAAGCCACCGTTGCATACGGCAGAAGTCGCAGAAAATTGCGCGACTTGACGGGGTTCCATATCCACAGCCATGAAGCCGAGAATCTATAATATGACTATACTGATGACAGCAATTGCTTCCGGATAGCAAGGATTTTTCGCCTTTAGTCTGAGTCATTACGTTGCCTCTATGATAACCAGGCCCGGGAAGAACAGATATGGATCTCGTACAGGTACTTGTACCCGTATCTGCCTGAAGCCACTAGCGACAAGCATTCGCTCATAGTCTGCACAAGATCGATAACGTGCGGTTGTTGACTTCGATAGAAAGTATACACTGCGTAAATATAGAGATTGGGCGGCAGGGTCAAAACGTTCAGGGATCATGCGTTCAATGACGAGAAATCGTCCGTTTTCATTCAGCGAAGCCCGCACTCGTTTAAAGAGTTCAAGAATACGTTCATCATCCCAATCGTGGGCGCTGCGGCAGATCGTGATGACATCAGCAGACGGAAGGGGGTCATGAAACACATCCCCAGCTATCGCATTCACACGACCTCGTAATTCAACTGGGGCTGTGCTAGCACTCTCGACAACTGGGGGAATGTCAATCCACTCGGCACAGAGGCCAGGATTGGCGAGAAGGATTTCATGACTTAGAGTGCCAGGACCACCACAGAGATCTAAGAGATGTGAGCAATTTGCAAAGTCGACAACACTAAGTACAACTTGCGAAATGCGCTTCATTGTCGCATGCATGTACGCTGAGGTTTCCTCCACCACAGAACGATCAATGCTGCTGACATCATCAGCAAAGTAGTTTCTCAGGTTAAAGCCTGAAGACTTGCCGTCGGTTCTTACAATCTCCGTCATGTCCGAGAGATCTCGGTACAATTCGGCATAGTAATCAATCAGATATGTCGTCACCCGAAATGGCTCATTGGCTCCTTTCCGCAATAGCGAGGCAACTGTAGGCTCAGTCTCAAGCCTGTTCTCCCCATCCTGAAGGAGAAGCCCTAGGGCAAGACAGGCATTCAGTAAAATAGTGCCAGAGCGCTCAGGTAGACTTAGATCCTTCAGAATTTCAGAACATGAACGAGGATTTTTATCTAAGTGTGTAAATAGGTCAAGTTCGAAAGCTGTCATTAAGACTCTAGACTTCAAGAAGCCATCCAACAGGTCCAAGAGATGTGATTCGCCACTTCGTTGAGTCACAGCTTCACCTCCTTTGTCCCTCGAAGAACACGACCGGGGAGAACAGGTATGAGCTTACCTTCGTCTACAAGCTGGATGCCGTTAACAAAGCTTGCAACAATACCTTCAGAACGGGAAAAAAGCCGAGGTGCGCCCCCCGGAAGATCATGAATGAATACAGGTGGTGTCGGGGCAACCCGATCCAGGTCGAAAAGAACAAGGTCAGCCACGTAACCAAGAGCTAGTACCCCACGGTCTTGTAAGCCAAAAACACTGGCGGGTCTCGAGGTCAAGCGCATGACGGCTTCCTCCAATGTCAGAACGCCACGCTCCCGCACCCAGATCTGCAGAAGAGCCGTTGCATACCCATCGTCACAGAGCTGGTCGACATGTGCACCAGCATCTGAAAGGCCGAGGAGGAACTCCGGACGTGCCATAAGCCATGCGATACCATCGGGATCCAAGTTAGCATTCTCGAGTTGAAATATTGTCTCAAGGTCATCCTCAATTACTATGTCTAGAAGTGCATCCAGTGGTCTCACTTTCTGATCTGTTGCAATGGATGCGATTGATGCTCCATGCAGAGTCTGTAGCTTTGCATTCTTGGTTGAGACAACCCGAAACCGCTCCCAGGCAAACCTACGCGGATTATTGTCCATATCGGACGCTACAAGATCGCGCCAAGTAGCGCTTCGGTACAGTGCCATCTTCTCGTCGTGAGTTGCATTCAATGCATCGCACCAAGAATCGTAATATCCAAACTTGAATGGTTTTTGCAATGTCTGCAGATAAACCATTGGGCGTGGCATTGTCATCGGGATGGCTTGTTCTACCAGTGGCCCCAGCTTTGCCAATGTAGCTTCATGAAATGTTGGATCACCAGTCTTTGCCAGCAAGGGGAGCCATACGACTGGGCGTCCACTGCGAGAGGTCAAGAGTTGAAGCAGGCAGATATCTTCATCTCCGATTACCTTGGTGCCTGAAAGCATCGAGTTCAGAGACAGTGTGATGGTCCCTCGCCTGCCCGCATTCAGGACATCACAAAGCGAAGCCAGTTCAACATCGTCAGCGGCTTGACAAGCTAGTGGTCGACCTTGAAATCCACGATGATGCTTAAGGTGATCTGTAGAGAACCCAATGGCACCTCCATCCATAGCTTCTTCAAGTTGTCGTACTAATTTGGTAAGTTCGGCATCGGCAGCAGGCCTGAAGAGGGCCTCCTCGCCCAAGGTGGCGTAACGCAGTGCTGTCAAAGATACCAATGCTGCTACGTTTAATGCGACACCACGCTGGTCAATCCAATTGAGGTATTCAGTGAAACTCCTCCAGTTCCATTTGATCCCTTTCGACATCACATCGTAGGGTATCCCTTCAACTCCCTCAAGGTCGCGAAGAAGTGCTTCACGAGTCTCCGGCCGGACTGGGGCAATCCCAATTCCGCAGTTGCCCATAACAACAGTAGTGACTCCGTGTAAGGCCGAGGAGGATAGTGTGGGGTCCCAGCACACCTGTGCATCGTAGTGAGTATGCGGATCAATGAAACCTGGGGCAAGGACCAACCCTTTAGCATCCAATGTTTTAAGTGCTTCGGGTGGAGAGCCAGTACCGATCCATACGATGTATCCACCAGCTACTCCAAGGCTGCCATGCCAGCACGGAGTACCGATACCGTCGCATATTCGTGCATTTGTGACGACCAGATCAAGCATGACTTAAACCTGCCATTGGGGATTATTCCCTTCAAGAATCTGATCAAGATTTTCAAAAGCTTGTACGAAAACACGTTCCCAGCATTGATCACCCATCCATGCTGTATGAGGAGTGATCAATACATCATCCATTTTGAGTAAGGCCGATTCGGGTTCTGGCGGTTCCTCCGTAAGCGTGTCGAGTCCGACTCCTGCAAGTCGTCCCTCCATGATCGCGTCAGCAAGAGCAACTTCATCAACGAGGTTCCCCCGGGATGTGTTCACAAGAACTGCGGTTCTTTTCATGCACTTAATTTGGTCATAGCCAATCAGTGCGGGCTCTCCCTTTGTTAGTCTCGCATGCAAAGTCACTGCATCAGAACGAACGAGGAGTGTATCTAAGTCAGCCCACTGCACGCCCAATGCATCCTCGTCACTAGAGTCAAGTCGATGCCTCTGTGTATACAAGACCTGCATAGAGAGGCCCCTAACTAATTCCGCAACACGACGCCCGATGGAGCCCAGTCCAACGATTCCCAAGGTACCTCCGATTAGGCTACGTACGCATGGGGCAAGGGATTCCGGTTGAGGAGGTGGTGCCTGCCAAGATTTGAGGTTCAACCATCGACCTTCTTGCACTTGACGATGCTGCCACCGTAGACGGTGGGATGCGGCGAGAAGTAGGGCGAGGGTATGCTCGGCCACTGCATCCACATGCGCATCACCAATAGTTGACACTGTCACACCTACGGCTTTCGCAGCTGCTAGATCAACCGCGCTCCAATCGCGACTAAGTAGTTGAATGTGGAGAAGACTCTTGCTGTATTCAAAAAATGTGTTTTCCAACTTTGCACGGGGAAAGCCAATGAGAAACTGACTATTTGTCGGGTAGTCGAGATTATGCTGGGGATCCCATAATAAGATCTTCCATTGCCTGATCTCTGCCAGCGATTCTGCAATCTTCATTGCGGGTGATGGCAGCTGTGGGGTAATTGTGACTTGCATACCCATTACGTTAATTCCCTAGCCTTAGACAAAGCAGACGTTATGAGGCGTGCAGACGGCGATGCACCTGCAAGAAAGTTGAATGCACCACCAAACGACCCAATAGCACTATAACCCGTAAAATATAGACCCTTTACGGAGCTCTGCAGGCTAGTATCAAGAATTGGAAATCCTCTTAGCTCAGAAGGCTGGCCCAAAATCTCAACATTATCGCGTAACGCATTGTCAATAAAAGTGAGGCGACTCATCTCTACTCGATAGCCCGTGCCACACAGTACAGCATCCGCAGTTATCTCTCTGCCATCCTGTAAGTGGATCGTTACTCGGCCGTCACGAAGCTCTGCACTGGTCAGCTCTCCTACGTCGCTAATGCCTTGAACCCCTGCATTCCTTAGTCGAGGCAATAGCCATGCATCATTCTTCGAGCGACGCGGACGTTGCACATTCACGATTTGGGCTGCTTCGTCAAGTTGCCGAAACCACGCAGGTGTGAGTTCTGTTCGAGTCTGCGTATCACGTAGCGCTACAAAGTCAACCGTCCCAAAACCCCGAGGCTTGCTGCGTTGGATCATTTGTACCTTGACCCCTCTTTCTGCAGCTAGAGCAGCCCATTCGTAGGCAGATTGACCACCACCGATCACGAGGATATTTTTGCCACGCCAGTCATCAAAGTTTTCAAGCTCGGATGTATGCTTTACAAAGCCCTCAGGTATGTTCATTAGCTCATCCGGCAACACGCTAAATGAATGCATGCCCACGGAAACCACTACCGTTCGGCTGGCAAGCAATCGTCCACTACGTAGCCTAATCTGAAAGCCTCTGTCTTCGCCCGACAGATGTTGAACCAAGTCGTGTATCACCTTAACTCCCGTCTGCTTAATGAACCAGTCTGAGTAGAGCAGCAACTGCTCTCTTGACAAGGTTGTCCACGACTGGTCGTCAGGTGATGGAATACGATATTTCAATTGATGTTCTCTCTCTTGTTCCCTGAGCCATGCTCCAAAGCTCAACTCGGGGCGATGCGAAAAATTGCTGTCTTCCACTAAACTCCTCAATTGCATTCCTGTAGGCATCGCACGCCATGACTCCATAGGAAGTCCGATTACAACGTGATCGACGAATGCTCGCCTCAATTCTGATGACAGTGCCAATCCGTATGGACCAGCTCCAATCACAACTGTTTCGTACAAGTGCATTAGTCGATTTTCCCTATTGTTGTAAAATTCAAAATTTAGTCCGATGGACTCTGATGGTCCATCTATTCGTAATGACCTGTCAGAATCCTTCAGTGGAGCGTGGATTGTTCTCTTATCTGGGCTAAGGTCCAGAAGAGTGCCCGGGTGGTGGTGGTGATTAAGGTGGCCTACGTCAGGTTATCTACGCCCAGAGATCCGTCAACTTGCCGGCAACAGTGTGTTCATGACCGTTTGCTATGGCCGCGTCCCTTTGCGTGGTGTAAATCCTGAGGCCCGAATGCCCTGATCAGAGGTTGAACAGGGTGGAATGACGAGCTGTCATCCTGGATGCGCAGATGCACCTCGTTTTTCCACGATGAATCGAGAGGATTGACTTGTCAAGCCTCTCATCCGATTGCCGCTTTGTGTTGTGAGCGTGAGGGGTCTGTACAGCGCTGGGGTTACAGCACCGGCCCCCGGGCGGCGCTCGAGGCCGTTGCGCCCTGTAGGGGCGCTGCAACCTCGACCACCTGGGGCCTGCGTATTGCCCTTCTCAGGCGCTGGCCCAGGTGCAGGCCTGTCAGGCTTGTTGGTTGCCACTCCTGGGGTATCCCCATGCCCCAACCCTGAAGCCACAGCTCCTGCTGGTCCTGGCGATCGCCGCCAGTATCCCCAGCCCTGCTCCTTGGCCCGCGGCCGCCGCGCCAGCCACTGAGTTCCGAGCCACCGTCCTCTCGATCGGCGACGGCGACACCATCCGCGTCAGCCGCCAGGGCCTGCCGATCACCATCCGCCTAGCCTGCATCGACGCGCCGGAGATGGCCCAGAGCCCCTACGGTCAGCAGTCCCGCAGCTATCTGCAGAGCCGTCTGGCCAAAGGGCGGGAGGTCACGATCCTTCCCCACACGACAGACCGCTACGGCCGCACGGTGGCTGAGGTGATCTCCGACATCAACATCAATCTGGTGCTGGTGGAGGACGGCCAGGCCTTTGCCTACCGGCAGTACCTCGGCGGTTGTGACGCCAAGGAGTACCTCGATGCCGAGTACCGGGCCAGCCGGCATCGCTATGGGGTCTGGCAGGTGGAAGGCGGCATCACCCGTCCCTGGGATTTCCGCCGGGGGCGCCGTAACGCTGTCATCCCCGATGGCACCACCCCCGGCGGCCATCGCTACCGCTGCAAAGAGATCGGCTCCTATGCCCGCGCCCAGGAATTGCTGCGCCAGGGGCACATCTATCTGGACAGCAACGGCGATGGGGAGGCCTGCGAGAGCCTGCGCTGACAGCCAGGCCAAGCAAATGGGCGCTACCTTCCGGCTGTCGAGCTTCTCTGCTGTTGCCATGACGGCCATCAACCGCTGCGCCGTTGGCACCGGGCCTCGCCAGCCGCTGATCGACTGGGTCCGGCAGGTAAGTGGGGATCACGAAGTGCGCTGGGGAGCCAACGAGGACGGGCTCTACCTGCTGCCGGTCTATGAGAACGACAGCGAAGCCAAAGTGGTCCTGGAAGAGAGTTACGACCGAATCTTTGAGGCAGAACTGCAGTCCTTGTGCCGAGATCCAGGGCTGTGGCCCAGCCCGAGAACTTTTGCATTGTTCCAGCAGTGGTTCGAGATCCGTATCTACGACCTGGTCGACGACCTCAGCTGTGACGAGCTGAAGCACCATGACGTCGACAAAGCTTTTGAAGAGCAGGTGCGGCAAACCCTGCAAGATTCATCGAAACCATGACCACACGCCGATCAGCCATGGCAATAGGGTATTGAAACAACTTAGCCCTGTTCACCATGCTGACCGGAACTGAACTACTGGCCAAGGTCAAGGAACTCGGCGACGGCTCCAAATCGGATCTCGTTCGTGCCGCTGGCTATGTCAGCACCAAGAAGGACGGCACCGAGCGCCTCAACTTCACCGCCTTCTATGAGGCCCTGCTGGAGGCCAAGGGCATGAACTTTGGCACAGGCAGCAGTGACGGCAAGGGCCGTCCTGGTCGCAGCCTCAGCTACGCCACCAAGGTGCAGTTCAACGGCAACCTGATGGTGGGCAAGGCCTACACCGCCCAGCTGGGCCTGCAGCCCGGCGATGAGTTCGAAATCAAGCTGGGCCGCAAGCAGATCCAGCTCATCCCCCTGGGGGCTGCAGAAGAGGAGTGAGGCCAGCGGCCGATCAGCCGACCGAGCGCTGCTGACCAAGCGCCAGCACCTCCAGCGCCTGGCCTTGTTGTTCCTGCCGCAGCGCCTCGGGGGCCTCGATGCGCATGGCGCTGCCGTGGCTGAACAACCAGCGGCGCAGGGCGATACCGCGGGCCAGGATCCAGGGGGGCAGGTCGATCTCCACCGGGTGGGGATGGCTATCTCCCGGGGGATTGGCGGGAAGGACTTGAGCCAGGGCCGGATGGATCCAGCCCTCGCCACTGCCGTTCCCTGATGATTGGAGCTCCCTCGGGCTGGCCGCTCGCTCCACCCGGATCTGCTCCAGCGGCAGCGCTAGCTGCCCCTCGCGGATCGATGCAAAAGCAGCGGCTTTGCACGACAGGCGCAGGGTCTGCAGCTGGCGGCGCCGCTGCTCGCTGCTGGGCTGGCAGAGACCCTCCTGGGCGGTGAGGTCATCGCCGAGTTCGATGCCGCCGCAGTGATGAAGCAGCCGCTGCAGCCTGGCGAGCGCGGTGTTGTGCTCGGTTTCGTTGCGGCGACCCCGCGGTTCGGCCTGCAGAAACACCAGCCGCTCCAGCCGTTCGCTCTGCAGCAGCCCATGGGGCCGGCCGATGGCGTCGTCCTCCCAGGCCAGGTGCCAGAGGCCCGCTGAGAAGACCAGCTGCAGGGGCCAGACGCGAATCTCCTCGCCACGGTTGTCGCCGCGACTATCGCCAGTGTGGAAGGTGCTCTGGCGCAGCAGCCGCACGCGGCGGTGCTCGAGGATCGCCGTCTCGATCCGCTCGGCTTCCCTTGGTTCGGCCAGGCTGCCCTGCTGCAGGCTCTCCACGCCGGGATGGGCGCCATCGAGATAGGTGCGCAACGGCGGCGTGGCCGTCACCTCGATGCCGCCCCAGCCGAGGCGTTGCTCCAGCTCGTCGAGCAGATCCTGCGCCGTGGGATCCCCTAACCGCTCGGCCGCGTGTTGCACCACCCCATGGATCTCCACCAGCCGCGGCGCTGAGAGCAAGGCAGTGCCGAGGCAGTAGCCATGGCGCGGGTTGTCGTGACGCAACCGGAAGCCATAGGGGGTGAGGGTCTTCTCGATGTCCTTGCGCAAGGTCGCCAGTTCGCCGGGGCCATGGCCGCCAGGGGTCTCAGATAGCTGCTCCAACAGATGCCGTTGCATCGCCATCGCCCCCGGACCATCCGCCGGCCGATCAAAGGGCGTCTGCAAGAGATGGCGCAGCAGGGTCATCACCCGCACAAACACTGCGGCATCGGCCATCGGTGGGTGGCCGCCGTTGACGCCACCGGCCCTTGGCGTCTGCCCAGCTGCCAGTGGAATCAGCGGTATCGGGGTAATCGCTGTGGTGACCGGCGTGGCCAGGAAGAAGCCTTGGGCCTCCAGCCAGGCCAGATCGCGGCGAACCGCATCGGCATCGCCGTAGCACTCGCCATGGAGTTTGCGCAACAAGGCCGCTGCCCGCTGCGCCAGCTCACCGCTGGGCAGGGGTGAGACGAGCGTTTCGAGCGCCTCTCGGCTGCCCTGGTCCGTCGTCGCCAGGTCGGGATGGTCGGCCAGGAGTTTGAGCAGATAGAGCAGCCGCTCCAGATCCAGCAGCCGGGAGTGGCCGTGCAGCAGCAGTTGGCGTTGGCGGTTGCAGGCGGCGCTGATGCGGCGCTTGAGGCCGGAGAGCTCGCCGCGCAGGTAGGCGCCCAGGTCGCTCTGATGGGTGGGCTGCACCGCCACCACCGAGGCAAAACCCTCCGCCCTCGCCGGCCCGAAGGCCTCATCCGCCAGCTTGGCGGCCATGCGGTGAATGACCGGTGTGGGAACGGGCCGCTCCCGTTTGGCGTTCCAGCGCAGGCAGGTGCTCAGCGGTGTGAAGTGCCACCAGCCAATCCATTCCACCGGCCTGGGCAGCGCCAGTTTCTGGGTGATCGCCAACCGCCAGGGGCGCTCGGCATGGGTGGCATCGACGATCACCGGCATGCCGGCCGCTACCGCACCGATCAGCCGCTCGTGGAGCCGCTGTTGGATCGACGGCCACGGCCCCTGCACGGCGGCATCACCGAACACTTCGGCGCGGATCGCGTCGGTGGAGAGCACCACCGCCGGTTGCCCCTCAGGCCCTGCAAGCAAAGGGGCCAGGGCAGCGGCGGTGGTGCTCTTGCCGCTGGCGGGCGGACCGATCAGGAGGTGGCAGCGCAGGGGCTCCATGGCGCAAGGATGCGGCGCAGTGCGAAGGCCTGCAAGCATTCCCAACCAGCAAGGCGATCGGACCCAGTAGCGGCCTGCTATCTAGGCCGACTGGGTCATTCGCGGCAGCAGGGCTGGACAACCCTTCAAGGCGGGCAAGGCTGTTTGCCCACTTCCAGCGCAGTGCTGCCGTGCCCTTCCAGCTCTCTGGTGCCGTTGTGCCGTCTCGACCGCGGCGGCGCAAGGTCTACAGACCGCCCGGGATGTTGCTCAACCTGCAGGTGCTCGACCTGATGGAGATCAGCGGCAGCCAGATCCGCGCCGCCGAGTCCCTAGCGATGCACCAGAGCACGGTGAGCCGCAGCTACCGGGAGCTGGCGGAGCAGTTCCACCTGCAGCCAGCCCGCAAGCCCTACAAGGTGTGCCGTTGGGGAGTGAGCAGCAGCCTGCGGTTGCTGCGCCTGGCCTGCCGTGCCCATCGCCTGGAGGATGGCCGGCTGCGGCTGGCCAGCGATGCCTTGCACCAGCCACTGTTGGAGGGGGTGCCGGGGGTGCTGCAGGTGCCGCCCTGCTTCCACGCCGCCGCCGACTGGGCCGCCCTGGTGCGACAGGGGGTGATCGATGGAGCGATCGTTTCCTCGCTCTGCCATTCCCAGCCGCTACCGGCAGGCCGACTGCCCAGCTGGGAGGGGGTGCGGGTGGTGCCGCTGGCGGCGCTGGAGCTGCAGCTGGTCTGCCACGCCAACTGGGCTGGGGAGTGGGATGAGACGGTGCTGCTGCCCAGCGCTGAGGTGATGCCGCTACTGCATCAGCAGCTGGAGCCAGGCGTCTGCGGCCTGCTGGAGCGCGCCTCCCGCGCCTGGCAGGAGGCGCCGATCTGGCTGGAGCAGCTGCAGCTGCGGCCCGTCGCCCTACCGGTCTGCCCGGCCCTGGCGCCAAGGCAGTGGTGGCAGGAGCAGAGCCTGATGGCGGTGGCGGAGCAGCCGACCATGCGCGAGCGGCTATGGCTGCTGCTGCCGGATGACCTGGAGCTGCCCCAGGCCGCTCAGGCCACGCTGCGCTTGATCCGAAGGCGGGTGAACCGGGCGGCGGCCCGGGGGGAGGAGGCGCTGCTGGAGGGGGGTAGGGCAGCAGGCCTGGTGGAGCTGGTGGGGGATGGGGAGGCGGCGGCATGAAGGGAATGGTCAACCTGGTCGCAGGCGACTGTGTTGTTCCAGCCATTTACGGTCCCAGTCATGGATCAGCCCCAAAGAACGGAAGGCCCAAAAATATGCACCCAGCCCATAGTTTTCGGTCCTTCGGTCTCTTCGCCCAAACACCAGCCACCGCAAGGTTTTGCCAGATGGTGACCAGCTGCGCCAACGAGGCATCATGCTGGGGTTCAACTAGCCGCAGACTGCGCCACCCCCTTGGATTTCCGCCAGCTGTTCAAGCTCCGTCTGGTGGTGGCGGCCCTGGGAGAGACCCAGCGGCTGGGCTGGTGGAACAGTGGCGTGCTCACCGGCACTGGAGAATTCCTGTTCCAGCAGGGCTTCCCCCGCTCCTCGCCTTTCGCTCAGACGCGGGCAGGGTTCCGGGTGGCCCAGCTGGCCTGCGACGAGGCCCTGGCGATCCAGCCCACTCCCGGTGGGCCGGTCACCTGCCACCTGTTCCGGCTCACGCCTCAGCTGGAGGACGCCTTCGAGAACGAGCGCAACCGCTGGATGGATGAGCCCGAGCCCTGGCTCGACACCTTTCAGGCGGCCTGGACCCTGACGCCGGAACAGTGGCCGCAGGCCCTGAGCGAGCTAGCCGAGCTGGACCCGGCGGCGATCGACTGGGCGCGGCAGCAGACGCCACAGACGGCCAAGGCCCTGCGACTGGACGATCCCTTCGAGCTCAACCAAGACCACATCGAGCGGCTGGCAGCTGGGTTCGTGTGCGGCCAGCCCGGCCAGCTGGTGGTGCCCTACCTGCAGGTGGCGGGCTGATGGCGTCGGCAACCAAGACCAAGCGCAAGCCGGCGGCAGCGGCTGCTCCCGCCACCGAGAAGAAGGCGGCTGTTCCCGCAAAGCCGGCGGCCCCCAAGCCGGCACGCAAGGCCAGCGCCAAAACATCTGTCAAGGCGGAGGCCGAACCACAGCCCAAACCAACGGCACCAACAGCCAAGGCCAGGCCCAAAGGCCCCAAGAGCAAGGCCAAACCGACGGCCCCAGCGATCCGCACTTACGGCAGCGATGGCCTGATCCGAGGCCCACTGATCAGCGACACCCTGCTGGCGCTGCAGGGCTGGGATCTGGAAGCCAGCAAGCGGGCCAACTTCGATCAGCTCCGCCAGTCCAACAGCATCGGCGCCCCCACCCAGGCCTGGCTCAAGAAGATCTGCAGTTCCCTCAGTGCCCGCTTCGATCCAGCGGGGCCGGATAGGGCTCTGGTGCTGGCGGCTCGAACAAGCACTGGCCAACGCCACTGGAAGCCCCTGCTGCTCTGGCACCTGGCCAACAGTGATCGGTTACTAGGCGATGGATTGCGCTGGAGCGCCGGGGTGTACGACGCCGGCGGCGATCTGCTGCAGACCGATCAGGTGCTCAGCTGGTTGGAGGGCAGCGTTGGCCTGCAGCACCCAGAAGTGGCGGGCTGGAGCGAAGCCACCCGCAAACGCGTCGCTGGAGGCCTGCTCAAGGCAGGCGTCGATCTCGGTCTCCTGCAGGGTCGGGTGAAGCGCCGCTTCACGGCGTACTACCTGGCCGATGAGCCCCTGCTCTACGTGCTGCTGCAGGCCCTGGCCAGCAACCGCACCACCGCGGCGGCCCTGGCCGATCCACGTTGGCTGTGGTTCCGCCTACCGGAGGCGGAGCTGGAGCACCGGCTGCTGCTGCTCCACCAGGCGAAGGTGATCAGCTACTACCGCGCCGGTTCGGTGGTGGATCTCAAGCTGCCGGCCACCAGCGCCGAAGCCCTGGTGCAGGAGGTGTGGACATGAGCCAGTCGCTGGGATCCCGAGGCGAAGGGATAAAAGAGTGGCAGCGCTGCCTTCAGCAGCAACTGGAGCCAGTGCTCACCGCCCCTGATTCCGGTACGGGCCTGAGCACCTACACCGATATGCCCTTCGGGATCTTCCTCTACCCACCGGAGGACGAATGGGAAATCCGCGGTGAGCTCCGCAATCTCACGATCCGACTGGAGAACGCCGGCAAGACGGTGCAGCGGCTCTCCATGGCCGCGCTGCTTGTGCAGGCCATCCAGGCCGCCGGACTCTCGATCGAGGAGATTGCCGAGGCCGAAGCCACGCTGGGGCCCGTGATGGTTCGTGACACCCTGCGCGACCTGCTCAGCGGCAAGGCGGCGGGATCGGTTCCGTTGGATGAACTCGTGGCCAAGGCGGTGGATGCCTGCAAACCCACTGGCAGTCACATCGTTTTCCTGGAAAGGGTGGGGGTGCTGTTCGGCTTGCACCGCCCCTCGGCATTGCTGGAGAACCTTCGCAACCGAGTGTTCCACCCGGTTGTGCTCTTCTACCCCGGCCAGCGGGATGGTCCGGCGGGGCTGCGCTTCATGGATGAAGCCGAAGCCGACCACAACTACCGCCCCAAGCTGTTCGCCTGACCATGACCACCACCATCATCCGCGAGCTTTGGGTTGCCTTTGCCGATCGGGCGGGAGGGATCGGTGCCCTCGGGTGCCAGCAGGGGCTGGCCGTTCTCGTCCTCGAGGGAGGCGGCGGCGCGGAGATCCTCGATCGCATCCGGCGGCTGCACGTGCGAGGCCGCCTGGGTGGGGTGATCAGCGGTGGAGGAACGAGCGGCAGTCATGCAGCGAGGCGCCGTGCGGGGGAAGGGAAGCGGGAGGGGGGTTGTTTTCGGGTTCCCGAAAGCATAGCCACGACGTCAACTGCCCGCGGCCGAGGCTTCCTCCCCCCTGGGATGCCTGCACCAGTTGCTGCTCAGGTCGGGGGGATTGGACCCGGGAGCGAGCCGGAGGCCTGAGGCAGATCCCTTCTCACAGGCTCCTTCCGCTCAAACAGCATTCCAACAGCGTCTGTTCGAGCCAAGTCCCCAGTCACGAAAGGGGCTCTGGCCAGCTCTTTCTTCTTTCTAACCTTCTTACAGAGAAAGATAGATAGAAGAAGAGAGAGCAAAGGCAGAGGAGAGCAGAGGGGCTTTGCCTTTGGAGGGGGATAAGGGGGGATCTATAAGAGAGAGAGTCCCTCCCCCCTGTTTGAGCGTTAGAGCGTTAGATCCCTTCTGCTGCAGCCGATCTCGGCCTAACAGCAGGTGTCGGACGTGCCGTTTAGCCCTTGTTCTCAAACGCTGAGGAGGCCAAGGGGATCGCAACGGCGCGTGATGTGCCGACGCCGCGAAAGTGCACGAGCAAGGAGCGCGTGGCGCCCGGCAGCCGGCCAAGGATGGTGGACCAGTTGGTGGACCAAGCGGTATTCGCCAGCATGCGGGCGATCGCCTCGGCGGTGTTGCTGATCAGCAGCTCACCCTCCCGCACCCGCAGGCCATGGCGGGCGAGCAGGTCGGCGGCATCGGCCACGCGCACCGGCTCCAGGGGGGAGGGCATGCCTGTCGCGACGAGCTCCACCAGCTCCAGCACCGTGCGGACCAGGCCTGTGCGCTCCTCGGACTCCACCCGCAGCTGGTGCTGCAGGATCCGGTTGAGGCAGCGGCGCTCATCGGCGATTTCGGTGCTCTCGCGGTAGCTGCTCCAGTCGGTGCCCTGGATCAGCCCCTGCACCTCCGCTTCTGTCGGCACGCGGGAGGACTGCAGTGACCAGGCCCCGGCCAGCAGGGTGCCGTACTGGTCCCCGAGGGCCTGGGAATCAAAGTGCGCTGCCGCGACGCGGGAGCAGACGGCGATCGAGCGGCGGATCACGGGAATCAGTGAAACCGTACGCGCCAGCAACCTGTTCGCGAAGACCGGTGTGATCAGTTGCTGGAGGTCGCGATCCAGCGCCTGCCAGTGGGCCTCGCGCTCCTGCTGGGGGATCTCGCTGGGGTTGCGCAGGTTGAGCAGGGCAAAACGGCGGCGATCGGCCCCCTGCTTGAGGCCAGTGGCGATCGAGGCGAGCAGAAACATCGAGCGCACTGAGTAACGCGCCACTTCACCTGTGGGTGAGCCCTTGACGATCGCCGCGCGGGATTCGGAGCTGGATACCCGCGTTAGGGAAAGGATCGCCTGGATGCGTTGCTGGTCCTCCCGCTCATTCCCCTCAGCCTCATCGATCAGCACCGGCAGGGCATCGGAATGCAGGGTCTGGCGGATGCCGGCCTCGGTGACACTGCCGACGAACACCCGGGCCATATCGGCAAGCAGGACACCGCAGAACCGCTCAAAGACGTGCGATTTGCCCGAGCCGGCCGGGCCGCTCAGCCAGATGTGGGGCCTCCAGCGCAGGGCACCGCAGATCGGCGCGAGGGTGAGCCATCCGGCCAGCAGGAGCCCAGAGGCCGGCACTTCCCAGTGGAAACGATCGGCGATGGCCAGCACCGTGAAAGCCTCCTCATCGCTCAGCGGCACCGCATCGCCGGTGCCCACCAGGGCCGCACCGCGCTGGTAGTGGAAGCGGCTGGGAAAGGGAGTGCTCAGGGGCTGGCTCTGGCCGTCGACGACAAGCCGATCGCCCAGGTGGAGCACGCAACGGCCGTCGTCCCACCAGATGCCCCGGCCGCGGAGTTGATCGGGGTCGAACATCCCGATGGCGGCCTGGCGGGAAAAGAGATCCGACGCTGCGGCGGTCCAGTTGACGCCGCGACTGGAGGGATACAGGGTCTCCCAGTAGGCCAATGGCGCCAGGCGGCAGAGGTTGACGCCGCCATGGGCGGAGGAGGAGAGGCGCATCACCTGGCCGGTGGAGCGGGGCTGGTAGTGGTAGCCGTCGCTGTCGTAGCCGAGGCAGAGGAAGGGGCCATCGGTGGATGCAACGGCAGCCGGAGGGGCTGCCTCTGGCACTGGCGGGGCTGGCGGTGAGGGCGCTGACGCCTCTTGCAGACGCTGATGGGCCGCCCTTGCCGCCCGCAGGATCACGCTCATGCGCTCCTGGATCGAGCCGGGCGCGTCATCGATCGAGCCGCCTGCGGGGAGATCTGCCCAGAGCTCGGCGGCTGGCAGATGGAGTAGCGGCAGGGCGGCTTCTGTTGCGGCCTTGATCACCTGCCGGGCCCGCTTAAGGCCCTGCTCGTCGTGGTCGGAGATGTAAACGATGCCGGCGACACCGGCCTGCCGCAGGGCGCGGTAGCGCTCCAGGATCTGCGCGGTGCGGTGGGCGTGGCCGGGCTGGGTGGTGGCCAAGAAGCCGGCGGCAATCACCAGATCGGCGCACTTCTCTCCCTCCAGTTCGATCAACCAGCGGCCCGAAGCCTGCAGCAGAGCCGGCCACTGATACATGGGCCAGGGATCGGGACCGGCGCCGCGCTGCCAGCCCTCGTCGCTGCGGTGGTTGGCGTAGAAGACCTTGCCGCCGGGGCGATCAAGGCGGCTGACGCGCTGGGACGGGGAATAGGCGTAGGGGCTGCCGGCGGGTAGGGGCGGCTGGTCGCCATCGAGCACCACCAGCCGCATGGCGGGCAGCTCAGGGGAGCGATGCCCGGAGGCTGGATGCCCACAGGCAGGTGGAGCAGATGCAGGCCCAGACACCCCCGGTTGCGGCAGCCCCAGGTGAGCCTCGATGCGGCGGGCGGCAGTCGCAAAATCCCAGCCGGTCAAGCGCAGCAGCAGGTCCATGCCATTGCCGCCACCGCCGCTGCGCTCCCGGCCGCCGCACTGGTTGCAAAACCAGCCGCCGGGACCGTCGTCGCGGTCCCAGCGGTAGCGATCGGTGCCGCCGCAGGCGGGGCAGGGCTGATGACGGTCCTGCAGTTGCTCCGGGTTCAGGCCGCCCAGCTCGATCAGCAACCGCGGCCACTGACCCGATGCGGCCTCCATCAGATCGTCGGCCATCAGCAGCGGTGATCCGGCGTGGTGGATGGCTGCGGATCGTGGTGGCCGGGATGGTTGCAGCGCTCGGAGCGCATCACCTGCACCAAGGTGCGCCGCACAAAGGAGGCGCGGCTTTCGATGCCATCGGCGTTGTGGTCGATCCACTCGACGACGGCGTAGGGGAGCTGGAGCTGGACGCGCTTCATGGTGGTGGTGCAGTGCTACCGCAAAAGCCTAGCGGTAGTTTTCGCAAGCCCTAAAATCTGGCGCAGTGCTGTCGGCGTGCCATGACCATCGCCCTGCGTCCCTACCAATTGGAGGCCGTGCAGCGGGTCCGGCTTGCCTTCATGGAGGGGCACCGCGCCGTGCTGTTTGTGCTCCCCACCGGCGGCGGCAAGACGGTCGTGTTCAGCCACATCGCCGAGCAGGCGGCCCAGCGGGGCAAACGGATTGCGGTGCTGGTGCTCCGGGTCGAGCTGCTGGAGCAGGCCTCCCGCTCCCTGGCGGCGTTGGGGGTGGAGCACGGCCTGATCGCGGCCGGCCGCTCGATGAACCTACGGGCGCCGGTACAGGTGGCCAGCGTCCAGACCCTCGCCAGGAGGCTGAGCAAGTTGCCGGCCGATCTGTTCCAGCTGCTGATCGTCGATGAGGCCCACCACAGCAATGCAGGCACCTGGGCGGCCGTGATCGCCCACTTCAAGACGGCTCGGCTGCTGGGGGTGACGGCGACGCCGGTGCGCAGCGATGGCCGCGGGCTGGGGGAGTTCTATTCCGAGCTGGTGCTGGGCCCCACCGCCGCCTGGCTGAGCGAGCAGGGGTACCTGGCGAAAGCAAGGGTGTTCGCGCCGCCGCTTGGCTTTTCCGTTAAGGGGTTGCGAAAGCGAATGGGCGACTTTGATTTGAACCAGGCCGCCGGAGCCCTGGGCGGTAGCCGCATCCTTGGCGATGCGGTCAGCCATTTCCGCAGCCATCTGCTGGGCCGCACCGCCATCGCCTTCTGCTGCTCGATCGCCCATTCCCAAGCCCTAGCCGAGGCCTTTGTGGAAAGGGGGATCCCCGCAGCCGCGATCGATGGCTCGATGGACGCCCAGCAGCGGCGGCTCCTGCTGGAGCGCCTCGGGAGCGGTGAGCTCCAGGTGCTCACCAGCTGCAGCCTCATCGGTGAGGGGGTGGATGTGCCCTCGGTGGGCGGCTGCCTGCTGCTGAGGCCCACCCAGAGCCTGGCGTTGCACCTGCAGATGATCGGCCGCTGCCTGCGGCCCCAGCCCGGCAAAGAGGCGGTGATCCTCGATCACGTCGGCAACACCGAGCGGCTGGGCCACCACCTCGATCCGCAGGAATGGAGCCTCGATGGCATCAAGAAGCGGGAGCAGACCAGGGCCCCATCGGTCAAAACCTGCCCGAAGTGCTTCTGCGCCATGGCCAGCACGCTCAGCCTCTGCCCGGAGTGCGGCCATGCCTTCCGGCCTGAGCGCCAGAAGCTGGTCACGGTGGAGGGTGAGCTGCGGGAGATCAGCCAGCAGGAGCTCCGGTGCAGAAAGAAGAGGGAGCAAGGAGAGGCCCGCAGCCTTGAGGATCTGATCGCACTGGGCACCAGGCGCGGCCTCAAGAACCCCCAGGGCTGGGCACGGCATGTGCTGGCGGGCCGCCAGACGCGGGGCCACTGGAGCCGGGTGGCATGAGCGAGCAGGAGCTGCAGCAACGGATCCGGCTGGAGCTGGGGAGGGGGCCGGTGCGGCTGTGGCGCAACAACGTCGGCGCCCTGCGCGATGAACGCGGCCGGTTGGTGACCTATGGGTTGTGCAAGGGCAGCAGCGACCTGATCGGCCTGCGCCAGGTGGTGATCGGCCCGGAGCACCTGGGCCAGACCCTGGCGGTGTTCACCGCCATCGAGGTGAAGACCCCGGGCGGAAGGCTGCGGGAGGAACAGCAACTGTTCCTTTCGTTGGTGGAACGGTTTGGTGGCTACGGCGGTGTGGCCAGGAGCACGGCAGAAGCCGCGAGGGTGCTCAGGCAGAGATGAATGGGGCGATGGGGCGACGTATAGGCAGCTTTCGGCACACAAACGCTGATGGATGGTCGAGACGTGAGGCCCGGCCGTGGGTCAACTCGGAACGACGCGCCCGCGGGTATCGGGCACGGCTCTTTTTGAAAACGTTGCGCCGGCGCAAGGGCAAGGGCAAGGGCAAGGGCAAGGGCAAGGATTTCATGGGGCCTTGCTGGGCATGTCAAAAGTAGATGGGGCTTTCAACTAATTACCGAGGTAGACGTTGCTGGCGTAGTCGTCGATGGGAATGGTCGGCTTTTGTCTAGACCAGATCTGAAGCTCAACGTTAAACCTCTGGTTGGCGCCAGGATCTATGAACCGAACCAGGAGCATTTCCTCCTTGGTATAGATAAAAAAGCCAGATCCTTTGTCCTGTCTGCGGCCTGAGTACCAGCCGATCACCTGCTCAGGCTTAAGCTTGGTACCACAGAAGTTAGCCTCGGGGAAGGCGAGTGTCACTTGGCACTCACCGGGGTAGCTGTTGAACAGAACGCTAAAAGGCTTGAAAGGTTGAGCCAAAACTGGTACAGCACAAACAAGGATAGAAGCTGCTGTAGCGGTGAGCAAAGACTTCATGGAGTGAGTTGCGATGAACAAGAATACATCGGTGGCTAAATTCAGTCAGCTTAATTAGCACTGGCTGCATTGATGTGCGTCAAGACTCAACGGAGGTGAAGATAGACAGACCGCCCAATAGCACCTCAGCGGATTCAAGGGAGGTAGGCATGCATTATGACTCGACCACGATGCATCAAGTATTTGAGCGTTGGCGCCAGAACATGACAGACAGCGATGAAGGGGTCGCATGAGAGAGCGGATTAGGCGACACAATGCATAGCGTGACTTCGAAACAGCGCCTTCCATCATCCTAATTCCACCATCTCTTGTGACTAATGTAGTTGAGAGATACCACGTGGCTAGAAACTACAACCGCCTGCCCGCATCTTCATCTCTAGTGCAGAAGCGGCATCAGCAAACCTCTTTCGTTCCTGAATGTCGGTTGAGCTGTCGCGTTCCGATCGCAAAAACATTAACTTCGCTCGCCACGAATTGCACTGCTGCGTGCTCGCTGGCGGTGACTGGGACTGGGGTGGCAGTTGGCACTCGGAAGAGTAGATCGGAGTCGGCAAGGCCTGTGGGGTAAAGGAAGGCTTACCTCGATTGTCTGAGATTAAAGTATTGTACATGGCTGCAATTGCAGACACATCGCCTACACTGAGACCAGTTCTTTGCCCAACAAGCTGCGGAAAACCAGCTTTCGGCTTGATCGTCAATACATTCGGATGATTGGCAAAGTCCCGACAATCATAATGCATTACAGAGGCGAAATTATAAGGACCTATATCCTTGCTCCAGCTGCCCTTGTCAAAATTGTCTTGCTTACCTGGATCAATGTTTTGCCAGTATATGTTCACATAGGAATCACGGTCTTGTCTCGCCTGCTCGTGGTTCAGCCCGGCGGCATGCAAGAGCTCATGAATAATGGTCCCATGCCTATCACAGTCTTGGCCAATTGAGACCTTAACGCGGTCTGAAATTATCGGCTCCCCAATTTCTGAATGGCATCCGTTCCCGTAGCCTATATAAATGTGAGGCGCACCAAAATTCCGGGTCGGCTTGTACCAAAGAACGGTACTAGCATTTAGCGCTTGGATTGCAGCTTCAATCTTTGCCTTATATGGATGATTGCTTGCGATAGTGTACGGAATTACACCGTTTGACCAGCGAAGAAACTTGCGTACGCCAGAGGCCAGGCTCACCCCCGCAGGAACAAGAACCATGTCGCCTTGATAAACGAAAGCTCCGTCGATTTGCTTTCCACGAATCGTTTGGCGTACCCCGTCATCGTCCATAATCGATATCGTAGCCGTTGTCGCTTTAGCGGTAGAGCGGTACTGACACAAAGCAGCCTGCGGCACAGCAAGGAGGGCGATCCAAGTCACTAGGAGCTTGACGAGCCGACTGTGCATCATGGTGATCACCCTGGGGCTTTCAGAAGTTCTCCTTACCTTAGAATACCAGAAGTTAAGGGTAACGAGCCGCGCTCAAAAACGTGGGTTGCCTTACCTGCCCATAGGCTAGCTAAGCGGAGTCACTAAAAGAACCGCTGTAGGGATCTTCCAGGTACAAAGAATTGATCCTGATCTTGATCCGCCGTTTCGATTCCCGCAGCGCAGTCGGCTGGTAGTAGAGGGTGGATCGAGGCAGTGCAAGCAGCCCACCTTGAGGTGGGTGCCTTTTATTGGACAGATATGGCCCGTGACATCGTTAACCCCGGGCGGGAGGAACAGGGTTCAGTCTCAGTGTAGACCTCATGGGGAGTTCTGCCTCCCAGGTGGCTGTGGGGCCTTACATGGCAGTACCTCCATAGGAAGCGGGCGAGGCTGATCTCAGCTTTCCAGCCATCGCTGTAGGCACGCAGGTAGACCTCCTCGTACTTGACTGTGCGCCAAAGCCGTTCAACGAGGATGTTGTCGTAGCAGCGCTTCCTACCAGACCAGCTGATCTTGATCTTCTCGGCCTGCAGCTTGGCCACGAAGTCGGATGAGGTGAACTGACATCCTTGATCGGAGTGGAAGATCCCTGGCTTGCGGCCGCCCTCCAACGCCATCTCAAGGGCATCCAAACAGAACTCCGTGTCAAGGCTGTTTGAGAGCTTCCAGCTGAGTATATTCCTGGAGAAGAGATCAACAATCGCCACAAGGTAGAGGAAACCTTTCCGCATCGGGATGTAAGTGATATCGGTGGCCCACACCTGAGCCACTGACGTGACCATGCTGAGATCCACCAGGCAGATGAATCGCACGGATGGATGACCAGGGACCGTGGTGCGAGGTTTCTGGTAGATCGCCCGTAAACCCATGCGCTGCATGAGGTTTCGCACTCGGTCACGGCTGATCGGGATCCCATCTCTGGCCAGGTAGTCCACCATCCTGCGGCTGCCGCTGCAGGGATCTTCCAGGTAGAGAACATCGATTCTGGCCATGATCCGCAGCGTCGACTCCCGCACCGGTGTCGGCCGGTAGTAGAGCGTGGACCTGGGCAGACCCAGCAGCGCACATTGGCGGCTGACGCTGAGATCGGGGTGGTCGTGATCGACCAGCTTGCGCAGTTCACGGGCATCAGAGCAGCTGAGACTTTTTTGAGCCACTCCAGCTCCATCTGCAGCCGGCCGATCTGCTGGAACAGCTCTGCCTCCTTGGCTTGCCCCTCCTCTTTGTCCTTGGTCTTCTTGCCCCTGGTGAACAGCTCACTGGCGCCGTCCAGCAGCTGGCGCTTCCACTGGCTCACCTGGATCGGGTGAATGGCGTGGTCAGCGGCGATCTCCTGGATCGTCTTGCGGCCGCTGATCGCCTCCATGGCGACCCTGGCCTTGAACTCGGGACTGTGGGTGCGGCGCTTATTAATCGGTCGGAGCCGCTCTCAGGGGAGTTACCCAGTTTCAGGGGTCACCGCTGACCCATATTGAGGATAACTAGACTAGCTCTTCTATGGATAAGCGGTAGGAATTGGAACGTCCGTGACACACTTCCTATTCAACAGCAAGGTGTATTGAATTAGGGAGTGACCGGGAGAAGCATGCCATCTACGGCTGGACGACATAGGGACCGGGGAAGCCTGGAGGTTCGGCAATCAGGAGCCGGCCGTAGATTTTTAACTATGACTGCAATTGTAACTTTAGCCTTGTCGCTTTCATTTCCATTCACCGTTAGGGCGTTATCTATTCCCAGTGGGCCGAGGAGATCCCCAGTGAGTGCATTAGCATTTAAATTGATGTCAAAATTTAAAGCCCTTCCGTTTTTGGGGTTAATATCGGCGACATCGTCTTTGTTGATTCCATCTTCGTCAATGAGGCGGTACTCTGCTTCTATTACCGATACGTTTAATGGAACGAATTTGATTGATGTCCAGAAGGGCTTAATGCTGCTTTTGTCCATTTGCGTCGCCTCTGTGAATGTTTGGCCAAAGAGTTTGACACGAGCGTAATAATCAGGGTCCGCTCCAGGATCAATTCTTGTCTCCAGATATCCAGTACTTGATTCCTTGACATTAAGCGTACGGATGACCACTGCTCGATGGCTTAGCGGTAAAGATGGAACGACTGGAACTGGTTTTGTTGGTGGCCTCGCACCTGTCAGATTGTTGCTTATGGCACGATACGCTGTTCGATTCTTAAATTCTTCCACAATCGGCCCATCCGGTCGCGCCACCCAGATGGCTGAGTAAGCGTAAAAGGAAGGATTATCTCCACTGCCTTTTCCTTTCCAGTGGCCTTCCTCTACCCATTCAGACATTCGATACGCTGCATTTAAATCCTTTCCAAGATCAGATGAACTAATCTCAATAGTTTGCATTTGTCTCCAGAAACCAGGCCTTTCCTGTTCGACCCATGCTTTTATTGCGTTAATCCATTCTCGTGACGCCACGTATGCGAATGTATAGGCGTGCTCCCAATTCGGCTTCATGTAGTAGGAGTCTTTGTTGAGGCCATTTGTGTAAGAGCCATGACTGGGATGGTTGGCAGGTGCCTGACCGACAAAGCTGCCTGAGATCCCCGTATAAACGTTGCTCGAATTGGGAGGCGTAGAAAACCAGGTTTCCGTTCTGTAGGAAACTGCATCGCTTGGATGGGTTTCTACCCAGTTTGAGTGAGTATAGAAATCCTGAACTGCGTGCAGGGATATCCCCATCAGAACCAATGCCCTCAATGGGTCATTTCTCCTTACAGCATCCTGAATCGCATCATGAGTATTGACAACTAAATGAGCCCAGTAATTTCGTACCTGAGATGTCGTCAGAAGATTGTCAAAATGCAGCTTCCGCGTATGCTCTTTAATGCTAAGATATTGATTGGCTGGACTGTGTTCGTAATAGTCGGTTAGCCAGTTCGCCACTTGTGCAATGCCATACGCCTTCGAGGAAAATCCCCGATCCCTCATTGCATCCTCAGTAAGGTCATAATGATGGCCCGTATCAAACGCTACTGCAGGTGCAGTGCTTCCAAGTCCCAATAAGGCACTGCAGCCGGTCAGGAAGGCGAGGCGAATGAATCGAGTTGTAATGTAGGCCATAAGCATTCATGAATAGATCTAAATATATCAGTGTCCGATCAATATCACGCGCCTTGAGCTTGTAAAATCCACAAACTGTAACACTGATATGATCGGTCAATGCGCTGACTTGCTCAGTGCTGATGAACTCGGGCAAGACTACTTAAGCTCTCCCTCGCTGGATTCGATTGCATAGTTAATCACTAGCACAGAAATCTGGCCAGCCCATGCGTGGCGACTCCATTGGATCGGATCATTTGCTTCCATGGCCTTGGACCAAGTCAAGGTTTTCCACGGTGCTCTTCACCTATTGGTAATTTGGCATCATACGGGGTGGGCAGGGTCCAAGCATAAGATGAGGTCAACCACCTCCCATACAATGCTAGGGGGATGTTTACGGATTGATGAAGCTGCCCTAAGCTTTCAGCATGGAAGATCATGTTCCCGACAGCCATTCGTTTCGGTGTGGTCCCAAGGCTGGTGGTCGTTTCTCGCCAGTTGTTCTGTTGTTGGCGTTATGGCTACTAGGTTGGTTAGCCGGCGAGGCGCTCCTGCTGTGGGTGCTTCTCACAGAAATGGAGCCGGCAACATCGACGGTGCTTTTCTTCCTGTTCTGGACGGTGTCGGGGGCGTGGGTGTTCCGCGTCCTGCTTTACGATCAATGGGGAGAAGATCTTCTGGTGCTGCGAGGCGATCAATTGATCTGCACGATCCGCAGCGGACCTTTCACCTCCGTTCGAATCTTCCCTGCCGATCAAATCCGCTCAGTGTATGTTCAGCATTGGAATGGTGTTAGAGGAAAGTATTATTTCGATTTGGTAGCGAGGCTTCCCTCCAAAGTCGTGAAGCTTACCGCTAATGGCGAGCCACACCGGCTGATTGAGATCGCTGAGCAGCTGCGGCAAGCCCTGCAGCTTCCCGATTACTTTTTAGCCGCGGGCTCCAATGTCGCTGGAACGGCTTTGGAGTTGCCCAAGGCGTGGCAGCTTCTTGAAAACACTCGGGGGGAGAAGTTACTCGTACCGAATCTTCGCCATCGGCGCCGGCTGGCCTGGGTGTTGGCGGCAATCACTGCTGTGATCGGTCTGATGGCGCTGCTGCTGATCTTGATCGTTCTCCTGCTTGATCAATCGCTGTGGATGCCGGGGCTGATTGCAACGATCTTGGCTGCCCTGGGTCTGTGGGGCACAGCTTGGCTCGGCTGGGGTCGGATCGAATGGCGAATCACTCCTGGGTATCTGATACGCCAACGGCGCTTCGGTCGGCGAGTCACCGTCCTCTGCGAGGCCCGCGCCCTGGAGTTGGTGGAAAAATCATCGCCAACCTGGTTTGACCTACGTGCGATTAAGCTGAGCAGTAAAACTTCTCGCCGCCTACCCAAGGCCATCACCATCACGATAAGCAGGGCCATCATCACCAAATGTATCGACCCCACCGTTCCTCGGCAGCTGGGGTTATGGCTTGCCCATGAGGCTCGGCTGCCCTTTAACGACCGCGTGCCAAGCTTTGCTGAGCGCCCAGTCTTAAGAAGGAGTCCACTAGTTGTAAACCGCCAACAAGGTTAAGGTTATGGTTGACCCATTGAGTCAAGATTTTCTCTGACTCTCCTCCACCAATACACAGCTCAAAGCACCCTTATGACAGCGCTGCTCAGGGTTTCACTTTTCCTGATTGCTGCAACCAACCCAGTTCTGGCTTACGAGGACGCCATGATTGCCATTCTCTTGGGTAGTGCCGAAACCGATTTCAAGTCTGGGACTTTCGATCGAGGCTGCACAGCATTGCGGCTGGCGAAAATGTTTTCAAGCCATCCGAATATCTATGGGGAGGCTTCGGAAAAGCAAAAAGCTCAGATCCAACACTACGATCAGCAATACGGGAGCATCTGCCAAGACAAGCAATGAGGATCAGATTGTCCTGATTGGCGGATCGATTAGTTCGGCACACTTGTTGCGACTGGCTGTTTGGTGAACCTACTGGTCACGAGCGGTTACAATCATACCGAGGAATACAAACCGTACATTTTCTATAGCTCATTCAGCGATCAAGATTCTTTGAGGCACTTCTGAGGATTGCAGCCTCCGAGGAGTTTCATTCTCCTTTGAACGGCACTCTGCAGCGCTGATCTCTTACAACCGTCCCATCCGGTCGCGTGTAAGTGACACGAGCCTGCCCGGCAGGACACTCCCGTTGTGTGAAGCCATGCGGGGGATTGGAACTGGCAGAGTAACAGCTTTGATCTGCATACTCCCAATCCATGCGAACTCGATGGTCCCTGACATTAAAGCCACCATTCGCAATGTATTTAGGGCATCCAGGCATCCGCAGTGCAAGATTTGCGATAATAAAGTCTGAAGCAGTCTCGTTGCCCTGTACTTGTCCGATGATGGGTATCCCTTGATTCTGCAGATCAAGCAGGCCTGCCCTTCCGTGCTGGAGGCCTACACCCAACCCAGCGCTTTGCCCAACCACGGCCAGCGCGTGGTGATGGGCCAGCGGCTGATGCAATCGGGCAGCGATTTGTTTCTCGGCTGGTTCCGCAGCCGGATGGGTGACGACTATTTTGTGCGCCAGCTGCGGGACATGAAAATGTCGTATCCAATCGAGGACATCTCCCCCCTGCGGCTCCAGCATTACGCCGACTATTGCGGCTGGTCGCTGGCTCGCGCCCACGCCCGCGGCGGAGACGCTGCAACGATCAGCGGCTACCTGGGTCGGGGGGATGAGGCGGATCGGGCGATCGAAGCCTTTGCCATGGCCTATGCCGACCAGATGGAGCGCGACCACGCCAGCCTCAAGGCCGCTGTCGCCGCCGGACGAATTGAGGCATTGATCGAAGAAGATCGCTGATCTCCGTAGAAAACATCCACGGTCGGCCGGCGGACCCCTGCAGGGACTGCCCGCCGGTGGTGTGGCACGGCTCGAACAGCGTCAAGCGGTTCCACGCCGACGCGGGGTGGATGCCACCCCCCAACGGAAGCACCACAACAACCTGTCACGAAGCCAACGCCAAGGGCTAGCCCTTCGCCAGTGAGGCGGCATACTTTTAGGGTTCCCAAACGGTAACCCCTTTGCAGAGCCTGCCGCACACCCTCGATGCCGCACGCGTCCAGTTCGGCAAGTTCCTGCGCAACTGGCGCAAGAGCAACGACTGGTCCGTCACCACGGCCCAGGACTGGGCCAAGGCCTGTCCGGCCCTGATCCCCTGGGCCCTGCGGGTGGCCGGTGGGCAGTGGGGGAACCTGGAGAACGGCAAGGTGATGCAGCCCCAGCCCAGCACCTTCATCCAGCTGGGGGTGCTCAACGAATGCCTGGCCCAAAAGGAGCGGGGCACGATCCGGGACAAGCTGCTCAGGGAGCGGGTGCAGCAGGCACGGCCGGTGCTGCACGGCGATGGGCGGCCCTGGGGGGCAGAAGACTGGTTCGCTTGCTACATCGGCAAGTTGGAGGGTCCCGCTGATCTCTGGCCCCGGCAGGAGGAGATCGATGCGGAGGCCGAAACCAAGCGGCTGCGCAGCCTGTTTGACGCGGCCGTCGAGCGCAGTGGTCTGCGGCCGGTTTCAGCCGCGATGCAGGTGCTGCGGCTGGCGGGGGACCTGCCGATGGAGCAGGTGGTGGCGATCGAGAACGCCCTCTTTGCCGGCGAGCGGCTGCCCACCAGCACCGTGGCCACGGCCCGAATGGCTTTGCACAGCTGGGTGGCGGAGGTGGCGGCAGACCTGCTGCCGGCCGCAGGAGACGGGGAGCAAAGCTGATGACCTGCCATGGAGGGCACTAAGCCAGAAACTGCAGTCGCAAAAGCAACAATTAGGCTATTTATCCACAAATCATCGTAATTACTTTAGGGGTTCCCGAAAGAGATGTACTGCGGGTAACATTGGCCGACCCTCGATTCAACCGATGCCCCAATCCGAACGTGGCTCCCAAGCGTCCGGCACCCCAACCCAAAAACGCCCAGCGCAACACCACAACACCTGCGGCTGCGAGCTAACGCACTACACCGCAATCCAGGCCGCCTTCTCCCGTTCCCTGCTCGACTGGCAGCGGCAATGGCATCGCATTACGGCCGAATCGCTGCTCGCCCTCCCCGATCACGGCATCGCGATCAGTTACCGCCAGAGCCTCTGCGGCGGTTATGTCGCCACCCTGTTGCACCGCGATGGCGGCGGTATCGATTCAGGGCTCTGCCCCAGCCTGCAAGCGGCCCGCTCGTTCGTGCTGGGCCAGGGCCTGGAGGAGACGCCATGAGCGCCATCTCCTTGGCGGAGTATCACCGCCATCCAGCCTGGTCCCCCACCGCGCTCAAGGCTGCAGTGACCGGCACGATGCGGGCCTGGAGCCATCGTTTCGGGGCGGGGGCCGCCCCGTTTATTCCCAGTCCCGACATGGTCAAAGGCGATCTGGTCGATGCCCTGCTGACGCCGCCCTTTTCCCTTGATGGGCGCTTCCAGGTGTTCAGCACGATCGCCCGCAACACCAAAGCCGGCGCCGCCAACTGCCAAGAATCCGAGGCCGCCGGACTCACGCCCATCAGCGTCGAGATGGTGGAGCAGGCCCAGCGGATTCGGGATGCCCTGCAGGCCGATCCGGTGGTGGGCGAGGTGCTGGCGGCGCTTGATCCAGCGCTCAGCCAGCAGCCCCACTTCTGGGAGGACAAAGAAGGCAGGCCCTGCCGTTGCTTGCCCGATGTGGTCACCAGCGATGGGCGGCTCTTTGATCTCAAGAAGACCCGCAGCGCCGTGCCGCGCAAGTTCTATTGGCAGGCCAAGGACTTGGCCTATGACCTGCAGCTGGCCCACCTGGCCCTGGGCCACGAGGACCGCCATGGGCAGCCGCCACTGGAGACCGGTGTGATCGCCTTTGAGTGGCCCACCGATCCGGCCGCACCGATCGACTGCAGCCTGCTCATCTTCGATGGGCAGGACCTGCAGAAAGGTCTGCAGCGGCGGGAGGAGGCCTTCCGGCGGATCGCCGAATGCCAGGCCACCAATAGCTGGCCGAGTCATGGGCGCCAGGCGTTTCGTCCTGTCTCTCAGGATTTCAGCATTCCCGAAAGCGCAACCATTGATCAAGATTCCATCGAGCTCTTCTGATGAACGACACCACGTCCAACCCCACAACCGAAACGTCCTCCTCTTCTGCCCTGGCCGCACCGGGGGAGGTGCTGCAGGTGTTCAGCGGCATCGCCGCCTTTGACGCCGCCCAGCGCATGGCCCGGGCCCTGTGCTCCTCCACCCTGGTGCCCAGGGATTACCAGGGGCAGCAGGGCCTGGCCAACAGCCTGATCGCCCTGGAGATCGCCGCCCGCATGCGCCTCTCACCGCTGGTGGTGATGCAGAACATGACGCCGATCCACGGCCGGCCCACCTGGAGCAGCAAGTTCCTGATCGCCACCGTCAATGCCAGCGGCCGCTTCTCGCCGCTGCGCTTTGTCTTTGACGACAAGGAGAACCCCAGCCGCTGCCATGCGGTGGCGACCGACAAGGCCACCGGTGAGGTGCTGGAGGGGGAAACCATCACCCTCGAGCTAGCCCGCAAGGAGGGCTGGTGGAGCCGCAAGGACCGCAACGGCAACGAAACGAGCAAGTGGCAGACGATAACAGGCCAGATGCTGCGCTACCGCGCCGCCGCCTGGTGGGCGAACGTCTACTGCCCGGAGATCGCCCTGGGCTTGATCACCCAGGAGGAAGCCCTCGACATCGAGGCGGTGGCGGTGCGGGAGGCGGAGGCTGCCCCAGCAGTGGAGGAGGCGCCCGCTGCATCGCCTGCACCGTTGGTGCCGGTAGTCGCCCCACCAAAAGCCTCTGAGGCTGAAACCGTTACCGACGTGGCGGTGGTGGACAGCCCGGCGCGGGCATCGGCCACGCGGGCGTCACGGCGCTCTGCTGCGCCCACGGCAATACGCCTTCGCGAAAGCGAGGCAGTCAAGCCGGAGGCACAGAGCAGTGATGAGGCCGTGGAGCTGGAGGTCGCGCCGGCGTCGGATGGGGCTGGAGCAGCGGCCACGACGGTTGAGCCCCAGGCAACAACGTCAGATCCCGGATCGCTCCCTCCTGGCTGCGAAGAAGCCCAGCTGGATGCCCAGCTGCCGCTGGCAACAACCAAAGGGCTGCCTGCCCAGGAAGCCCCATCGATCCATGCAACCCCATGGCAGAGCAGTCCAAAGGCAGAACCTGAGCCGGCTCCTGCAGCCCCCCCACCGCAAGCGGCCCTGCCGCTGCAGCCCGGCGATGCGTTGGAGAGCGGCCTGCGGCAGATCCCCAGGATCACCACCCTGCTGGAGCTCGATGGGGCTTACGGCCGCGTCAACCAGCTGCTCGCCGCCGGTCAGATCACCGATACCGGCGCCGAGAGGCTCTGGCAGGCCATCGCCAAGCGGCGGCAGCAACTGGAGAACGCCCCTGCCGCCGCGGAGGTGATGCCATGAGCACCAACCAGAAGCTGCGCCAGGCCATCGAGTCCCTGGAGGCCGCCCTGCAGGTGGCCGAGAAGGAGCGCGATCAGGGGGTCTTTGAACTGGCGCGCGGGGTGCGCAGCCATGGGGAGCTGATGCGGCTGGCGGAGCGGGTCGCCCTGGTGCGCTCCCTGGTGGTGCTGGCCCGCACCCTGCTGCCTGTCGATGAGGCACCCCAGCGCCATGGCGAATTCCGCCTCGGTGAGCACTGGCAGCGCGGCCGGGTGCTCTACCGCGTCGAACCCTGCCCGCTGATCCCCAGTTGCGTGCGGCTCATGCCCGTGGCCAACGCGCAGCAGCCCCCGATCCACCGCCACCGGCTCAACACCATCCGTTTCCAGAGGATCTGCCCATGACCCCTGCCCAAGACAAACCGCGGCCGCTGCGCCAGCGGATCGGCAACCACAAAAAGACGATCGCCATGAACAACGACACCTTTGAGCGGGTCGATGCCTTCGCCCGCAGGCACAACATCACCTGGAGCGGAGCGCTGCACGAACTGGTGCGCACCCATCCGCTCATCGGCCTGCCGTCATTGCTGGCGGTCCAAGAGCGGATCGAGGCCCGCAGCGGCTCGGCGCTGGAGGTGGAGGTATGAGCATCAATGTGATCGTGCTGGTCGGCCATGCCGGCCGGGATCCGGAGCTGCGCTTCTTTGAGAGCGGCAGCTGCGTCTGTGAATTCACCCTGGCGGTGAACCGTCCGCCCCGCGATGGCCAGAACCAGGAGCCGCTCTGGGTGAACTGCAAGGCCTGGGGCAAGACCGCTCAGGTGGCCGGCGACTACCTCCGCAAGGGCAGCAAGGTGGCGATCGTCGGCCGGCTCGAGATCGAGCAATGGAGCGACCGCAGCAGCGGTGAGGTGCGCAGCAAGGCCCTGGTGGTGATCGACCGCCTGGAGCTCTGCGGCAGCAGGAACGGCGCCGATGGCGGCTTCAGCAAGGGAGCCGCAGGGATCGCTGCAGCGGCTGCGCTCGGCGCGGCGCAGCCCAGCACGGCGAGCAGCGAGTGGAGAAGCAGTCCCTCCGGCGGCACCCCGCTGAGCGACGAGGAGGTGCCCTTCTGATGAGCAACCATCACCGCAACGTCCAGCT
>Ga0209597_1000238_pt1 | contig 36650 bp, 35 predicted proteins | sample M_140625_MF_Meta_FD_187316 | JGI IMG/M metagenome (GOLD analysis project Ga0209597, IMG submission 187316) | Freshwater microbial communities from Lake Montjoie, Canada to study carbon cycling - M_140625_MF_MetaG (SPAdes) (version 2) | ecosystem: Environmental > Aquatic > Freshwater > Lake... | reverse complement strand
AGAACCTGCAGTCGTTGTGGCTGGCGCAGGTTCTGGCAAGACTGAAACTATGAGCGCACGCGTGCTCTGGTTAGTTATTAACGGTTATGTTAAGCCAGATCAAATACTAGGTTTAACTTTTACTAGAAAAGCTGCTGGCGAACTTGCAATTCGAATTCGAACTCGATTACGGCAATTAATGAAAAGTGATTTGGTGTCGCCAGAATTAGCAGAAGAAATTGAGAATAATTTAGATGTAACCGTACTTACTTATCACTCTTATGCGGCGCGCGTATTAAGTGAGCACGCAATTCGAATCGGAATCGACGCAGATGCCACGCCTATCGGTGAAGCCGCAGCATGGCAAATTGCATCTGATGCAGTAAATAATTTCGAATCACTCTCCGCTCCATTAATTAGCGCACCTTCAACTGTAATTGATGATGTAATGTTGCTTTCCAAATTAATTGCTGAACATGGATGTAGCGTGGCAGATGTCAGAAATGAAATGGAACGAATTATTTCGGCGCTAACCGCCTTACCCGGTAAAGATACTAAAGAGATTAGAGATATTTACCAGGCTTTTAAAGAACGAGCCGCAATATTGCCAATCGTCGAACGAATTGATGAGCACCGTAAATCTCGAGGTTTACTAACTTTTGATGACCAGATGAGTTTGGCTGCTGAACTTTCGCAACTATTTCCAGATATTGGGGTAACCGAACGCGCTAAATATAAAGTGGTGCTTTTAGATGAATATCAAGACACTTCACAGAGCCAATTGATTTTGCTCTCTAATTTGTTCGGTTTTGATAAGACCACCGGCGCAGCAATTGCTACCGGTCACCCGGTAACTGCAGTAGGAGATCCATTCCAATCCATCTATGGCTGGCGCGGTGCGAGTGCCGATACTTTGGACTCATTTTCCGCCTATTTCCCGGGGGTTTCGCCGCGGTATTCACTCTCGTCGAGTTGGCGTAATGATCAAGTAATTCTTGATTTAGCAAATAGCGTAATTGGGCATATCAACGATCGAACCAAATTACGAGATCAAAGCGGTGTTGCAGTCGCTGAATTGACAGCTAGGAGTGGCGCGGGCGTTGGCGAACTTGCTTGTGGGCTATTTGAAACTAAAAGTTTGGAAGCCCAAGGAATTGCGGAGTATTTTGAAAAACTTTGGTTTGACCCTAAGCGAGCCACAAAGTTAGAGAAAGATCGGTCTTCATTTGCGGTATTAGTTCGAAACCGAAAACAGATTCCAGATATTGAAGCAGCCCTCCGCACGCTCCGAATCCCAGTCGAAGTGGTTGGCGTCGGTGGTTTAGTACACGTGCCTGAAGTTGCAGATGTAATCGCAACTCTAAAAGTTTTGGCATTCCCTGATAAAGGCAGCGCGTTGATGCGATTGTTAACTGGACCAAGATTTGCAATCGGCGCTAAAGATATTGCAGCGCTAGGTGAGTTCTCTAGAAAGCGTGCTGCTTCCGAAAAACGTGATACCCGTGCGTTAGTCAAGTTAATCGAGGCTGGCAATCCAAGTAGCGCAGAAAATGATGACATTTTTATGGGAAGTATTGTGGATGCGCTTGATGAAATTGAAAACGCCGAAAACGCCACATTCTCAAAAGAAGGTTATGCGCGATTGGTAAGAGCAGCGCGAGAGTTTAGAACGCTTCGATCTCGAGTTGGTACTTCAATCACAGATCTAATTATTGATATTGAAAGAGCGCAACATCTAGATGTTGAGGTTCTAGTACGAGATGGGGTGGCGCATGGTCGTCGCCACTTAGATCGTTTCTTAGATGAGGCTGCAAAATATCAACGGACTGGCGGTTCGTTATCGCAATTTTTAAATTGGTTGGAAGCTGCAACCTCGGAGGAGGGCGGATTAAAATCCGGATCGGTGGATGTCCGTAGCGATGTGGTTCAAATCCTCACTATTCACGGTGCAAAAGGCGCGGAATGGGATGTGGTTGCAGTACCTGGGCTAGCCAAAGGTCAATTCCCAGTTGAGGGAAAGCGAGTTGATAACTGGCTTAAAGATGAAGGTCAAATTCCATTCTCACTTCGGGGCGATGCTGATCAATTACCTAAATTCCGAATTGAGAACGTTATGGATATGAAAGGCGCGAAAGCAGAGCGGATTAGATTTGATGAAGAGTGTAAAGATAAACATCTCGATGAAGAATTTCGATTAGGTTATGTCGCATTTACCCGCGCTAAAACTCATCTACTCTGCACCACTTCATGGTGGCGCGATGGTGAAAAACCGGTTCCACCAAGTGCGCTATTTGCGCAGGTTCTTACAATCGCCAATGCAAATCCTAAAGCTGCAAAATTTCTTACTGATATCGGCGAGCAGCCACTTGATGAAAACAATCCAAATGTTGCCGAGCCAAAATCTGAAATCTGGCCGAAAGACCCACTAGGCGCAATGCGAATTATTTTTAATGAATCCGTATCTCAAGTGGTTAGCGCAAAAAGTTATGAGCGAGCCCAACTTGTCGGCGAGATTTCTAAATTACCTTCCGAACCAGCTTCATGGGCAAGAGATGCAATCGCGCTACTTGATGAAATTGCGCGATCTCGTAACCCGCAAGTTGTATTTTTACCGCAGCGATTATCGGTATCAACGCTCTTGACGTTGCAATCAGATCCAAGCGAATTAGCGCTTCGAATTCGGCGCCCAATGCCATCACATACAGATATCTATGCCCAACGTGGCACAATTTTCCACTCTTGGATTGAAAAGCATTTCAAGTTACCAACCCTTTTTAGCGATGATGAAATTGCACTTGAAAGCGGTGGTAGCGACCTGGAACTTGAGATTTTAAAGCAGCGTTGGTTTGAAAGTGATTGGGCGAAATTAACGCCATATGAAGTTGAGACGCCATTTGAGACAGTTCTAGGCGGGGTCTTAATCCGCGGTCGAATGGATGCTATTTATCGCTTCCAAAATGCGGAAAAAGATCAACTGCCAGGCAATGAATTTAGGTATGAAGTTGTGGATTGGAAGACTGGAAAAGTTAAAGATGGTGATGACTTAGCAAACGCCACCATTCAACTTGCAGCTTATCGACTAGCTTTTTCTAGATTAACCGGAGTCCCAATTAACTTAATCAGCGCAGCATTCCATTATGTCGCGGAGAACCAAACCCTTCGCCCGGCGGATTTGATGACTGAAGCTGACCTAATTGCGCTAGTAGAGAACGTTAAAGTATTTCAATAGAAAGCGGCAAATGATCGCTAATTATCTGTGGGGTTGGCGTGATCGCGCGAACGTCGCTAGCAGTAAGCGAATCTGAAAGTAAATAATCAATCTGCAAGGCGGCCTTCCAAGAAGGATAAGTTTTAGCTTTTGATAGCGAGTTCCAGCTAGTCAAGGTAGCACCTAATCCCCACGGCAAATTTAAATCTCCCATAAATAGATGTTTCCCAGGCAAACGTTTCAACCAAGATTTACTCTTAATTAGTTGGTAAACATTTCCGCCCGGTGCAAATGATAAATGGGTATTAGCAACGGTGTAACCATTTTCTAACTCAGCTGCAATCACCGCTCGTGGCTCATCTTTTAAATACATAAACTTGACGCCGCGCTTTGCTGGAATCAAAATCCATTTTCCACGGACTACGCGCCGTAGCGCTAGGACGTGCCATTTAATTACTGGGATTTTCGAGAGCATTGCGATTCCGTAACTAGTTGGCAGATCGCTAACTTTTGCATCAAAACTCGTGTAGAGATTTGGCTCGCCGGATTCCAATTTTCGCCACTGCCCACCCGGGGTTCCCATTAAAGATGGCGCAAATGCCCAATATTTTGCGCCGAGAAAATCTGCAATAACTTCAACTTGATTTACATTGCCAGACCTAACTTGGTTGCAATCCACTTCTTGCAAACCCATAACATCTGGCTTGAAATCTTTCGAAAAATGGGCAAAGCCATCTAGAAGTAATTGCTTTGGATTTAGTTCATCATCTTTAGGCGGGATTCGAGCGCCGTGGAGCAGATTCCACGAGGTGACCTTCATTAGGGCAGGCTAGTAGGGTCGGCTCTATGTCCGCAGAATCTAGCTTCCAAGAGCTCGACCTCGCACTTTCGCGGAGCAAATTAGATCGCGCAGCTCATCTTCGATTAGATCAAAGTGCGCTCGATGAAATGTGGGATCGCGCTGAGATTGCGCAAATATCTGGAGATAGATTTCGAACTTTAAGTAGCGATGAGGGCAAGCGAGTTTCATTGGAATTTCTAACTGCAAATGCAATAACGGATGAGGTAGGTGAACGATATTTTCTAGGAATCGCAGAGAGCGGTAAACCATATTTTCTCTGGCATACCAAATTTAATGAGAATGCTAAGCCAACTTCTGGAACTTTTAAATCACTGCGAGAAATTGGAGCGCTATTAAATGATTTAGAGATTGGGATCGCAGCGCATGGGTTAGCGCTTTCGCAATGGCACGATGCGCATCCGATGTGTGCAAAATGTGGCGCTAAGACCGAATCGGTACAGGGCGGTTCGGTAAGAGAGTGCGTAGCCGATCAACAACAGCATCACCCAAGAACTGATCCGGCAATTATTGTTTTGGTAAAGGATTCGCAGGATCGAGTTTTATTAGGACATCAGAAAATATGGCCAACAAATCGATTTTCAACGCTTGCAGGTTTTGTGGAACCAGGTGAATCTTTTGAACGATGTGTTCGTCGTGAAGTTTTTGAAGAAGCTGGCGTCAATGTAATTTCGATGAACTATTTAGGCTCACAACCATGGCCATTTCCAGCCTCAATAATGATTGCTTTTGAGGCGTTAATTGATAATCCAGAAGCTGCAAAAGGTGATGGCGTTGAAATTGAAGAAGTGCGCTGGTTTAGTCGAGTAGAGATGAAAGCTGCAGTTGCTGCTGATGCCATTATTTTGCCACCCACAATTAGCGTTGCCCGCGCGATGATTAATCGGTGGTACGGGCCCGATGCTGGAAAAGATTTAATCGGCGGTGAAGCTTGGCGCAATTAGCAGAAACGATATTGGCTGCGCTAGATGAAGAACAACGCGCAGTTGCACTAGCGGTGCACGGACCAGTCTGTGTAATCGCTGGCGCCGGAACTGGAAAAACTCGTGCGATTACCCATCGATTGGCCTATGCAGTCGATATTGGAATTGTTGACCCTAATAAAATTTTAGCGTTAACTTTTACAGCCCGCGCAGCCGGCGAAATGCGGGCCCGACTTCGAACTCTTGGAATCCCAAATGTTGCGGCGCGAACTTTTCACTCCGCCGCGTTAAAACAATTAATGTATTTCTGGCCCCATGTTTTAGGTGGTCGCTTCCCTTCGCTATTAACTTCTAAGACTGGTTTCATTACCGAAGCGATAAATCGGGCCGAAGTAAATGCACCGAAGAACAACGCACTTATGCGCGATATTGCTAGCGAGATTGAGTGGGCAAAAGTTCTGGGTTTTGCACCAGCGGAATATCCGGAGGCAGCAAATAATTACTCGCGCTCGGTAAAAGTCAGCGGAAATCGCTTCTATTCCGAGGATATTGCCAAGATTTATCAAGCATATGAATCGTTGAAGCAACAAGAGCGCGCTGTTGATTTTGAAGATGTACTTTTATTGACAGTTGGCATGTTAGAAGAAGATCGGGATGTGCGAGAGCGCGTGCGGGATCAATACCGTTATTTCACTGTCGATGAATATCAAGACGTTTCGCCGTTGCAACAACGGCTTTTAGATCTCTGGGTTGGCACCCGGAGAGATTTATGTGTGGTTGGCGACCCTGCTCAAACTATTTATTCTTTTGCTGGCGCAACGCCAGCTTTCTTATTGAACTTCACCAGCCGATATCCCGATGCTGAAGTGGTCCGATTGAGTCGTGGCTATCGATCATCACCAGAGATTATTAACACTGCAAACGCAATCTTACGTAACTCGCTACTTGGCCATGAGTTATCAGCGCATAACGATCATGGTGATCGGCCAACAGTTCATAAGTTCGCCAGCGATAAAGAGGAAGCGGCCGCAATAATTAGCGCGATCAAGAATGATTTAGAGAGCGGTGTAGTTGCCCAAGATATTGCAATTCTTGCCCGAACTAATTCGCAATTAGATCTGTTAGAAAAAGCTTTTATTGCCGCCGGAATTGAACATCAAGTTAAAAATTCGGAACGATTCTTTAATCGCACCGAAGTCCGAGATTTAATGAAAGTTATTCGGAACGCTTCAGTTTTATCGGAGGTAAATGGCGATTGGTTAAATGATTTAATTTCAGCAATTAAGCCATTCGGTGATGGTGAATATGTCCGAGCCTTTTTGCAATTAGGTCGCGAACTTTCCCAAGAAGGCGTGAATTCATTACGCGGTTATTTGCGAGAACTAGAAGATCGCGCTGAGCAAAATAATCCGCCGACCCTGCCGGGCGTTGCACTAGCCACTTTGCATGCTGCAAAAGGTTTGGAGTGGGAGCGGGTTTATTTAGTGGGCGTAAGCGAAGGGGTACTGCCTTGGAGCGAACCAATCGAAGAAGAGCGCCGGCTTTTCTATGTTGGGCTGACGCGGGCGAAGCGCTCATTAACGCTCACCTACCACCAAACGCCGAGCCGATTCCTAGCTGAGGCTGGTTTAGTTAGCCTGTAATTAATTGATTTGCGCCACTCTCTACCCATGGTTTACTCTTACGGTTCAACGTTTTACCAAGCGTAAAACACGAATATCTGGAGGCAGAAGATGAGCGCAACGCTTATCGCAAGCAAAGGCACCGCTGTTGCGGGCTGGCGCGCGCCTGCTCTCCGCCGAGATAACCGTTCATATTCTCGCGTTCTTGTCGCAAATAGTTTTACGAGCTATTTCGCAACCAAGAACTATTCGGCTAAGGCCTACCAAGGCACCTGGAGCGCTATCGGTTAATTAAAAACCGAAAAGAACCCCAGGGCCTCGAATCCAAAAAGGATTCGGGCCCTTTTTTCATTCCACCAGAAATAACCGAAAGAAATAAACCAGCAGTACTTATCGAGAGGCAAGGTGAGGACATGACAGTTCTCTTCAGTGAACTATTAATCCCAGGTTGGGCCGAAGGCGAAAACGCAAAGATTGGTTTAGACGCAGTTACCGGCAACTACGGATCCACATTTGGCGAAAGCGGTGCAACTACATTGCCGTGCCATAACACTGACCCAGAAACTTTCTTTTCAGATAAGCCCGCCGAGATTTCATATGCGAAAGCGCTCTGCGGCGATTGCCCAGTGCAACGTGCATGTTTGCAAGGTGCGCTCTCTCGCCAAGAACCTGTTGGGGTATGGGGCGGCGAACTATTCGAAGATGGCAAAGTCATCGCGGCAAAGCGGATGCCTGGGCGACCACGAAACCCGGTTGAGTTAGCTTCAGCGGAAGTTGATTTTGCAGAGTTGATGGCGTCGGTGGCGAGCTAATAAATTTAGCTATTGCTAAAACCAATGACAACCACATTCGTTATGGAAACCCCAGCGCGAATGGGTCGGTTGAGAAATTTGCTCAATTTGGAATTGTGCAATTGCCCCAAGAAAATCCGAGGTACCGCAATCTGCAAATTGTGCTACATCGATCGCGACCAGGCCAGCAATGAATGTGGCAATTGCGGCCGGAACTTCCCGTTGCGGTAGCAATTTACGAGATTGTAAAACTTGGTAACTCTTTTGGTCCCGATCTCTAATAGTTAACTCGATACATCTTAAGCATGGGGTTTTGCCAGAACGGATCATTGGACCGATCGAAAATTTTCCGCAAGAGAGTTCATCGACAATTAGAAACGGCACTGACTCAGACATCCATCTCTGCAAGTAATCAGCTTTCGGAAAACCTATTGAAATAATGAGTTTTGGCGTGAAAATTCGGCCCCGATGCTTGCTGGCGGTCGCAGTATTTGATTTTGGGAAAAGCGCACAATGGGTTGCCATTTCCTTGATTGCAACTGATTTTTCGAGACCGATATCGCTATTTCGGAGGTAATTACCGGAAAGATCGACCGCGCAACATTTACTTTCGCTATGATTTTTATTTTCGTGATCTGAGAAATAAATTGATTGAAAACCGCTAGCCATTAAGGCTGCCCCTAAATTTATTGCAATCCTGGATTTTCCAAAAATTAAAATTGGAAACTCAGTTCGTTTCTGCATTATGGAGATACCGCTATCAAGTACACCGGTTCGCCAAGTTGCAATTTCAAGTTCTGGCAATAACCGCTCTGTTATCGCAATCACGGAACCATCGAGCGCAGCGTTTTCGCGCTTATCCTCAAAACGATGACTTAAAATTAGCCGGGGTGGTATTAGATCGAGCAGCCCAGATTTTAATAATTGTTTCGAAACGGATTTCAATAACGAAATTGGTGCGCCGGATCTTTCAGAAATTTCCGTGAGTGAAATCTTTCCAGTTAAGTATGTGAGTACTTTTAATAAGAATGTGGGCGAGTAGGTGCTTTCGAGAATTACTCCGCGAGATTTATCGCCAACATAGATTTCCAACCCACCCACGCCGGCCGAGTTTTTTGCTCTAACTGTTTTGGCTGCTTTAGCCGTTAAAGATGTAGCGTTGATCCCTACTTTTAAGCGGGGCTGTGATTTTTCAGTAATTTGATAGCTCATCGCCCAACCTTGGCGGTTTGAGATGTTCGCTTAGGACCCACCAACCTATTTTTGTGGAGTAGCTCGGTTAAAGATCCAAAGCGTTCTTTGGGAGTTCCGCTCCGTAGTAACTGCGGTTAAAAAAAAATCGAGGACGCCCCAAACGGGACGCCCTCGACCTTTAAATTTTTGGAAAAGCTTTATTGCGCCTTGCCGAGAATGCGGTTCACTTTGGTGCCACATGTTGGGCAAATACCCTGTGCCATGCGACGACCTGACTCGGAGACTTTTACGTTTCCTTCGAACTCGCGCTTTGCTTTGCACTTAACGCAGTAAGCCTCGCCTTTATATGTCTCTGCCATTTTTTTCTCCTATCGCCGCAGGCAGATGCGAGAGCCTCCCGCTATTGCCGTGCGAATGCGCTCACGATACCCCCGCGCCACGCTTAAACCCTTGATTAGATAGGCGTGGGGCGGATTATTTACGCTCGCGCCCCGGATTCGTAGCCTTCCAGGAAGGCGCTCGCCTTTTCGCCCTCGCTAAATCGTTCTAAGAGGTCGGCAAAGCCCTTGCTATGGTCGGGAATCCGAAGATGAATCAACTCATGAAGTAAGACATAGTCGATGACATAGCTTGGGGCGCCGTTTAACCGCTCTGAAATCCGAATGGTCCGATCAACCGTCGTGCAAGATCCCCAACGCTCGTTCATGGCGCGCCAGGTAACGCTCGCGGGGCGCTCGCTAAATTCCGGAAGGTGGATCGCCATCAATTCAATCGCTCGCTCGATTAAATCGCTATCGCTAATTCGCTCCCGAGCTTCTCGAGTTAAAACTCGTTGCACCATCTCTGGGATTAAATCTGCAACTTGGCCCCGAGGTAATCGCGCTGGAATTTGAATCACGATTGCGCCTTGTTCTCGATAGGCGCTGATTGATCGACTCCGGCGGGTATTACGAATTACTCGAATCTCAGCGCCACCAGTCGATGGTGAAGCTGGGATTCGGACTTCTGGGGCGATTGGAATGGCAGATTTCCCGCTCCGTAATCGTTTTGGCGCTTGCCGCTTCTTATCTAATTGGGTGATTGGCATATCGGCGAAGTTAGCTGGAAATATCGCATCTTGAATGAAGTTATCCAGAGAAAAGGTAGGTGCTTTCTTATCCACCGTTCTCGCTCCTAACTTGAATCCGTTGTAACAACCAGGCTCGCTCCACCGCTAAGTATGAGTTATCCACTTAAAAGTTCTAGTTATCAACACCTTATCAACAGCCGCTTTTTTATTTGAAATCTTAAGGCTTCCTTGAGAGTTTTAAGAGAGTTAAATTGTTATAAAGCGGATGAAAATAATTTTACTTTTTCGGAGCGTAATATTTAACAAAATAAAATTTAATTGATAAAAATCACTTGATGTAGGTTGATAATTACCTGTGAGTGTCGTACTTTGCGGTTACGAAGTCCTCGGATAACCGTTCTTTATCTGCAAGGGGAAGGCAGATAACGAATCGTGCGCCCGGGGGCTTCGCTTTTTAATTTGCAAGTTAAATCAAGCCAGAAAGATCATCGGGCACGATTGTGCTCTTTAAAAACTTAATTGGATCAGCTAAATCTTTTTGTTCTGGTAGCAATACTGCATCTTCCCAAAGCCGATCGCGATTTTCAGCTTTAATCTCACCAATTTCACGCCAAAAAACCGCGCATTCACGGGCCGTTCTAGGTGAAACTTCTAAACCAACTAGTGAAGCAAAAAGTTGCTGGGTTGGAGATTGGGTAGCGCGTCGCCGAGTTTGGGTTTCACGAAGTTTTAATAACGATGGCAATCGATCGCCAGCTGCATCAACTACTACTTGATCAATCCAACCTTCAATTAGCGCAAGTACCATTTCAAGTTTTGCTAGCGCGTTACTTTGTGCTTGGGTTTCTTCTGGCGTAAACATTCCACTAGTTAGCGCGTGCGAAATAGATTCTGGATTTGCTGGATCTAATTCACCTGAAGCTAGCGCTTCTTGTGCTTGTTCTTGGATTGCCGAGAAATCAATCCGGATTCCTTTGCCATAAGCGGTAATAGTGCTCTCTAAATATTGGGTTAGCCATGGGGTATGCGCAAATAATCGAGCCGCGGAAATTTCACGGAGCGCTAGAAAAATTCGAACTTCAGCTTCCGGAATTTCAAGTCCGTCGCTCCACTTTGCAACATTTTGTGCAATTAAAAATGTCCGCGCTGGTTTTAGGAGCGGCAGCGCTACATCATTAGCGCCAGTCAACGTAGTTGCGAGATTCCCGATGGTCTGACCAAGTTGGGTTGCAATCATTGAACTCATAAAGGTTGACATCACGCCCGCAATATTTCCAATACCTGGAATGGGCATTTCAGCTGCGGTGGTTTCAGTTGTAATCGCTTTAGCCATACCCTCGCTTAAGCCATCTATTAGCGGTTTAGCTAATTCATGCCAGCCAGTTATGGAAGCATCGATCCATTCACCTCTTCCCATGGCACAATTTTCTGGGATCCCGAGTGATGGAAATGTAGTTGCGCCATCGACCCATAAATCTGCGATTGTAAAAGCTTCACGAATTTGATTTAGATCAGTTAAACCGACGGGCAATTCGCCATGAGCGCTTAATGTTTTTCGCGAGATATCTCGGATGAGATCACGAGATAGATTTGCAGCAGTTCCAGAGCCAGATAGCGAGGCGATCAAGGATTTTATATCTAAGCCCATTCCAGAAAACTGCTTAAATATTTCAGCAAAGTTCGGATTACCTTCCGGATTACCATCTTCATTTTCGGAATTATTTGAACCACTATCGCTCGGCGGTACAAATCCAAAATTTCTACTCATTTAATTGCTGCCCCGTTTCAGTTACCGCTATAACCGCAAAAGTACTCGCTTTCTTCCCAACTGTTCTAGGCTACGGCCATGAACCTTAAAAGCTTCGCAGCCGCCGCAGCCGCAACATCTAGCGCACCAGTATCTGCACTTATCTGGTGGTTAATTCCGCTCTTCGGGCTAATCGGAGCTTTGGGTTACGTACTTTGGCTCTCTAAGTTTCAATCTAAATTTGAGAATGAAACCAATCGCTCCGTCAATAATTTTCGCAAGTTTCAAGATTCATTAGCAGTGCAACAAGCGCCAAAGCCGACCGTTACTCCAAAAGAGGATAAGAGTGCCGGTAACGCCGCTAGTTAATAAAATCCACACCCCTTCAAAAGTAATACTTTTAGGGCTTTTTGCGGCTGCATTACTAGCGCCACTCCCATATGTATTAATCGCGCCTAGCACTCCCGATGATGTTTTAGGTAAATTGATTTCGATCGATGGCGTACCAACTTTTCAAGATCGCGCCAAAGATAAAACTATTAAAAGCCGACTCTTTATAACTTCAGTATTGGTGACAAATCCAAATTCTTATATTAGCGGTGGCGAGATACTTTTAAATTGGATTAGTGGGGATACCGCAGTTTTGCCACATGACTCAGTTTTCCCACCAGAGAAGACCGAAGCCCAAGTTACTGCGGAAAATACCGCTGATATGAAAAATTCTCAGTCTGAGGCCACTGCTGCATCGTTGAGTTACCTCGGCTATGATTTAAAAAGCGCAGTTGAAATTACCGATATTAAAACCGAATCGGATGCGTTTAAGAAGTTACTAAAATCAGATCGCATAGTTTCAGTTGCTGGAACTCGAATTACCAAAGCTTCCGATATTCGAACTGCTTTAAAAGCAAAGAAAGTCGGGGATTTAGTGGCAATTACAGTTGCTCGGGATAACTTAACTTTCTTGGTAAAGCTGATGGCTAATAGTGAAGGCGCACCAGTAGTTGGAATCTTTGTGAGTAATTCCTATGATTTTCCAATCTCGGTAAAATTCAATTTAGAACGAACTGGCGGGCCTAGCGGGGGACTGATTTTCTCCCTGGGAATTATCGAAAAGTTAGCGCCAGAAGATTTGCTCCGCGGTCGTAAAGTTGCCGGCACCGGGACAATTGACGCTGCTGGAAATGTTGGACCCATTGGCGGCATAAATGAAAAATTAATTGGCGCGGCTAAGGCGGGGGCTACAATTTTTCTAGCGCCAGAAGCGAATTGCATTGATTTAACTCACATCCCTAAAGGTTTGGTTGTGATCCCGGTAAAGACGCTAAAAGCTGCGGTTTCCGTGCTTCAAAGTGCGAACCCGGCCACATTCTCAGGGTGCAAGTAGTTAAAAGAAATGGCTAAAGTAGGGCTATGACCTTTGGTGAATTCGCAAATAATCCGTTCCGCAACTTACGTCCAAAAAACCGCAAAGTTGGCCCGCTGACCATCACGTTCATCGTGCTGGCCGTGGTTGCGGTAGGTCTCGTTAGCTTAAGTGGTTTTTATGCTGACTTACTTTGGTTCCGCTCGGTAAATTTCACAAAAGTCTGGAGCACAATTCTAGTAACCAAGATTGAGCTCTTTATTGTTTTTGGAATAGCGACTTCACTAGTCATAACTAGCAATATTTTTATTGCATATAAAAAACGCCCAATTTATGTGCCACTTACAGTCGAAGCCGATAATTTAGAACGCTATCGCGCCCAGATTGAACCAATCCGTAAGTTGAGCATTATCGGAATTGCAGTAGCGCTATTTTATTTTGCTGGATCAGCAGGTACTCGGCTCTGGGAAATTTGGATCCTCTTTAAAAATTCAACTGCATTTGGAGTCAAGGATCCGCAATTCAATATGGATATTTCATTCTTTGCCTTCAAGCTACCATTTTGGCAAGCGATAATTGGCTGGGCCTCCTCCACTTTAGTTTTATCGTTAATTGCCACCACGATTGTTCATTATTTATATAGTGGAATTCGCCCGCAAGTTCGCGAAGACCGAACCACGGTTGCCGCCAGGGTCCAACTCTCGGTGCTGCTTGGCGTATTAGTTTTAGTAAAAGCTGTCGCATATTGGTTTGATCGATATGCGCTTGCGCTTAAAGATGGAAAATTAATTACTGGACTTACTTATACCGACGTGAATGCAGTGTTACCCGCTAAAGCGATTTTGACTGGAATTGCAGTCATCTGTTCGTTGCTCTTCTTTGCCAACATCATTCGTCGCTCTTGGGTGCTGCCAGCCGCTGGCGTAGCGCTACTAGGTATTTCTTCACTTCTTATTAGCGGAATCTATCCAAGCATCATCCAACAATTTCAAGTAAAGCCAAGTGAATCTTCAAAAGAAGAGCCGTATATACAACGCAACATTGATGCGACTAGAGCTGCCTATGGTTTAACTGATATTGATATGCAAGATTATCAAGCAACAATCTCAACCACTGCTGGCCAGCTCGCAAATGATGCGGCAACTATTTCAAATATTCGCTTGATGGATCCAAACGTTCTTTCGGCCACATTCCGTCAACTGCAACAGATCAAGCCCTATTACACATTTGGTGAATCACTCGATATTGACCGATACAAAATTAATGGCGTAACTCGAGATGTTGTTGTTGCGGTTCGTGAATTAAACATTGCAGGCAACCCGCAACGAAACTGGATTAACGATCACTTGGTTTATACCCATGGATTTGGTTTTGTTGGCGCGTATGGAAACTCGGTTGATGCCGATGGAAAACCTAATTTCATAATTGGTGATATCCCACCTACAAAAGCGCTAGGTGATTTTGAACCAAGAATTTATTTTGGTGAAAATGTTCCAGATTATTCAATCATCGGTGGCGCTACCGGTGGCACAAAAGTTGAATTTGACTATCCAGATGATAAATCTGCGAACGGCCAAACTAATTACACATATACCGGTAAAGGTGGCGTCCCGATGGGGTCACTCTTCTCTCGGTTGTTATTTGCGATTAAATATCAAGAACAGCGAATTGTTCTCTCTAGTTTAATTAACTCGAGCTCGAAGATTCTCTTCGAGCGAAACCCGCGCGACCGCGTTGCAAAAGTTGCGCCATGGTTAACTCTCGATGGCGATCCATATCCTGCAGTTATTGATGGAAAAGTTATTTGGATTATTGATGGTTACACAACGAGTTCGGGCTATCCATATGCCAAGAAAACATCACTTTCTGGCGCTACTGCGGATGCGTTAACTGCGAATTCAACTTCGATTACGGCACAACTAAATACTTCAGTTAATTACATTCGTAACTCGGTAAAAGCAACGGTTGATGCTTACGATGGCACAGTCTCGCTCTATCAATGGGATGAAAAAGACCCAGTTCTATCCACTTGGAGTAAAGCATTTCCTGGCGTTATAAAGCCAAAGAGCGCGATATCGGAAGGCTTGATGAGCCATATCCGTTACCCAGAAGATATTTTCCGAGTCCAACGCGACATTTTGAGTTCGTACCATGTACAAACTGCAAATGCTTTTTATGGCGGTCAAGATTTCTGGCGGGTACCGCGCGACCCATCAACTTTTGGATCTAATGCAGGTGCCCAACCACCTTATTACTACACCCTTGAAATGCCAGGTGCTAAGAAGCCTGCATTTTCATTAACTACGCCATTTGTACCGCGAGGTGGTCGGGAAAACTTATCTGCATTTGCAGTTGTGAATTCAGATCCAGGTCCAGATTACGGAAAAATTACAGTTCTGCAATTACCGCGTTCTACAAATATCGCTGGACCTTCACAAGTTGCGTCTAATTTTGAAGCAAAACCTGAAGTTGCAACTGCGTTATCGTTGTTACGCCAAGGTGGTTCCGATGTAGTACTTGGAAACTTGTTAACGTTGCCAGTCGGTAGCGGTTTGCTATATGTGCAACCAGTCTATGTTCGCGCAACTGCCAACTCTTCTGCATATCCATTGCTACAAAAGATATTAGTTTCTTTTGGAGATCAAATCGGATTTGATAGTTCTTTACAAGGAGCGCTCGATCAAGTATTTGCTGGTAACTCTGGGACAAAAATTGGCAGCGTACCTACTGCTAATGGTTCGAGCACAACATCGAATTCATCTTCATCAAATAAAGCACTCGCATCGGCGCTAGCAAGTGCACAATCTGCTCTCGCAGATTCGCAAATAGCGCTGAAGAACGGCGACTTTGCTGCTTACGGAAAAGCACAAGATCGTTTGAAAGCGGCGATTGCAGCAGCGATTTCCGCACAACGCGGTTAATTTTGCTGACAATCTGAGCGAATTTCCCAATAGCTCATCAGCCCAATAAGATTGGCGAACCGACGCGGGGTGGAGCAGCTCGGTAGCTCGCTGGGCTCATAACCCAGAGGTCGTAGGTTCAAATCCTGCCCCCGCTACCAATTTTTACTGGTTTTACTTACTGGTTTTTACTGGGTTTGCCGAACCTTAATTCGAAGCGAATTAAGCACCACAAATAGACTCGAACCAGCCATAGCAGCTCCGGCATACATCGGATCAAGTAAACCTAGAGCCGCAATTGGAATTCCAACTACGTTATATGCAAATGCCCAAAGTAAATTTCCTCGAATAGTTCCCAAAGTTCGCTTCGAAAGCTTAATTGCATCAAGTGCCGCAAATAGTGTTGGGCGGAGCAGCGTGATATCGGCGCTCGAAATTGCAGTATCAGTTCCAGTACCCATTGCCATACTTAAATCAGATTCCACAAGTGCAGCTGCATCATTAATGCCATCGCCAAGCATCAATACTTTCTTGCCCTCGCCACGCAACTTCTTAATTAATAACACTTTATCTGCCGGAGATGCTTCTGAAATTACGCGATCTGGTGAGATCCCAACTTGATTTGCAATTTCAAGCGCAGCGCTTCGATGATCGCCAGTGATTAACCATATCTCCATTGATGCATCGTTTAGCGCGGCGATAGATCTCGAAGCATCTGCCTTTATAGTGTCGCCAACTTCAATCGCTGCTAACGCAACGCCATCAATGGCAACAACCGAAATAGAGTGGCCATTTACTTCGGCCCTAGAAATCGCTTCTTGTAACGGTTTAGGAAACGAAAATGTTGCTTTAAGAATAGAAGCCGGCGTGCCAATCAAGACCGGCAACTCTGATCCCGAGACATTTACTCTCGCAGCTACACCTTGGCCTGAAGTTTGCGAATAATCAGTTAGAGAACTTTTTGTAACACCTTGGCCAATTAAATATTGTGTGATGGCGCGCGCCACCGGATGGCTGTTATCTGCTTCGACAGTATGGGTTGCGATTAGCAAGTCAGATAATGAGATCTTTAACGCTGGATTAGCTGCAAAAGTTAAGTCGATTACTTGCATTTCCCCAAGAGTTAAAGTGCCAGTCTTATCAAAGACAACTGTGTTGATAGTTCGCGCAACTTCAAGTGAGCTTGTTTTACGGAGCACAATGCCATTTTGAGCGCCCCGCCCAGTTGCCACTAAAAGCGCAACCGGCGTAGCTAATCCAAGCGCGCATGGACAAGCGATAACTAGCACCGCTACTGCTGCAGCTATTGAAGTCTGTAAAGAATGATCAGTTAAATACCAAGCCGCAAAAGTTCCGATCGCAATTAGCAAAACTACTGGGACAAAAATTGAGCTAATTCGGTCAACGGTTTTTTGAATCGGGGCTTTCTCGGTCTGTGCTGTAAGCACCATCGAAGTAATGCGGGAGAGTTCGGTATCTCGACCAACTCGTTGGGCTTGAATTACTAATCTGCCGTTTAAATTAATGGCACCGCCAACCACTAACGATCCAGGCTTCACATCGATTGGTAGTGATTCACCTGAGATTAGCGAATTATCAACGCTGCTCTCTCCAGAAATAATTATGCCATCAGTTGGAATCCGATCGCCTGGTTTAACTATGCAATGATCGCCAACTTCCAGAGATTGAATTGGTGCTATAACTTCTTCGTTGCCGCGCAAAATCGTGACTTCCTTGGTATTGATTGCTAATAAATTAGCAAGAGCCGACCCTGCTCGTCGTTTTGCTTTGCTCTCTAGATATCTTCCTAAAACAATAAATAAAACAACAGCCGCGGCAACTTCTGTATAAATATCGCCAGCACCAGTCGCGTTAGCGTAAATCGACCACGAAAAAGCGGAGAGTGAACCAAGCGAGATTAAAGTATCCATAGTTGGATGCGCGATATTTCGGAGTGCGGTTCTATGAATCGGGTAAGCGATAATGAAAATTATTGGGGCCGTAATTGCGATCGAAAGCCATCCAGTTGCGGAGTAAAGTGGATGGGCGATTCCCAAAGAATCTAGCGCGTCAATTATTTTTGGTTCCAGGTAATGATGGGCTGACATCGACATCGAAATCACAATTACTGGAATTGCCAAAATTGCAGCAAAGAAAACTCGCCATCCCATTCGACGAGAACGGGAAAAACTCTCGCTTTCATCAGCTAATAACGTTGCGCCATATCCAGTCTTTTTTACGACATCGATGAGCGTGCTGGCTTTGTACCCTTTCGGAGCCAAAATGTGGGCGGATTCAGTGGCGAAATTAACTGTGGCTGAAATTCCTTCCAATCCATTTAACGATCGCTCAATCGCGGCAACACATGCCGAACAAGTCATGCCCTCAAGCTTTAAATCAATCTGCTCGCTGGTGCTAACAATTTGTGAAGTACTCATTTAATTGAACCTAAAAATTGTTGGTGTAATAGACCATTTGAAGAGATGGCGCTCGTTCCGAACACACCAGGAGTTCCGTCGAATGAAGTGAATGTGCCGCCAGCTTCGCGGACAATTACTTCAAGGGCTGCCATATCCCAGAGCGCTAATTTAGGTTCGACTGCAATATCTACTGCGCCTTCCGCAACTAACATATGAGACCAAAAATCTCCATACGCCCGCATTCGCCAAATTTTATCTAGTAGTGCAAGAAACTTTTCGCGATGTTGGTTCCACCCAGTTAAATCCGAAAAGGAGATCGATGCATCATCTAGCTTTGCAACTTTAGAAACCTCAATTTTAGCAGGGGTGCCGTTATTTACTGATAAAAATGCGCCACCACTTTTCGAACCATGCCATCTTCGGAAAAGTGCGGGAGCGCTAACTACGCCCACCACAACTTCACCGGCTTCAACTAAACCGATTAAAGTCGCCCAAGCAGGAATACCGCGCATGAAATTCTTAGTTCCATCAATTGGATCAATTACCCAGTAACGATCTGGTTTCGCATCGCTACCGCCAAATTCTTCACCAATTACGTGATCGTTTGGATGCGCTAATTTAATTAAATTTCTGATTTTTTCTTCGGTAGCTTTATCCGCATCAGTTACTGGGGTGTTATCTGGTTTTGTAGTAATAACTAAATCGAGTGCATTGAATCTATCTAAAGTAATTAAATCGGCAGCATCGGCTAACTTATGAGCAAGCGCAAGATCATCTGCGTGATTCTTACTTTGATTAACCATCGTGGCGCTTACTTTACTCGTCGGAGTTAAGCAGGCCGCGGAGACTTTTTACGCGCTCTTTGCGAGCCGTTTCACTGCCAGCCCAAAGGTCGAGTTCGCAGCCCACTTCATCATGCGAGCAGTTTTTAGCACATTTGTTTATCACATCAGCAAAATCCGAAAACGATCCAATTACGCGATCGCGATCGACATGCCTTAGCCCGAAAGAACGGACCCCAGGTGTATCAATAATCCATCCGGAGTTAACTTGGTTTTTGAGCTCTGGTAATTTCAATGCAACTGCACTTGATGAAGTGTGTCGACCGCGACCAGTTACATCGTTAACATCTCCGACAGCGCGCACATCTGTATCTAGTAGCGCATTTACTAAGGTGGATTTTCCAACGCCAGAGTGGCCGATTAATACCGATGTTTTATTGCGAAGTAATTCTTTAATTTGAATTAAGTCGCCCCCACGGCTTGTCTGTAGCGTTTTTACACCTAGATTTAAATATGGTTTCAAGAAATTATTAGCGTCAGCTAAGTCGCCTTTTGTGATGAGAATTATTGGTTCAATTCCTTGGTCGAAAGCCACAACCAGACAACGATCAACTAAACCACTTCGAGGTTCTGGATTAGCGGCTGCAATTACAATTACCATCTGATCTACATTCGCAACAATCATTCGCTCTAATGCACCAGCATCATCCACGGTTCTAGTTAATGAATTTTTTCGTTCATATACCGAAACAATTCGAGATAACGAACCTTCGCTTCCGGAAGTATCACCCACTAGCGCTACCTGATCACCAACTACAACTGAGTTTTTACCGAGCTCGCGCGCTTTCATTGCGCTTACCAATACGCCAGCTTCAGTAACGCAACTTGTGCGGCCGCGATCTACTTGGATTACAAACCCGCGGATTGCATCCTTATGCGATGGGCGATCTTTGCTGCGCGGACGAGTGGATCGGGCTGGCCGCACTTTCGCATCAGATTCATCGTATTTGCGTGCCATTAGCCAACCAAACTATTCCAAAGGCCAGAAAAATCTGGGAGCGTTTTTCTAGTTGTTGCAATATTTTCAACGGAGACATCTTTAGTAACTAATCCAATTACCGCACCAGATGTAGCTAATCGGTGATCATCGTAAGTATGGAATGTCCCACCATGAAGTGGGGCCGGCGTTATATGTAACGCATCAGCCGCTTCAATAACTTTCCCACCGAGCCGATTAATCTCATTACTTAACGCCGCTAATCGATCAGTTTCATGTAATCGCAAGTGGCCAATCCCGCGTAACGAGGATGGTGAATTCGCCAGCGCCGCCAGCGCAGCAATTGCGGGAGTAAGTTCGCCAACATCATGCAAATCAATATCAATTCCATTAATTGCACCAGTGCCAGTTAATTTTAAATCTTGGCTAGCACCATTTGCTACAAATTCAATTTTCGCTCCCATTGCACTCAAAATTTCGCGCAGTTGATTACCAGGTTGCGTAGTATTTTTTGGCCAATCTGCAATTGTGATTGAGCCACCACAGACCATTGCGATTGATAAGAACGGCGCTGCGCTAGATAAATCAGGTTCGATTGTTAAATCTATGCCGCGCAGTAAGCCAGGCTCAACTCGCCATTCATTTTTACCGACCTGAACGGTTGCGCCAAAATCACGGAGCATTTGAATAGTCATCTCGATATGCGGTGCCGAGGGCAGTGATGGTCCAATATGTTTTAAAGTGATGCCCGCTTTTGTTGATGGTGCAATTAATAGCAGAGCTGAAACAAATTGGCTAGATGCGCTTGCATCAATTTCAACAACTCCGCCTTGAAGTGAACCACTGCCATTAATTGTGAGCGGTAAGCTATAACGATTGCCGTGTTCAATGGTTACACCCAAACTTTCTAAAGCTTTTATTACTGGAGCCAGCGGGCGTTCGTGCGATCTTGGGTCACCGTCAAAATGAACCATGCCATTGGCTAACGCGGCAACTGGTGGCAAAAAGCGCATCACAGTTCCGGCGTTACCAACATCAATCGATGCCGGCCCCATTAATTTTCGCGGCGATATCTCTAAATCGGATTCGCCAGTAATTTCAACACCAAGCGCACGCAGACCAGCAACCATTAATTCGGAGTCGCGCGAATGTAACGGTTTACGAAGTTTGGAAGGAGTCGTGGCTAACGCGGCGAGAATAAGCGCGCGGTTTGTTACTGATTTAGATCCAGGAATTTCTACTCGTGCATCAATCGGTTTAACTCCACGAAAAGGTGCGCGCCATAGCGCGTTCGATTCGGAGTTTGCCTGCATGTGCGAAGCCTACCCGTTGTATTCAAAGCGGCGTTTTTCATTTTCGCAGGTATTCTCAAGGCTATGTGTGGCAGATACGCGTTGACGCAAAACGAATCGGAGCTAATCGAGGAATTTGCGATTACTGGAATATTGCCAAACTTTGACCCGCTACCCGCTAATTGGAATATTAAACCAACTGAAGAAATTTATATTATTCGCAACAATGAAGATAACCGAGAACTTGCCACTACTTCTTGGGGAATAATTGCGCCATGGAGCAAAAGTGATGTTGAAGCGTTACGTAGTCAATCGCAAGCAATTAATGCTCGCTCGGAATCGATTCATGAGAAGCCAACTTTTAGAAACGCATTTAAATCACGTCGATGTTTAATCCCAGCAACTGGTTATTACGAATGGGCTACCGAACTTGGTAAATATAAAACTAAGCAACCAGTATTTATTTCAAATGAATCTGAAAAGCCGTTAGCTTTTGCTGGAATTTACGAGAAGTGGATCTCACCAAACGGTGAAATTAAAGAAAGCGCTGCGATAATTACACGCGAAGCCGTGGCTGGGTTAGCGAAAGTTCATCATCGGATGCCAGTATTCTTACCAAAAGATCGTTGGGATAGTTGGCTTGATAAGAAGAACAATGAGATTGCAAAAGTACGTTCGCTGATGGAGGTTGCCGAACCTGCCGCAGGGTTACGGTTCTGGCCGGTATCGGATGCAGTGAATTCAATTAGAAATAATGGCGTGGAATTGATTAATGAGATTGAGCTCGGGGAGCCAGAAACTCTTTTTTAAGGGAATAACATCCGCAACTCCGGTGTTATACCGCTGAACTTTCGCTTAATAAATCAACACCTCTCGTTCGAAATGAGGTCCTCAGACTTTGGCGATAACCTTTATCTCGATGGATACCTCGCGCGAACTCGAAGCCACTGGCGGATCAATAGCCACTGGGGAATTGGTTCATGTCGACCGTGAGAAAGAGAGCGTGGCGCAACGGACCGCTCGATTCGAACGCGATGCAATGCAATATACGAGCCAACTTTATGCAGCTGCGCTTCGATACACAAAGAATCCAGATGATGCGCAAGATTTAGTTCAAGATACTTATGCAAAAGCATTTACTTCATTTCATCAATTCGAACCTGGCACAAATCTACGTGCGTGGATGTATCGAATCCTCACCACCACTTTCATCAATAAATACCGAAAGAATCAACGACAACCCAAAATTTCCGATGGTGAATTAACTGATCAAGATTTATTTGCTTCAGCTTCTCACACTAGCGATCAGGGTAAATCTGCAGAAGTTGAAGCGTTAGAGAATTTGCCAGATAGCGATATCAAGCGCGCGCTCCAAGAAATACCAGAAGAATTTAGAATCGCTGTTTATTTAGTAGATGTCGAAGGTTTCTCCTATAAAGAAGCGGCCGAGATTATTGGATCGCCCGCTGGAACTGTGATGTCGCGTTTACACCGTGGTCGAAAACAACTTCGGGAGAAATTAACCGAGTATGCAAAAGAACTTGGATATAGAACTGGTATGGGGGATAAGTCATGACCCCTAATAATGAATTTGCTGCGCAATGTAACCAAGTTCTAAATTCAATTGTGCTTTTTATAGATAATGAGATTGAAGATTCAGCTCAATTCAATGCAGTTGCTTTCCATCTACAAGAATGTGATGGCTGTAGAGATGTAATGGAGTTAGAGCGACAACAGTTACAAATGGTGCAAACAATGCTCACCCGTTCTTGTTGCGAAACTGCTCCGCAAGAGCTGATCGTGCGAATCCATGACCAAGTTAATGCGTTGGCGGCTGAACTTGCGCAAGCCGAAACAATTGGGTTTATGGGTCAGACTGAAATAATTACGAAATACAGCCGTACTGAAATCACAATAGATGGCGAAACACAGATAGAAATTGAAACATCTCACGAAATTTGGCGAGATTTTTAGGCTAAGTTAGCGAACATGAATTCGCACCCAACCCAGATTCGCGCTGAGATGGTGGCTAATGTCTTGTCTATTTCAGTCTCGGTCGGCGAAGTAGTCGCATCCGGCGATATTTTACTCCTACTTGAATCTATGAAAATGGAAATTCCAGTACTTAGCGAAATTCCTGGAACTGTGGTTGAAATTGCAGTTGCACCTGGCGATGTTATTCAAGAGGGCGACTTACTAATTAGACTTGAAGCGAAAGCTTAGCTCGGAATAATTATGCAGAGTGAATTAATCGTTGGCGCAATCGGAATTTCATCGATGGAAGTGCGTCCTGGCGATACTGCACTTGCTCATGGCAGCGGTGATGTCCCAACTCTCTCATCATCATTTTTAGTAACCTTGATGGAGAGCGCGGCGATAACTTCGATTGCCGAATTTTTAGAAAATGGCGAAACCACTATTTTAGCTGAGATTGATTTGAAAGTTCATGGCGCGGTTCCAATCGGCGTTGAAATCCAGAGCGCCGCAAGATGTATTGAATTAAAAGATCACACACTCACTTTTGATTGCGAAATACATGACGGCCCGCGCTTAGTTGCGGCCGCAATAATGCGACGCACAATGGTGGAACGAGTTTCGTTCCTAGCGCGGACCGCTGCACTTTCAATTATTTCGCAACAATCCCAAACAAATTAATTATTTTTTAGTTGCCCAGAAAATTTCCGCAATTTCATCAATCTTTTCGATTAACTTAGTTGCTACTGCGACATCATTTGTACCTTTTGTACCGGCTGCGCCAGCAAGTTTTGTGGCTTCGTTAAATAACGAATGTAACTGTGGGTAGCTCTCAAAGTGAGGTGGCTTGAAGTAATCAGTCCACAGAATCCATAGGTGCTCTTTGACTTGGTTCGAGCGTTCTTCTTTGATTGCAACGGCACGTGATTTGAAATCGGTATCGGTAGATGCTGCATATTTTTCCATGCAAGCTTTTACTGAAAGCGCTTCGATTTTGGCTTGCGCTGGGTCATACACGCCACATGGAAGATCGCAGTGTGCATAAACCGTGGTCTTTGGCTTAAAAAGTTGAGCGAACATAGAAACCTCTCCAGTTAAGAAAAATTTGGTCTTGCTGTGTGTGAAAGACTACCGCGCATGTTCGGTTTTGGCACGGTCAAGGTTGCTGGGAACTCCATGCTTCCCAGATATCAAGATGGTGATTGGTTAGTAGTTCGGTGGCATGCACAATCCGAAGTTCTGCCAACCTCTATAAAACTTGGCGCTGTTGTAGTTATTGAACGTGACGAACGTCCCGGTATTTACTTGATTAAGCGGTTACAAAAAGCACATGGCAGTTCATATTGGGTTGAAGGTGATTCGGCAGAAAGTACTGATTCAAGAAGTTGGGGCTGGATTCCACCGCACGAGATTCGTGGAAAAGTTATTTTTCGGTTAGCGCGAAAACGCTTCGATTAATAACGCTTTCTGCTCTTCTTCATGAACATAATGGCTACCAGTTGCTGGACTTGCAGTAGCACGTCGCGAAATTCTTCGGAAATTTGCACCGTGCAATATTTCATTTTGAGTTTCGTTAAGCTGTAGCGCGATGAATGGCCATGGACCTTGGTTCGCTGGTTCATCTTGCACCCAAAGCAAAGTGGCGCCTGGATATTTTGCAACCTCGGCCGCGATAGCTTCAGTTGGGAATGGATAAAGTTGTTCGACTCTAACAATTGCGGTGGCGTGCTCGCCAGATTTTTCGCGTTCGGCAACTAAGTCGTGATAAATCTTGCCAGAACAGAAAATAACTCGATTAGCTTTTTCAACGATTGGATCAGGAATTATTGGGCGGAAAGTTCCACTTGTGAAATCAGAGATTGCCGAAGAAGCAACTTTTAATCGAAGCATTGATTTAGGCGTGAAAACAATGAGCGGACGGCGAGCCGGATTTTTCATATGCCAACGAAGTAAATGGAAATACGAAGCTGGGTTAGATGGTTGTGCAACCGTCATATTTTCTTCAGCGCAAAGTGCTAAGTAACGTTCAATTCTTCCCGATGAGTGATCGGGACCTTGGCCTTCGTAACCATGTGGAAGTAGCAAAACTAATGAAGAACGCTCGCCCCACTTTTGAAGTGCAGAAGAGATAAATTCATCGACAATAGTTTGAGCGCCGTTTGCGAAATCACCGAATTGGCCTTCCCACATAACTAACGCATTTTCACGCTCTACCGAATAACCATATTCAAAGCCCATCGCGGCATATTCAGTTAAGTTGGAATCGATTACAAAGAATTGGTTTTCATCAGAGATCAATCCTCGAAGCGGGGTCCATTCGCTGCCATTTTCTCTATCAATAATAACTGCGTGTCGATTACTGAATGTGCCACGGCGCGCATCTTGGCCGGCAACTCTAATTGGGTGTCCATCTAACAAAATTGCACCGAATGCAATCATTTCACCGCCGGACCAATCGATTGTGCCATCTTGCAACATTGATACGCGACGTTCTAATTGCGGCAACAATTTTGGATGAACCGTGAAGCCATCTGGGATTGCAACTTGGGTCGCTGCGATTTTTCTAACAATCTCCTCAGGTAGCGCAGTGTTTACAGATTCTGGAGCCGGCACGACTGGAACTTTAAAGTTTGGATTTTCTTCAGGTGCGTTGTTATGCACGGCGTTAAAGATTGCCTCAAGTTGGGCATGGAAATCTTTTGCAATCTCATCGGCCTCTTCGGGAGTAATGTCACCGCGACCTACCAGCGCTTCCGCATAAATTTTTCGTACGGTTAGCTTGGCATCAATTAACTTGTACATAAGCGGTTGCGTGAAACTTGGTTCGTCACCCTCGTTATGTCCGCGACGACGGTAACAAACCATATCGATTACAACATCTTTATTAAATTTTTGTCGGTATTCAAAAGCTAATCGAGCAACTCGTACGCATGACTCTGGATCATCACCATTTACATGAAATACCGGAGCTTGAATCATTTTTGCGATATCGGTGGCATAACGAGTTGAGCGCGCAGCTTGTGGCGAAGTAGTGAAGCCAACTTGGTTATTGATTACAACGTGGATGGTTCCACCGGTTCGATATCCGCGAAGCTGGGATAGGTTTAGCGTTTCTGCGACAACCCCTTGGCCAGCAAAGGCAGCGTCACCATGTACCAAGATTGGAAGTACTGAGAAAAGTTCTTTCTTATTTAATATATCTTGCTTGGCCCGCACAATTCCTTCCAGAACTGGGTTAACCGCTTCTAAGTGCGATGGGTTGGCGGCGAGATAAACATTTGTAGTTGCGCCAGACTCTGCTTTGAAAACTGATTTAACACCTAGGTGATACTTAACATCGCCCGAACCTTGCACTGAATTCTCACTGAAATTTCCTTCAAATTCTTGGAAGATTTGACCATACGATTTGCCCGCAATATTTGCAAGTACATTTAATCGACCGCGGTGCGACATTCCAATACAAGCTTCATCTAAGCCAGCTTCAGCAGCACCAGTCAAAATCGCATCGAGAATTGGAATTACTGATTCGCCACCCTCAAGTGAGAATCGTTTCTGCCCCACAAATTTAGTGTGCAAGAAGGCTTCAAAAGCTTCCGCGCTATTGATCTTCCGCAAAATTCGTAACTGTTCTTCACGAGCAATTCGTGGTGCACCAACTTCGACCCGTTCTTGAATCCAGGCTCGCTCATCTGGGCTATCGATGTACATATATTCGATTCCGATGGAACGGCAATATGAATCGCGAAGTCTTCCAAGAACTCGACGTAAGAGAGCGTATGGCTCGCCGCCAAAACCGCCAGTTGCAAAACTACGATCTAAGTCCCAGAGCGTTAAGCCGTGAGTTACTACATCCAAATCGGGGTGGTAGCGCTGTTGGTATTCCAACGGATCGGTATCAGCCAACATATGTCCACTGGTTCTATAAGCATGGATTAATTCTTGAATTCGCGCAGCTTTATTTAAGCCTTCTTCGTTATTTTCTGGGATATCTACGATCCAACGGATTGGAATATAAGGAATTCGCAGCGCAGCGAAAACTTCATCATAGAAATTCTCGGCGCCGAGCAATATTTCATGGATACGTCGCAAGAAATCACCAGATTGCGCGCCTTGGATGATGCGATGATCGTAAGTACTTGTGAGCGTTACAACTTTGCTTATCGCTATCTTTGCAAGCGTTGCTTCACTTGCACCTTGAAATTCAGCGGGGTAATCCATTGCGCCAACTCCAAGAATCATTCCTTGGCCCGCAACCAATCGTGGGACGGAGTGAACTGTTCCGATTGTGCCTGGGTTTGTTAGCGAGACGGTAGTTCCAGCGAAATCTTCAACAGTTAGCGTGCCACCGCGTGCTTTTTTAACAACTTCTTCGTAAGCCAACCAAAATTGCCGGAAATCCATTGTCTCGCAACCTTTTATGGAGGGTACGAGTAATTGACGCGAACCATCTGGTTTCGCTAAATCAATTGCAATGCCAAGGTTTATATGGGTTGGGTGAGCGAGCGCGGGTTTACCCTCTAGTTGGGTGTAAAAGTTATTCATCTCCGGCATCGCGCGTAACGCTTTAATCATTGCGAAACCAATTAAGTGGGTAAAGGAAATTTTTCCACCACGAGCGCGTTTCATGTGGTTGTTAATTACGATCCGGTTATCAATTAATAGTTTTGCTGGAACTGCGCGGACGCTAGTTGCAGTTGGAACTGTAAGTGAAGCTTCCATGCTCTGGACAACACGTGCGCTTACGCCTCGAATCGGTTCAACCCGGGCATCACCGTTATTTATAACAGGAGCTGGTTTAGCGATTGGATCTGCAGGTGTGAGGTTTGTATTTTGAATTGCAGGTCTAACAGTTTCTTGTGGTGTAAATGTGGCGGCCACTTCTTGGGTTGCGGTTGCGGCAGGCGCAACTGGCGCGGGCGGTGTAACTATTGCTACGGCAGGAGCAACTCTTGTCGCTGATTTTGGTTCTGGTGGCACACCTTTTTTTGGTGCGGGCGGCATCGATAGCGAAGTTGAGACTGGGGCATTACCTGGAAGTGGAGCACCAGGTTTGTAATTACTAAAGAATTGGCGCCAAGATTCTTCAATTGAATTGGGATCGCGTAAATAATTTTCGTACATCTCATCGACTAACCATTCGTTTGGACCGAATGATCCACCAAAGTGATTCTCTGGTGTCATGGACTCCGAAGACATCTATTTACTCCTGATCTACCGTGTAAATCTGGCTCTCAGATAGTAAGCCTATCGGGGTGAGGCGATGGCTCCGAATCGGACGGGCGGTTAGCGGTAGTTGGGTAAGCGATATTGCCCACATTTACGCTTTTTGGGTCCTACGCCAGTGATATCGATAAATCGGTCCAGCAATCACTAGCGTTGTTAAATCATTTACTAAATTCATTATTGAGTTTCGACGGTTCAAATCAATTTGGCTGAGCTTTGCAGCGGCTGTTGCGTTTACATCGACGAAACTACTGTCTGGATAACCAATTAAAATTCCATTACGCACCGCGCTAACTAATGAAAATAGACAGACCATTAAAGTTATAAGAGATACGGCGTATAGATAAACACTTCGCCAATCAATGCCGATTCTGACATTATTTATTTCAACGTTCTTAGATACCGTTCTTTTTGATGCTGCTTTCTTCGACGCGCTCGCTTTAGCCATGATTTAAGGGTACTCAGTTCTCTTCGGCAGGCACGGCAAGCAGCGCACTAATTAGCGTCAAAAGTGCAATCGTCGCTAGCGGTACGCCAAGTTGTGGTCGACCGCCATCAAACATGTAATACGAAACGCCTAACGCAATTCCATTAGCTAGCACCGTTGGAGCCCGACCGTAATTGCGCTTCAACTTAAAGCCGCGAGCAGCGATCAATAACCCAATTCCACCAAGCGTTGCAAAGACAATCTCCGCAACCATCGCCGCAACTTCGGTTGGATGCTTAATAAAACTTGCGATTGTCAGCGAGCCAGCGATTGCGAAAAGGATGATGGCTTCGAGGATAGCGAGGCCGCGTGCGTATCTATGTGTAGAAAAATTCATTTTCATAACGCTTAAGAATAACCCTAAAAGCATTTTTAGAGCGCATTAGTTAAATATGAATGTTCTTCACTAAAGTTAACCCATGGCCGCCCGTGAATTTGAGTTAGAGATTGCTGCGCTAAGCGGCACCCTCGGATCGATTGAAAAAGTGATCGATCTTCCGAAATTACGGATTGAAGCTAAAGAACTAGAAGAAGCTGCCGGCATTCCAAATCTTTGGGACGATCCGGAAGCGGCTCAGAAAGTTACAAGCAAACTTTCTAGAGTGCAGAGCGAAATCAATCGAGTCTCATCACTGCGACAACGCCTAGATGACCTTCCGGTTTTACTTGAATTAGCTAGAGGCGAAGAAGATCAGAGCGCGCTAGAGGATGCTGGCAAAGAATTAGATTCCGTCACGAAGGCAATAGGTGAATTAGAAGTTCAAACTCTATTAAGCGGCGAGTATGACCACCGCGATGCGCTCGTAACAATTCGCTCTGAAGCTGGTGGTGTTGATGCTGCCGATTGGGCGGAGATGGTTTCGCGAATGTTTTTACGTTATTGCGAAATCCATAACTATCAGACCCAAGTGCTGGAAACTTCTTATGCTGAAGAAGCTGGAATTAAATCCACTACTTTTAAAGTCACTGCTCCTTATGCATATGGAACGCTTTCGGTTGAACAAGGAACACATCGCTTAGTTCGTATTTCACCTTTTGATAGCCAAAATCGCCGACATACATCTTTTGCCGGTGTTGAAGTTGTTCCAGTTGTTGATCAAAGCGATCACATCGAAATAGATGAAAAAGATATTCGCATCGATGTTTATCGTTCATCTGGTCCGGGTGGCCAAGGCGTTAACACCACGGACTCTGCCGTGCGAATCACGCATATTCCAAGCGGCATAGTGGTTTCATGTCAGAACGAAAGATCTCAAATCCAAAACCGTGCAACTGCAATGGCGGTACTGCAATCCAAATTATTAGAACGTCGCCATCAAGAAGATCGAGCGAAGATGGATGCACTCCGCGGCGATAATGCTGGATCATGGGGAAACCAAATTCGTTCTTATGTATTGCACCCGTATCAAATGGTTAAAGACCACCGCACTGATTTCGAAACTGGTAATACCCAAGCGATATTAAATGGAGAATTAGATGGATTTATTGAAGCGGGCATTAGATGGCGCCGTTCGCCGCATTAATTTACTTTTAATTAAAAATGTGAGATATCTCCCGCAATTTCCGCGTAATTAGGCAATATCCTCAGGAAAATAGCCGAGTTAAATCACCCCGTATTGCCATCATGTCCATAAAATAACTACATGATTCGCTTCGAGAAGGTCACCAAGTCCTATCCAAAAACAGATCAGCCTGCGCTAAATCAAGTTGATCTAAATGTTGAAAAAGGCGAATTTGTTTTCCTAGTTGGACTTTCTGGTTCTGGTAAATCAACTTTCTTGCGGCTAGTGCTTCGTGAAGAGAAGCCAACTTCTGGAACTATTCACGTTGCTGGTAAAGACCTGGCCACGCTTTCTAATTACAAAGTTCCCGAACTTCGTCGCCAAGTTGGCACCGTCTTTCAAGATTTTCGATTGCTAAATAACAAAACAGTTTTTGAAAATGTGGCTTTTACTCTGCATGTGCTCGGCTATTCTAAGAAGGAAATTGCTCGTGAAGTTCCAGAAGTATTAGAGCTGGTTGGCCTAGAGGAAAAATTAGATCGTAAACCTGGCGAACTTTCAGGCGGAGAACAGCAACGGGTGGCAATTGCGCGCGCTTATGTAAGTCGACCAGCAATTCTTATTGCGGATGAACCAACTGGAAACTTAGATCCAGCAACTTCGGTTGGAATTATGAAATTACTTGACCGGATTAACCGTGATGGCACAACTGTTGTCATGGCTACACACGATGCTGGCATCGTGGATCAAATGCGAAAACGTGTTATCGAACTTGAAGCTGGCAATGTAATCCGAGACCAAGCTCGAGGTGTCTACGGATATACCGGCTGATTTCAGATAAAGTGAATTAACTAAGCAAAAGATAGGGTAAGTAAAAGATAGGGAAGGGGAGAGAAATGCGTGCTGGGTTTATCGCAAGCGAAGTCGGAATAGGGCTTCGCCGTAACTTGACCATGACATTTGCGGTAATTATTACGGTCGCCATCTCACTCTCACTTCTTGGAATTGGTTTCCTTTCAAATGCCCAAGTGCGGGTCATGAAAGATTATTGGTACGACAAAATTGAAGTTTCGGTCTACCTTTGCGGATCACTCTCCGAATCCGCTTCATGTTCTGGTGGCGTAATTACCGATGGCCAACGCGTTGAGATTCAAAAAGATTTGCAAGATTTGCCTGCAGTACAAAGTGTTTACTACGAGTCTCAAGCAGAAGCATTTACTCGTTTCCAAGAAAGATTTAAAGGTTCAGCAATTGCGCAGAATGTTACGCAAGATCAATTACCCGAATCTTTTCGAGTTAAATTAAAAGATCCAACTCAATTTGCAGTTGTCGAGAGCGCCTTCTCCGGGCGTCCTGGTGTAGATGTTGTACAAGACCAACGCTCTATTCTGGAGAAGTTCTTTAAACTCTTAAATGTGCTTCGCGATGGTGCGCTCGCAATCGGATTAGCCAGCGTACTTACGGCTGCGCTACTTATAAGCAACACACTTCGCCTCGCCGCATTTAATCGACGTCGCGAAACTAATGTAATGAAATTAGTAGGTGCTAGCTCGTTTTCAATTCAATTACCTTTCTTACTTGAAGGCGTGTTTGCGGCGATAATTGGTTGGCTATTTTCTACTGGATTACTTGCAACATTTAAATTAGTGATAGATCAACGAGTTGCGCCACTATTAACCTTCACAAACTTCTTCGGCTGGCGAGATGTTTGGGTCACTTCGAGTTACTTACTCCTAACAGGTTTAGGCGTATCTGCCATTGCTTCTACACTCACACTTCGCAAATATCTAAAGGTCTAGTACTTTTAACCTCCAATAACTCCTTCGTAAAGCACGGGGGAGAACTTCACAGGAGTGTGTTGAAATGGTGCGCGAACCAGACTTTTTGCGCCCTTCGCTTTTCGCTAGGTCAAAAGCCAGAATTATTAAACCCCTAAGTGAAAATTCCTTAAGAGCAAGTGGGATTATTTTCATTGTAATGACTTTAGTTTTTTCATTTGGATATTCAATAGGTACAAAAAATTCAGATGGTCCGGTAGATGAAGCTATCAAAGAGATAACAGCAGCGGGGCATTCAAAAGTAACAAAACAATTACTACAACGGGCTGCAATAGAAGGTGCGATTAAAGCTTCGGGCGATGCATGGTCTAACTACTTTCCGACTAGCGCGCTTGATATTTTTAAGGATCGCTTAAACAATCAATACACAGGTGTCGGAATTATTTTAAGGAAATCTGTTTCTGGAGTTTTAGAGGTCGCAAGCGTTGAAGGAAATTCACCGGCCGCAGATGCTGGAATAGTGGTGAGCGACCAACTTCTCGAAATAAATGGAACAGACGTTCAAGGTGCGTCTCTGCCATCAACGATTGCAATGCTCCGTGGAAACGTCGGCAAGAAAGTAGATTTGTTAATTACCCGAAGCGGAAAGAATATATTGATTTCACTAAAGCGGGCCAAGATAACTGCGCAAAGTGTTGAAATCTCGACTATTTCAAAAGGCGTCGCGTTATTGTCAATTTCCTCATTCTCTATTTCTACAGCTAGCCAAGTTGAGGAATTGTTATCTAAAACTCCCCATAGCAAAGGTGTAATTATTGATTTGCGAAATAATCCTGGTGGAATTGTTGAAGAAGCGGTGGGTGTTGCTCGTCAATTTATAAATGGTGGAATCATTGTTTCTTATCAGAAAGCTTCAGGAGAGAAATTGATCTTTGAATCTACCGAATCCGGAGCGGATCAAGCCCCATTAGTTGTTTTAATTAATCGTTCAACCGCTAGCGCCGCTGAAATATTGGCAGCTGCGCTGCAGGATCGAAACCGCGCTGTAATCCTCGGTGAGAAAAGTTACGGAAAAGGAACGGTTCAGGAATTTAAAACTTTGAATGATGGATCGAAACTGGAATTGACTGTGGCGCTTTATCGATCGCCATCTGGAAAGTTGATTGAAGGAAAAGGCGTCTCGCCTGACCTGGCTGTGCCGGAAAGTGTGATTGCGAGTAAATCTCTGCAAGTGCTTGGTGGTTTAGCCGCTTTGATAACACCTAATAATTGAAATTATCAAGTAATTAACGATTCTATTTCGCACCCGTTACCCTTATGTCATGGTTAAGGAAGTCGGACGGAAACTCATCGCGCAGAATAAAAAGGCGCGCCATGATTACTTCATAGAAGATGTCTATGAATGTGGTCTTGTGTTAACCGGCACGGAAGTGAAGTCGCTTCGGGCTGGTCGAGCATCGCTCATCGATGGCTTTGCCATGGTTATTGACGGCGAGTTATGGCTTAGCGGAGTTCATATTCCAGAATATACGGAGGGTACTTGGACTAATCACACGCCCCGACGAGATCGAAAATTACTCTTACATAAGAAAGAGATCACAAAGTTAATTGGGAAAACTAAAGAGAGCGGCTTAACTTTAATTCCGATTTCGCTCTATTTTAAAGATGGAAAAGCCAAGGTAGAACTTGGTTTAGCTAAAGGTAAGAAAGCGCACGATAAACGGGCTTCACTTATGGAACGCGAAGCTGGCCGTGAAATCGCACGCGAAATGTCACGAAATTTAAGCGGTAAGAACGTTGGGCGTAGTAATCCGCGTAAATCCAATAAGTACGACGACTAATCTCGGTATTTACTTTTACTTTATTAACGTACAATTAGCTTGCTTTCTAACTCCCATGGGGGTGAACGGTCTCGACTTTGGATGTTGGGACAGGGGAAGCGGGCCGAGGAAGCCGGGATGATCTCGTAAACCAAAAACCCGTGCAAACAATCAAGCGCCAGTACAACTGCCGCTGATTACGCCCTCGCTGCATAAGCGAGCCTCGTAATCCGTTAGCCCAAGTGCGCCCTCGCCTTGGAATCTAGCGCCGACAGAGGGCTTACTTATTCATAAGGTTGCGATTATGAATCGGGAAATCTTCCGCAAATGAGTTCGTTGACTACATGTGCGCGTGAGAGTCAGAGCTGAGAAAACGAATAGCGCACTACGCCCGTAGAAGCCCTGTTTTGGTACCAGAGGACCCGGGTTCGATTCCCGGCACCTCCACCATGTTTTACTTGCGCGTTCCTAAAACTTTTTAGCGATAGCCGACCTAATTGCCAAAGTGAATTGCTTTACTTAATTAACAATTCCATAAATAAGTACTCCGATGAAGAGAACCCAAATAATTTGTTTTAACGGTTTCTTTAATAATGATTTAGAGGTACTTGGCAAAAACGAGAGCACCAAAATAAGTACTCCAGTTAAAATAATGATCGCGCTATGGATTGCAACACTTGAAGCGCCAGTTTGATAACGCCAGTTTAGAAATCCGACCGCAAAAAGGGTGTAACCAGCTAGCCGAAAATAAAGAAGTGGGTTCATTGAGAGAATGTAGCCCAAGTCAATCCTGAATTAAACCCTTATCTGGATTGCGATTTCCACGCATCTGCTTAATCGTGCGATAAAGGGCAAAGGTTGAAACTCCGAAACCAAATAAGCCATAGAGACGGCCACCAATTCCAATATTTGCGGTCATAAAAATTACCCCAATAAATATTGCAGGTAGAGAGAAGAGTATTACCGCTCCAACTCTTAACTTGTTAAGAGAGGATTTAGCTGGCTCGATAAATGTGAGCCCGAGTGCAATGGGTCCACCCACAACAGTTATGGCTGCCATTAGCGCTACTAGTACTGCAAGTGATTCCATTGTTAAACCATAGAGCATTCAAAGCTGCTTCAGGCTGCATCGTTAATGGGGCGAGCGGGAACTTGGTAAATTTTTCCAGTTGGTGAAGTCCAAGTACAGGACCCATCACCCCTGCTTTTTAATTCCCAACCACCATGAGTCTTCATTCGATGGTGACGTCTACATAAAACTCCTAAGTTTGAAATTGAGGTTTCACCTCCGGTATCCCAACTTTTTGCATGATCGATATCGCCAACTCGCGCCGGTTGCCTACAACCCGGAAACCTACAAGTTCGATCACGCGCAGTAAGAAAATCAATTAGCGCTTGCGGTGGCTCATAAGTTTCGCGACCTAAGTTGAGTAATTCACCAGATACTGGATCGGTAATAAACCGCTTCCATTTTCCATCAGCCGCTAATTCTCGGGCAACGGTTGCGGGGATTGCACCGTAGCCCGCAAGAATTCCTGGATTCTCCGATAGCCCTAAAAGTGTTGGTAAATCAATAGTTAAGTTAACGGTAACTGGTCGTCGATGTGGCTTATAGGAATCCACATTGTTTGCAAGGAAGGTTGCGGCTAAAGATGTAAGTGCATCTGCGCGCTTCATATCTAAAGTTCGCTCATCATCTAAAGGTGAAATACTCACATCACCACCATTTATTTCGGATTCATGTCTAGCTAGCGCATCTATCGCAAGCATTACAGTTTGAGCATCCGCTGCCGGCAGGAGGGCCACAATCGTTGCCATTCCATCAGGCTCAGAATACATAGTAACTTTTCGACAATCGCGCGCATGCTCTGATGCAGCTTCAAAAATTTCTGGTGAAAGCCTTGCTATTGTGCCGCGCACTTTATTAGCAACTTGAACTGGCGTATGAAATTCAGCGTGGGAAATTGCCTTTAACTCAATCTCTTCGATTGCAGCAGCCGATAAACCTTTACCAATTACCACAGCACTTTCCCGGACAATTACCGAAGCATGTGCCGCCGAAATTTCACCATTTGCTAAGGCAGCACAGGTATTAGGTAAATAATTTACGAGAGTACGTGCAATATCGATACGGCTTTGTGCGGTACCGCTAGATAATCGAAGTGCTGCCGCAATCTCCTCACGTTCGGAGTCATCAACACCGCTCCACATTGATTCCGCTTTAGAAGGTTCATTTCCGGCTACTGCGACGATTGCGCTCTGCATCAAAGCCTGCAACCAGCCAGATTGTTTTTCTAACGCGGACAAATAATCAACTCGCCCTGATGGCGATAACGAGAATGGATCAATTGCAACGAGCTCCGTCAGAATTTCAATTCCAGCGCGGGTATTAAGTAAACGAAGGATATTTTCTTCGGTTAGCTCGGTTGCGATCTCCATGTGAGAAGCATCTAAAACGGGTCTGACAAGTTGGGAAAGTTATGCACACCCGTTACTTTGTTTTCAACTTGCAATCCCACCCAATGTAGTTGAAACTTCAATCATGCCCGCCGTAACTGTAAAAGATATAACTGTTCTACCGCGCGTAATCGCGACCCCCGCTGCACATGCACGGACCGTAAAAAGCGTTACCTCCGCGCCGCAAGGTTACGAAGGTGAAGGTTTCCCCGTTCGTCGTGCATTTCATGGCGTAGACCTTGCTGATGTCGATCCATTCATCA
>Ga0209597_1000237_pt1 | contig 36676 bp, 40 predicted proteins | sample M_140625_MF_Meta_FD_187316 | JGI IMG/M metagenome (GOLD analysis project Ga0209597, IMG submission 187316) | Freshwater microbial communities from Lake Montjoie, Canada to study carbon cycling - M_140625_MF_MetaG (SPAdes) (version 2) | ecosystem: Environmental > Aquatic > Freshwater > Lake... | reverse complement strand
AGTTGCGGAACGGTGGATCCTTGATCGGACTGGGCCCGAATCGGAGGGTTTAGCGGCTATCTTCCCTTCGATGATGAACGCGATTCTGGCTTTTCAGTGTTTGGGCTATTCGGACGACCATCCCGCGATGCGTAAGGCAACACGGGATTTAGAGGCACTGGAGGTTGATGACTCCGAAAATAGTGATTTTCGAATTCAGCCTTGTCTCAGTCCAGTTTGGGATACAGCAATTACGATGACGGCGCTCTCGGCGGCTGGAGTGAAGCCGGATGCTCCCGCGATGACTTTGGGGGCTGACTGGCTGTTGTCTAAGGAAGTGAAGATGCGTGGGGATTGGGCGGTGAAGAACCCGACGAAGGTGACCGGCGGGTGGGCTTTTGAATTTGCCAATGATTGGTATCCCGACATTGACGATACGGCCAAAGTTCTGCTGGGTCTACGACAGGCTCGGGCGAGTGACCCAGCCCAGCAGAAGGGGGCGACCGAGCGTGGACTGGCTTGGGCTCGTAGTTTTCAGTGTGATAACGGGGGGTACGGAGCCTTTGACAAGAACGTGAATAAGGAGTGGCTGGAGGATGTGCCTTTTGCTGATCATAACGCAATTTTGGATCCACCCTGCGCCGATATCACGGGTCGTCTTTTAGAGACGATGGGTAAATGTGGGGTAAGTAAAAAAGATCCGCAGATTGCACGAGCCCTCCGGTTTTTACGGGAGACGCAAGAAGAGGATGGATCTTGGTATGGGCGTTGGGGGGTGAACTTCATTTATGGAACCTGGCAAGTGCTGCGTGGTCTGCAGGCAATCGGTTACGATATGAACGAGCACTGGGTCATTCGTGGGCGGGACTGGCTGGAGTGTGCGCAGAATCCTGACGGGGGTTGGGGTGAGAGCTGTGGTTCGTATGATGACACTCGGTTGAAAGGGCGCGGAATCAGTACGGCTTCGCAAACGGGCTGGGGACTGATGGGGTTGTTGGCCTGTGGGGATTTACAAAGGCCCAGCCTGAGGCGGGCGGCTCGTTACCTGATGGAAACTCAACAAAAAGATGGAAGCTGGGAAGAGAAGTACAGCACGGGAACAGGTTTCCCCTGCGTTTTTTATCTGCGTTATGATATGTATCGAAATAACTGGCCACTGCTTGCTCTTGGGGAGTATGAGGAATTGTTGAAGTCGTCTGGTGGGCATTAGCCCCTTGATGGGTTCGGGTTAAAGGCAAAGAAACTGCCTCGATGATTACGGATTCAGCTTTGCCCGTTGGAATCCTTTTTCCGATGGATTTTGAGGCAGAACCTATTTGGAGAAAGATGCGCGGAGCTTCGAGAATGGAGGAAGGATTAGAAACCAAGCGTGGGGTGTGGTCGAACACGCCGGTAGTCTCAGCCCGAACGGGTATGGGGCATGCGGGGTTAACTGAGAAGGTGGGGAGCTGGTTAAAGAAGAATCCGTGCCGTGCGGTGATTTTGGCGGGATTGGCGGGAGCCTTGGATCCGGCTTGGGAAGAGGGTGATCTAACCTCTTTTCGATCGGAGGATTGGGATGAGTTTCATCATTGGAGCAAGATGCATCCCAAAGTGCGGCCTGGGAAATGGCACACAGCACGGGAGATCATTGCGACTGGGGAGGCGAAGATTGCTTTAGGAAAACGAACGGGGTGTGGGATCGTGGAGATGGAGTGGGATTATGTGGCGAAGGCGTGTTACGAACAGGGGGTTCCACTGGTGGGGTTGCGAGGGGTAAGTGATCGTGCGGACAAACTGTTGCCTGCGGATCTTTTCCTTCTTGGGTGCGATGCGGTGACAGGAAAAAGCACTCCGTTGAAAATTGCGTTACATTTGGCGGTTCGGCCTTGGCGCCTGATCGAGCTTCTGCCAGCGGTATCAGGTTGCACCCATGCACGGAACGAGATGAGCAGAGCGTTGGAGGATTTTTTGGATGGGTTGAGTGGGCAGTAGGCCATATCTGACTCAGAGTTAGGCTAGGTTAGTTTCACCAGCCAAGCGGCAGAAAACTGGCTCGTAAATACCTTCTGGGCGACAACATGCATTACCTACGACCCCGTGGAATTGGGGTTAGCTTATATATTTATCCGACGACTTCGGCGGCTTGAAAGCCTGAGACTGTGGCACCCTCAATGGTGGCGGGCAGGCTCGTTTCGATCCAATCCCCAGCTAAAAATAGGTTTTCTACGGTGGTAACGGCTCCAGGTCTAGCGAGGGGTTTGCCGCGTTCCCCATGGAAGGTGGCGTCGCGAGATTTGTAGACGAGGTGGTGGGTAACTACGGCAGAACGACTTTCGGGCAGAAGACGATGAATTTCGTGGAGGATAAGTTCGACGAGTTCTTTTCCGGTTTGATCGATAAGTTCGCCGACCGCACTGATGACGGCGGCGTAAAGGTGGCCTTTGGCGCCTGAGGGAAGAGTGGAGGTGCGATCAAAAACCCAGTGAAGAGGGGAATCAAGAAAACCGGTGATAAGATCTGCGGTGAGGGGTCGATCAGTCCAAAGATGAACGCCGAGGATGGGTCCTGGCAAAAGAGAGCGGGCCAGAGTGGTGGCATGATCGGAAGCCGGAAGAAGTTTTGCCGTGGCAGTCCAAGGTACGGCCAAGACCACCTGATCGAAAAACCGCTCCTCCCCGTTCTTGAGGATGATGGAGGTGACACGATGGTTGGATTCGTCGTAGCGCAGGGATTCGATGGGTTGAGCCAGGTGGAGTTGGCCACTGGTGGCCTGAAGAAATGCCCCTAACTCAGGATGGATTAAGTTGGAGAGGCCATGTTTGTCAAAATAAATGGCGGCGTCTTTGGCTGAGGCAAAGAGAGCTCGGCGGGTGACTTCCCAGAACAGTTTGGCATCGGCGTTTTGGGTGGGTGCATTGAGGGCGGCTAGGCAGAAGGGTTCCCAGAGTGCACGAATCGAGCCGGGGGTTTGCGCTAAACGTTCCAGCCAAGTCTGGGTGTCTTCGCCTGGCTTGGGGGGCTGGCGATTGGCGCGGCGGGGGAAGTTAAGGATAGCCCAGCGATCGGCATGGTTGACTTCACGAAAGCCGAAAAGACCGAGAAGAAGATGAAAGGGTGGTGGCAGGGAAGAGGAGCGAAGAATAGAACGACCCATTTGGGCGCTGACAAACGAGAGATCGAGGCGCTGGTGCTTTTCGAGGCGGTCATCATTGCCGAGGGCTTCGATGAGCTCGAGGGTGCGGTGATAGCATCCCATGAGAATGTGTTGGCCATTGTCCAGAGTGGTTTCGGTTTTTGCTTCTCGATAGCTATGGGCACGACCACCGAGATATGGCTTCGCTTCAAAAAGTTCCACGGAATGGCCTGCTTGGGTTAGGCGGTAGGCTGCGGCACAACCGGCAAAACCGCCGCCGATAACAGCAATTTTGGAGGGTAACCGTCGAGGAAGAATGGGTTTTCCTAGGCGGTTTCGTTCTCGGCGCAAAGCTTTCAGTTTTTCCCAACGCGAAAGTTTTACGGGGCCACGAAGGACTTCGAAGTTGCGACTGCGGATCTTTTCCAGGAGATCGCGGTAGACTCCGGTCATGAGGAGGGCGGCGGAGAGGTGGGGGCGGTCCGAGGAAGGAATAAGACGATCAGCTTTTTCGAAATAGTGACGGGCGCGAAAGTATTGCAGACGAAGAAGGCGACGCATACCTGGGGTGGGATGAGACTGGTGAAAATCTTCTTCGGTAACGGCAAAAGCTCTGCACTCTTCTTGGGGAAGATAGATGCGCCCGTAGGTTTTGAGGTCGTGGGAAACATCGCGAAGGATATTGGTTAACTGAAAAGCGAGGCCTAGGGCGACGGCGTAGTCGGTGGCGGCTCTAGTTTGGCAGGTGAAAATATTAATAGAAACAAGGCCGACGGCAGAAGCCACTCGGTAGCAGTATTTCTGAAGGTCCTGGAAGCTTTCATATCGGTTCTTGGTCAGATCCATCTCCACTCCAGCGATAATCTCGAGGAGCGGTTCGGGAGGGATTAAGTATTGGCGAACGACGGGGGCTAACTCTTGAGCGAGGGGTTGGACGGGCTTTCCATGGTAAATGGCTTGGATATCTTCCCGCCAGAGATGAAGTTTGGCTTGGCGTTCTGCGAGGGGGCGGGTGGTTTCGTCAGCAATATCGTCGACTGTCCGGCAAAAGGCATAAAATGATGACATGGCCTGCCTCTGTTCTCGTGGTAGGCAGATAAAAGAAAGGGCAAGATTCGAACCGCTTTTTCGAGTGATTCGTTCCCCAGTGCCGAGAGAAGGAATTGGAGTGCTCATCCGCCAAAGAAGGCCTGGATCCCCAACCGGATGAAATCGAGTTTCCTGACGACGGGTCGGTGGGTAAGGGTGTCGTAGTTCTGGCGTTCGATCTTGCGCAGAATCTCCGTTCCCCCGAGCCAAGTGAGGCGGATCTCCCAAGAGAGAGGGCGTTTTAGTCGATGAGTGAGAGGTTCGCCTTGATGGAAAAATTCCCAGGCACGTTCCGCCTGGTAGCGAAGAAGATTACGGAAGTTTGGAGTGACCTTCCCTGCGAAGAGGTTCTGTTCGGTCACGCCGAATCTTGGGAGATCATCGAGGGGAAGATAAATGCGGTCTTTGCCGAGATCGACAGAGACGTCCTGCCAGAAATTCGCTAATTGGAGCGCGGTACAGATGTGGTCGGAGAGTTGGGCTAGTTCGCCGCTGCGTTCTCCATGGATCAAGAGGACAAGGCGACCGATGGGGTTGGCGCTACGACGGCAGTAGTCGAGGACGTCGGAGAAGCTTTGATAGCGGCGTTGGACAATGTCCTGTTCGAAGGCGCTGAGCAGGTCGGAAAAAAGCGATTCGGGGAGATTGAGTTCGGCCTGAGTTTTCTGGAGCGGGGCAAAGATCCAAGCGTAGTTGGGGTCGTAGGGAAGCCCTTGTTGGGCGTTCCGCCATGCTTGGCGGTATTGGCGGAAGATATGAAGACGCTCGGCTTCGCTGGGGGCGGATTGGAGAGGGGACTTATGGCGAGGATCGGCGTAACCTTCGTCGGCTAGATCGTCGGCGACACGGGCGAAGGCATAGACAGCGTGGACATGGTGGCGAAGGTTTTTGGGAACGAGGCGTCCAACTGGAAAGTTCTCGTAATGGGATTGGGCTAACTGGGTACAAGCCGCATAGGGGTTATCCACAGAGGGCGGGATTTGGGTGGGTGGAGGAACGGTGCTCTGGAGCATCGAAAAACAATTACAGAAAGGAGGGTCTGAGGCGAGACGACAAGTGGCCTTGACCCTTAGGCGAAAGAGTATACATATGTGTAATGAAGCAGGGTCAAGGTTCTGCAGAAAAGATCATTGGGTTTATTCGCTCGGCGACACGTCGATACCAGCGTCCCCCGACGATTCGAGAAATTCAGGCTGCCTTGGGATTCAAAAGTCCGCGGGCAGTGACCTACTTTCTCGAAAAACTTGAGAAAGCTAGGCGGGTGGTTCGGCGGGGCCGTTCCAGGGGCATTTTTCTGGTTGGGGAGGAGCGGGGGGAGGAAACGGCGGCAGGTGGGTTACCTTTCTTCTCCGCGATCCCTGCAGGGCGGGGGGATGTGGCGGATGGAGTTCCGGACAAGCATTTACAGATTGAGCCTAGTCTTTTCGGGTTACGGAAAGCGGGGAATGCCTTTGTGGTGAAAGTGCGTGGACGAAGTATGGAAGGAGCGGGAATTCGGGATGGGGATTTGGCAGTGTTGGAGAAGCGGGAAGCGAAAGCTGGGGAGGTGGTGGCAGCTTTGTTCGATGGGGAAGTGACGCTAAAGCGCTTGATGGGAACGGGGAGGAACTTATTCCTTCAATCTGAAAATCCCGATTATCCCGATCTGCGGCCGCGGCAAGAGATGGAGATTCAGGGGGTGCTGGTGGGGCTAGTTCGTCGTTGGCAGGGCTGAACAACTTAGAAAAAAATCTGGTCGAAAGGGATGGGGTAAGGCCACGATCAAGGATGCGTTATCTATCGGGAATTCAGCCCACAGGGAGGCTTCATTTGGGCAACTATTTTGGAATGATCCGTTCTGCAGTGGAGATGCAGAATCAAGGAGAGGCCTACTATTTCTTAGCGGATTACCATGCTTTAACGGGGGCCTCGGAGCCTGGGCAACTACCCTCGTTGGTCCAAGAGACCTTCTTAGATCTGCTGGCTTGTGGGGTGGATCCAACGAAGGCGGTGGTTTTTCGCCAAAGTGCGGTGCCTGAGGTCCACGAGTTGGCGTGGTACCTTTCGACGGTGACCCCAATGGGGCTACTGGAGAGGTGTCACAGCTATAAGGATAAGGTGAGCCGTGGGTTAGCGGCTTCGCATGGTCTTTTTGCTTACCCTGTGCTGATGGCGGCGGACATTTTGATGTACGATGCGGATCGGGTGCCGGTGGGTCAGGATCAGAAACAGCACCTCGAGGTGGCACGGGACATTGCAGGAAAATTTAACGAGAAGTACGGGCAGGTTTGGAAGTTGCCCGAGTCGGTCATTCGAGAAGATGCGGGGGTGGTGCCAGGGGTGGACGGACAGAAAATGAGTAAATCGTACGGGAACACCTTGGAAATTTTTGCTCCAGAAAAAGATCTGCGAAAGAAAATTATGGGAATCAAAACCGATTCCACCCCAGTGGAGGCACCGAAGGCAGTGGAGGGGAGCACACTTTGGGGATTGGCACGGCTTTTGGGTCGAGAAGATGAGCGGGCGGAGTATCGCGGCTTGTTGGAGAAAGGGGGGGTGGGATATGGAGATTTAAAGAAAAGACTGGCTGATCTTATTTTGAATGAGTTTGCGGTCATGCGGAAAAAGCGGGAAGAGTTGGTGGCCGACCCTGCTCAGCTCGGGCGTTGGATGGCACAAGGTGCAGAAAAAGCGCGAAGCAGCGCGAACCAAGTTTTGGCTCGTGTCCGTGCGGCGGTGGGGACGAGCTGATGATTCCGATGTTGGAGTTGCCTGGCGGGGAAGCTTTGCGCGTGGAGTTGAGCGCTTTCACGGGTCCGCTTGATCTTCTGCTTCATCTGATCAAAGAGCAGGAGATGGATATTTATGACATCCGGCTGGAGAAGCTAACCGAGCAGTATCTCAGTCGCTTGGACAAAATGAGGGAAGAAAATCTTTCGGTGGCGGGAGAATTTCTGGTGATGGCGGCCACGCTGGTTTATTTGAAAAGTCGTTCCCTTTTGCCTGTGCAGGATCGTCTGCCGGAAGATGTCGAAGATGAAGATCCTAAGTGGGAGTTGATTCGGCAGTTGATTGAGTATCGCAAATTTAAGGAGGCGGCAGGGCAGTTGGGTGATCGCGAGGCGCTTCACTCACGCATCTTTGGGCGGACGCCAGAAAGGGTGGTAGCTCCTACGGCTCTGCAAGGGCCAGGACAGGTTTCGATGTTTGATTTGGTCTGGGCTTTTCAAAAAATACTTCGAAATGTGGAGGATCGTGCTCGGGCGGGTCGCTTCCAAGATGAGGAGTTTACCGTAGGGCAAAAAATCGAATTTCTGCTGGATCGAATGACTCCAGGAGAAGAGGTGCTCTTTGAGGATCTATTCCGAACGGCATCTTCGCGGGGGGAGGTGGTGGTCACTTTCTTAGCTTTATTAGAGTTGATCCGTCTGCAGCAGTTGGCGGCTTCGCAGGAAGGGCCCTTGATGCCGATTCGAATTCGTAGAGCGCCTGAACCCGTTTTAGAAAACTTACCCTTGATTGTTCCCGAGGGATTTCCCCAGATTCCTGGGGAAGGTGCTGGTCAATCGCCCGACCTTTCCGCAGTTTAAAGGGTAACGATGATGGAATGGGCACGAGTACTAGAAGCGCTGTTATTTGCGGCAAGTGAACCGATGGAACCGTCGCGTCTGACGACGCTGTTACGGGATGGACCAGAAGGGGGCCATGGATGGCCTGAAATTAAAGAGGAGGAGTTGCGGGAGGAGTTGGCCCAGCTTTCGGAGCGGTTGGCCCCACGGGGCCTAATTCTACGTGAAGTGGCGGGTGGATTTCGGATTGGCACGGCACCTGATTTATCGGGTTGGGTAGCCAAACTCAAAGGAGTGGTGCGTCCTCCACGGTTGAGTCCGCCTTCCTTAGAAACCATGGCGGTGATTGCTTATCGCCAACCGATTTCCAGAGCGGAGATTGAGGCGGTACGTGGGGTCGATTGCAGCGGCACGTTAGATACCTTGGTTGAGCGCGGGATTATTCGAATTTCCGGACGGAGTGAAGCTCCTGGGCGCCCGATTTTGTATGGGACAACGCCTCTTTTCTTGGAGCATTTCGGATTGCGGGATTTAGATGAACTTCCGAATTCGGAAGAGTTGCGCCGAGTTAAACTTCCTGTCCCGGCAGATCCGGCGGGCCCCCAACAGAAGGAGTTGCTGCATGAAGCTATCGAGCCTGCGTCGTAAAGTGGATCGGTTAGATGACCAGTTGGTCCATCTGCTTGAGCAGAGGTCGAAAGTGGCACATGAAATCGGCACACAAAAAATCAAGGCAGGGCATTCTGTTTTAGCCCCGGCGCGGGAGGCTATGCTTTTTCGGCGTTTGGAAGGAAAGTTAAAAAATAAGGGGGCTTTGAATCTGGCAAGCCTGCGCGCCATTTACCGCGAGATCCTTTCCAGTGCGCGTGAGGTACAAGGAGGAACGAGAGTCGCCTACCTCGGTCCGCAGGCTTCTTACTGTCACCAGGCCGCACGGGAGAGGTTTGGAGGGAACACCGAGTTAGTTCCTTGCCCCAGCATGGCGGAGATATTTTCAGCAGTGGATCGTGGGGAAGTGGATGCGGGGGTAGTGCCTATGGAAAACTCTGGAGAGGGAGCGGTGGGGGCAACGCAGGAGGCTTTGATGACAAGTGCGGTTTGGGTTTGTGGGGAGATTTACCTTCCGATTCGGCATGCACTTTTGGCCCGCACGGCAAAGGGTCCGCTACGGATTCTCTACAGCCACCCCCAAGCCTTGGCGCAGTGTCGGCACTGGCTCGCTCTGCATCTGCCAGGGATTAAGGTGATCGAAGTTTCGAGCACTGCAGAGGGGGCTCGGCGCGCTTCGCAGGAACAAGGGTCGGCCGCTTTGGCAAGTCCTTGGGCGGCAAAAATCCATCGGTTGCAAATTCGCAATCGGGAAGTCCAAGATCAGCCTGGGAATAGCACGAGATTTTTGTGGATTGGCCAAGACCCAGCGCCGGCTACGGGCAAGGACAAGACAAGCTTGCTCTTTACTTTGCCCCATCGGGCGGGGGCGTTAGCACGAGCGTTAGGAGTCTTTGCTCAGAAAAAGTTGAATTTATTAAAAGTGGAATCGCGTCCTGCACCAGGCAAGCCATGGGAGTACGTCTTCTTCGTGGATGTGCGTGGCCATGCGGATCGACCTGAATTTAGAAAAGCGTTGGCCCGCTTGCAGAAGTTAACTTTGGATTTACGGGTTTTGGGTAGCTATCCGGAAGAGCGTTAAGATGGCTGAGGAAAGTGCGCCCCCACCGCCGGGCGGGGAGGTGGAAACTGGGAAGAAAAAGTTACGTCTTAAAGTTACCCAAGTTAAAGAAAATGCGCCAAGGGTTAGGCGAAGGGTTATCACTGCGGTGCCGGCGGCGATTCCTGGGGTGCAGGCGGCGCAAGCGGTGGAAACTGATCGAGTCGGGGTAGGTCGGATCCTTCTTGATCTTGGACGGGGCTTGGGCGAATCGATTCGTGGTTGGGACAAAAAAATCTGGGTCTGGGTGGGCGTAGCGGTTGGGGTGATGTTGCTTTATGGAAGCTGGACTGAGTGGAGGAGGACGGTTGTACAGGTGCGAGTAAATCTGAATGAGATACGATTGGGCGACCGACCGGAGGTTTTGGTTCTTTATGACTTCAGCGAGAGGTTAGCTGGGTTACGTCGCGATTACGGGCGGAGGTTGGCTCCGATTCGTCCCCAAATTCGGGAATTGGAGAGGACTCTTGTTTTGGCGAAGGCGGATGCGGCGGGTACGGCGGAGAAAACCCGAATGGTTGAAGATGTCTTGCACCAAGAAACGGGAAAAGCGAAAGCGGTTTATGATGAGTACCGCACCTCGGTGAGTAGATTATGGTTAGAGGAGGCGGGTTCTTTGGATCTGGAGTTTGATACGTATCGAAAGAAGTTTTTAGAGGAGGTGGAGGTTCGAGCACGCGAGGTGGGGCTTTTCTATCATCCGGAGGAGGATGAAGATCTCCAGCAACCCGAGATTGCGGCAAATGAGTACCGTCTGGCCCTTTATCGTGCACCTCCAAGTATTAAAATGCCTGACCAGTTCGGTTGGATTGAGAAGAAGCTGATCGATTGGCGAAAATTTGAAAAGGATTGGAATGCACGTTACAAGGGATTGGGGGCCAAGGCGAAACAGTTGAGGAGTCCTGCAAGTACAAGTCTCGACGAAAAAAAGGAGCGGGTGGGGATTCAGGCTAAGGAACTGGAGAAATTTCGTGGGGATGCGCTGGCGATCCAGCAGGAGGTCACGGGCTACGAGGATCGGTTGAAAGAGTTGCGTGCCAAGGAGGCTTTGGCCAAGGGACCCTTTGAGGAGGATGTCGCGGCAATTCCTGATGCCTTTCTTTGTCAGAGGATTCCTTTAGACGCAGATACAGCTGAGATCACGGTGAAGGGGAAAATCGCTGAGGCAGCTCCGAATACCTTGCGAGTGGTGATTCGGGGAAAGCGAAATGGGGAAATTGCTTGGGTGATTCTACCTTTCGAACCATCGCCCCATAAGCGAGTCGAGGTGATAGTTAAGGATGCTGATTTTCACCCAGTCAGCGACTGGCTGGAAGAGTAAGTTCAGTGATAGATCTGGAACAGGCCCCAAAGAATTTTAGCTGCTCCTAAAGAAACGGCTAGGGTGACTGCGAGGTAGAGGAGCCAGTTTGGAATGCAAGTATCAGGCTTTTTTGGCTGATTTCGGTTCATGTGGATTTTTCCAAAGGAGATATTTTTTCACATCCCGCCCGAGAAGAGTCAGAAAAATTCCCACGATGAGAGTGTCGTCCACGATACCGACGATGGGAAGAACGTCAGGGATGAGATCGAAGGGATTGATAAGATAAGCTAGGCCGAGAATGCCGCCTAAGATAGTGGCGGCGGGGATTTCGCGATATCGGCGGGCAAAGAGATCACGGAACATCGCAGGGGCGGTGCGGACTAGGGCGGGCATCTCGGTTAGTTTTGGAGTGAGTCGAATGAGTTTCATCGGAATGAATAAGCTTTGCAGAAACAGCGCGGGTGAAAAGGCAATGCCACAGGGATTAAAAAGGAGTAGGTGTGTTTCCTGCTCGACGGAGGGGGCGCTAACTCTCATTGTCTGAATATGAATATTACAAAGCTCGGCATGAGTATCGTGGTTTGCTTAGGAATAGTTTCTTTTAAAAGTTTGGCTCAGACGGCTGACTCGGCGGCTGCACCCTCGGCGGCAGTACCTGCGGTGGATAAGGATGGTTTACTGAAGAAGGTGGCGGCTGCGATTAATCCTGATGCGGAGGGAGATCGAACCGAGCGGTTTCGGATGGGTCTGGCGGCTTTGGCTGATCTGAATCAGGCGGGTACGACGCCAGAGCAGGCACTGGCCCAAGCTAAGAACTCGGGAAGCTTGAGTGGTTCGAAGGTGGAGAAGGCAAGTACCATGCTGATGGAGATGTGGACGTTGAATGTGGATCGGATGTCGGAACCTGCCACGCTTGATGCCTTACGAAATGGAAAGATGCCTAGTCCAGGATTGAAGCGCCCCTAAGCGAGCGGTTGCCGCTTCGTTCAGATTAGATAGCGGGGCTGGTGTGGCGGGGTTACTTCCCGTGAGGTTCGGCTTGCCAAGCGGGCTTATTGGGATTTGCCATATTGACGGGCCGAGGCGCATTCATTGTAAGGTTGCTGGATTTTTGGTTGTCTTGATTTTCCACGTCTTTTTCAGCTCGTAGAAGTGAAAGGGGTAAGGTCAATCCAAGGAAAAGGCAAAGGAATCGCTTCATATAAAAATTTAAATCAGGAGTTTTCTTTGGTCAAACTTTGTTACGGTAAGAAAACAGACTTGCCCGCCATCGAGGTGTGACCAGCTTCAAGAGGATGAAATTCCTGCTTTTTCTTTGGATAGGATTGGTTTCCTTTATTTCTTGGGCTGAGGGTCCGATCGTGCCTGTGAAGTATAGTGCAGAGATTCAAGCGCAGGCGGACAAAGGGGACGCGGATGCACAATTCCAGCTTGGGGACTGCTATTTCTTTGGATTGGGAGTGAAGAAGGATCAACGAGAAGGGGTTGCTTGGTACCGAAAGGCTGCGGAGCAAGGGCAGATGAAGGCTCAGTTTAATTTAGGCGGATGCTTCCATGAAGGGCTAGGGACAGAGCCTAGTCTATCAGAAGCGATCTCCTGGTGGAGAAAAGCGGCAGGACAAGATTATCCCCCAGCCGAGATTAGCATTGGGGATGCCTATGTCTTTGGTCGGGGTTTTGCTCAGGACGAAGAGGAGGGAGTGCGGTGGTATCGAAAGGCGGCGGATCAGAACTATGCGGCGGCGCAGCATCGCTTGGGGAACTGTTATTTTAATGGGCAAGGAGTGCAGAGAAGTGTGGTGCAGGCGATCCAGTGGTATCGAAAAGCGGCCGAGCAGAACTATGGGCCATCATTGAAGGCGCTGGCTAGGTTGGAACCAGAGTAGGTTGCTTACGGAGTCCGTAACTTAGCTACGCTCAGAACAAAAACCGCGAGAGTGAAGGCCAGCATGGCAAGAATGACGAGGATGGGCAAAAGCCAGGAATTTTTGTCGGGTATTTTAGACATAAAGAGTAGTTAAGGCCTTGGGGACGGGGTGTGAAGTCTGGATTGTTCTCTCGCAAAGATTAGCGAGGATCTCTTATGTACATTATTCGGCACGGGAAGGGTCGGCATGGAGTGGTTGGGCTCCATGGTTGGAGCGGAGACCACGCAACTTTCGATCCTTTGTTGCCCTATCTGAATCCTGAGATCACCTTTTTTGCGGTTGATTTACCAGGATGCGGGAAATCACCCGAGCCGAAAGTTTGGGGCATGAAAAGCTTGGGTCGTGAACTGGCGAAGGAGTTGATTGCCTTGGACCATGTTCATTTAACTGTGGCGGGAAATTGTAGCGGGGCGCTTTTGGCGCTTTTCGCCATACGGGAATTAAGGGAGATGGGGCGAGGGGATGTGGTGGGACGATTGGTCATGATTGATCCATTTGCCTACTGCCCTTGGTATCTAGAGATATTCGTCCATCCTGCGCTGGGTCCTTTGGGTTGGTGGATTTACGCGGCAACGTTTGCCAATCCGATCGGCCGATCTCTGCTCAACTTATGCCTGCGAGGAATGAGGACCGAGGATACCCACCTGACAGAAACCTTTGCTGAAGTGAACCAGCGTGCCACTTGGCGCCTATTGAAGGTGATGTATGAATGTGGTCCCGCTAGTACCTTTCAGGGTCTACCGATTCCAGTGGAAATTATGGCTGGAGAAAACAGCTTTGCGGTGGTGGTAAAGTCTCTGAAGATATGGAAGAAAGTTCTTCCTCAAGTGGTCGTACGTGTGCTGCCTGGAACGTGCCACCTGCCGATTGAGGAGGATCCGGAAAGTGTAGCGAAGATTCTTTTTCGAGCACCAAGCAAGGTGCCGATTCCTAAGACCAAAAAGTTATCGTCGCAAAGTGCCCGCCAACTCAGGGAGGAGCGAAATGAGATGACGCGGGGAGACTAGGAATCGAAAATCGTCCGAAGGAGATTAGTTGTGATGGTATCTGGGAAGATATTATAAGGCTTGGTGAAGCGGATCCCCGTCTCAGGATAGGGCTATGATAAGTAGATGCCCTCTGGGGTACGTCTGCCTCGCGGTCCTTTCTGGGTTCGTGACCCCGCTAGTCCAAGCCGCCGATCCAGTTGTAGATTTCTGGGATGAGGTCAATCGGAGTGAAGTTATTTTCATGGTGCCGTCTGATGGGATCGAAAGCCGTGAAGCGGCTGCAGCTCGAAGAGAGCGGGTTTTCGACGAAGCCAAGGATGTGGCTCTGAATCGCCGTTTTGTTGAGCAGAAAATTTACTGGGTGGGTGGAAAGTGGGTTCGGCAAGGGCAGGTGCTGGGGCCAGCCCAAACGGAAGGGGAGTTAATCGACTCCGATGGGGATGGCTTCGACGACTTCACGGAAGTGAAATACCACACTGATCCGATGGATCATGAGTCGACTCCAGCTAACTATTTTAAAGCTAAAGGGAAAAACCGAATCGTCTTCTTTACGACGAACGCTACGGGGCATGCTCGATGAAATTCCATCTTGGTAGCGTGATGCTACTGATGTTCTTTGGAATGAGCTGGAGTATTCAATCGCAGAATCTTTCTCCCATGGTGGAGCCTTGCGTTACGGGACCCGATTGCCGTTGTGCCTGCACTCTTCAGGGCAAGCCCTGTCCATGCATTAAGAAGTGCGCTACCGAACCAGAAAAAACCAAAGAGTTGGTCCCGTAGTGATTCGACAAAAAAAACGGAGAGGGATAGGGTAATTATCTTACGATCCAGACTGCATTATGATTCCTTCGAAAATTCTTAAGCGATTGCGGGTAACCCCTGGTCGGCGGGTCAGACTGCGGAAGTATCCAACGGATCATGTGGCAGGCTTTGCGGGAACTCCGTTGGGGGAAGAGGCACTAAAAAACAGGGCCTTGGAAATCCTAGGGAAACGAAGAGGCGAGTTGAGCTCGGCGCAGGAGCTGCTCTATGCCAACGGGACGTACGCCGTTCTTTTGATTTTTCAGGCGATGGATGCGGGGGGGAAAGATGGGACGATTCGCCATGTAATGTCGGGCGTCAATCCTCAGGGGTGTCAGGTTTTTAGTTTTAAGAAGCCTTCGGAAGAAGAACTGAAGCATAATTTCCTTTGGCGCTGCTCGAAGAGCCTGCCTGAGCGAGGGCGGATCGGCATTTTTAATCGCAGCTATTATGAGGATGTTTTGGTGGCGAAAGTTCATCCGGATCGGGTGGACCCACGCTTGCCCGAGAAACCAGGAAAAAAGTTTTGGGCGAATCGTTATGAGGACATCAATAACTTCGAAAAACATCTTTATCGGAATGGCACGCTTATTCTTAAGTTCTTTCTGCATCTTTCCAAGAAGGAGCAAAAGAGGAGATTTCTAGAACGACTAACCGATCCAGCCAAAAACTGGAAGTATTCCTCGGCGGATATGGCGGAGCGGGCTTACTGGAAGCAGTACCAAAGGGCGTTTGAGGAGGCCTTGACGGAGACGACTACCAAGCACGCCCCTTGGTACGTGATCCCTGCAGATGAAAAGCATGTGGCGCACGCGCTGGTGGCAGAATTTGTGGTCAAGGCTATCCAAGGTTTGGGGTTGAGTACCCCGACCCTACCGAAAAAAGAGAGAGCTGCCTTACGGTTAGCTCGGAAACAGTTAGTCAAGGGGTGAGAAATTCGTTGGGTTGCTTCTTTGGTATTCTGCGGGATAATTTATATATGGGAGTAGATCGTGATAAACGGCTCTCGCGCAGGCAAGAGGAGCATGATTTTAGAAAGATATATCAGCCCGTGTCTCTTCTTTTTGGCGCAGTCGGGGTGCTACTGATTGGTTGGGTGGGTTTAAGCTATGATGACGGTCAACCGCGGCAAATGGATCTAATTGGGGCCGGAGTCTTCTTGCTGGCGTTTCCCGTCTTAGTATTCTTTCTTCGCATCCTTCGGGGGCATTTTCGAAAAGATGTGCGTAGCTAACGAGGAGTCAATTGTTACTGGGTGCTCCAAGTATATTCCATCACCCCGTACTTATGGGAATCGGTGAGCATACCAAAAGAGATGTCGACTGTGTTGTAGCTGTCCATTCCTTCCCCAAACTTGGTACTAGTCCAATTTCCTGAGTAGCGCCAGAGGTGAGGGGTGATGCTGACGTCAGGTCCGCGACCCATGTATTCCTTGACCTCTTCTTTTGTCATGCAACGGGTGTCGGATTCAAAGGCAACTTTTTCGGTGGCAGGACCCGCATGGAGCGTGACGCAAGATAGGAGAAAAGTTAAAATAAGAAGGTGCATTTGCATGCCTTCAAAGTAAAAAAAATGGGCCTCGGCGTCCAGCTTTGCCTTTTGGTGGTGTTGATATGCGCTGTTTTGGGGAACTGTGGTTGGGCGCAAGTTCCTGAGCGCGATTCGGAAGTTGTACCGGAGCGGGATCGGATGGAGGAGCAAGCAAGCGAGCAACCAGCCAAGGAAGCGCCCTTAAAGCTGACAGGGTATGTGGACGCCACCTACCTTTATAACTTTGGCCCTGGAGAGTCGACCAACCCACTCAACTTTCCGGCAGATAACGCCCCGAGGGGGGATTTCAATCTGAGCGCGTTTTGGGTTCGCCTCGAGAAAGAGTTGGCACGTGGGAACTCGCCCGAGGCGGGTTTTGTCTGCGGGGTGATGATCGGGGAGGATGCAACCTACTACGCTTCGGCGGATACCAGCACTAGCGCAGAAGGACCAGACAGCAGTGCGATTTATGTGGCGGAAGCGATGGCGAAAATCTGGGTCCCTCAGATACAGATGGAGATGTGGGTAGGTAAGTTTCAATCGGTGATCGGTTATGAAACCATCTGGCGTCCGGACAATCCTTGTATCACCTTTGGAATCGCGGATGTTTTTATGCCTCAAGATAACACTGGAGTTCTGGCGATTTTTTCTCCTGATGATCTTTTGGATATTGGAGTGGGGGTGGGCGGATGTTCGGGGGCGTCGAATGACGTGGGTGCTCACGGGGTGGGAGACGAGTATGCGGTGATGTCTTATGCAAAAATTAGCAGTCCTAACAAAAATGCTTTCGTCCAGCCCGGATTTTACGTTACGCCCTCTGGCTCTCACGGAGCGAACGCTCGTATTAGTCTCGATCAAAATCTGTACTACAACTGGAACCTTCTCGGAGAGTGGTCCCCTGTTTGTATGAGTGACCAGTGGAAGCTGGCGTTTAACACCACTGGAGGTTCGGGAACTGGGGATTCTTCAGAAAATGTTTTAGAGGCGCCGACGACTTTTGTGACAGGAGCACTCTATTCCATGTGGAGTTTGTGCGATCCAGTTACGCTTAATGGAAGGGTGGAGTACGTGCATACGAACAATAATGCGCTCACGGGAACTTCCCGTTTGAGCGGTGGTGATTACTACGACTACACCTTAACTTTGGGGGTGAAGATCACAGAGGATCTGGTCTGGCGAGGAGAGGGAAGGTTTGCTTGGGGAGCGGAGCTGATGAATCCCACGGCGTCGGGCCTTTGGACTGTGGCGACGGAGATCTATTATCGATTCTGAGTTTGCTTCTTCTGCCAGATTTCCACTTTTTCGAGAACATCTTCCACGGTGATTCGGTTCATCCGACCTTTTCGATGTTGGAAGGTCATCTTTGGTTCCTCTCCAGTTTCATGGTAGGCATCCACCAGGAGTTTAGGGTCTTGTCGCCAAGGTCCAACACGGGCTGGGCTGTTGTAGCCGTAGAGGCCAATGACAGGTCGACCGACCGCCCCCGCAAGATGAAGTGGACCGGTATCAGGAGAGATGACCAGATCAGATCCTTCGAGAATTGCGACCAACCGGCGTAAGCCACATCCCAGGGCTGCGGTGGGAGGATGAAGGCATTCGCGCTGCATTTTCTTTCCGAGGGCGGTTTCTCTCGGGGAGAGGGCTCCGACGAGGATGGTGGTAAAGCCAAACTGTTTGTGGAGTGCATCGTTTAAGCGGACCCACGAATCGGGGATCCAGTCTTTGCGGGGATTACTGGTGCCTGCGACAAGAGCGACGCGGGGGGCGGGCAGATTTTCGAAAAATTCATTCTGCCAGGCCAACTCGTTGGGCCAGGGACCGAGGTTCCATTCGATGGGTTCAGGGCGGACGCCGATGACATCAAGGAACTCGAGAAAATGATCCTGCACATGGCCGAGGGGGCGGGGAGTGATCTTTGTATTGGTGGCGAGCCAGTTGAACTCGCGGGCTCGGGCTCGATCAAAACCGATCTTGATCGGAGCCTGACAAAGGGCGGTGAGCAGGGTGGCTTTGAAGTAGCACTGCAGATCGAGAACAAGATCAAAGGGGCGTTGGGAAAGTTCCATCCCCATTTTAATAAATCCAGCCAACCCTGCTTTCCGTTGGAAGACAAGAATCTCATCCACGGCTGGGTGACCTTGGATCAAGGCGGCTCCTGCCTCTTGGAGGAGCCAGGTGATATGGGCTTTGGGGCGATGGCGTTTGATGGCGCAGACCAAGGGTAGGGCATGAACGACATCGCCGACCGCACTGAGCAAGACGATGCAAATTCGAGGTGAGGTAGGAAGGTTCACTTGGTGGGAAAGATTTCTCGCCAGAGCTTGGGAATCTCTTTTTCAGAAAAACCGAGATCTCCCAAGCGAGATCGTTTGAGGAGGGAGCGGAGGAGGCGGTTTTGGTTGGCAGTGGCTACGTTTGAGGAGGGGCCTGATTCCCACCGGATGGCATCGACATCGAGGAGCCAAGCGGAAATAGGCGAAGTACTGAAACCGGAGATTAGAATATTGCGGGCGTTGAGATCGTGGTGGCGGATGCCGTGCTGAGCGCACCGATGGAGAAGTTTGCGAACGGCGACGAAGGCGCGGCGGCGCTGGAGGGGGCTAGGCCGTGTAGAAAGGAAAGAGGCAAGGTCGCGACTTTCAGGAACAAACGAGGTCAGCACATCGATTCGGTAGAAGGGACCTGCGGGGTAAAAGAAGGCAGCCAAGATGTGTGGCGTAGGAACTCTTTCTTGGATTAGTTTCTGGGCGAGATCGATTTCGTGGCGGGCTCGGTGAGATCCGCAGTAAAGATCCTTGGCTAATGTCCCCCAAAAACCGCCATGGAGGCAGGGTCGAACGACAATCTCGCCTAGACCTGAGCAGGGTAGAGCGGTGACGGGAGCGCGCCCTGGGTACAGGCGGCGTTGGGGATGACGAGAGGCGACAATCCGCAACGGGAGTTTTGGGTTGAGTTTTTTCCAAAGGTGTAAAATTGGCTCTTTGGATTTCGGGCGAAGCCAAGCGGGACCGGTGGGTAGCTGGACAAGGACAAACCCAGATGGAGGGGAAAATGTTTTCATGGGACGTAGGGTGGAATTGAAAAAGCAGGGGACAATCCTGCGCGTAAGGTGGTGGCGACGGTAGGAGTGATGCTTGGGGAGAACTCTTGCCAACATTTCGTGAGGTAAGCAGACGAAGTGGCTTTTTGGGTCTCACGGGTCGATGGGAGGCGGGTAGCTTCTTGGAGGCTCTTCGCGGGACTCCATCCCTCGGACTGGAGATCAAAAAGTGCGGCGAGGGCGCGCCGGGTGAAGACGGGACCTTCTGGGCTAGAAAGGTTTTTTGAGGAGAGGGCGGTGGCGATCTTCTCGAGATTGGTATCGATCTGCCTTTGGCGGCGCACCCGTTCGGACTGTTCCTGAATTCTGCGTTGGGCTTGAGCGTCGAGGTTGGCTTGGACGGGGACAACCTGAGCTAGGCAAAGAAAGGGTGCCATGAGCAAAAGAAAAAGGAGACCGACGGAGGTCTGCCGTAGGTTACGGCTTGATATAAATGATCTGGTAGCGGACATCGATGCCGTCGAGGCGTTCGTCTTGGGTGTTCATGTCGAAGTTCAGCCGTTGGGAATTGATGATGGAGGAGACGATGGCGGCGTTGCCTTTGCGGGAAAGCACCCCACGAGCAATATTATTGGCGGCGTTCTGAAATCCTCGCTGCCGCATAAGAGTTTCATAGCCAATCGTAGTAAACCCGTTGGTCGGAGTGCCTTTCTTCCAAATCTTGATTCCTTGATTAAGGACAATCTCTTCGTTGCTTTTGGCGACGGGTGGATTGGTTGTGGTGACGGGGGCGGTGGCGGGCAACCGACCCACTGGGTTGGTATCTTGGGCGAGGAGGGAGTGGGTGACGATGGCGAGAGTTAAGCCAAGAAGAAGGAATTTCATCCCCATAGTGTATTCAATTATTTTGGAGAATCGAGTCGTGATTTTAGGCAGAAAGGGTTTATGCCATAGGAATGAAGCATAAATCCTTAACTCTACGGACGGACCCGATAACGAAACTTCTTCTCGCCTTGGTGGCGGCTGGCCTTTGGTGGCATGCCTTTACTCCATGGGCTTCCAACTCGGCTCACGCGGATGGACCGACCAAGGTGGATATCGTTTCGGTGGGTGGCGAAAAACTCGGCTTGGTGAGTCAGGAGGACATCAATTCAGTGGAAGCGAATTCTTTCAAACGGCAAGGAATCCCGGTGACGAACGTCAACACCAAGTAAGGCGAAAAGGTTTAGCGGCGACGACCACGCCCGCCTCGAGACCGGCGACGGTAGGCAGCGTGGCTGGTAGTCTGGCGGCGGGTGACTTTGCGAGCGACAAGGGCGACGCCCTTGACTAGGCCGCGAGCCAGCCAGCTGACGGCGGCCAATAGTTCGCCGATAGGAAGGCGTGGTAGGGAAGGCCCCTTTCCTTTGGCTTGGCTGAGGCCGTGCTTGCCTTCGCGGGCGGCGCGCCGTTCTAGTTCATGGTCAACTTCGTGGCCAATACGGCGGGCCTCGTCGATGGCCTCTTTCATGGTAAAGACGAAACAGGGAATGGGCTGATCAGGCCAGCGGTCTAGGCGGGTTCTTTCTAAGGGCATAGTGCGGACTCCATAGCGACCCCCTGGCTTTCCTAGATCGGGATGTCCAACTCCTGCATGAATCAGTACGACGGCGATATTGGGGGTGTGGCCGTAGCCTTGGCGGATCATTTCGGCGGCGGAACGGAGCTGTTTTGAAGCACGGGAAACCGCGGAAGCCGAGCCAAGGCCGCTGAGTTTGAACTCGAACACTATGGTTGCTTTACCCCCAGAGAAGGCGACCGCATCCAACTCGCGGAAGCGGCTACGGCCGCGGAGTTGATCCCCATGTTCGGGATCTTGATATCGAATAATACGGTGTTCCCCCAATTGAAAGTGGCGGGAAAGGATGGAGCGGACGCCGAATTCCGCGGCGAAGCTGATAACGGATAGGGCGGCAGGCTCGATTCTTTTTTTTCCTGAGCGTTGTCTTTCTTGTCGGCGGCGGAAGGCAAAACCTTCCGACCAGCGGAGGTAGTCATGGTCATCGTAGCGGACGAGGCTGACTTTACCGTAATCGGGGAGTTCGGGAGGCTGGTGAGAATGAGAGTTCAGGAGGATCGACTTTCAGGTTTTTTCGCGCCGACTAAGCAGCAGATGCCGGCATTACAAAGAACGAGGGCGAGGGTACCCGACCAGAACCACTCCCCGCAGGCAGCGAATTTTTGGTAGGCAGCCCAACCGAGGAGGGAAAGTCCGCTTCCGTTAAGGAAAAGCCCAAGCACCACCAAAAGAAGCCAACGCACCATACAATTCATCGTAGGGAGGTGAGGCGAACGAGCAAGAGGGGACGGCATGGCATAGGATTGACCCGGAAGGTGGAAAAAGGGAATGTAATAGCTTATGAAATTCTCTGAGCTGGAAAAACATCTTGGATCGGAAGCTAAGACTCTCTTGGGGCATGCCTGCCGGACTGTGCCCAAGGCCCGACTCCACTTGCCTGGGCCTGATTTTATTAATCGTGTTTGGCGGGATAGTGATCGATCTATTTCTGTTCTACGAAACTTACAAACTACCCTCAGTCACGGTCGTTTGGGTGGGACGGGATATTTGTCGATTTTGCCAGTGGACCAAGGAATTGAGCATTCGGCGGGGGCTTCTTTCGCACCGAATCCTGATTATTTTGATCCAGAAAATATTGTGAAGCTGGCGATTGAGGGAGGGTGTAACGCGGTCGCCTCGACTTTGGGAGTTCTGGGAGCGGTGGCTCGGAAGTATGCCCACCAGATTCCTTTTATCCTTAAGCTCAACCATAACGAGTTGTTGACCTTTCCGAATGTGGCAGATGAGAAACTTTTTGCGGGAGTGAAGCAGGCTTTTGACATGGGGGCAGTGGGGGTGGGGGCGACGATTTACTTTGGCTCACCAGAATCGGGCCGACAAATTGAAGAGATATCGCGCTCTTTTTCGGTGGCGCATGAATTAGGAATGTACACCGTGCTCTGGTGCTACCTGCGCAATCCTGCCTTTAAGACGAAGGAGAAGGATTTCCATCTTTCCGCAGATTTGACGGGGCAGGCGAATCATCTCGGTTCGACAATTCAGGCGGATATTATTAAGCAGAAGCTGCCTGAGAATAATGGGGGGTACACTGCGTTACGGATGGGAGGGAGTGACTATGGAAAGACCGATCCCCGGATTTATTCCGAACTGACTTCAGACCATCCGATCGATCTTTGTCGGTATCAGGTTCTGAACTGCTTTGCGGGTCGGGCGGGTTTAATCAACTCGGGTGGGGCCTCGGGTAAACATGATTTGGCGGAGGCGATTAAAACGGCGGTGATCAATAAGCGGGCGGGTGGGATGGGGTTGATCTCAGGCCGCAAGGCTTTTCAAAAGCCTTTAAAAGAGGGGGTGGAACTTCTGAATGCGGTGCAAGACGTTTATCTGGCCAAGGAGATCGACATCGCTTGAGGTATGCGGAGTTATGAGGGTGTGGTGTTTTACACCCAACCCGGTTCGAGAAAGAAAGTTTGTTGTTGGGTCGGGGCGGGCGGAGATATCGGCTGGGGGTAAAGGTCGAAATGTGGCTCGTCAGCTTCGTGCGTGGGGAGTTCCTGCGATTTCAAAAACCATCTTCGACGCCTTGGTTTGGGGGTCAGACGTAGGGTCAGACCCCAGAGAAAGAGTGGGATGGGCTTTGGTGAGGGAGGGGGAGGAGAGGATCGATTTTTTTATGATGGATCCAGAAATTAACCTTACGGGCTGGGCTAGGATTGGAAAATATTGGAGGCAGGTTTTGCGAAAAGGGGACTGGTGGGTGGTGGCGGGGAGTTCGGCAACGGGGTGGCCCAAGGGGTGGTGGAAGAAATTGATCAGCGATCTGCAAAAAAAGGGAATATCCATTTTGGTGGATAGCCGAGGGGCGCTTTTACGGGAAGCGGTGGAGGCGGGGGCGGACTGGATCAAATGCAATCTTGCTGAGGCAGAGGAGACGACGGGGTTGAAGGGGGTCGATCGTTGTATCCGAAGTCTAAAGGGAGATGGAACGACTGGGGTGGTGGTGACCTTGGGGAAAGATGGATTGGCGGCCGAGGTGAACGGGACGCCGTTTTTCGTCTCGGCGCACAAGGTGAGGGTGAGGGATGCGACTGGGTCAGGGGATGTAGTGACGGCTGCTTTGATTTATGGGGAGATTTTAAATTTGCCGATGGAGCAAACTTTCAAGCGAGCCGCTGAAGATGGAGCCCTCCATGCAAAAGGTAAAATTTTGTAAATGTATAAATACCAATAATTTGCATAAAAAAAAGCTCTGAAACACATTTGTCACAAATATACTATTGAAAAAATAAGAAACGTGTTCAAAGATAGTATCTATGAACAAAATTCTCACCTTTCTCATGCTTCTAGCTTTTGCCAATTGTGGAAGAGCAGCCGTCATCGCTCAGTACGATTTTGATGGGAACACTGACGATTCGATTCGTGGAGCAGGCTATGCAGGGGTGGTTACGGGAACCACAAGTTATACAGCAAATAACAAGGCTTTTCATTTCGATGGTTCAACTTACATCAAGGCGGCTTCCGTCCTTGGTGGCTATTCGACCGCAAGCGTTAGCTCTTGGGTGAGATTTGATAGTTTTGGTAGCCCTTGGGATAATTCAACCATTGTCAAAGATGACTGGAATGCTGGTGGACCCATTCATTTTGGTACGTCCCAAACAAAGTTGGCGATTCAAACTGCTCCTGGCGGGTACGCCGGAGTGTTCAGCACTCAGACCCTTAGCACAGGTCAATGGTATCATTTGGCTTTCACATTTAATGGCACATCCTCCAATCCTTTCTTAAAACTATATGTTAACGGGGACGAGGTAGGTTCCCAGGTAATTGACCCTGGAGCATTGAGCAGTAGTCCCTCTGGCATTATGGCTTTTGGAGCAAAATTAAATATATTTGGAAATCCTATCGACCCAGCTGATCAAAATTTGAAAGGCGACATGGATGGTTTGGTTTTTTTTAATACCGATCTTAGTGGAAGTGAAATTAAGGCGATCTCTAATGCTGGTGTTGGTGCCGTGGTGCCTGAGCCATCCACCATCTCGATGCTGGCGATTGGCCTGGCTGGCTTTGCTCTGAATCGCCGGCGTAGGAGATAATTTTTCCTTTAAGATCCGGTGGGTTGCCGGATGTTCTCTTGGGGAGTCTAAGGGGTTGAGTCGGGCAGGGGTGTTCGTTTAGGATATTTCCATGGGAAGACAGTGGTTGCATGCGAAGAGGGAGGTGGCCTCACTCAAAAAATCCAAGACAACGAGCAAGTTTGTTCGTGAAATCACTCTAGCGGCTCGTTTGGGGGCGGATCCTACCTTAAATTCCCGTCTGGCGGCGGCTTTGGAACGGGCGCGAAAAGAAAGTGTCTCGAGGGACATTATCGAAAGAGCGGTGCAGAAGGGTTCAGGAACGGAGGGGGGCAAAGATAGTCTTGAGCACATGGTTTTCGAGGGATATGCCCCGCATAAAGTGCCTCTGATTCTCGAGGTCTACACAGATAATCATAATCGCACGGCTCCTGAAATTCGTTTTCTATTTAAAGCGGGTCATCTGGGAGCTTCGGGCAGTAATCGGTTTCTCTTTGAACAAGTAGGCATCGTGGAAGGGCATCATCCCGAGAGCGGAAAAGATCGAGAGGAAGCGGGGATTGAGGCTGGGGCGAACGAGGTGGAGGCGCTCTCTCACGAACAAAACGATGAAATTCCGGCAGACTCCTGCGGGGCGCGATTTTTAACTGAGCGCTCGGCGGTACATTCGGTCGCCCAGTGGCTCAAGGCGAATGGTTGGACCGTGGTGACGAGCGAGTTGGGCTACGTGCCGAAGAACTATCCAGAGTTAGGAGACGAGAGTCGTGCAGAAGTGGGGACTTTTCTACAATCGCTCGAAGACCACGATGATGTGCACCGCATCTGGGCAGCGGTCCGTTAATCATGCGACGAGGCGGGAAGAGTGTCTCTAAAAAGAATTTACCGCAAAAAATCTGCCTACGGTGTGGGCGGCCTTTTTCATGGAGGAAAAAGTGGGAGCGGGATTGGGATGAGGTGAAGTACTGCAGTGACGCGTGTCGGCGTAATGTTATTTTGAAAAAACCTGGTCCCGTTCGGGAGGGGTAAGTTTCTTCCACTGGCTAGGAGGGAGGTTTCCTAGTTGGAAATTGCCAATCTGGATACGAAGCAAGCGGAGGGTGGGATGGCCAATGGTGGCGGTCATTTTACGGACTTGTCGATTTTTGCCTTCGATCAATTCAAGGGCGATCCAAGAATCGGGAACGGTTTTTCTGACTCGGATAGGAGGATCTCGGGGCGGAAGGTTGGGCTGGGGATCGAGGAGCCAAGCACGGCAGGAAAGGGTTTGATGGTCGCCGATCGATACCCCTTGGGAAAGCCTTTCCAAGGATGCTGACGTAGGCACTCCCTCTACTTGAGACCAGTAGGTGCGGAGGTGGGAGTTTTTCGGGTCGAGCAGGCGAGTGTTGAGTCCGGGTTCGTCGCTGAGAAGGAGGAGGCCTTCCGAATCCGCATCAAGTCGACCAAGGGGGTAAACATCTTTTGGGAATCCAAACTCAGCCAAGGTGCGGTTGGGGGAGCCATCTGGCGTGAATTGGGAAATCACTCCATAGGGTTTATGAAAGGCGAGAAGCACGGCGAGGGAGATCCTATCGACTTTATTTCAGGAGTGATGCCTAAAAAAAGGCCCCAATACGTGTTCCAATTGTAGCAGCTATAGGTTGAGTCGAAGATTGGGATTGTTTGAGTTGGGTTGGGTGGGGGCCTAAGGTGGGGGATGGAGATCGTTATCATGCAGCCCGAGCAGGTGGAGGCTCGGCGGTTGGCAGGGGAGCGAATGCACTTTGTGGATGTTCGATCTCCTGGAGAGTTCCAGCAGGTACATGTCACGGGAGCTCTGCTTTATCCCTTAGATGGACTTCAGCCTAAGAAAATCGCGACCGAGTTAGGCATCAGTGCCCAATCTCCTGCGGTGCTACTTTGTGCGGGTGGAACGCGAGCACGGAGGGCGGCCGAGAAGTTTCTGGCCGAGGGAATACCCCACTGTCTCGTGGTAGAGGGTGGCACCAAGGCTTGGGAAGCGGCTGGTTTGTCTGTGGTGCGGGGTAAAGGAGTCATTTCGATTGAGCGTCAGGTGAGGATTGGGGCGGGATCAATGGCACTACTTGGGGTAGTGCTGGGTTCATGGGTCGATCCGCTCTGGTTTTTTCTTAGTGGCTTTGTCGGGGCAGGTTTGATTTTTGCAGGAGTAACTGATTGGTGTGGGATGGGAATGCTTTTGGCAAAGATGCCATGGAATCAAAGGGGAGTCGTAGGGTGTAAAAAACGGCTCTCTTAGCGTAAAAGTCTTTCCTTGGTGGCTTGATCTAGTGCAGTGGTGCTGAGAGTAAATTGGCGAGCTGCCGCGGGATCGTACTGCATCCAGCGATTAACAGCCGATTCCATCGCACCATTTCTGAGATTGGGACTGGTGATTTCTACCGCCCATTGGGCGGCAGACGCCGCATCGTAGGGGGAGAGAGAACCGCAGTAGGCGTTGAGGGCGGTGTCGCGCAGGGATGGATTAGTCAAACTTCGGACCCACTGACCTGCGGCTTCTGGGTCAGTTCTAGCCCAGGTTCCTGCGACTGCACTAATGGCGGAGTTGCGGTCCGATTCGTTCGGTAGGGAGAGAGACCAGCTAACAGCTTCTTGTGGATCCATCGAGGTCCAGCGTCCCGCTACTGAACCGATGCGGCTGGTAAAGAAAGGTTGCCCCGTGGAACTAGCCAGCCAGTTGGCGGCGCCTTGTGGATCGGTTCCAATCAAGGTGCCCAAAGCCGCCTCAAAAAACTTTCGTTGAATAGGACCGACCGCCAATTTCGAGCCAAGGGTGATTTCGGTGGATTGTCCTAATCCCCAAGAGAGGGCGGAGGCGGGATCTTTTCTGACCCAATCGGCGGCTAATTTTCCAATGAGAGCCCACTGGACGTCCCCTGGTTGACCGATTAGCCAGCTGGCGGCTCCAGCAGGATCTCGCCGTGTCCACTCGCCGAGAATGGCATCGAGGGTTTTTTCGCGAAGAGGTCCTGGCAAGGCCCTTGCCCACAGCATGGCGCTGGCGAAATTCCTTCCCGCATGAGGCGGGGCGGTGGCGGCGCTGGCGATTCCGCGGGCGGAGGCGGGGCGGAGTGAGGAGATACTTTGGGCAGCGGCAGTGGAATCTTTTTTAGCCCAGATGGCGTAGACGGTGCGGATGGCTGAGTCGCGAAGGGAGGGGGAACCTAAGTTTCCCGCCCAGCGGGCGGCTTCGGCAGGATTTGCGTTGGCCCAGATAGCTAAAGCATCCATGAGGAGACTTTCATCTGCGCCTTGGAGGACGGCGGTGTAGGCGTATTGGCAGGCGGCGGCGGACTCGAGGGTGGCCCATCGCCGGATGAGCCATCTTTCGATTTGGTCGGCTACAGGTCCAGGAGCCCAAGTGGAGAGTTGTGAGAGCCGAGTGCGAATCTCAGAAAGGGAGAGAGATTGAATGGTTTTCTCGTCCCAACCCTTCTCGGCTTTTACTGGGGAGCCGATGGCGGAGGATCTGGAAGCTGGCTTCTTTGGAATGGAGTTTGAAAAGACAAGATAGTCTGGTGATGGAGAAGTTTCGGAGGAAGGTTCTGTGGAAGCGGAGAAAAATAGCGGACGACCGAAAAAAGTACCGAGAAGGAAGCCGAAAAAAAGAGCGGAGGGAATAGTTAGACTGGCGAGGGGAGACTTTACGCTTGTTGGTTGAGGAAGTGTTGGGCGTTTTGACGGATCTGGGTTTGATCGGCGGGTGATTTTTTCTTCCATAACTTAACCATCATACCGATCCGGGGGTTTTTGCCAAAAAGCTTTGCGTGCTGCCCAAAGAAGTTCCAATAGAGGGAGTGGAAGGGGCAAGCTTGGGGGCCCTCACGCTGTTTGGGGTCGAACTGGCAGGAGGCACAGTGGTTGCCCATTTTATCCTGATAAGCGGCGCCTGCGGCGTACGGTTTGGTGGCGAAGAAGCCCCCATCGGCAAAGAGGATCATGCCGAGGACGTTGGGCACCATGACCCAGTCGTAGGCATCAAGATACATTTCAGTATACCAGCGGAGAACTGCTTTGGGCTCGTATCCGCCAAGAAGGAAAAAATTGCCGAGGACCATCAGTCGCTGAATATGGTGGTTGTAAGCGTGATCAATTGCGCCATGGATGGCTTGGGATACGCAGCGCATCTCAGTCTCGCCCGTATAGGCCCACCGTGGCAGAGGGCGATCGGCCCCAAGGAAGTTGACCTCACGATACTCGGGCATTTTCAGCCAGTAGATTCCGTGAATGAACTCCCGCCAGCCGAGGATTTGTCGGATAAAACCCTCCACCGAGTTGAGCGGGGCTTTACCGTCGCGGTAGGCCTTTTCGGCTGCTTGGATGCACTCAAGAGGAGTGAGTAGTCCCAAATTCAGGAAAGGGGAGAGAACGGAGTGGAAGAGTATGGGTTCGCCATCCACCATGGTGTCTTCCCACGAGCCAAACTTTTCGAGCCGTTGATGAATAAAAAGTTTGAGCCAATCCAAGGCCCCTTGGCGGGTGGTGGGAACCCATAGGTCGGCTGCTTTGCCAGGATGATGGGGAAAAAATTTACTTACTTGGGCTGCTACCTCCTGAACGACCGGGTCCTTCACAGGAGGGGGCAAGGGCGGGACTTTTGGTTTTTCTTTTGCAAATTCGCGGAAGGTGCGGCGGTTCTGGTCGTCGAAATTCCAGTCGCCGCCCTCGGGTTTACCTTGGGCGTCGAGGAGGATGTTTCTTTCGGTGCGGACTCGGCGGTAGTGGGTTTCCATGAGGAGGTGCTTCTTTCCTTGGGCCCACGATTGAAACTCCTCTCGAGACACAAGAAACTGAGGACTTGGATGGCGTTGGACGGGAACTCCCAGTTTTTTTGAAAGCGTGGGGAGAGAGTGAAGGGTGTCGAACTCGTTGGGGTCGAGAAGATGGATTTCTTGGATTCGGTGCTGTTTGACCCAACTGGCAAGAACCTTGGTGTAGTCGGCCTGATCGGAGGAGTCGTTGAGGTGGTGATAAAGGGTGTTGAACTTACGTTTTTTTAGGTCGGCGGCGTAGTGGCGCATCGCGGAGTAAAGGAGAGTGAGTTTTTGCTGGTGGTAGCGAAGGTGGGAACCGCGAGGAGCAGATTCGATCATGCCGACGAGAAGATCTGGGGCGGGGGAGGGGAGGAGCGGGTGGGAGGGGAGGAGTTGGTCTCCAAGGATCCAGATTAAGCGCATGAAGGTAAGTTAGGGCAAAATAGGCGGGGTCAAGTTGGGAAGAGAGTTCTTGTCCCGCCAGAGGTTCGGAGAATAGTAGTGGGATGCTTACTTTCATGGAGGAGATCGTCTTGTTGGCTTTGGATGACAAGAGTGGAAAGTTCTTTGATCTGCCTCCCTTGGCATTGGATCAGGCTTTAGCCGGAGCGGCCCTTTTGGAGTTGGCCTTTCAAAGCCGAATCGACACGGATCTAACTCATCTGACCTTGGTCAGCGAAAAGCCTACGGGAGACAAGATGCTTGATCCGCTATTGGCGCAGGTCGTAGCGGCGACGGACAAGAAGGATGCAAAGTATTGGGTTGGGGTATTTTCGGCGGATGGTGAAAAGTTACGAGAAGCGGCACTAGCAAAGTTGGTGGCTCGCGGGGTACTGAAGAAAGAGGAGAAGAAGATTCTTTGGGTGATTCCAGGAAGGCGTTATCCGATGGTCAACGATAAGGAGGAGCGAGAAGTTCGGAAGCGGATTGAAGCGGTCATTGTTGGGGGTGAGGTGCCGAATCCAAGAGATGTGGTCTTGATTAGTCTAGCGAGCGCGTGCCAGTTGTTGTTGACGGTCTTCTCGGATACGGAATTACTGAAGTACAGCGCAAGAGTGGCAGAAGTTTCGAAGATGGATCTGATTGGGCGGGCGGTCTCGAAGTCGGTAGCTGAGGTGCAAGAAGCGGTGATGCGAGCGGTTCTCTACTCGGTTTAGATTCGATCTTGGTTATTCCTCAAGGCCATTGGCCTTGATTTTTCTTGGTGGGTTAGTGGCAACCGCAGGAGCCAGAGCCGCATCCGTGACCTGCAGAGGAAGAGGACGAGGGGAAACTTTCAGAGGAAAAGCCGATAATGCCAAGCCCGCCAGTGATCAGTCGGCGGATGGGTTGGCCTGTTTGGGGATGGTGGGTGAGAGCAGAATCTTTCATGGAGTGCTGGATTTCGAACTGGATGGGTTGCTCGGACGGTTTGGAGGGAATTGTTTCATAGATATAGGTGGCCATGGATTAGGGTTAGCAGAAAGAGACGATTTGAAGCGAGGGGATTTAGTTGGGGAGAGACGCTACGTGTTGATTTATGCAGGAACTAGTGGAACTTAAGCAGTGCGATGAATCCCGATGACTTTCATTATGCCTTGGAAAATACCAAGGTGATTCATGCTCCTCAAAGGCGTTTAGAAACCTTTGGGACGACTGTGCTAAACTATCATTTAATTACTGAGGAGATGGATGCGGTGAACCGGATGCGGGTGCGGGAGGGTCGGATTCATGCGCAGAAGCCAGAGTTGGTCACGCCTGATCATTTTGCCAAGTTGATGCTGGATGGTTTTGGCGAGAAGGCGGAAAAGTATGCGGATGCGGTGAGTGAGTTTGCCTCGCAAATTGCGATCTTGAAGTATGGTTTTACTTTTCGGAAAGATGAGACTCGGAGATATGATGTGACAGGGGCACTGGCGGAGGTAGCGGATAAGGTGCGGGCGGAGGTTGAGGCCAAAGGGGATCCGTTGGCGGCGGTTTTGACTGGAGTGGATGATGGGTGGGAGGTGTGTCTGCTTAAGTTCGCGCTAGATATGGTTTTGGCTTCTGGCGGGGAGCACGTGCGTGATTTGCGCAGGCACGGACTGCTCTAGGCGTCGGAATCGGATTTGGACCTCTGACCCAAAAAAATACTTTGTTGTACCTGAGTGGCTTGGTTTTTTGCGGAGTGTCCATAGGGTCAGAAGGAGTGAAGGAGATTACAAAAGCATGGCTGGGCTGGATGGGGAGAGTGCTGTTCACAGCGGGAGCACTATGGTTTTTGGCAAACAAGCTGAACTGGAGGGAGTTCGGGCAGATCGTTTGGGGAGCCGATGGCCTTTGGGTGGGGATTGCCTTCTTGGCTTATGGATGTGTGGTGATTGTTTCGATTGTGCGGTGGCATCTACTTTTAGAGGTGGCGGGGGTGGCGGTGGGTTGGGGGCGGACGGCCCAACTTTCCCTGGCGGGTCTATTTTTCAACAGTGTTCTGCCTGGGGTGATGGGAGGGGATGTGATGCGGGCCTACTGGGCGGCAAAAGATGCGCCGCTGGCGCGACCCGCCGCAGTAGTTTCGATTTTGATGGAGAGGGTCTTGGGCCTAACGGCAACGGTTACGGTGGGGGCGGCTTTAATTCTGCCCCACTGGAACGATTTGATGATGCATCCAGTGACGCGGGCGGGGGCTTATGCTTTCTTGGTGGTTGCGGGAATTCTTTTTGTTTTGCTGACTATTTTAGCTCATCCCGCTTCAGGAAGGATTTTAAGTGGGAAGAGTCAGGTGGGTTGGAGAAAGGCGGCGGGAGAGGGAGCTGAGGCATGTCATGTCTGTTTAACCCATCCAGTAGGTGCAGGGGTGGGATTGATTCTGAGTGTGCTGGCGCAGTTGGCGTTGGTGGGGCTTTTTTATTCGGTCTCGCGTGCGGTGGGGACGGGATTGGAGTTTTGGCCATTGGCTTCGGTTTTACCGATGGTGGCGATGGTAACGGTTCTGCCGATTACGTGGAACGGGTTGGGATTACGGGAGGCGGCCTTTGTGACATTTTTGGGGACTTTATCGATTGCCGCACCGCAGGCGGTGGCGATCTCCCTGGGTGGGTTTGCCATGATTCTGGCGTGGAATCTTTTAGGGGGAGTGGTTTATCTGGTGGCGGGAGTGGGGCGAAAGTGATGTCAGGTTTGGAAACGAGGAGGTGCGGGGAGATTTGAGGATGAAGTTCAGGCTGAGGATATGTTCAGCCTCTTGGAGTAGAAGTTAAGCGGGTTCTAGGAATTTTTTCGTTTTATGTTTGCTGGAGCGGTCAAGGTGGGTGCGGAGGAAGGGAGCAGTGCGGGAGGTTTTGGAGGAGGCGACGTGTTCGGGGGTTCCTTGGGACATGATCGTTCCGCCGTCTTCACCACTTTCTGGGCCGATATCGATAAGGTAGTCCGCTTCGGCTAAGACATCGAGATGATGTTCGATGACGACAACGCTGTGTCCTGAATCGACGAGTCGATGCATCAGGTCGAGTAGGCGGCGGACATCGGCGAGATGGAGGCCCACGGTGGGTTCCTCTAAAAGAAAGAGATGGTGAGCAGGGCGGCGAGCCCGGCCTTTCATATGGGCGTGATCGGCGGCGATCTGAGCGGCCGCAAGTTCGGTGACAAGTTTGAGGCGTTGGGCTTCGCCCCCTGAAAGGGTCGGGCTGGTCTGGCCCAGCTGAAGATAGCCGAGGCCTGTTTCAGACATGAGGCGACAGGGAGTAGCGATGCGAGGGTGGGGAGCAAAGAATTCGGCAGCTTGCTCAGCGGAAAGGGCGAGGGCTTGTTGGATGGAGATATCCCGATAGTGCATCGCGAGAATCTCTGGCTTCCAACGCAGGCCGTTACACTCTTCGCACCGAACATCGGCTGGCGGGAGGAAGCTCATTTGCACACGAACCATTCCAGCTCCGTCACAAGCGGCGCAGCGTCCTGGCCCCGCATTATGAGAGAAGTGGGAAGCGGTGAAACCCGCCTGTTTGGCCGCAGGAAGGTTGGCGTAAAGGGTACGAAGGTCGTCCATCAGGCCGAGGTAGGTTGCAACCGTGGAGCGAGAGGTTTTTCCGATAGGTGACTGGTCGACTTCCACCACTCGATCGATGGTTTCAGCGCCATGGACGGAACTCCAGCGAGGGTCCTTCTTTTTTCTATCGGGGGAGGTGGCAGGAACGATGATTTCGCGGACTAATGTGCTTTTACCTGAACCGCTGACGCCCGAGAGGGCGGTCAAGCGATGCATGGGGATGGCTACATCGATTCCATGAATATTGCGGGCCTTAGCACTCTTGACGGTCAACCAAGTAACCGAGGTATCGATAGGGCGACGCTTTCCGCGAGCAGGATGGTGGATAGGTTCTCCGAGGAGGCGGGTAGTGGCAGAGGTTTCGGAGGAACCGATCTGTTGCCAGGTCCCTTGAGCGACAATTTCTCCCCCATGGACCCCTGCACCTGGACCGAGATCGATAATATGGTCGGCGGCGCGCATGGTGTCTTCGTCATGTTCGACGACAAGGAGGGAGTTGCCCCGATCACGAAGGCCACGGAGGATGCCGAGAAGCTTCTGATTGTCGCGAGGGTGGAGACCGATGGTGGGTTCATCGAGGACGTAGAGAACGCCTTGGAGATTCGAACCGAGTTGTGAGGCGAGGCGGATCCGTTGGGATTCGCCTCCTGAAAGAGTAGGAGCGGAGCGGTCGAGATTGAGATATTCGAGACCGACTTCGCGGAGGAAGGTGAGGCGTTGGAGGATTTCGGGTTGAATATCACGGACAATGGCGGCTTCCCGGCCGGTGAACTTGAGTTGGGAGAAAAACTCCTGAAAATCGTGAACGGAAAGAGAGTTAATCTCTGGAATGGGTTTTCCGCCAAAACGAACCGCACGAGCGATAGGATTGAGGCGGGCGCCGTGGCAGTCAGGGCAGGGCAAGAGGTCGCGTTCTTCGAGAGCTTCCCGTGCGAGTTCAAGTTGCTGCTCATTTTCAGCTTCGTCGTGGGATTCGAGTTCTGGTGGTTTGGAAAGGAGAGAACCGTAGCCTTGGCAGGTGGCGCACCAACCGTGTGGGCTATTGAAGGAGAAGAGACGGGGATCGAGTTCGTCGAAGGAGCGACCTGAGCCGGGGCAGAATAGGTGGTGGCTGTAGATGGTGGACTTTCCAGAGGAGTCGATGGCGTAGAGAGTGCCTTTGCCGAGGGTGAGAGTTTGAGAGACGAGGGCCGGGAGGTCCTGGCGACCTGGGGCGAGTTGGGCGACAAGCAGTTCGATTTGGTGCTCTTTATAGCGGTCGAGCGGTTCGAACTTTGCGGGATCGATCCACTTCCCGTCGACGCGAAGAAGTTTAAAGCCTTTTTTTACGGCCCAGCGTGCGACTTCGGTATGGAAACCTTTTCGTCCACGAATAAGAGGGGCAAGGAGATCGAGGCGTTTGGAGGAGCGGAGTTGGCGGCGGATGCGAAGGACGATATCGGCGGAGGTTTGGCGAACGGCAACTTCTCCAGTCTTAGGATCGTGTTGGGCTCCGAGTTTAGCGTAAAGAAGGCGAAGAAATTGGTAGAGTTCGGTGACGGTGGCGACGGTTGATTTACGACCTCCGCGGGTGGTGCGCTGTTCGATGGCGACGGCGGGAGGAAGTCCGGTGATGGAATCGACATCCGGTTTCTCGAGTTGTTCGACGAACTGGCGAGCGTAGGTGTTGAGGCAATCGAGGTAGCGACGTTGGCCTTCGCTGAAGAGAAGATCGAAGGCGAGGGTGCTTTTACCAGAACCAGAAAGGCCAGTGACAACGACCATTTGATTGCGGGGAACTTGAAGGTCGAAATTCTTTAGATTGTGATGGCGAGCGCCGCGGACGGAAATTTCTAAAGGAGCATGTCCATTTTTCTTGGGGTGATGCGGGGCAGGTTCTTCGTGGAGGCGGAGAGAGCGGGTGGGAGTTTTGCTCAGGAGAGGAGCGAGATAGGTTGCGGTGGGGCTGGTGCGGCAGTTGGCAATGGTTTCGGGGGGGCCAGAGGCGATGAGTTTTCCGCCATCCGCTCCTGCTTCTGGGCCGAGATCGAGGACCCAGTCGGCATTTTTGATAACATCGAGATGGTGCTCGATGACAAGGAGGGAGGCACCTTGGTCGACGAGGCGGTGAAGCAGAGTAATGAGAAGGGCGACATCGTCGAGGTGAAGACCGGTGGTGGGTTCATCGAGGATGAGAAGAGGAGAAGTGTTGGTGGGAGTGGCAGAGTTTTTGTCGCGGCTTTTTTTGGGAGTTTCTTTCTCTTTTTTCTGGGGGGCCAGATGGGCGACAAGTTTAAGTCGTTGGGCTTCTCCGCCTGAGAGTTGGCTGAGAGGTTGGCCACAACGAAGGTAACCGAGACCGACTTCAGCGAGGAGAGTGAGGGAGGTGACGATTTTCTCGTGGCACTCGCGGGCGCGGGGGGTGAGATTTTCACGTGGAGCGAAATGAAGCAGGGCTTGAGAAGCGGTCATTTCGAGGAGTTCATGAATCGATTTGTCGAGGTAGCGAGCGAGGAGGACGTGGGGTTGGAATCGTTGACCTTCGCAAGCGGGGCAGGTTACGAAAACGTCAGAAAGAAACTGCATAGAAATTTTTTCGTAACCCATGCCACCGCATCGCTCGCAACGACCTGCGCCTGCGTTGAAGGAGAAGGCGGAGGCGGGGAGGCCTGCACTTTGGGCTTCTTCGGTAGAGGCGTAGAGTTCGCGGACGAGATCGTAGATGTCGAGGTAGAGAAGGGGGGTGGACCGTGGGGTTTGGGTGAGAGGGGATTGGTCGACTAAGATGACATCAGAAATGTTATCGGCACCTTTGAGCGATTTAACAGAGGGGGGATTTTCAACGGCACGGCCCATGCGGTGGAGGAGGGTTTTGTGGACGATTTCGTGGACGAAGGTGCTTTTACCTGAACCGCTGACGCCAGAGACGGCGACGAGTCGGCGGAGGGGAAAAGAGGCTGAGAAATTATTTATGTTGTGGCAGGTGGCGCCTTTAACGTGGATCCACGGATGATCTTTTTCTGGGCAGGGCCGGCGTGGATTGGGCACAGAGATGGAGCGTCGACCTGCGAGGTAGGCGCCGGTGGGCGAGTTTGCGATTTGCGCTAATCCTGATGGGGGACCTGAGTAGAGGAGGTGGCCACCTTCGGCGCCCGCGCCTGGGCCCAGTTCGAGAATATTTTCGGCGGAGCGAATGACGGTTTCGTCGTGTTCTACGACGAGGACGGTATTACCAGCAGCGCGGAGTTCGCGAAGGAGGTCGAGGAGGCGACCCGTATCGCGAGGATGGAGACCGATACTGGGTTCATCGAGGACGAAGAGAGTACCGGTGAGACCGGTGCCGAGGCAGTCGGTGAGGTTGACGCGTTGAAGTTCGCCACCTGAGAGAGTGCGGGTGGGTCGGTCAAGCGTGAGGTAGCCGAGGCCCACACTGATCAAGTAGCGGAGGCGGTGACGAATATTGGCGAGAGGGGCTTGGACGGAGGCATCTTTTGTTTTTACCTTTTGGAGGAGATCAGAGAGTTCGCCGAGAGAGAGAGAATTGAGTTCGGGCATGGTTTTGCCTGCGAGGTGCCAGTAACCGGTCTCGGGGCGGTAGCGATGGCCCGAACAGTCGGGGCAGATGCGGTAAGCGCGGTAGCGGGAGAGAAGCATGCGGACGTGCATTTTGTAGGTTTTGGTTTCGAGCCAGCGGAAGAAGCCGCGGACTCCGTACCAGTCGCCAGAATCCCAAAGTTCGGGCAGGGCGCGGGTGCTGCCTCACTCGCC
>Ga0209597_1000232_pt1 | contig 37307 bp, 34 predicted proteins | sample M_140625_MF_Meta_FD_187316 | JGI IMG/M metagenome (GOLD analysis project Ga0209597, IMG submission 187316) | Freshwater microbial communities from Lake Montjoie, Canada to study carbon cycling - M_140625_MF_MetaG (SPAdes) (version 2) | ecosystem: Environmental > Aquatic > Freshwater > Lake... | reverse complement strand
CGGCCGGAGGCGCCGGGCCGGTCGGGCAAGACAGAGCCAGTCGGAGGGACCTGGCGCGATCCCGTCCGCCAGGGGGGTGGCCAGGCCGGCGGGCTCCAGCACCAGCAGCTCCACCACACCGCCACTGGGCCGCCGGGCATGGAGCCGAGCCCTGAGCACCCGGGTGTTATTCACCACCAGCAGATCGCCGGGACGCAACGCGTGTTGGAGATCCCAGACCGTGAGATGGCGCGCCCCAGCCGACTCCTGGGTCGCAGAAGCAAAGGGAGCCACTGCCAGCATCCGGGCCGCGTGCCGGGGTTCCACCGGCCGCTGGGCGATGGAGGTCTCGGGCAGGTCGTAGCTATAGCTCGAAAGGCTGAGATCGGCCGGATCGGTGGAGCCGGTATCCAGATCCCGGGGTTCAGGAACCTTGCTGGTCATGGGCAGGGAATGGTGGGCCCTCAAGGCAGCCGCTGCTCCGGGACCTCGCAGCTGCGGGGACACCATCCGGACGCGGCTCTGTGGAACTCAGGGCACCAGAACTCAGAACGGCAGGCTGTCCAACTCAGAGCGCCAGGCTTTCCGGATTGGTCTCGATCAGCTGGGCCAGGTCCTTGAGGAAGGCGGCGGCATCGGCGCCGTAGATGGTGCGGTGGTCGCAGGTGAGGTTCACCTGCATCTGCCGCTTCACGCTGATCGAGCCATCCTTGCCGGCCACCACCGTGGGCCGGGAGGCGGCCACCGCCAAAATCGCGCCGGTGCCGGGCGGCAGGATCGCATCGAAGCGATCCACCCCGAACATGCCGAGGTTGGAGAGGGTGAAGGTGCCGGTGCTGTATTCGTCGGGCTTGAGCTGCTTGGCGCGGGCCCGCTCCACCAGATCGGCCCAGGAGCGGGAGAGGCTGTAGAGGTCGGTGCGATCGGCGGCAGCGAGCACCGGCGTGATCAGGCCGCCATCCTCCATGGCCACGGCGATCGCCACATTGATGGCGGCGGGATAGGCCATCCCAGCTTCGGTGGTGGCGGCATTCACTTGGGGATGACGGGCCAGGGTCAGGGCGGCGGCCTTGGCGAGCAGGGCCGTCATCGTGACGCCCTTGGGCTTCACCTGCTTATAAAAGGCATCGAGCTTGTCGGTGGTGATGGTGTAACCCACCCGGAACGAAGGCACCTGCAGGCTGGCCACCATGTTGCGGTTCACCGCCTGCTGGAGCGTGTTGAAGGCCACGGTGTCGCCGGGGCGGCCGAAGGCCTGACCCGCGGGGGCGCCCGGCGCGGCGGGGGCCCCACCACCGCTGGCCACCGGGGCCACGGCAGGACCCGATCCCTCAGCCACCCGGGGCACGCTCACCGGCTGGCCGGTGGCGGCGAGCACGTCCTCGGCCTGGATGCGGCCATGGGGACCGCTACCCCTCAGGGCCTCCAGGGCCACCCCGAGCTGCTGGGCGAGCTTGCGGGCCCGGGGGCTGGCGACAACCCGGCCATTGCCATTGGCCGAGGGGGCTGCCACCGCCAGCACCGGTGCCGGGGGCGCCGGAGCTGCAGGTGCTGGGGCGGGTGCGACTGCCACCGGTGCCGGAGCGGGTGCCGCAGGGGCGGGAGTGGCGGCTGCGGGAGCCGAAGCGGCCGCCGGGGCAGCGGGGGCCTTGGCCTGCACTTCGGCGATCTCGGCCTGGGTCTCCACGATCAGCCCGATTGTTTCGCCCACCGGAGCGGTGCCACCGGCGGGCATCAGCACGGCGGCCAGAAAGCCCTCGTTGAACGACTCCACATCCATGTCAGCCTTGTCGGACTCGACCACGAGCACCGACTCGCCCCGCTCGACCTTGTCGCCGGGTTTCTTGAGCCACTCCACGATCTTGCCCTCCGTCATGGTGGAGCTCAGGGCGGGCATGAAAATTTCGTGGGTGGCCAACGTGAAGGTCCCGCGGGATTGGGGGGGAGTTTACGCGGCTCGTTGCCCCGAGTTCCATGCCAGACGGGCCCTTACCGGCATGGCGGGGCCCGCGGGGTTGGCGCGTGCTGCCCGTCACGGCTCCGCCAGGACCCGCTCCTTCATGCCCCTCAACGACCTGGGCGCCGAGGATCCCAAGGGTCCCAACGGGCTCCCCGAACGGCCCCGTCCTCCACCCCGAAGATCGGAGCGTGCTGCGAGCTCCTGCAACGGGCCGGCACAACCGAGACCCGAAGCCTCCGGCACCTGCTGGAAAAACCCTTCAAAAGCCCAAAAAAAACCGACCCAGGAATGTCCTGGGCCGGGACCATCCAATTCGGCAGGAACGCGGCCAGGCGTCTGCGGTCGGGCTCAGGAGGGGGTCTCGATCGCTTCGATCACGCCATCGCGCACCAGCACGGCTGCCTGGAGCTTCTGCACCAGGTTGTCGCCGACATTCACATCGCAGAAGCTCTCGATCTGGCCCTGCTCCACCACCTGCTCGAACTCCAGGTCACGCACCTGGCGCTGCTGCTCGAGGATCTGGCGCTTCTGCTCCTCGATCTCGGCCCGCTTGGCCGCCACCTGCTGCTGCACCGAACCCACCTGCTCCGAGACGCGGGGATCAAGGGGATTGGCGCTCTGGCGGCGAATCTCATCGATCACCTGCTGGCCCTCCTGCTCCAGCTGGGCCAGCTGCTGGTCGAGGTTGGCGAGGGCAGCGCTGAGTTCGCGCTCGGCATCCTCCTTCCAGCGGGGCGTGACCACGGCCCTCACGGTGATGTTCCGCTTGATCGTGATGGAGCTGCCGTCGGCCATGGGAGAAAAAACGCAGTGCTCAGGCTGTCAGCCGGCCGCTCAGGGGTCAACCGGCAGCCAGGGCGGATGGCCGTTCCTCCTGGACTCCCTCAGGCCTCGCCGTAGAGGGCGGCGATGGCGGCCTGATCCCGGGCCGTGATCCGGTCGCGCCGCTGCTTGAGGGTCTGGGTGAGCAGCCCGTTTTCGATCGTGAACGGCGCCACCAAAGCCACCCCAGCCAGCCGCTCATCAGGCCGCGACCCCGGCCGGGCAGCCAGCACGCGGTTGCATTCGCGGTTGAGGGCCTTCAGCAGGGCCGGATCGGCGCCATCGCCCTGAGCCCCCTCGGGAAAGAAAAGGCCCTGGGCCCCAGCCCAGGCCTCCAAGGGCTCGACTCGGGGTACGAGCAGGGCACCGAGCTGCTTGCGGTCCTGCCCCACCAGCATCACCTGCTCCACCAAGGGGGAAGCCGCCAGGGCATCCTCCAGGGGCCCCGGCTCGATGTTCTCGCCGCTGCTCAGCACGATCGTGTCCTTGGCGCGGCCGGTGAGCACCAGGCTGCCGTCGGCCATCAGCAAGCCGAGATCCCCCGTGTCGAACCAGCCCTCGGCATCGATGGCTTTGGCGCTGGCCTCGGGCTTGCCGAAGTAGCCGGCCATCACCTGGGGGCCCCGGGCCAGCACCAGGCCCCGCTCCCCAAGCGCCAGGGTGCGGCGGCTCTCGGGATCCACGATCTTCAGGGCGGTGCCCTCGAGCGGCCGGCCGGCACTGCCACGGCGGTTTGCCCAGGGCCGCCGGCAGGTGAGCACCGGCGAGGTCTCGGTGAGGCCGTAGCCCACCAACAATTCGATGCCCACGGCCTCGAAGAAGCCATCCACATGGATCGGCAGGGCGCCGCCGCCGCTGATGGCCGTGCGCAGCGCCCCCCCCACCAGCTGCTGGCGCACCTTCGACCAGAGCAGGACTCCGGCCAGGCCATGAAGGGGCCAGCGCAGGGCCGCCTCAGCCGCGGCTACTAGACGAGTGACCGGAGCTTCCGGGGCGAGGGTGAGATCACGGGCCCGGCGGCGGCAGAGGTGGAAGCGGCCGCTGTTGGCCAAGCCCAGCTCCAGCAGGCGGCGCCGTGAAGCCGGCATGGCCGCTAGCGCATCCTCAAAGCCGGCGTAGATCGCCTCCCAGATGCGCGGCACGCTGATCATGTACTGGGGCCGCACCTTCTGCAGATCGGTGCGGAAGTTTTTGAGGCTGGTGTAGGTCTGGCAGGCGCCACAGGCGAGCAGAAAATACTCGGCGCTGCGCTCGTAGGCGTGCCAGATCGGCAGGATGCTCAGCACCCGATCCCCCGCCTGGGGTGCCACCGCCACGCCGAGGTTCTGCACTTGGTGCAGGAGGTTGGCGTGGCTCAGGGGAACGCCCTTCGGTTCGCCGGTGGTGCCAGAGGTGTAAAGCAAGGTGGCCAGGCGCTGGGGTCCTCCCTCGGGCCAGGGGGGCGGCGGCTGGGCAGCGCCCCGCTCCAGGAGCTGATCCCAGCCGAGGCAGGGGATGCTGGGGGGGATCTCCCGGGAGGTGGAGGCATCGCCTTCGCCGGCGGCGCTCCCGGCTTCAGCGGGCGTGGCGGTTCCCCAGGCGGCCGGAACCTCCCCCTCCAGCACCACCACAAACCGCAACCGCGCCCGCTGGGGGCCATCGAGGGCCAGCCGCTCCAGCAGGGCTGCCGATTCGACAACCAGGCCCACAGCGCCCGAATCGGCAAGGATGTACCGCAGCTCCTCCACCGGCGCCGCGCTGCCCCGCACCGCATCGGCGGCCCCGGAGCGCATCAGCCCCTGGTCGGCCAACAGCCAGCGAGGACCGTTCTCGGCAAACAGAGCCACCACATCGCCGCTGGTCACCCCGAGGCTGGCGAAGCCGCTGGCGGCGGTTTCGATGCCCTGCCGCAGCTGCCGGAAGCTGAGGGTCACCGGGGGGCGCAGGTGGGGGGCCTCCAGGGCGGGATCATTGCCATGGCGGTGCTCCAGCTGGGGCCAGAGCTGCTCGAGCCCCTGCAGGTCGGACCAGTCGTGCCGCAGGGCCAGGGCGCTGCGATCGGCGCCGTCAGCTGCCCAATGGATCTCGGCTAGGGACATGGCACCCCGATCGTCGCTGCCAGGGATACCACCTAGGGCCGCCGGCATCAAGCAAGCTGCTCGTTGGGAAGGGGTTGGCGCAGGCGCAGGCCGAACCGCTGACTGAAATGGTCGAGCAGCCGCGGCGCCACAGCGATGGCGGTGAGATCGGGCCTCCAATCAGCCAGGCGCCCCACCGGACGGTCGGCGATGCCGCAGGGCACGATGTCGACGAACCCCTCCAGGGAACAGTCCACATTGAGGGCCAGGCCGTGCTGGCTGATCCAGCGGCGGGCGCCCACCCCGAGGGCCGCCAGCTTGCGGCCCTCCAGCCAGACCCCCGTACGCCCAGGGCAGCGCTCGCCGGGCAGATCCAGCTCGGCGAGCAGATCGAGCACCACCTGCTCAAGGGCCCGCAGGTATTGATGCAGGTCGGCACCGTGGCGCTGGAGGTTGAGCACCGGGTAGAGCACGAGCTGGCCGGGGGCGTGGTGGGTCACCTCGCCGCCACGGTCGATGCGATGCAGGGGCAGGGGCGGAGCGGCCGGATCGAAGCGCAGGTGGGCCGTGCTCGCCCCACGACCGAGGGTGTAGCAGGGTTCATGCTCCAGCAGCAGCACCGCCTCCGGAGCCGCCGGATCGGCCAGCAACCGCTCCTGCAGCTGCCGCTGCCAAGCCCAGGCCCGCGGGAAGGGCACCAGACCGGGCGGTTCATAAAGGATTGCGGCGCGTCTGGTGTCCATCGGGCACCGTTCCTAGCGTGGAATCAGCCAAGACCCCCGCGACTTCTGACGTTCCGCGGGGCGGTTGGCCTCCATGAAACTGCTGATCCATGGCCGCAATCTGGATGTCACTCCCGCCATCCGCGAATACACCGAATCCAAACTGAGCCGCGCCATCAACCATTTCGAAGGGATGGTGAAGGAGGCTGATGTCCATCTCTCGGTGGCCCGCAACCCGCGGGTACCGCAGCAGACGGCCGAGGTCACGGTGTTTGCCAACGGCCTGGTGATTCGCGCCCAGGAACGCAGCGAGAATCTTTACACCAGCATCGACATGGTGGCCACGAAGCTGAGCCGCCAGCTGAACCGCTACAAGGACCGCATCCAGCACCGCACCCAGGGGCCCGTGCACCGCTCCGCCGCCGCCGAGGAAGCAGGCGCCGCCACGTTGCCGCCCGCCGGCAAGAGTCTCACCGACGGCAAGGAGGCCGAACTCCCCAGCCGGGGGGTGCGGCGCAAGTACTTCGCCATGCCGCCGATGGAGCTGGAGGAGGCCCTGCACCAGCTGGATCTGATCGACCATGACTTCTACGTGTTCCGCGATGCCGCCAGCGGCCAGGTGCAGGTGGTGTATCGCCGCAACCACGGGGGCTTCGGCGTGATCCAGCCGAAGAACGCATGAGCCGTGACCTCCCGGATCTCGCCCCCCTGATCGACCACGCCCTGCTCGATCCACACCGGGGCAGGGATGCGGTGCTCACCTGCTGCGATGAGGCCCGCCACTTCGGTTTCGCCGGGGTGTGCGTGGCCTCCCGCTGGGTGGCCACGGCCCGCGAGCGCCTGCCGGCGGGCGATGCGGTGCGGCTGGTGAGCGTGGTGGGCTTCCCCTTCGGAGCGGTGCCGGCCGCGATCAAGCGGGCCGAAGCGGAGGCGGCGGCGGCCGCCGGCGCCGATGAACTCGATGTGGTGCCCGATTTCGGCGCCCTGGCCGATGGCGACAGCACCACCCTCCTGGCCGACCTGGCCCCGATCACGGAGCTGGGCCTGCCGGTGAAGGTGATCCTGGAGATGGACCGGCTGGATCCCGAGTCCCTCGCCCTGCTGGTGGAGGTGAGCCTCGATGCCGGTGCCCACTTCCTTAAAAGCGGCAGCGGCTTTGGACCTGCGGTGTCGGCGCCGCAGGTGCGGCAACTGGCGGCCCTGGCCCGGGGCCGGGCCGGCATCAAGGCCTCGGGCGGCATCGCCTCGCTGGAGCAGGCCCTGGAGCTGGTGGAGGCCGGCGCCGTGCGGCTGGGCACCAGCCGGGGGGTGGCCCTGATGCAGGCGCTGCGGCGGGGCAGTCAAGCCGCCAGGGAAACCGGCTGAGGAGGGTCGTTGCCGGAGCAGATGCTGGAGGGATTGGTGATGAGCTGCCGCCCCCTCGGAGAAAACGACCGGCTGCTCACCCTGCTCAGCGAGGCCGAGGGCGTGGTGCGGCTGGCGGTGCCGGGGGCACGACGCCCCCGCAGCAGCCTGGCGGCGGCGGTGCCCCTCACCCTCCTGCGGCTCCAGGCCGGCGGCCGGGGCGAGTTGAAACGGGTGCGGCAGCTGCAGGTGCTGCATAGCCATGGAGCCCTCGGGGAGCGTCTGGAGACGCTCGCGGCGGCCCAGGGGTTGATGGAGCTGGGCCTGGCCCTGGTGCCGGGCGCGGATCCGGTGCCGGGCCTGCTGGCCGACCTGCTGCTCCATCTGCGGCGGCTGGAAGCCGTGGTGCGGGAGCGGCAGGAGCGCGTCGAAGCCCTGGCGCTCGCGGTCCAGGGGAGTGTGCACCTGCTCGCCCTCGGGGGCTACGCCCTACCCCTGCAGAGCTGCGCCCGCAGCGGCGAACCGCTGCAGCCCCCCGTAGGGAACTGGGACTGGCGCTGCAGCCTCCTCCCCGAGGAGGGGCTGGCGATCGGGGCTATTGCGGGAGCCCGGGTGGTGCTCAATGCCTCGGAGCTGGCCCTGCTGCAGCGGCTGCCCCGGGCCAGCACGCCCCGCCGCCGCGACGGGGATCTGCTGGGACCGGAGCGGGTGTGGCTGCACCTCCTCGAACTGATCGAGGTCTGGTGGGGCGAACACCTGAGCCGGCGCCCCCGGGCCTTCAGACTGCTGCGTGCCGGCTTCGAACCCGGGGAGCCCGCCCGTTGAACCGCCAACCGCCATGAGCCAGACAGGTGATGACCGGTGCCCGGCAACCGCTGCATCCGAAACGGCACCGGCTGCTCAGGCGGCTACAAGTGCTGCCCCGACGGCGACAACGGGCGGGGAGGGTGGTATCGGGGCCCTGCTCGCCAGCGGGGAGTTCCGACGCCTATGGGTGGGGCAGATCTTTTCCCAGCTGGCCGACAAGTTCTACATCGTGCTGATGGTGTTCCTGATCGCCCAGTATTGGGTGACGGACAACCCCGCCAATCCCGCGTTAGTGGATGCGGCGGCGGCGATCCGCATCGATCTGGAGACCCGGGCCCAGGTGATCACCCTGATGGCCACGGGCATCTACGTGGCCAACACCATCCCGGCGATCCTCCTGGGCACGGTGGCCGGGGTCTGGGCCGACCGCTGGCCGAAGCGCAAGGTGATGGTGGCCTCCAATGCCCTGCGGGGCGGCCTGCTGCTGCTGGCGCCCCTCTGCCTGTTGGAGGGGCCGGTGTGGCTAGGGCTGAGCTGGGGCTACTGGGCCCTGGTGGGCATGACGTTCCTCGAATCGGTGCTCACCCAGTTCTTCGCCCCCGCCGAACAGGCCGTGCTGCCCCTGCTGGTGCCCTCGGGCCAGCTGCTGGCGGCGAATTCGGTCTATCAGGCCACCAGCATGGCCGCCACGATCGTGGGATTCGCGGTGGGGGATCCGGTGCTGCGGCTGCTGCAGACGGGTCTGGCCAAGGTCGGGATTCCGGGGGGTGAATTCGTGCTGCTGCCGCTCTGCTACGGCCTGGCGGCCGTGGCCATCGCCGGCATCACCCTCAAGGAGCCGATCCGGATCCCCCGCGCCGTTTCGGTGTGGGAGGAGATCGGGGAGGGGCTCCAGGTGCTGCGCGAACGGCGCAGCGTGCGGGCCGCCATGCTCCAGCTGGTGCTGCTCTACAGCCTCCTGGCCGCCCTCTACGTGCTTGCGATCAGCCTGGCCGCCACGATCGAGAGCCTCGGCCCCACGGGCTTCGGGATCCTCCTGGCCGCCAGTGGCGTCGGACTGGCCCTGGGGGCCCTGGCGGTGGCCCAGATCGGTGAACGGTTCAACCGCCGGCTGCTCGCCAGCAGCGGCCTTGGCGTGGTGGCCTGCTGCCTGGTGTTGCTGGGGCAGGTCCGGGGCCACCTGGTGCCCACCCTGGCGCTCTGCGCCCTGCTGGGGGTAGGGGCCGCGATGCTGGCGATCCCGGCCCAGACCACCATCCAGGAGGACACCCCCGAGGAGCAACGGGGCAAGGTTTTCGGTCTGCAGAACAACCTGATCAACATCGCCCTGAGCCTGCCGCTGGCGCTGGCCGGGGCGGTGGTAAGCCGCTATGGGCTGCTGCCGGTGCTGTGGGGACTGGCGGGGATGGCGTTACTGGCCGCCCTAATCGAGCAACCCTGGCGGCGCTGCTAGCTTTTGCCATTAATTGCGGGTGGATCGGTGGCTCAGATTGCCTGGCTGGGCAAAAAGTCACCCTTCTGCGGCAACGTGACCTATGGCCTGAGCACCACCGAAACGCTGCGCCGCCGCGGCCACGCGGTGCACTTCATCCACTTCGACACCCCGACCGCTCCGCTCGGGGCGCCCCTGGGCCGGTTGGATGGAGGCTCTCCCCAGGCGGTGGCCGTCCAGGCAGGGGCGGCCGAGCAGGAGCCGGAAGTCACCCTGCCCTACCTGGTGAAGTCGCAGGTGTACACCATTCCCTCTCCCGGGGCCCAGCGGGAGCTACGGGAATCCCTGGAGCGGATCCGGCCCGACCTGGTGCACGCCAGCCTCACCCTCTCTCCCCTCGATTTCCGGCTCCCCGACCTCTGTCAGCAGCTGGGATTACCGCTGGTGGCTACCTTCCATCCCGCCTTCGACGCCGGCCTGCGCAACCTGAGCGCGGGCACCCAGCAGCTCACCTATCAGCTCTATGCCCCCTCCCTGGCCCGCTATGACCGGGTCATCGTGTTCTCCGAACTCCAAGCTGAGGTACTGGAGCGCTTGGGGGTGCGGCGGGAGCGACTGGCGGTGATCCCCAACGGGGTCGACACCGACCTTTGGTCACCGGCCCCCAGGACTTCGGGCCCGGTTCTCAGCGACCTGCGCCGCCGCTACGCCGGCCGCCGGGTTTTTCTTTACATGGGCCGCATCACCACCGAGAAGAACCTGGAGGCGCTGCTCAAGGCATGGCGCCTGGTGCGGCTGGCGGGTTGCGTGCTGGTGATCGTGGGCGATGGCCCCCTACGGGCCTCCCTGCAGAACCCCGGCGAACCGGATGTGGAGTGGTGGGGCTTCGAGGCCAGCCTTGAGCGCAGGATCGCCCTGCTGCAGCTGGCGGAGGTCTTCCTGCTGCCGTCGTTGGTGGAGGGTCTGTCGCTGGCCCTGCTGGAGGCGATGGCGGCCGGAGCCGCCTGCGTGGCCACCGACGCCGGGGCCGATGGCGAGGTGCTCGAGGGTGGCGCGGGAATCGTGATCAGCACCCAGGGGGTCACCACCCAGCTGCGCGCCCTGCTGCCGGTGCTGCGCGACCAGCCGGTTCTCAGCGCCGAACTGGGCCGACGCGCCCGAGCCCGGGTGATCGAGCGCTACACCCTCACCCGCAACATCGATGCCCTCGAAAGTCTGTACACCGAACTGATCCAGGCACCACTCGTGGCTTGAGCGAAGCCGGAGGCCCCCTCGAGGCCTCGGGAAGCGCCCATCCGGACCAAGGGAGAGCCCGCGCGCTCAGTAGCGCTCCGGCCGGGACCGCCACCAGGTGGCGTTGAGGCCCCCCCGAGCCAACGCCACCGCCCGGGCCTCCAACCGCCGCCGGTCCAAGCGCCAGAGGCGATAGAGCCCGCTGCGGGCGAGCTCGGTTTCCCCTAGCCCCCGCCAGTGGGGAAGGTCGGCGGTGGCCCGATCGATCACCAGCAACACGGTGGGTTGCTGCGCTGCAGATCTAGGAAACTGGCCGGCGCGGCGCTCCCGGCCGAGGCGATCGGCCAGGTTGATCGGACCCTCCGGTGCCAGCCCCTCGTAGAGCACCACCCGGCGGCTGTAGTAGTGCAGGGATGGCTTGAGGATCCCCACCATCGCCAGCGATTCATGGGGGTGGGCCTGGCGCCGCACCGCCTCCGCCATGGCCCGCACCGGGGCGCCGCGCAGCTGATCACCCAGGTTCCAGAGCGGCAGCAGCGCCAGGGGCACGAAGGCCACCAGGGGAAGCTGGAGCAGCAGCAGGGGGAGGGGCCAGGGCCGGAGGCGCCACCACGAGCCCAGGGCGGCGGCCAGCAGGTAGCAGGCACCCGCTAGGGGCAACCGTCCGCTGGCCAGGATTCCGGCGGGCAGGGTGGGCAGCTCGGGATCCTGGATGAGGGGAACCCAGAGGGGGCCGGCCAGGTAGGCCAGTCCGAGGAAGGCGCAGAGCGCCAGGCTCAAGCTCCAGGCCCGTTCGAGGGCGCGATCGCGGGCACGATCAGGCCACAAACCTCCACCGGCGAGCAGGATCAGCAGCCCCGCCGCCGGCGTGGCGGGCAGCCAGTAGCTCGGCAGCTTGGTGGCGGCGATGGTGAAGAACGCCAGCACGGCCAGCAACCAGCAGGCGGCGAAGCGGTTGAGGGAAAACGCAGGGGCAAGGGGCTGGGGGCCTAGGGGACGGAGGCCCAGCGCCCGCCTCAGCCCCAGCAGCAGCAGGGGCGTAACCGGCAGGCTGGCCACCACGAGGATCGGCCCGAAGAACCACCAGGGCTGCAGGTGGTGATTCACGACCGCCGTGAAGCGCTGGAGGTTGTGGTAGCCGAAGAAGCTGTCCCAGAAGGGGCGCCCCTCCCGTAGCAGGGCCAGGCCATACCAAGGCAGGGCCAGCCCGGCCGCCAGGGCGATCCCGATCAGGGGCCTCAGCCGCCGCCGCAGGGTGGAACCATCGCCCTGGAGCACGGCGAAGAGCAACAGGGTGAGGGCCACCAGCACCAGGGCCACCGGCCCCTTGGTGAGCACGGCCATGGCCAGCACCGGCCAGGGGGTCCACCAGCGGGAGTGGGGATCGGCATAGGTGCGCCAGCAGAGCAGCAGGCTGGAGGCCAGGGTGGCGGTGAACAGGGCATCGCTGACGCCGATCCGTCCCCACAGCAGCACCAGGGGGGAGAGGGCGAAGGCCAGGGCCGCCACGAGGGGAGGCGCCAGCGGGGCCAGTCCCGCGGCCTCAGCCCCCCCGCGCCCTCCGGTGGCCTGGGGCCAGCGCCGCACCGTGTCGGCCAGCAGCAGCATCAGCCCCACCGTGGCCAGGGCAGAGGGCAGGCCGGCGGCCCAGCTGCCGAGGGGATCCCAGAGGGTCTGGCCCGGGAGCTGATGAACCAGGGCCATCAGCCAGTACACCAGCGGTGGCTTGTCGTAGCGGGGCAGGCCGTTCACTTGGGGCACGAGCCAGTTGCCGGTTTCGACCATCGCCCGGGCGGAGGCGGCGAAAAGGGGCGGCGTTTCATCGACCAGACCCGAGCTTCCGAGCCGCCACACGAAGAGCAGCAGACCCAGCACCAGGGTGACGAGCAACAGCACCAGGCCTGACCGGCGATGAAACCATCCGCCCATCAGCTCGCCTCCTGGGCGGGGCCGCTCGCCTCGCCTTCCTCCGGAGCCGCGGGCCCGCCCGCCCCGCCGCTGGATCCGGCCGCAGCCGGCTGCCAGAGCTGGCCCCGCCGGTTGATCAGGAGCACCGATACGAGCGCAAGGCCGGCTCCCAGCCACTGGAGGGGAGCGAGCCTCTCGTCCAGCAGCAGGAAGCCGCAGAGCAGCGCGAACACCGGGGTGAGAAAGGTGAGGGCGGTGAAGCCGGTAAGGTCGCCGCGGCTGGCAAAGCTGAAGAAGAGCCCGTAGGCCAGGGCGCTGCCAAACAAGGAGGCGTAGGCCATCAGGACCCAATCGAAGGTGTTCCAGGCCGGGCGCAAGGCATCCAGGACCGCCGCCGCTGAAGCCCCCGGCGCCAGGAGCGGGCCCAGGGCCACCGCCAGCAGCAGGGGCACCCCTCCCAGCAGCATGTGCCAGGCGGTGACGGCCACCGGATCACTGCGGCGGGTGGCGTAGCGGCAGAGCACCGTGCCCACCGCCATGGCGGCCGCTGCACCCAGCATCCAGGCCTCGCCGTGGCTCCAGGGGTGCAGGCCCTCCACCGCTGGGCCCAGCAGCCACCACTGGCGCAGCAGCTCCGGTGGCAGACCGAGACAGACGATTCCGAGCAGCCCCAGCAACAGCCCCAGCCAGCCCACCGGATTGATGGCCTCGCCGAACAAGGCCCGCGCCAGCAACGCCACCAGCAGCGGCTGGGAATCGATCAACACCGAGCCCAGGCCGGCACCGGTCTGCTCGAGGCCCCTGGCCAGCAACCCCTGGAACAGCGTGGCATCCGCTAGGGCGAAGGCGAGCAAGGCGGGGATATCGCCGGGATCCACCCGCAGGGAGCGGCCCATCAGCCGGGCCACGAGCAACAGCACCAGGGCCGCGGGGAGCAGCCGCAGGCTGGCCACCAGCAGGGGGTCGACCCCCTCGAGCAGAGGCTTCATCGCCGCCATGGCCGTGCCCCAGAGCGCAAAGGGCAGCAGCATCAGCACCCAGCGCAGCGGGGGGGGGAGGGGGAGTGCTGGGTCGGCCTGGGCCATGGGGAAAGTTCGGGCCTGGGGCCGGCGGTGGGCCGGATGGGGGCCCTCTTTTTAAGATCCGATCAAAACACCCCGATCCCATGCCCTGGCCCTGGCGCCGCAAGACCCGCCGCACCCTGGCTCGGATCGCGATCGAGGGTCCGATCGCCGGGGGCACCCGCACGCGGGTGCTCAAGGCCCTCGATCAGGTGAGCCAGCGCGAATGTCCTGCCCTGCTGCTGCGCCTCGACACGCCGGGCGGCACGGTGGGCGACAGCCAGGAGATCCATGCCGCGCTGCTGAGGCTGCGGGAGAAGGGCTGCCGGGTGGTGGCCCACTTCGGCAACATCTCCGCCTCCGGGGGGGTGTACGTGGGGGTGGCCGCCGAGAAGATCGTGGCCAATCCCGGCAGCATCACCGGCTCGATCGGCGTCATCCTGCGGGGCAACGACCTCTCCCGCCTGCTCGAGCGAATCGGCGTACGCTTCGACACCGTGAAGAGCGGCATCTACAAAGACATCCTTTCGCCCGACCGGGCCCTCAGCGAGGCGGAGCGGGGGGTGCTGCAGGAGCTGATCGATTCGAGCTACGGCCAGTTCGTGGAGGCGGTGGCCCAGGGGAGGGGTTTGGAGGTGGAGGCGGTGCGCCGCTTCGCCGACGGTCGGGTGTTCAGCGGCGCCCAGGCCCGCGAGCTCGGTCTGGTGGATGAACTGGGCGATGAGGAGCGGGCCCGCCGCCTAGCCGCCGAGCTGGCAGGACTCGACCCGGAGCATTGCCGGACGGTGACCTTTGGCAAGGCTCCCGGCCGCCTGGCGGGCCTGGTGCCGGGCCGCAGCATGCTGGAGACGATCGGCACAGCCCTGCGGCTCGAGCTGGCCTGGGCCGGCCAGCCCCTCTGGTTGTTCCGGCCATGAACGACACCGCCTGGACCCTGCGCGCCCTGCGGGGCGCCACCACCGCCACCGCCAACACCAGCGAGGCGATCGGCGAGGCCGTGGCCGAGCTGATCGATGTCCTAGTGCGGCGCAACGGACTCGGGGGAGAGCATGTGCTTTCGGTCACCTTCTCGGTGACCGCCGATCTCGATGCCTGCTTTCCTGCCGCCATCGCCCGCCGCCGGGCCGACTGGGGCGCTGTGGCCCTGCTCGACTGCCAGCAGATGGCCGTGGCGGGAGACCTGGAGCGCTGCATCCGCCTCCTGGCCCATGCCTGGCTGCCGGCGGGGCGGGAGGTGGCCCACACCTACCTGCGGGATGCCACCCGGCTACGGCCCGATCTGGTGGGCGATTCCTGAAGCACCCGTTCTGATCCCCCCCGGCCAGCTCCCCCGCCGACCACTCCGGCGGCAGGGGGTGAATCACCCTGCTGAGAATCAAACCAATTCTTCCGCCCCAGCCATGGCCCCCTTCCAACCCCTTGGGGCGATCCGTCATGCCCTCAGCGGCTCTCCTGCAAGCGCCCGCCCGCGGGTGCGGGCGCTTGCCGGCGGCCTGCTGGGCAGGGTCACGGCCTTCGGTGCCGCCGCCAGCCTGGCGGTGGCGGCGGCCCAGCTGCCCGGCACGATCCCTGGCCTGGGAAGCAGCGGCGGCAGCGCCCGGGCCCAGGGCACCTCGGGCCTCGTGGAATTCCGCTGGGACAACAACAAGGACTACAACAAGCTCTATTACTTCGTCACCAGCACGATCCGGCAGCAGCGCTCCGACTACTACCTGATCCTGCGTCCGAAGGACCGCAAGACGGCGATCCTCAAGCTCACGATCACGATCCCCGATCACTTCGACGCCAAGATCGATCCCAAAATGATTCAGCTCTGCCGCATGAGCAGCGGCAGCATGACTAAGCGCACGCGCTGTGAGAAGAAGCTGGCCGCCACGATCGAGGTGAGTCCGGGTGGTAAGGCCATCGAGGTGTTCCCCGAAACCCCGATCCCGGTGGATGGCACGGTGGGGGTCTTGATGACCCTGTTCAATCCCTTCAACGCCGGCATGTTCCAGTTCAACGCCCTGGCCCAGGCCCCGGGTGAGGTGCCGATCTCGGGTTACCTGGGCAGCTGGTTGATCGAGATCGATCCCAACTGAGTCCAGGCCAGTGCCTGATAGGGTGGCGGGCTGAGAAGCCAACGCCATGACGAAGCGCACCCTGGAAGGAACGAGCCGTAAACGCAAGCGTGTGTCTGGCTTCCGCGTGCGGATGCGCACCCACACCGGCCGCCGCGTGATCCGCACCCGCCGCCGCCGCGGACGGGCCCGTCTGGCGGTCTGAGCCGAGCGGAGCGGTGTCCCTGCCACAGCGGCATCGCTTGCGGGGGCAACGGCCCTTTGACCGGCTGTATCGCCAGGGGCGTCGCCTCCACGGCGACCTGATGGTCCTACGCCTGCTCCAGGCCCAAGCCGACCTGCTACTCCCCTCCGAACGTCACCGCACCCCTAGCCCCTGGCGCTGCGCTGTTGTCGTGAGCGGAAAGGTGAGCAAACGCTCCGTGCGGCGCAATCGCCTGCGGCGCCTACTCCACGCCCATTTGCTGCGTCAGGCCCCTTCAAGCTCCGACCCCCTCTGGCTGCTGCTGAGCCTCAAACCGGAGGCCGGGGCCACGGCGGAGCCCCTGCTGCTGGAAGAATGCACCCATCTCTTACGGAAGGCAGGCCTTCTCCATGACCCAGGATCGCCTCCCTGACCAGGGCCCCCAGGCCGGAAGTGGCACCGCCGCCACGCCCTCGCCGCCGGGCGAACCCGCCCCTCTTTCCAGTGGCGAAACCACCTACTACGAGGGCGGTCCTGCCCGGGGCGACCTGATCCTGAGCCTGCTGATCGGCCTCACCCTGATCGGCCTGCCGATTGCCGTTGGGGCAATCGTTCGGGCTGTTTGGCTGCGATATCGCATCACAAGCCGCCGGATCTCGGTGAGCGGCGGCTGGCTGGGCCGGGACCGTACCCAGGTGGTTTACAGCCAGATTCGGGAGGTGCTCTCGGTGCCGCGGGGCTTCGGGACCTGGGGCGACATGGTTTTGGTGCTGAACGATGGCAGCCGGCTTGAGATGCGCTCGGTGCCCCGCTTCCGGGAGCTGGAGGCCTACATCGAAGAAAGACGCCAGGCGAGATCTTCAGCCCCCGCCAGCCGACCTTCTCCAGGGTTCGGTGATACGTCCCGGGCCACCGCCTGATTCACTCCTGCGCTGGGGCACACTGGCCCCGGCATCGACCCACTCTTCCCCCAGCCCTCCTTTGCTGTGATCGGCTACATCTCCGACAACCTGCTGCTTCCGATCCTGGATTTCTTCTATGGATTGGTGCCCAGCTACGGCCTGGCGATCGTCGCCCTCACGGTGGTGATCCGACTGGCGCTCTTCCCGCTCAGCGCCGGATCGATCCGCAGTGCCCGCCGCATGCGCATCGCCCAGCCGGTGATGCAGCAGCGCCAAGCGGAGATCAAGAGCAAGTACGCCAGCAACCCCACCAAGCAGCAGGAGGAACTCGGCAAGCTGATGAAGGAGTTCGGCAGCCCCTTGGCCGGCTGCCTGCCTTTGGTGGTGCAGATGCCGATCCTGTTCGCGCTCTTCGCCACCCTGCGGGGCTCACCCTTCGCCGATGTGCCCTACACCTTCAACCTCAAGGTGCTGCCGGCCGACCAGATCGCGGCGGTCGAGCCCAAACCCTTCAACACGCCCAGCCATTCGATCTTCGTCACCAGCACCAGCCATGTGCCGGTGATCGGCACCCTGGAGAAGGGCACCAAGCTGGGTGTGGGCGACACCGAAACGGTGGCCCTTCACACGCGCGAGGGCGGCAGCTTCGCCTCGGTGCTCTCCGGGGTGGAGAACGGCGAGGCCTACCAGCCCCACTGGAACGTGACCAAGGGGGAAGGGGTGGTGAGCGTGGCCGACGACGGCACGATCACGGCCCTGGCCCCCGGTGATGCCACGGTGGAGGCCACGATCCCCGGCCTGGCCGCCCGCAGCGGCTTCCTGTTCATCAAGGCCCTCGGCCAGGTGGGCTTCATGACCGACGGGGCGGTGAACTGGGACATCGCCTTCCTCGTGGCGGCCTTCGGCGCCAGCCTGTTCATCTCCCAGATCCTCTCGGGGATGGGGATGCCGGCCAATCCCCAGCAGTCCACAGCCAACAAGATCACGCCGGTGATGATCACGGCGATGTTCCTGTTTTTCCCTCTTCCCGCCGGGGTCCTGCTGTACATGGTGGTGGCCAATATCTTCCAGGGCCTGCAGACCTGGATCCTCAGCCGCGAGGCCCTGCCGGAGAACCTGCAGCAGATTCTCGAAAAGCAGATGGCCCAGCAGGCAACGGTCACTGCCACAGCAGGGGGGGGCGGGGAGCGACTTCCCTTTGAACCGAAGGGGCGCAAATGAGTGATGAGCCGCTCAGGCCGGTTTCCCTGCCGGAGCTGCGGCTGCTGGGGGCTCCCCGCAACTGGGAGGTGAACCAGCCCATCGCGGGGCTCGAGAGCCTCACCCCCGCGCGGGGCCATCTCAGCGCCCACCATCACAGCGGCGTGCTGGAGGTTGAAGGGTCGATTGAAACAATCGTGACCCTGCGCTGCGACCGCTGCCTGAACCTCTTCAACCAGGCCCTGCGGGCCGAGGCCCACGAGCTGCTGGAACTGGCCGTCTCGGGCGCCGGCGCAGGCGACACCCTTCCCCACCCCTGCCGTCCGCTAAATCCCTCAGAGCTCACCCCGGCGGGGGATGACCTGGACGACCGGCTCGATCCGGAGGGCGATTTCGACCCGGAGCGCTGGCTGTTCGAGCAGCTCAGCTTGAGGCTCCCCCTGGTGACCCGCTGCGGTCCGGAGTGCCCGGGCCCGGCCACCTGGAGCAGCGAGGAGGGCGCCGGCGACCCCCGCTGGGCGGCCCTGCGCAATCTCAAAGAGAGCTGAACCACCCGCCCATGGCAGCCCCCCTGGCCGACCAGCTGGATCTGCTGATCCGCTCGCGCACGCCGATCCTCTGGATCCGCAGCCTGGAGGAGGAACGGGTTGAGGTCCTGCTGGAGCGGGCGGCCGTGCGACTGGGGGGCCGGCGGCTGTTCCGCTGGGACTTCATCGGCGGCCTGCGCGGAGCCCCAGGGCGCGAGGGCGAAGCGAACCGAAACCCCATGGCGGCCCTCGACCTGCTGAGCACCGTGCCGGTGGAGCAGGGCGCGATCCTGCTCCTGAAGGATTTCCACCGTTACGGCGATGATGCGGGCATCTGCCGGCGCCTGCGCAACCTCGCCGCCGAACTCAGGCAGCGCCCCCACACCCTGGTGATCACAGCCCCGGAATGGCGCCTGCCAGCCGAACTAGAGGACAGCGTGGCCGTGCTGGAGCTGCCCCTGCCTGATGGCGAGGACATCGCCCGGCTGCTGGCCGGCATTGCGGCAGCCAGCGGCGAACCGCTGGAGCCCTCGGTGCTGGCCGAGCTGGCCGTCGCCTGCCACGGCCTGAGTGAGCAGCGGGTGCGCCAGCTGGCGGCCCGGGCCCTGGCCCAGCGGGGCCGGTTGGGGGAGGCGGATCTGGCCGAGGTGCTGGAGGAGAAACGCCAGGCGATCGCCCGTAGCGAGCTGCTGGAGTACTGCCCCAGTGAGGCCACCCCGGCCGACATCGGCGGCCTCGAGGCGCTCAAGCACTGGCTCGAGCAGCGGCACCGGGCCTTCAGCGAAGAGGCACGTCGCTACGGCCTGCCCCTGCCGCGAGGCGTGCTGCTGGTGGGGCCCCAGGGGACGGGCAAGAGCCTCACCGCCAAGGCCATCGCCCACAGCTGGGGCATGCCGCTGCTGCGGCTGGATGTGGGCCGGCTGTTCGCCGGGCTCGTCGGGGCCAGCGAGGCCCGCACGCGGGAGATGATCCAGCGGGCTGAGGCGATGGCCCCCTGCGTGCTCTGGATCGATGAGATCGACAAGGGCTTCGGCCTTGGGGTGGGCGGCGGCGGCGACGGCCGCAGCGATGGGGGCACCAGCCAGCGGGTGCTGGCCAGCGTGCTCACCTGGATGGCGGAGAAGACGAGTGCGGTGTTTGTGGTGGCCACCGCCAACGGTGTGGAACGGCTGCCGGCCGAACTGCTGCGCAAGGGCCGCTTCGACGAGATCTTCCTGCTTGAGCTGCCCAGCCCGGCGGAACGGTGCGCCATCCTCGACCTGCAGCTGCGCCGCCGCCGGCCGGCCCACTCGATTGGCTTGCAGGTGCTGGTGGATCGCACCGAGGGTTTCTCGGGGGCGGAGCTGGAGCAAACGGTGATCGAGGCGATGCACCTGGCCTTCGCCGAGAACCGCGAGCCCAGCGAGGCCGACCTGATCGCCGCCGCCTCCCAGGTGGTGCCCCTCTCCCGCACGGCCCGGGAACAGCTGGAGGCGCTGCGCCAGTGGGCCGGCAGCGGCCGGGCCCGGCCCGCATCGCCGCCGCCGACGGCCTGAGCAGGGGCGTCCAGCCGGGCAGGTTGTAACAGAAGCATGAAGTTCCCGAACAGCGGGTAACAACCCGCCGGAGCGCCGAACCATGGGGCAAGAACCACCGGTAGCTTCCGCCCAGACGCATCCCCTGCTGTGACCCCGACCCCACGCCCCCGCACCGAACTCACCGGCCAGCTCGCCGTGGCCTGCCTAGGCGCCGGTGTCGTCACGAGCCTGGCGGTGGCCCAAGGTCAGGACCCCTTCACGGCCCTCGGCATCACCGTCTTCTCCGCAGTCGCCGCCGTTGTGGTGGGCCAGGTCTTCTGAGGCCCTCGCCGGTCTCTAGGGTCGGCCCGCACGCCACCAACCAGCCCCTGTGACGCAACCGTCGGGATCCAGACCGGATCCCTGCAGCCCGTTACCGCTGCGCGACCTGATGCCAGCTCTGGCCAACAAGGTCTATTTCAACTACGGCGGCCAGGGCCCCCTGCCCACCCCCTCCCTGGAGGCGATCCAAGCGAGCTGGCGCACCATCCAGGAGCTGGGGCCCTTTACAGGAAGCGTTTGGCCCTACGTGGAGGGCACGGTGTCGAGCCTGCGGCGGCGTCTGGCCCGTTGGTGCGGCGTGCCTGGGGAGCGGCTGGCCTTCACCGAGAACGTGACCAGCGGCTGCGTGCTTCCCCTCTGGGGCCTGCCCTGGCAGGCGGGCGATGAACTGCTGATTGGCGACGCCGAACATCCCGGCGTGGTGGCCGCCTGCCGGGAGCTGGCCCAGCGTCAGAACCTCGAGCTGGCCAGCCTGCCCGTGGCGGAGGCCCGCTCCAGCAGTGAGGCCGCCCAGGCCGCGGTGCTGGAATCCCTGGAGCGGAGCCTCACCCCCCGCACTCGGCTAGTGGTGCTCTCCCATCTGCTCTGGAACACCGGCCAGCTGATGCCGATCGCCGCGGTGGCGGCCCGGCTTGCCCAGCATCCCAACCAGCCCTGGCTGCTGGTGGATGGGGCCCAGTCCCTCGGCAGTGTGCCGGTGGCCGAAGCAGCTGCCGCCGCCGACATTTACGCCTGCACCGGCCACAAGTGGTGCTGCGGTCCCGAGGGCCTCGGGGTGGTGGCCCTCTCCGAGCGCCTGCTGGAGCAGGCGCGCCCAACCCTGATCGGCTGGCGCACCCTGGCCGACGAATCCGCCGACACGGGAGCGTTTCACCGCGATGGTCGCCGTTTCGAGGTGGCCACCTCCTGCACCCCCCTATTCGCGGGCCTCTCCAGCTCCCTGACCCTGCTGGAGGCCGAGGGCACCGACCAGGAGCGGCTGGCCCTGATCCGCCAGCACAGTGCACGCCTTTGGGAAGGCCTGGGGACGATCGCCAGCGTGCATCCCCTGTTGGCCGAGCCCCCACCGGCCGGCCTGGTGAGCTTCACGGTGGAGGGCCAGGATCCAGCCACCCTCGTGCAACGCCTTGGGGAACGGGGGATCTGGCTCCGCAACCTGCCAGATCCGGCCTGCCTACGGGCCTGCACCCACATCACCACTACCCCCTCCGACCTTGAAGCCATGCTCAAGGCCCTGCAGGAGCTGGTGGCTGCCTGAGATTCGCCCTGAACAGGTCTCTTCAGGCCCAGGAAAACCCCTTGGTGAGCCCACTTCGGTTCTGAGAGGCTCAGGCAAAGCCTGGCGGGCATGAAAAAGGGCCCCGGAAGGCCCTGGTGCATCGGTTGGGCGATCGAGCGAGCACGACCGCATCGCCCGATCGATAGCCCCGATCGCGATCGATCAGCCCTCCACGTCGGAGTCGAACACGTTGCTGTGGACCCAGCCAGCCAGCAGGGCACCGACGATGGGAGCCAACCAGAAGAGCCACAGCTGACCCACGGCCTCACCACCGGCCCAGAGGGCCACACCGGTGCTGCGGGCGGGGTTCACTGAGGTGTTGGTGACGGGGATGCTGATCAGGTGGATCAGGGTCAGGGACAGACCGATCGGCACACCGGCGAAGCCCATGGGAGCCAGGCGGTCGGTGGTGCCCAGAATGATCAGCAGGAAGATGAAGGTGAGCACCAGCTCGGTGAGCAGAGCAGCCCAGAAGCCATAACCACCGGGAGAATGGGCACCCCAGCCATTGGTTGCCAGTGGGTTGCTGCCACTGAGGGTGAAACCTTCACGGCCACCGGCGATGCCGTAGATCAGGCCACCGGCTGTGAGGGCGCCGAGCACCTGGGCCACCACATAGGGCAGCACCTTGGAACCGGGGAACTTACCGGCCGCCCAGAGCCCGAAGGTCACGGCAGGATTGATGTGGCAGCCTGAGATGTGACCGATCGCATAGGCGGCCGTCAGCAGGGTGAGACCGAAGGCGAGGGCAACGCCGAGGAAGCCGAGGCCAAGGGGATTGGCGGCGGCGCTGTCGTAGGGGAAGACGGCAGCCAGAACGGCACTACCGCAGCCACCGAGTACGAGCCAGAAGGTGCCGATGAATTCGGCAAGAAACTTCTTGGAAATGGGAACTCCGAGGGCCATGCAGTTGCAGGAAGAAAGGAGAAAGCGACCCCATCTTGACCAAGGAACCCGAATGCGGCAAGCGACTGTGACAAGCGGATGACAATCCCAGCGGCGCCACCAAGCCCAAGTTCATTCCTCCAGGTGATTCAGAACACGTGGACTGGTTCTCGTCCACGCCTGAAATCAGCACCAACCAGATTATTGATCAGACTTTTCGTCTCGTCCCGCTTTGGCAACCGCAGCGATCAAGCCACCAATTCCACTGTTTCTGAAGGGAGGGGGCCATCGCCCAAGCGCCCCTGGACACTGCGGTCAGCGAACTGGAGCCCATGTTCAACCTGGCAGAGAACGTCGCATGACAAACCAAGAATTGCCTGGAAGCCGTTGCCAAAAGTCTCAACCCGAATATGGTTTGAGCAATGGATGGCTTCGTCTGCGAACCCTTCGCTAGGACCCTTCGCGACGACACGCTCACCACCCATTTGCCCAGGGCTTCTTACCCCACTCTTACCAAACCCGACCTACAGGAGTTGATTCAGGATGATCCAGTCCTCCCGTTCCATGCAGCGTTTTTTCCTGGTCTCCGCTGCCTCTCTCGGCCTGCTGGCCGCCTCCGGCCCGGCCATGGCCGTCAGCACTGAGGAAGCCCTCAAGACCGCCACTGCGGCCTGTCTCGACAGCGCCGGCAAGCAGGGCTGGCGCACCGACCTCGCCAAGGTGATCTCCAGCCGCTCGGTGGATGCCGACAAGGTTGAAGTGGTGTTTGACCTCACCAAGGACGGCACCAACACCGCCCGGCTCACCTGCCCCTACAGCCTGAGCAAGGGTGTGGCGACCACCTTCGGCGGCGCCGAGACACCGGCGGAACCAACCCCCGCTCCGGTTGAAACCACCACCACCCAGGACGCCGGCACCGCCGTGAACCCTGGCCGGGCCTGGTGGCTGCTGCTGCCTCTCGGCCTGGGCCTGCTCTCATGGGCGGCCCTGCGCGGCAAAACTGAAGATGTGGCCACCAACTCTGGCACCACCTACAGCGGCAGCTACACGAACACCAGCAGCACGGTGACCACCGGCACCACCACCTCCCGCAACATCTTCGTGGAGGCCAATGCCCACGATGGTCAGCTGGAAGTGCGCGAGCATGCCGACGTCAACTCCCCCGTTCTGCGCCGTGTACGCAACGGCGAAAACGTCCAGCTCACCGGCCACCGCCGCAACGACTGGCTCGAAGTGGCTAACGGCGGCTGGGTGCGTGACATCGATGTCCGCTACGACCGCACCGCCGTGCGTTTCAGCTGAGTCCTCGTCATCAACCCAAGGCGACAACGCCGCCGAAGCCCCCCAATCGGGGGGCTTTTTTATGGGACCTCAGCCGCCCACCGCCACCGGCCGAGAGCGCAGGGCTTTCTCCGCCTCCTCGCGGTCATCGAAATGGATCTTGGTGGTGCCCAGGATCTGGTAATCCTCATGGCCCTTTCCAGCGATCAGCACGAGGTCGGCGGGGCCGGCCGCCTCGATCGCCGAGGCGATGGCCCGGGCCCTGTCGATCTCCACGGCCAGGGTGGTGCCCGAAGGGATGCCGGCCACCACATCAGCCAGGATCCGTTCGGGATCCTCGGTGCGGGGGTTGTCCGAGGTCACGACCACGGCATCGGCCAGGCGGGCTGCGATCGCTCCCATCAACGGTCGCTTGCTGCGGTCGCGATCGCCGCCGCAGCCGAACACGCAGATCAACCGACCGGAGCTGAAGGGGCGGCAGGCCGCCAGTGCATTCTCCAGGCCATCGGGGGTGTGGGCGTAGTCCACCAGTACGGCCGGGCCAACGGTTCCTCCATCGAAGCTCACCCGCTCCATCCGGCCGGGAACCCCGCGGAACGTGGCCTGGGCCTCCAGCAGCTGGGCCAGGGGAATGCCCTGCTGCTGCAAGGCCCCGACCGCTTGCAGAAGATTCATCAGGTTGAAGCGGCCCACCAGGGGGGAGTGGAAGGGACCCCGACCCAGAGGGGTCAAGAGGGTGCCCTGGATGCCGTCGGCGCCCATCACAAGGTCCTCAACCCTGAGCTCCACGTCGGTGCGCTCGAGGGAGGCCCGCCAGCAGCGCACACCACGCTCCAGTAGCTCGGAGGCCAGTCGCTGGCCCCAGGGGTCATCCACATTCACCACCGCGTCTCCGGCGAGGAAGGGATCGGCGAATAGGCGGGCCTTGGCGCCGAAATACTCCTCCATCGAAGGGTGATAGTCGAGGTGGTCCTGGGTGAGGTTGGTGAACACCGCCCCGACGAAGCGGCAGCCGGCCACCCGCTGCTGATCCAGGGAGTGGGAGCTCACCTCCATCGCGGCGATGCGGGCGCCGGCATCAACCGCCGCAGCGAGCTGGGGCTGAAGCAGGTCCGCGAAGGCGGTGGTGTGCTGGGCCGTCACGCTGTGGCCGGGCCAGCGGTTCACGAGGGTGCCAAACAGGGCGGTGGGATGGCCCGTGCTGGCTGCCAGGTGCTCGATGAGGTAAGTGGTGGTGGTCTTGCCGTTGGTGCCGGTCACGCCGATCAGGGCCAGGCGACGGCTGGGATGCTGCCAAAACGCCGCCGCCAGTTCGCCGGCCCAGTGGGCCACCGGATCGGCCACCACCAGCACGGGATCGGCTGGCCCGGGGGGATCGGCCTCGGCGGCGCGCTTGCCGATCACAGCGAGAGCGGCGCCGGCAGCCACCACCTGCCGCCAAAACATTCCGCCATCCACGCGGGTGCCCGGCAGCCCCACGAAGAGCGTGCCTTCGGCGACCCGGCGGGAATCACAGCTGATCGCGCTGATCTCCCTGTTCTCCAGGGCCTGCGGAATCTCCAAACCCACCTGATGCAGAAGCGCATGGAGTAGCTGGGTCATGGGGCCGCTTGCCGCACATCAATGGCCTATCTAAAGCCCGCCTCCCAGGGGAGGCCCGCCCTGGGCTGACGCTCCGGCAACCGCCCCGTGGGCAGCCAACCAGGCCTGCAACCGTTCACCCCCAAGCCGAGGCGGCACCGGCGGCAGATCCATCCAGGCGGAGGCCGGCGGAGCCCCGCTTGCGGCGGCTCCCGCCGGCCGGGCCAGCACCGGCACCCGCAGCCCGTAGCGGGCCTGCAGCACCGGATCCCCATCCACATCCACCAGCTCCAGGGGAGGTGGCGGATCGAGAACCCGCAGCCGCTCCTCGAGGCCTTCGCAGAGGCAGCAGCCCGCACGGGTGTACAAGCGCAGCGGCGGAGGGAGGAGCATCAAGCCGGCGGGTGAGGGGGCAGCGGGGAACCGTGGACGTTGGAAAGCGAGTTGGGGCTCAGGATGGGGCGAAGAATCTCAGCACGGCCACCAGGGGAGAGCGATCGGGTTCCGCCCCGGGGCGCCCGGCCCATCCCCGGCCATGGAGGGATGGACGGCCTCAATCGGGCACCGGATCGCAGCCGCAGGGGGTGAAGGGATGGCAGCGGGCGAGGCGCCGCACGGTAAGCCAGCCCCCTCGCCAGGGACCATGGCGGCCAATCGCCTCGGCGGCGTAGGCACTGCAGCTGGGAATAAAACGGCAGCGCGGCCCGAGCAGGGGGGAAATCCAGCGCTGATAGAACCCGATCAGCATCAGCAGCAGGGCCGCCAGAGCGCGGTTCACAATCGCCGGTCGACTCTCCATGGCAACAGCAGGCCTGGACAAATCCAGCATGGCGTGGCACGACCAGGGACGGCCTGATCCAGCCCAAAAGGGGAGACGGTCGAAGCCAGAGGTGATTCAGCTGCGCCCTTGTTTTAAGATCACCAATTGGTGCCACAAGGCAGCGGAGCGGATCGGGATTGTTCCCGGCCACACCGCTGCGACACAGCGCCCGGGCCGCTCGCCGGCCCGATCCCGTCCCCCCGAACCGAACCCTTCATGTCCCGATACCGCGGCCCTCGACTGAGGATCACGCGGCGCTTGGGAGACCTCCCCGGTCTCACCCGTAAGTCCGCCAAGCGGGCTTATCCCCCCGGTCAGCACGGCCAGGCCCGTCGCAAGCGCTCCGAATACGCGATCCGTCTCGAAGAGAAACAGAAGCTCCGCTTCAACTACGGCATTTCCGAACGTCAGCTGGTGCGCTACGTGAAGAAGGCCCGTGCCCAGGAGGGTTCCACCGGAACCAACCTGCTCAAGCTGCTCGAGAACCGTCTCGATAACATTTGCTTCCGACTCGGCTTTGGTCCCACGGTGCCCGGCGCCCGCCAGTTGGTGAACCATGGCCACGTGACCGTGAACGGCCGGGTGGTGGACATCGCCAGCTTCCAGTGCAAGGCCGGTGATGTGGTGGCCATCCGCGAACGCAAGGCTTCCAAGCAACTGGCCGAAGCCAACATTGCCTTCCCTGGTCTGGCCAACATCCCTCCCCATCTTGAGTTCGACAAGGCCAAACTCACCGCCAAGGTGAATGGCAAGATCGAGCGCGAATGGGTGGCACTCGAGATCAACGAACTGCTGGTGGTGGAGTTCTACAGCCGCAAGGTGTGATTCCAGCGGGCCGCGCGGCTTTTGGCCTCCGCCCTGCAGCACTCTCCTGGCCTCCGCTTTGGCGGGGGTTTTTTGATGGGATGGAGGGCCATTGGGAGCACGCCCCAGGCTGCCCCTGATCGGCCGTGACCAAGGTGGCCGCCAAGGCCCCATCCGGCGCGCGATCTCCTCCAGACCCGCGCGCAGCCAAGGCACTCGCCAGCTCTTAGGAATTGGCGCCGGTCAGTCCTGCCCCGGTTGCCCCCTTGGCCCTCAGCCGCCGATCAGGGTCTCCAGCGCCGCGGTGACATCCGGCTGGCGCATCAGGGCTTCGCCCACCAGCACCGCATCGGCACCGGCGCTCACGACACGATCGAGATCATCGCGCTCAAACAGGCCCGATTCGCTCACCAGCAGGGCCCCCTTGGCCCGCACCTGGGGGCCATAGGTGGCCATGAGATGTTCGGTGGTGGCCAGGTCCACCTTGAAGGTGCTCAGGTCACGGTTGTTGATGCCGATCAGATCCACCCCGTCCAGGGCCAGCACCCGCTCCAGTTCAGGGGCGTCGTGCACCTCCACCAGCACCGCCAAGCCCAGGGCCCGGGCCACCTTCAGGAGGTAGGCCAGGTCCTGGTCGGTGAGGATCGCCGCGATCAGCAGGGCGGCATCGGCGCCGGCGGCCCGGGCCTGATACAGCTGATAAGGCGTGAGGATGAAGTCCTTGCATAGCAGGGGCAGCTCCACCTCGCCGCGCACTGCCACCAGCACCTCAAAGCCACCCTGGAAAAACTGTTTGTCCGTGAGCACCGACAGGCAGCTGGCGCCGCCCGCCGCATAGCCGCGGGCGATCGCCACCGGATCGAAGTCCTCCCGGATCACCCCCTTGCTGGGGCTGGCCTTCTTCACCTCGGCGATCACGGCCGGCTTGCGGCAGCTGGCCCGGAGGGCCCCAACAAAATCGCGGGTGGCCGGCAGCTTCGCCACCTGGGTCTTGAGCTGATCGAGGCTCACCCTCTCCCGGGCGGCGGCCACCTCCCGATCCTTCTCCCACACGATCTCTTCGAGGATGTGACGGGGCTTCGCATCCGGATGGGGAGTTCCGTATTCGAGGTGGGCCACCCGCACCGAAGGGTTGGGGGGCCGGCGGCGAATCTCCATGGGGTCTCGGTGACGGACAGCTAGAGCTTGGAAGCGGGAGGAAACGAAGGGGGGATGGTCCTTCAGCCGGCGACCGCCAGGGCCGCCTGCTTGTAAGCCACCTCCACCACCTCGCTGAGGGTGGGGTGGGTGTGCACCTCGCTGGCGAGTTGCACCACCCCCTGGCGCCGCGCTACCGCATTGGCGATCTCCTGGATGAGGTCGGCGGCGTGTAAGCCATAAATGTGGGCGCCGAGCACCTCACCACTGGCTTTGTTGAACAGCAACTTCATCAGCCCATCGCTCTCCAGCTCAGCCAGGGCCTTGGAGTTGGCCTTGAAGTAGCTGCGCACCACCCCCAGATCAAAGCCCTGCTCCGCCGCCAGGGCCTTGGCATCGGCCTCGCTCAGGCCCACCGAGCTGATCTCCGGGTGGGTGAAGGTGGCAGCCGGGATCGAGCGGTAGTCGATGCGGCGGGGGTGGCCCAGGATGTTCTCGACAGCCACGGTGCCCTGGGCAGCCGCAGTGTGGGCCAGCATCATTTTGCCGGTCACATCCCCCACGGCCCAGAGGTGAGGGATCGGGACGGCACCGGCTTCACTGGAGGCGAGCACCTGCAGGGTGTCATCCACCGGGATGAAGCCGCGGTTGGTCTCGACGCCCACCGAGGCCAGGTTGAGCTCCTTGCTCACCGGCACCCGGCCGGTGGCCACCAGCACCGCGTCCACCTCCAGGGTTTCGAGGGGCTCGCGGGTTTTCATGTCGACCAGCTCGATCTGCACGGGGCAACCCGGCTTGATCGATTTCGCCAGAACGCCGGCACGGGCGTCGATGTCGCGGCTGTCGATCAGGTTGCGGGCGGCGATCTTGGCGATGTCGGGATCGAAGGTGGGCATCACCCGATCCAGGGCTTCGATCATCGTGACCTCACAGCCAAGGGCGGTGTACACATCGGCAAATTCCAGGCCGATATACCCGCTTCCCACGATCGCGATCCAGCGGGGCAACCACTCCAGATCCACCGCCTCATCGCTGGTGAACACGGTGCGGCCGTCGGTCTCAATCCCTGGGGGCACAAAAGGATCGGAGCCGGTGGCGATGATCACGTCTCGGGCGGTGTAAGGCCGCTCCACCCCGCCGCCGCTTTCGCGCACCACCACCCGCTGGGGACCATCGAGGCGGCCCTTGCCGCGCAGGATCTTGGCGCCGGAGCGCTCGACGGTCTTGGTGAGGTTGGTGCGGATCGTTTCCACCAATTGGCGGGCGTGGTCGGCGATCTTCTGGCGCTCGAAGCGCACCGGCGCCGCGTGGATGCCAAAGCCGGCCAGGTGCTCCGCATCGGCCAGCTCCCGCACCCGGCCGCTAGCGGCCAACAGGGCCTTCGAAGGCACACAGCCCCGGTTCACGCAGGTGCCGCCCATGTCCCGCGATTCGACAATGGCGACCCGCAGACCATGCTCAGCAGCATGCTTGGCGGCATCGAAGCCGCCATAGCCGGCCCCGATCACGATCACATCGAAATCGAAGGAACCGGCCGCCGGGGCTGTGGTTCCTTTGGGGGCGGAGCTGGCTTCGTTCACCGAACGGGCTGCACGGATTGGGGGCATTCTCCCCTGCCACTGACCCGCGACGGACAGGGCAACGTCCAAGGAGCGGCATTCCAGATTCTTCAGGCCACCGGCCCGGCTCAGGTCCCCTAGACCATCCCGGCCGCGCCTCCCCCAGCAACCTGCCGCCAGCGCTCCAGCAGCAGCGGCGCCGCGGCCACCGCCACATTCAGGGATTCCACCATCGGGCTGTGGGGGATGGTCACCACCGCGTCCCCAGGCTCCAGCAGCCGAGGATCCAACCCCGCCCCCTCGTTGCCCAGCAGCACCACGGTGGGCCGGGTCCAGTCGTGCCGCCAGTAGGGCGGCGGATCGGGCCAGGCCGGCGAAGGCAGCACGGCCGCCACCACCTGCAGGCCGCTCCGGCGGGCCCCATCAAGGCGGCCGGCCAGCTGGGCGGCCTCCAGGCGCACCAGGGGCAGGACCAGGACCGCCCCGCTGGAGGAGCGCAGCACCTTGGGCTGGTGCGGATCGGCCCCTTCCCCCAGCCACACCTCGTCCACCCCGGCGGCCAGGGCCGTGCGCAGCAGCGTGCCCAGGTTGCCCGGATCCTGGAGGCGGTCGAGGGCCAGCACGAAGCTCGCGGGACCGGCGAGCCGGGGCTCCGGCGTGGGCAGCACGGCCAGCACGCCATCGGGACTTCGGGTGGTGGCGGCGGCCTCCAGCACCTCAGCGGCCATCGGCCGCAGGGGGGTGGCGGCCGGCAGGGCCGCCAGGAGGTGGGGGAAGCGCGCCATCCAGGCGGGGGTCGCCACCACCAGGTCGGGCACCAAGCCCAAGCGCATCGCCTCCTGCAGCAGGTGGGTGCCCTCGAGCAGGAGACAACCCTGCTCCCGGCGCCCCCGCCCATCCCGGAGATCCCGAAGACGGCCCACCAGGGGATTGCGGCGGCTGGTGATCAGCTCCGGGCCCCAGGAGACGTACAGCGGAGGGAGGTCCGGGGCTGGCCCGGCCTCAGAAGGGCCGGTTGCTGCGCACATGCATCTGTTTGTGGATCACCAGCTCCTGGCCGTTGAGATCCAGGCCGCTCACAGCGGCCACCTCACCACGCAAGCCTTCGGCGGCAAGGTTCTCAATCAGCTTGCGGATCACGATGTCCTCGACCGTGACCTGATCAAATCCGTCGGGGGTAAGGCTCTCGAGAAACTTACCCACCTTGGAGGCAAGAACTTCGGAAGAATTGGTGATCTTGAGAACGATCATGAAGGGGTCGATGCGGATGGGGAGACTTGAACTCCCACGACATTGCTGCCACTAGTACCTGAAACTAGCGCGTCTACCAATTCCGCCACATCCGCGGGCGCCTATCCCTGCGGCAACCGCAGCGACGAACCGATTGTAGGCCATCGCATCCCAGCCACTCGCCAGGGCCCGCACCGACGACCCATGCCCTGGCGATGCAGGGGCGCAAATCACCCGCCGGGGTGGAGAGGCGAGACAGTTCAAGCGGCGGCCCCGTAGACGTTCTGCACAAAAGTTGTCAATATGCGCTGGCGTTTCATGACAGGCCCGGTGCCATGACCCTCTCCGCAGCCCCGGCCCTTCAACTGCTCGACTCCCGCCTTGAGGTTTCGGGCGGCCTCAAACTTTCTGGAGAGTTGCGCGTCAGTGGCGCCAAGAATTCGGCCCTCGTGCTGATGGCCGCCTGCCTGCTGAGCCGCGACACCCTGCGGCTCCGCAACGTGCCCCCCCTCACCGACATCACCGCCATGGGGGAGATCCTGGCGGCCCTCGGTGTGCGGGTCACCCGCCAGGGCGAGTGCATCGACCTCGACGGCGAGCACATCACCCTGGCCGCCCCTCCCTATGAGCTGGTGAACACCCTGAGGGCCAGCTTCTTCTGCATCGGCCCCCTCCTCGCCCGGATGGGCACCGCCCAGGTCCCCCTGCCCGGTGGCTGTCAGATCGGTAGCCGCCCCGTGGTGGAGCACGTGAAGGGGCTCAAGGCGCTTGGCGCCCAAGTCACCATCGAACACGGGGTCGTTACCGCCTCCGTGCCTGGACGCAGCAAGCGGCTCACCGGGGGGCACATCCACCTCGACTGTCCGAGCGTCGGAGCGACCGAGACCTTGATGATGGCTGCCGTCTTGGCCGACGGCGAAACGGTGATCGACAACGCCGCCCTCGAGCCCGAGGTGATCGACTTGGCCCGCCTGCTCAACGCCATGGGCGCCAGGGTGCATGGCGCCGGAACCCCCACGATCACCATCGATGGGGTTTCCACCATGCATGGGGCCGACTACGCGGTGATTCCTGATCGGATCGAGGCCGGCACCTTCCTGCTCGCCGCGGCGATCACCCGCTCCACCCTTATCGTCGGTCCGGTGATTCCAGAGCACCTCGGTGCCGTGCTCACCAAGCTGGAGGAGGCGGGATGCCGGCTGGTGCAGGAGGGTCAAAACCTGCGGATCAGCGCCGAGACGATCCAGGCTATGGATCTGCGCACCATGCCCTTCCCCGGCTTTCCCACCGACCTCCAAGCCCCCTTCATGAGCCTGCTGGCCACCGCCAACGGCACCAGCGTGGTGGTGGAGACCATCTTCGAGAACCGTCTGCAGCATGTGGCCGAATTGCAGCGGATGGGAGCCTCGATCCGCCTGCAGGGCAACACCGCCTGCATCGAGGGCGTCGCACGCCTCAGTGGCGCCCCGGTGCGGGGCACCGACCTCCGAGCCTCGGCCGCCATGGTGCTGGCCGGCCTCGCCGCCGATGGCGTGACCACCGTGCGGGGCCTTGAGTTCCTCGACCGCGGCTACGCCAACCTCGAGGGTAAGCTCAACGCCGTGGGGGCCCGCATCCGGCGGATCAGCGATCCGGCCTGATGGCCACCCCCTAGAGTCCGAATTACGGGAGCGTGCCGGAATTGGTAGACGGACTCGACTCAAAATCGAGCGCCTTCGGGCATGTGGGTTCGAGTCCCACCGCTCCCATCCCGTCAGCGGTGATGGACACCTACGCCCGCTATCCCCTCACTCTGGTGCGGGGAAAGGGCCTCTGGGTTTGGGACAACGAAGGGCGTCGATACCTGGACTGCGTGGCCGGCATCGCTGTGTGCACCCTTGGCCACAGCGATCCGGTGCTGCGCCGCAACCTCAGCCACCAGCTGGGCACCCTGCAGCATGTATCCAACCTGTACCGCATCCCGGAGCAGGAGGCCCTGGCCAAGGCGATCTGTGAACGCAGCTGCGCCGACAAGGTGTTCTTCTGCAATTCCGGCGCCGAGGCCAATGAGGCCGCCATCAAACTGGCTCGCAAGCACGGTCATGTGGTGCGCGGCATCGAGCGCCCCCTGATCCTCACCGCCGAAGCCAGCTTCCACGGCCGCACCCTGGCGGCGGTGAGCGCCACCGGCCAGCCGAAATACCACCAGGGCTTCGAGCCCATGGTGGAGGGCTTCCGCTACTTCCCTTACAACGACACCGCCGCCTTCGAAGCCCTGCTGGCCGAATGTGAGGCCGACGGCCCGCGGGTGGCGGCGGTGCTGCTCGAACCCCTCCAGGGCGAAGGCGGCGTGAACCCCGGCGATCCGGCCTTCTTCCAGCGGGTGCGCCAGCTCTGCGATCAACACTCCATCCTGCTTATCCTCGATGAGGTGCAGGTGGGGGTGGGCCGCAGCGGGCGCTGGTGGGGCCACGAGCGGCTCGGCATCGAACCCGATGCCTTCACCCTGGCCAAAGGTCTTGGTGGCGGCATCCCGATCGGAGCGCTGGCGGTGAAGGCCTCCGCCGACCTCCTCAGGGCCGGCGAACACGCCAGCACCTTCGGGGGCAACCCCTTCGCCTGCCGGGCCGGACTCACTGTGATCCAGGAGATCGAGCGACGCGAGCTGCTCACCCATGTGGAAGCCATGGCCACCCGCTTGCGAGAGCAGCTGGAGGCGCTGGTGGAACGGCATCCCACCCTGCTCGAGCGCCAGCGGGGCTGGGGGCTGCTGCAGGGGTTGGTGCTGCGCGAGGAGGCTCCCTCCGCCCCCGATTTGGTGAAGGCGGCCATGGCCGAGGGACTGCTGCTGGTGCCGGCCGGGCCTCGGGTGGTGCGCTTCGTGCCGCCCCTCGTGATCCGGCCGCGCCACATCCGCAAGGCGATCAAACGGCTCGAGCGGGCGCTGCTCACCCTGGCGTGAGCGCCTCCGGCCCCGTGCCCGAGAGCCCCGAACCGGTGGATCCCACACCGGCCTTGGCCGCGATCAGGGCTGAATCGGAGACCACCGGATCACCGGAGCCGGTGGATCTCGATGACCTCCTGGAGCCCTTCGCCAGCCGCGGCATGGACCTGGGACTCGCGCGGCTGGAGGGGGCCCTCGCCGCCGGCGGCCATCCAGAACAACGGTTCCGCGCCGTGCAGGTGGCCGGCACCAACGGCAAGGGATCGATCGCCACCTTCCTGCACGCCATCCTGCGGGCGGCGGGCCTGCGCTGCGGCATCTACCGCTCCCCCCACCTGGTGAGCTGGTGCGAGCGGATCCAGCTCAACGACCGCTGGATCGCACCGGCAACCATGCGGGCCGACCTGGCCCGCTGGCGACCGATCGCCGCGGCCCACCAGCTCACCCCCTTCGAACTGCTCACCGCCGCTGCGTTCGATCGATTCGCCAGGGCCCACATCGATCTCAGCGTGCTTGAAGTGGGTCTAGGGGGAAGGCTCGACGCCACCACGGCCCATCCGCATCGCCCCGTGGTGGGCTTCGGGGCGATCGGCCTCGACCACTGCGAACACCTCGGCGCCGATCTGGCCTCCATCGCGCGGGAAAAGGCCGGGGTGCTCACGGCCGGCTGTCTGGCGATCAGCGCTCCCCAGCACCCGGAGGCGGCCGCCATGCTGGAGGCGGAAGCCCGGCGGCTGGGGGCCGAGCTGCGCTGGGTAGAGCCCCTGGCCGCCCCCGAAGCGGGAGGTCCGGAGCTGGGCCTGCCCGGGGTGGTGCAGCGCAGCAACGGGGCCGTGGCGGTAGGGATGGCGCGGGCCCTAGCAGGGCGGGCCTGGCCCCGACCGGAGGCCCCCCTGAGCGAGGCGGCGATCCAGGCTGGCCTGGCCGCCGCCCGCTGGCCGGGGCGGCTGGAAACCCGCCACTTCCGAGGTGTCCGCCTGCTCCTCGATGGGGCCCACAACCCACCGGCCGCCGTGGTGCTGCGCCAGGAACTCGATCGGCTGGGAACCGGCGCGCGGCTCTGGTTGATCGGCATCCAGCGGCACAAGGATGGAGCCACTGTGCTGAGGGCGCTGCTTCGGCCGGAGGAGCGAGCCCTGATCCTACCGATCCCCGATCACCGCGCCTGGAGCATCGATGAACTGGCGGCTGCCTGCCCAGATCTCGCCGGCCAGCTCACCTCGGCGCCCAATCTGGAAGGCGGCCTTGAGCAGCTCGCCAGGGCGGGGGCAGCAGACACCCTCCTGGGCCGGGAAGTGCCGGTGGTGGCGGGGTCCCTTTATCTGCTAGGGGCCGTGATCCCCCTGTTGGATCCCCTCCAGGCCCCAGCACCGGCCCTCCCCACCGCGCAGGGGAGCGAGGTCGGATCGTAAGGAAGCGGTCAAGCTGCAGCGATGACGGAGGCAGCCTTACTGGCCAGGCTGGGGTGGTAGTGGAATTCTCCCTTCCATGGCTGTTGAACTGACCAACGAAGAACGCAACACCCTGATTGGCGGTCCCCTTGCCGCCGCCATGGCCGTGATGGCCGTGGACATGGGCATCTTCTCGAGCGCCCAGGAAGCCATGGCCCTGGGCCGTGAGCTGGCGGGCGCCGCCGGCCGCTACGCCTCCAACCCCCTGATCGCCAGCCTGTTCGATCCCGAGGCCCTCAAGCAGGGAATCAAGCCCGAGCGGCTCAGCCTCACCCCCGAAGATGTGCGCGACGGCAAGGTGCTCGACCGCGCTCTTGAGGAGGTGGATGGGGCCGTGGCCCTGGCCCGCGCCAAGGGCGATGCCGCCTCCGCCCAGCAGTACTGCCAGCTGATCGTGGAGGGCTGCGAAGCGGTGGCCGCCGCCGCCGGCAATGGCCTGTTCGGCTCCGGTGAGAAAGTGAGCGCCGCCGAGAAGGCCGCCCTCGATCGCATCCGTCAGCACCTCGGGGTGAGCTCCACCTCGGTGTGAGGGCGGCTGCGCCACAATGAATCACCACGGTCGCCGAACGACCGCAGCCCGGGGGGCCAGAGTCGATCCAGTACGGGTCGACCCTGGCCCTTTCTCCTCGCCACCCCCGGAGGCCCATGTCCAGCCCTCGCGCCCTCTCCCCCTGCTTGGCCCTGCTGCTGAGCGTGGTGCTGGCTCTGGCCACCCTGATCGGAGGGTCAGTGGTCCCGGTATGGGCCGAGTTCCAAGGGGTGGACTACACCCTCACCAACCAAGACGGCCAGGACTTCAGCGGTCAGAACCTGGCCCAGACCTCCTTCGCCGGCGCCCAGGGCCGCGGCGCCAGCTTCGCCGGCGCCGATCTGCACGGCGCGATCTTCACCCAGGCGGCCTTCCCGAAGGCCGACTTCAGCGGCGCCAACCTCAGCGACGTGCTGATGGACAAGGTGGATTTCAGCGGGGCCGATTTCCACAACGCCCTGCTGCGCGGTGTGATCGCCTCTGGCAGCAGCTTCGCCGGCGCCGACGTCACGGGGGCTGATTTCAGCGATGCCCTCATCGATCGGGCCGACCAACGCTCCCTCTGTCGCGAGGCCAGCGGTACCAATCCCACCACCGGCGTGGACACCCGCCTGAGCTTGGACTGCGGCTAAGGAGCCCCTGATCCCAGCCGAGCTGAGGCATCACCACAGGGGCGAGCGCGGGCCGCTGAACCTTCCGGGAAGCGGCCGGAGAGCCGGAGTCGCCAGCCCTGAATCCACACTCTGAGTCGCCACCCCTAGGGGGATGGCGCTCAAAGCACGCTCTCAAACCGGCCCCACCCAGCCCCGCAGCTTGCCGGGGTTGAGCAGGCCGCCCGGATCATGGGCCACCTTGGCCGCCAACTGGTCGGGATCAACCACTCCTGAACCCCCATCCTCCACGCTCAACACGTGGGGATCGGCAACACCGGCGCCGTGATCACGGCAGAAGTCGATCAGTTCGGCGAGTTCCGCGGCGTTCCCCAACTGGACGACCGGCAGAGCCGACAGCCCAGCGCTACCCCCCTGGCGCACGCCCTCGAGGTGCCACAGAACCCGATCTCCCCAGCGCTGGCTCACCGCCTCCAGCAGGGGACGCGCTGGCACTGGCAACATCAGCTGCAGATAGGTCCAGCCAGGGTGGCGGCCCCGCCAGTGCAGGGTGGTGTGGTTCCAGGTGAGCTCCCGCAACGTGCCGCCCCGGCTGGATCCCTGGGGCTGCTGCCAGCTGAGGGCGCCGCCCCGTTCCTCCAACCAGGCCGGCAGTAGCGGCAGGGCATCGGGGGCGGCCAGCAGCAGCAAACGGTGGTGGCCGGAAGCTGGCGGCGGGCACCCCTGGGTCCAGGGCAGACCCGCCGCCAACGGCGCCTCCAGCAGGGTGAGGTCGTCGAGCTCCATGGCGGTGCCGGGAAGGGTGCGGGCCACCTCGAGGGCGGCCCACCAGTCGGGGAAATCCACCACCAGCTGGTGCCAGGCCACGGCAGGAGCGGTGGCCACCGTGACCGCCGTGAGGATGCCGTTGGTGCCGTAGGCATGGTTGAGGGCCTGGGCGGCTCCGCCCTCCAGCCGCAGCAGCCGCGGCTGGGCTTCCACCGTCACCACCTCCAGGGCCAGGAGGTTGCCGGGATCGCGCAGGAAGCCCCAGCGCACCGAACCGATGCCCCCCGATCCACCGGCGATGAAGCCGCCCAGGGTGGCGCTGCGCCAGGTGCTGGGCGCCATCCGCAGGGCTCGACCGTGGGGAGCGAGGGCGCCATCAAGGTCGGCAAGGCGGCAGCCCGCCTCCGCCTCCA
>Ga0209597_1000231_pt1 | contig 37405 bp, 53 predicted proteins | sample M_140625_MF_Meta_FD_187316 | JGI IMG/M metagenome (GOLD analysis project Ga0209597, IMG submission 187316) | Freshwater microbial communities from Lake Montjoie, Canada to study carbon cycling - M_140625_MF_MetaG (SPAdes) (version 2) | ecosystem: Environmental > Aquatic > Freshwater > Lake... | reverse complement strand
TTATGCAGAATACGCAAAATGACTCTATAATTATTGTAGAAGATGCAATTTCTGCTATAAAAGTTAGTAGAGTGCTACCAAGTGTTCCAATACATAACTCAATTATACCCCTAGAACTCATTTTAAGGCTATCTAAACGCTTTAAAAAACTTTTTGTATGGCTCGATAAGGATAAAAGTTTATCGGCTCTTAAACAGGCAGGAAATGCGAAATTACTTTTTGATGAAGTAAGAACAATTTGGACTGATCTCGATCCAAAATGTTATTCTGAAACAGAGATAAAGAAATATTTAAATGTAGTTGACATGGAGAAAGAAGTATGATAGAATTAATTATTATTAAATATATATTAAATAATATAATATATAATAAATATATAAATAATATTATAATAACAAATAAAGAACTTGTCAAGCTTCTTTATTGTGTTAAATCTTTACAGGAATCTTCTGATAAAGAGCAATACACCATTGACGACCTAGAACTAAAATTCTTCTCAGATTATCCATTCTTGAAAGATGTTGAAAAGGAAATGTTCAATACAATCTTCGACAAGCTTCGTGGATTGGAAGTTGATGACACTCGCATTGAGGAATATCTCGACAAACAACGATCTGCGGTTATGGCTCGTGAAGTTGCAGAGATGGCTCTTGAAGTCACAGAGGGCAGAAAAGACTTTAACGAGATTCTTGACAAAATCTCTAAGATGGATATTGACAGACCAAACGAGGAAGAGATTACATTCGTCACTGATGACCTAGAGGAGTTGTATGAATCTCAAGTAACGACTAAGGGACTTAGGTGGCGTTTAAACTGTCTCAATCAATCTTTGGGCAGTCTTAGACAAGGTGATTTTGGGTTTCTGTTTGCTAGACCTGAAACAGGGAAGACAACATTCTTGGCTAGTGAAGTCACACACATGGCTACACAAGCTGAGGGCAATATTCTTTGGTTCAACAACGAGGAACAAGGTAGCAAGGTTATGATGAGATGTATTCAAGCCTCACTTGGCTTATCTCTACCTGAACTCTATCGAGATATCAAGGCTAACAAAGAGAAGTTTATTGAGAAGACGCAACATAAGATTAAAATCTTTGACCAAGCTTCAATCAGCTACAAAGATGTAAATAAGATTTGTGAGCAGATTAAACCTAGCTTAATTATATTCGACCAGATAGACAAGATTAAAGGGTTCGAGCAAGATAGGAATGATTTGATGCTAGGGTCTATTTACCAATGGGCTAGAGAACTTGCTAAAGACTTTGCACCAGTGATTGCAGTGTGTCAAGCTGACGGATCAGGTGAAGGAGTTAAGTGGCTTAACATGGGTAATGTTGCTAATGCTAAGACATCTAAACAAGCGGAGGCAGATTGGATACTAGGCATTGGTAAGACAAATGACGAGGGCTTAGAGTATATGCGTCACTTCTGTATCTCTAAGAACAAACTTGTAGGAGACAATGATTCAATCCCTGACATGAGACATGGGAAATTTGATTGTGTTATTAAACCTGATGTTGCAAGATATGTAGATGTGTGATAGAATATAGATATGAACACAATAATTTTAGATGTAGAAACAACGATTCACGCTAATGGAAATCCATTCTCTGAAAGGAATAAACTTTGCTATGTCGGACTTCATCATAATAATGTTTCTAGTATATTTGATATTGAATATAGTGGAAATCCGTACAGGGAACAACTTAACGCTATACAGAATGTCCTTGACAATGACGCTATTCTTGTTGGCTTTAACATTAAGTTTGACCTGCACTGGATAAGAAAATATGGAATATCTTTTATGGATAGGCGTATTTGGGATTGTCAGTTGGTACATTTTATTCTCACTAACCAACAGAATCCCTATCCGTCACTTAATGGTGTCGCTGAGTACTATGGTTTGGGTAGTAAGCTTGATGTTGTTGCTACTGAGTATTGGGGGAATGGGATAGACACACCTGATGTTCCTAAAGACATTCTTGAGGACTACCTAAAGCAAGACCTCGTTTTAACAGAGGCAGTGTTTAAACGGCAGTATGAGGAAGTAATGGCTCTTCCACAAGAACGACAACGATTGATTAGTTTACACAATCAGGACTTGCTTGTTTTAGAAGAGATGGAATATAATGGAATTTTATTTGATGAGGATAGGAGTTTAGAACTTGGTGCGGAACTGGAAAAGGAAGTCGGACTATTGGACGAAGAATTGGCTAAGACTTTTAATATTAGTGGTTTTAACTTTAATAGCAAAGATCATCTTAGTTGTTTGTTGTATGGTGGAAGGATTACTATACCCAAAAAAGAAGTTATCGGAACTTACAAAACTGGTGAAAGAAAAGGTCAAGTCAAAGAAGGGTGGATAGATTACACTCATGATATGCCTAGATTAATTGAGCCACTAAAAGGGAGTGAATTAAAAAAAGATGGGTACTATAGCACAGATGAACAGACGCTTAGAAGCCTTAGGGGCACAGGAGTTTCTAAAGGAATTATTCAACTTATCCTTAAACGGAGTGGACTTGAAAAGCGTAGAGGGACTTACTATTCAGGACTCCCTGAACTCAGAGAGAATCAAGGTTGGAGTAAAGGTACGCTACATGGACAACTCAACCAGTGCGTTGCTAGAACTGGTCGCCTTAGTTCCTCAAAGCCGAATCTACAAAATTTTGATGGAGAAATAAAAGAGTTATTTTACTCAAGATATTAAAGGAGAAACTTATGAATGATGATTACGATTATGAAGTACCTGATATGAACCCTTCAGAAGATGAAGCATACTTCTATCACACTCTTGGAGACTTTGAGAGTTATGTTAAAGACTTAGGTGCTAAGTATATTATAACTGAGATGAGTAGTGATGTTAGGAAGTTACTAGAAGATGCGTTTAAACAATGCTAATTCAGGGAGATGCCTCTGCACTTGAGTGGAGGTGTGCCGCCTTCCTAAGTAAAGACAAGGTAGCCTATGAAGAGATTTGGAACAATGTAGATCAACACACTGACAACCAAACTCGCTTTGGTTTACCAAGTCGTCTTATTGCTAAGACATTTGTATTTAGACTTATCTATGGTGGCAGTGCTTACTCTTACGCAAATGATCCTAACTTTGCTGAGGTAAGTAAGAGTGAGAAGTTTTGGCAAGGGGTCATTGACGAGTTCTATAGTAAGTATAAAGGACTTCATAAGTGGCATATTAAACTTATGCAAGAAGCTACAACGACTAAGATGGTTAAACTTCCTACTGGTAGAATCTATCAGTTTGAACCTGAATTAAGACGAGGGGAGAAAGTGTTCCCTCGCACCACAATCTTGAACTACCCTGTGCAAGGACTTGGGGCAGACTTGATGACATTGGCAAGAGTATCTTTATATAACCGAATGAGGAAATTAAACTATGAAAAGGCGAGACTTGTTAATACAGTTCATGATTCCATTATTATTGATTGTGATAATGGCTTTACTAATACTTTAGCTAAGACAATGTTAAATGTATTTGAAGATGTTCCTAAGAACTTTCAGAAGATGTTTGGGACTGAGTTTGACCTCCCAATGAAGGCAGAAGTACAGGTTGGAAATAATTGGAAAGACATGGAGGTATGGAACGATGTGGAATTATAGAATAATGAAACGAAAATGCCCTGAGACTGGTGAGATTTACTATGCTTTAAATGAAGTCTTTTATCAAGAAAAAGGCAAACCTATGGCTTATAGTGAACGAGACGACATTGTAGGTAGTTCTGCAAAAGAGATTATAGAAACTCTAGAGATGATGTTAATTGATGCTAAGAAAGATGCCCCTGTTTTAACAGAAGAAGATTTTAAAGTAGTTGACAAGTAGTATGGATGTGGTATAATATATGTATAGTCTTAGTAAAAGACTAATTTTAAAGGAGTATTTATGATTATAGAAATTATTGATGTAGGTTCACCTGAGTCAGTGAAAACTGGTAAAGGACAATATCAGACATTACAAGTGAGTTTTAAGAATGAACAAGGGCAAGTACAAGGTAAGAAGCTTATGTCATTCAGTAACCCAACTGTATTCAAGGATATTCAGGGTTATGCTAAGGGTGATCGAGTAGATGTTCTTACTGTTAAAGAAGGTGATTACTGGCAGTGGAAAGCTATTGACAAAGAAGGTGAAGCTCCCCCAAGACCAGCAGCAGCACCTGCTTCAACTGGTGGCGGTGGTAAGGTCATTGGTAGCAACTATGAGACAGCAGAAGAAAGAGCTAGACGACAAGTGTATATCATTCGTCAATCCTCTCTTGGCACTGCAGTGGAATTGTTAGGCAGTGGTGCGGCAGTAGCTGATGTCATTAACACTGCAAAACAGTTCGAGGCTTATGTCTTCTCTAAAGAAGCTGAAGGCGAAGTAGATTAATGGAAGCTTTGATGGATGGCGATATTTACGCATTTCGAGTAGCTTGTACTACAGAGAATGATAACGAAGCTATCGCTGTCTATCGTGTCAATGAGATGATTGAGAATACTTTAAATGAGGTAGAAGCTACTGAGTATAAATTATTCTTGACATCTCCTGACAATTTCAGGAAGCACATCTATCCTGAATACAAGGCTAATCGTACTGCAACCAAACCTAAGCACCTACAATTCCTTAGAGACTATCTTGTTGAGAGTTGGCAAGGAACAGTTGCTGAGAAGATGGAAGCAGACGATTATCTTGGTATCAATCAACATGAATCTAGCATCATCTGTTCTATAGATAAAGACTTGTTGCAAGTGCCTGGAAAGCACTACAACTTCGTTAAAAAAGAATTCTATGAAGTAGATGGGGAAACTGGATCTAGGAACTTCTACACACAACTTCTCACAGGTGATACTTCTGATAACATAAAAGGTATAGCAGGTATTGGACCAGTTAAGGCTAAGAAAGCTTTAGCTGAGGCAACTAATGAATATGAAATGTTTTGTATAGTTAGAGATATGTATAAAAATGATGAATGGATGATAATGAATGGAAGGTGTTTACACATCCTCAGATCATTAGATGATGATTGGACAAATCATTTTAAAAGATTAACTAATGGCGAATAAGGACTGGACTGAAGGTCGCTACAAATCATTTATAACTTCTACCCTAAGGGGTGGATTTAGAAGGTACCCTCCAAAATATGACTCTCTCAAAGAAGCTCAAGTTGGTAAGAAAATTAACACTAAATCTCAACGCTTGGCTATGCACTATGAGTGTAAAGGATGCAAAGGGCAGTTCCCTGCTAAGGAGGTTCAGGTGGATCACATACTTCCTGTGGTCTGCCCTAAGAAAGGATTCGAGTCGTGGGATATATTTATTACACGCCTCTTTTGCACATCGGATAATTTACAAGTACTCTGCAAAAGTTGTCATGACATCAAAACAAAAGATGAAAGGGTAAAGCGTGTTAGTAAAAGGACTAAGACCTGATGGCTCTTTTGATAGTGCAGATATAGATGAACAAGAAGAAGAAATATTATTAAAGATTGTAACAAGATATATAATTAATAATTGTGTGCTAGAACAAACGGAAGATGGTCATGAGATCTACTTACATTATCTTCCTGATTGGGTATATGAAGGGAAGATACAATGAGTAAGAATGATATAACAGGTGATTCAATTAGAAGTAAACCCCTGTCTAAAGAAGCAGAAGATAACTGGGATCGTATCTTTAAAAAAGATTATGAATACGAACTTAATAAAAGTACAGGTGAAGTAGAAAAACGATTTAAAGATGGTATAGATAAACCTAATGGAGAACAGTTTAATGACGAGTAAAATACTGCTACTAGATATTGAGACCAGTCCTAATACGGCTCATGTGTGGGGTATATGGGATCAGAACATTGGGTTAAACCAACTACTTGAATCTTCTTATACTTTATGCTATGCTGCTAAATGGCTAGGTAAGAAAGAAGTTATATTTGACTCTGTGAATAAGTCGTCACAAAAGAAGATGCTACAAGGTATCCATAAACTTCTAGACGAGGCTGATGCAGTCATTCACTATAATGGTGCTAGGTTTGACATACCAACACTTAATAAGGATTTTATTCTTAATGGACTGACACCACCTGCTCCGTTTAAACAGATTGACTTACTACAAGTGGCTAAGAGACAGTTTAGATTTGTATCTAACAAACTTGACTATGTTTCTCAAGCCTTAGGACTTGGTAAGAAAACTGCACACGAGGGACACGAGTTGTGGATTAAATGTATGAACAAAGACCCACAAGCTTGGAAGACAATGGAGAAGTATAATAAGAATGATGTTATACTCTTAGAGAATATCTATCAACGCTTTAAACCTTGGATTAAGAATCACTTGAATTTATCTGTCTTATCTGAAGATGGTTTAGTCTGCCCTAATTGTGGTGGAAAACATCATCAGAAGAGAGGGTATGCACTTACTTCTACTGCTAAGTATCAACGCTTACAGTGTCAAGGATGTGGTAATTGGTTTAGAGGTACTAAGAACCTTAGCAAAAAAACAGGAGAAAGATATGTCAACATCGCTTAAAAAACAAGTAGGAGGTAGTCACTATAGGCAGTTTCCAATACAACCAATTGAATTTATAGTTAAAAATAATCTTCCCTTTATTGAGGGAAACATAATTAAGTACATCTGTAGGTGGCAAGATAAAGGTGGCATAGAGGATCTTGATAAAGTAATACACTATGCAGAGTTGCTTAAAGAATTGAAAACATGATAACATTAACAGAATTAGAAGAAAAGATTATTGAACAAGTTTCAGAAGTGGATTTAATTGACCTTCTCGGACTTACTACTGAGGATTTAGTCTATGCGTTCCAAGACAAAATTGAAGATAGGTTTGACAAGTTGGTCAGTGAATTGGAACTTGGAAATAGTACTTCCTCCGATTAATTTATATAACTACGCTATAAGAAAGAAACTAATGGACAAAAGTCAAAAGATTTTAAGTGACATAACTATATTTAATAAATATGCTAAGTATGTCCCTGAAGCACAACGAAGAGAAACATGGGAAGAGTTAGTCAGTCGTAACATGGTAATGCACATGAAGAAATACCCACAACTGAAAGAGGAAATTAAAGATGTTTACAAATATGTTTACAATCGTCAAGTATTGCCTTCAATGCGTAGCCTTCAATTTGGAGGTACTCCTATTGAACTTAGCAATAATCGTATGTTCAATTGTGCTTATTCCCCTGTCGATCATCCTGCCGTTTTCAGCGAGACCATGTTTAACTTACTTGGCGGAAGTGGCGTGGGCTTCAGCGTTCAACGCAGACACACAGATAGACTTCCTACTATCCTTGGTCCATCCGCTAAACAACGACGATTCTTGGTAGGAGATTCTATTGAGGGTTGGGCTGATGCTGTTAAAGTAATTATTAAAGCCTATACGCTTGGTAAATCTGAACCAATGTTTGACTTTAGAGATATTAGACCTAAGGGTGCTAGACTCATTACCTCAGGTGGCAAAGCCCCTGGTCCTGACCCATTACGAATATGTTTAGATAAGCTCCGTAGTGTTCTTAACAATGCTGTTGGTCGTAAGTTAGAGCCTATTGAAGTACATGACATGATCTGCCATATTGCTGATGCTGTGCTATCAGGAGGTATTCGTAGAGCTGCCCTAATCTCTTTATTTGATAAAGATGATATGGATATGATGTCAGCTAAGACTGGTACATGGTATGAACTTAACCCACAACGAGGTAGAGCTAACAATTCAGTAGCTTTAAATCGTGATGAGATTACAGAAGAAGAGTGGTTTGCTATTTGGAGACGAGTAGAACAATCAGGTGCAGGTGAACCTGGGGTGTTTTGGACTAACAACTATGATGTGGGTACTAACCCATGTGCTGAGATTAGTTTAAGACCTAACTCTTATTGTAACTTAGTTGAGGTTAATGTATCAGATGTAACTACACAAGAAGAACTTAATGATCGTGTTAAAGCTGCTACATTCATTGGTACATTACAAGCTGGGTACACTGACTTCCATTACCTAAGAAGTGTATGGAAAGAAACTTCAGAAGAAGATGCACTACTTGGTGTTTCTATGACTGGTATTGCTTCAGGTGGTGTTCTTAAACTTAACTTAGCAGAGGCTGCCAATGTTACTAAGGAAGAAAATAAACGAGTGGCTAATCTCATTGGCATCAATGAATCTGCCCGAATCACTACAGTTAAGCCTGCTGGCACTACTTCTCTTGTTCTAGGAAGCAGTAGTGGTATCCATGCTTGGCATAATGATTACTATGTTCGTAGAATGCGTGTAGGTAAGAATGAGCCATTATATAGATATATGACTACTACAGTGCCTAGTCTAATAGAAGACTGTGTATGGAAGCCCCACTTAGAAGCTGTGATGAGTTTCCCTCAGAAAGCTCCTGAAGGTTCTATCCTTCGCACTGAAAGCTATAAAGACATCTTAGAAAGAGTTAAACGCTTTAATATAGAGTGGGTAGCTAATGGTAATAATAGAGGTGATAATCAACATAATGTATCATGTACTATCTCTCTAAAGAATGATGAGTGGGATGAGTGTGGTAAGTGGATGTGGGAGAATCGTTATAACTATACTGGTATCTCTGTACTGCCTTACGATGGAGGAACTTATGTTCAAGCTCCATTTGAAGACTGTACTAAAGAAACCTTTGAGGAAATGTTTAAACATCTTCAAGAGATAGACTTAACGAAAGTAATTGAAACTGACGACCATACGGAAGCCAAAGATAATGTTGCTTGTGGTGGTGGTGCTTGTGAAATTAACTAGGAGAGAGAATGTTTTATTTCGGATCAGAACTAATCAGTGGAGTTAATGTAGGCATTGAACACATGAGTTATAAACAGATTGGCAGGAAAGGTAAAGGATGGATACTCTTGCTTGATCTTCTAATCATTCGATTAATGATTGAATGGGATGAAGAAGGAAATTAAAATAAAGGGGCTTAAGTGCCCCTTTTTTATTATAGAGGCATTACTGGAGCTACTTTTAATTTATTTTGTTGAGTAGTTGCTAACCCTGAACTTATACCACTGACAATAGCATCTTTAAGAGCTACACCAGTTAAAGCACCAGCTTTAGCAAAAGGACTCTTAGCTAAGTTAATACCTTTTTTAATAGCATTAATTTCATCCATTGGAACTATTTTAGTCTTAATAAGAATTGGTTCTAAACGATTAAACTCTTCAATAAGTTTATTATCAGGAAGAGTTTTAAAATAACTACCTATAGCAATCTTAAAGTCTTGAGTTCCACTTTCGCTTCTTTTAATATTAAACATAGCTCTTTCAGATACATCAGTAGGAAACCCACCTTTAATTAATGTAGGAATACTATCACGAGCTTCTGCTGTATATCTATCTGCTTCAACTTTCTTTAAAGTAGAGTATAATGGCTTATTAGTATAAGTCATAAAATAGTTATCTAAATGCTTAGTTAAAAGTTCTTGTGCTCTTTCTCCAAGAGGTATTTTAGAATATGGTCCCTTAGATTGTTGAGCAATATTTAATAAATCAGAACTAAATCTTGTAGCATCTTCTGCTAAATCTGTAGATTGTGATGAAACAAATTTACGAAGATCTACATACTCTTGACGAGTAACAGATTTATTATCAACTGCTTTTTTTAATTCAAGAAGTAAATCATCTTTTTCTTTACTCTTATAAAAACCAACACCTGCTTTATAATAATCATCTACTTCTTTTTTAAGTGTATTACGAACAGCATCAGAAGCAAGTTGATCTTTTTCTACTTGAATACCCATATCACTTAAATATTTTCTATTAGCTTGTTCAGTACCAATTCTAAATGTATTAGTAGAAGTACCACCTTTAAGTGTTTGAGGACCAAAAGCTATGTTTTTAAGCCATGTCTCAGCTTCCGTAGCACCACCTGTAACTGTTTTTAAAGCTCCAGTTATCTTAGATACTCCAGGAATAAAGTTAAGCACTGCAGGGGCTCTTTTAGCAGCTTCTATACCTACTGATAAACCTCCACTAGCTACTAATTCAACTCCAAGAGCTTCTAAGTCTGTCTCAGCATTTTGAGGTTGACCTACTTTATAAGATTCACCTGCATACGCACCAAATCCTGAAGTAACACCACCACCAAAAGCTCTTTTAAGGACATTACCAATAACATCTACACCAATTCTACCAGCTCTTAACTCAGGAGCTAAGATAGTTGTAAGACCAGCACCAATCTCTGTAGCTAAAGCAATTTTATCAGGATCAATTTCACCATAAGTAGAAAGTTTAAATTTATCAGCATCAGAAGCAGTATAACCACCTGGTTTAGTTTGGGTAGGTTGCTCTGTTTGAGCAGGTTCTGTAGGAGTTACATTAACTGTAGGAGTATATAAATCACCTAATTTAGATACATAATTAATTGTTTCTATAGGAAGAATAGATGTGTCTTTAGATACAGCAAATTTATCTGCAACACCTGGACCAGCATTATAAGCAATAGCAGTAAGATATGGATCTTTATATTTATCAAAATTCTGCTTAATATACCTAACACCACCAGTAATATTTTGATCTACATCATTAGGATCAACATTAAGGTCTTTAGCAGTTTCAGGCATTAATTGCATAACACCAATAGCACCAGCAGGAGAAGTTTTTTTATGACTAAAATCATTTTCAATACTAGCAAAACTTAAAGCAAGGCTAGGATCAACTCCTTGTTTCTCAGCTTCCATAGCTACTTTTTCAGCTATGTTAAGCTGATCTAAAGTTAATTTAGACCAATCAATTGCAGCCATTATAAACCTTCCTTGTTCTTTTTAGCACCTCTAATAATACTTAAAATATCTGTTCCATCAGAAGGGGCAGTTGTAGGAGCACCTTCTTTAGGAGGGGTAGCTAAAGACTCTTTAGGAGCAGGAGTTAAGTTAGCTTGTTTACCTTGAGCAGCTTTAAGTTCATCATCAAGAGCATTAATTAATCTTGTATAATGGTCATTAACAGCTTTTAAGTTAGCAATAAGTTTTGGACCACCTAAACCTGGTTCAAGAGATGCTAAAGATGATTGTAAGAAGTCAAGCTCTTTTACAGCTACTTGACCTAATGCACCACCTGTAGGGGACTCTAAACGCATTTTACTAAGTTCATCAAAACCAATTCTAGCTTTAAGTGTTTTAATAGAGTCCTCAGTAAGTGCATAAGCTGTGCTTCCTGGATAAATACCAAGTACTTTACCAACAACTCCTGTAGCACCTTTTTCACCTGCTTGACCTATAGCTTTATTAATAACACTTTGAGTCTCTGCTAAAGTACCTTTACGAGAAGATATTAAATTAATACCATTATCTAATTTAACTTTACGCTTTTCATATTCAATAGATCCTGGTAATGGTTTAACAACTGTATTACCCTTATCATCAATTTCAGTAGAATAAGAACCTTGATTAGTTACTTTACCTAATAGCATTCCATATACTTGTTTAGCTTTAGCTTTATCAGGTGCAGTAGCATTAGGATCAGTAAGTATAGATACAGCTTGAGAGAATTGAGCATCACTAGATAGTTTACTTGCAATTTCATTATTAACTTCTTGAGTAGCTCTTGCAAGTTTATCTATAAGTACTTTATTTGTAGGATCAGCAGTTAATTCTTTTCTAACTTCATCAAGATATTCTTCTTTAATTTGTAAAGGAGATTTCTTTTCTTTGTTAGCTTTAATAACTTCAGCCTTAGCTTGTTCATTAAGTTTATTAATCTCAGCCTGTTGTTTTTCCCAATCACTCATTTTATCATAACCTTCCATCATGACTTTAGAAGCCATTTCAGAAAGACCAGCATCAGAGAATCCTTTAGCTAGTGCAGGGTAAAGTTTAGTTGGGTCTTTAATATCAGAGCCTAAATCATTTTGTACCTTTTGTATTGTAGCATAAACATCTGTAGCTTGTTTAACTGCAGGGTCTTCTAAACCAAATAGTTTATTAGCTCCTCTAGCAAGAGCAGTGCCAATAGCAGCACCTGTAGCCCCTTTAGCACCAAAAGTCTGTCCTGCTTGTTGTATAGTTCTATTTTCTTCAGCTCTTTTTAGAGTCATTAACTCTTGTGGAGTTGGTCCAAATAAACTAGGTACGATTCCAGCCATAATTATTCCTTAAAATATACTATGAGTATAAGCACCACCACTAGAAGCAGCAGGAGCAGAACTAAATAAACTACTAAAACCTTTAGATGCACTAGCAAATGGGTTAAGAGCATTGACACCAGCACTAATAAGTCCACCCCAAAACCCTGCATCACTTGCATTTTGTTGAGCTTGGTATTGAGCATTTTGTTGATTAACACCAGTAACATATTGACCACCTTGTAATGATGGGGCAATTAATGGGTTATTAATCTGACCTAGTTGTACACCAGTACCAAATAATGATGTAGGAAGGGCATATCCTGCTGTTTTAAGCTCATTACCTAAACCAATAAAGCCTAGACCACCTTTTAATTGTTCTTGTTGAATTTGTCTTGCTCTATCTTCAGCTGTTAAATAGATACCAGCATTAGCTTGTTCCCTTGCTTTTAATAAAGCAAATTGTTCAGGGTTTACATAACCACCTTGAACACCTGCACCTGCACCAGTACGACCTTGTGAGAATAGAGTATTAGCTAATGTAGAGTTTTCTGCCTGTCTTTTTGGATCTAATCCAGCTAACACTTGGTTATAATAGTCAGATGTCATCTTACCAGTATCTAGATTAGCAGCTTGTCCAAACATACTTTGACCATACTGCCCTACTTGATTAGCAAACTGCTGTGATTGAGCTGTAGGCATATTAGCCATAGCTGATTTAAGGTAGAAGTCATAGAATTGTTGTAGTTCAGGAGATAGGGAAGTAGTAACTGATCCACCAGGACCACCTACTGCACTACCTGTAGTTGAATACATATTGGATGCTTGATAAGGTGCTATCTGTGGAGCATCCTGTCCAGTAAATCCAAGTGCATCTGAAATAAAACTCATATTAAACCTCTGTCTTTATAAAATTAATAATATTCTCATTCCTGCTTACTTCCTTAAACCCAAGTCTTTCTACAAACTCTTTTGTCTCAGGAAAAGTAGATGTTTCAACTTTTCCATATTTTAGCACTATATTCTTAACCAATCTCTTATACATCTTCATTGGAAACCACTTGCCTTTGTATTCAGGAAGACATCCACAATGTATTCTATTACCTTTTACTACGAATAAAGCCACTGTATCATTATTACGATAGACTGGGTAATATTCCCAAGTCAATGCTTCTTCTAAGAACTTCCTTTTACCTTCTTTAGGACTTCCATATATTTTATATAGAAGGTTAGCATATTCTACTTTAACCATTAGCTATTTGTTGTTGATCTAAAGTTACTTGGTCTAGTTCTTCTTGTGTTAAAGGTCTTACTAATACTTCACCTGTCTGTACATCTATAATCATTGTATCCATATAATTCCTATTCGTATAAAATATTAGCTGTACCAGCTGTAAATATACCTACAAGTTGCAGTTGAGTTAATACACCTGCTAGGGCAATATAACCAGTATTTATATAACTTCTACCATCATCACTAACACCACCAAGTACCCAAGTATTTCCAGTTATATTAGAAATTGTACAACTGCATGTACTACCTATATTAACAAAATCTGTAGTAGATGAACTTCTACTTGTTTGATTGCCTGATAAAACACCTGAAGCAATTGAAGTATATCCTGTAGAAACTATTCCACCTGATGTTCCTAATCTAATATTAAAACCAATATTTGCACCAGTTACTAAAAGAGTTATTCTTTTTACCCAAGAAGGTATATTAGAAACAGTTATATTAGTAGTATTCATTGGAGACACTACAGTGCCCCTTGTAATAGTTAAATTACTTGAAGTCACTGCTCTTAATGTATCAGTTCTAGCAGATAAATCTGTAGAGGTAGCTAGAGCTACAACACCATATCTTGTAGTGATACAAGTACCAGCAGATGTTACAGAACTACCATAAGTAATTGTAAAGCTCCCTGCTGAGGCAGTTACAATAGTAAAGTCACCATTAGTTAAAGCACTACCTGATGAATTAGTAAATTGAATAAAGACAGTTTGTCCCACTGCAAATGTATTAGTAGCTGTAATTGTAATGGTAGCACTAGAAGTCGCAGCGTAAGAACCTGCTACAACAGTATTAGCTGCTGCATTTAATGGACTACCTTGTGTTAAATCAGTTGTTACTGCAATAGTACCTGACTTATCAGGAACTGTAAGAGTTCTAGTTGTTGCTGTAGTGATCCCACTAAGTTGTAGGTTTAATTTCTTAGTAGCATCTGCATCATCTACTACCTCAAACTTATTATCTTTAAATGTTTGTGTGCCAGTAAAAGTATTATCTGTTGCTAAAAAAGTTGTATTTGCTGAAGTTACAAAAGCAGTAGTAGCTACTTGTGTTGTATTAGTACCTGCACTTGCTGTAGGGGCTGTAGGAGTACCACTTAGTGCTGGAGAAGCTAAATCAGCTTTAGTATTTACAGCAGTTTGTAAAGCATTAAACTCAGTATCAAACTCTGATCCTTTAATAATCTTACCTGAATCTGCCTCAGGTAAAGAATCTTTAGCAAGAAAGTTAGTGGTTTTGGTATAGTTAGACATTATAAAATTTTCCCTGTTTTAAGATAGACATCTATTTTTTGTATTGACACTGGATTATCATTTACTGTAGCTTCAACTCCAAACTGTAACACTTTTCCTGAGCCTGTTAAAGGAAGACTCACTGTATTAACACCAATCCCAGCTGAGGCATACTTAGATACATTATATTTAGGAGTTTTTGTAGTACCACCTATAATAGATGTACTTGATAAAGTAACTGACCTATTAATTGTATAAGTACCTACTCCTCCAGTACCTGTTCCTAAAGCTGTTATTGTAGTAGCTATAAGATTACCATTCCATAGTAAACTATCCCCAACTGATAAAAATCCATTTGTTACTCCTGATACAGTTAGAGTTGTTCCTGAAATTGATCCAGTAACTTCTGCAGTTATATTATTATATTTAGAAAATGTTTTAGTTCCTAAATTCTGTATTACATTTACAGATAAAGGATTTAGTGTATAGTCATAACCATACTTAAATGCAAAGTCTTGATCTCCACTACCAATTACAGTTAGACTTGCTTTCTTAAGCATCTTATCCTGTGTTGGTGCACCTAAGTCTGAGTTAGATGTATAGTAAATAAAAGTATATGAAAGTGTATTATCTAAGTATCCAGTATATTCTGCTATGCCATTTGGCACACCAAAAAGAAGTTTTCTATCTTCTGTAGCACAGAATGCTTTATAAGTGATACCAGCATTAGTATTCCAAATTGTAGTCCTTGCTGCACCATTAGGAAGAACATTTCTAAGGTCAAAATAAACCATTAATTTAGAACCTGGGAATGTAATTAGATAGAAAGCATCTCTTTCAAAATAAGCACTCTTAATGTTATTTAATGTTTCAACAGCTAAGTATCCTACTAAGTCATCTCTAATATTAAGAGAGAGTTCACGAAGAGGCATAGAGTTTTCTTGTATTGTTCTATTAAGACTTCTAATACCACTCTTAGATAAGAATATTAAATCACTACCTGTATGTTGTACAGAATCTCTAGCAATACATCCAACACCTTTTACAGTGTCAGCTAATGACATTGTTGTAGGATCATTAGCACCCTGATAAACTACAATGTTATTCTTACAGAATATAATTAAATATTTATTATGTTGTGCTAAAGCCACAACCTCATCATTATTACCAACTACAGAAGCAATATCAATAAGTCCTGAACCAGTTCCTGAGAATTGAGCAGGATCAACAAGTCTGCTATAATATATAGTTGATTTATTACTTGTTAAATTAGCAACCCAAATTCTACCAAAAGCAGAGATAATACAATCAGGGTCAAATGTTGTAACTCCAGTTGGTCTATTACCATATCCAGTAGTTTGATCTACTTTTTGTAAAATAAAGTCACCAGTATGTGGGTCTACTGTTCCTTTTCTTCTCCATACTAATAAAGGATTTCCTAATTGTGCAGCAAAACCATAAGAGTTTGCATCAGGACCCGTTCCTTCAGGAAGGGCAGCCCACTGCCATCTATTACCTGTAAATGTAGGTTGAGGTGATAAATCTGTTGATGGATTTCCACCTGAACTTTTAATAGTCTCTAATTTTAAAGTACTAGATCCACTGTAAATATTTAAGTTACCTGAAGATAAATAAGTTATGTTTCCAGCAACATCTTTAAACTCAAATAAAGACTCTAAATAGTTATCTGTGCCTAAAGAATTAGATGCAGTAGTTGGTCTATATATTGTTACATTACCACTAGTAGTTCCACTAGTTCCATGAGTAACTGTAAATGTATTCGTTGTTACTGCTGTAATTGCAAAGGCACCATCTGTAGCAGTACCTGATGTAAAGTCTAAATAAACTGTATCACCTACTGCTAAACCATGAGCACTTGCAGTTACTGTAACAGTTGTTAATGCTCTAGCATATGTACCTGATATACCAGCCCTAGTTTGTGAAGTACTAATAGTATATGTACCAGTACCACCAGTTCCAGTACCTAATGCAGTAATTGTAGTTCCTGAAGTAATGCCAGTTCCTGACAATACAGTACCAATAGATAGTGTACCTGAGGTTACTGAATAAACAGTCATTGTAGTTGTAGTAATAGAAGCTGTAAATATAGCATTAATTGAATTCGTTAAAAGACTATAACCTTTTCTAGCACCTAAACGACCATATTTATCAATGATACAGTTCTTAGCTACTGAAGCATATCCACTTTCAAGAGTAACACTAGAGTCTTGAGTGTTTAAACCCATGAATCCAGGAGCTACAATACTAGTAGTTTTTAAGACTCCAGCCATTAGTTAGGATACCAAGTAATTTCATCAGGTCTATTATTAGCTTCAATAGCTATTAGATCAGCTAACATATTTCTATATCTAGCCTCAACATCCTGACTACCACCATCTTCACCTCGTTCACTAATAGCCCTAGCTAAAGCACCTTCTACAACTAATTGAGCATTAACTTGTATGACATCACCATCATTAACTAACTCAGCTTGTGGTAGAACCACATTAAAGCGTAAATCATAGTTACCATCAGGTATAGGGAATACATCTACTTGTGTATCACCAGTTGCATCTACACCATTAAAGTTATAATAAGCAGGAGGACCTACTTGAGGTGTTGATAATAAGAATTGTTGATTAAACCAAGTTAAACTTCTTTCATCCATAAACCAATTAGAAGTGTCATTAATAACATCAATAACTTTAAAACGAGTTCCTGCACCATCTAATACATAATTGAATAAATTATTAGATGTAGTTGCAGTTAGAGTTTGACGAAGAACACTCCAATTATAAGAGTTTTCTACCTCAGATTTAATTGAGTTTACTAAGTCACCAATTAAAGTAGAATAAGTGTTAGCACTAACTGTGCTTACCTCTGCTTCTCTTAATCTTCTTAAAACTCTATTGACAATTTGTAAATAAGTCATGTGTTATTTTCCCAGTGTATATAACAATTATACCATAAGAATGGCTATTTGTCAACTACTTCTTTTTGTTTTTATTTCTAGTAGATATTGCTTTAGCCTTAGCCTTTGCATCTGATTTAGAAGAGGCACCCCAAGCTTTAAGAGATAGAAGAAGTCTTGTAGGCTCTCCATTAGGTTTCTTCTCAGGTCCAGGCATATTACCCATACGAGCTAAAAAAGATGCTCTACGAGGGTTATCACCAGCTTTAACAGGTGCTTTTAAAGTACCACCAGTATAACTAGCTCTTCCTTTGGCATTAAGTCCACCTTTAGGGTTTTTACCTTCTTTTCTTGTCCATGCTGGAGTACTCATTTCTTTTTAGACATACCAGCTTGTGAAAGAGCAATAGCAATTGCTTGCTTCTTAGAGGTAACAACAGGACCTTTTTTAGAACCAGTATTTAATGTACCAGCTTTATATTCACCCATTACTTTACCAATTTTCTTTTGTTTACCCATCTTTGTAGTTGGAACTTTTTTCATTTGTATTCTCTCTTTCCTTTATTGTCTATAATTAAAGCTTGGTTTCTTGGAAGACTACCTTTAATAGTTGGAATTGATATATGAACCCAACTATCAAATTCTAATATAACCTGATCGTAAGGGATATTAGCATCGACAATGGCTCTGACCACAGCATCAGGAGACATTCCCTTGACATTAAAGTCAGCTGCACATCCTTCACAATGTTGTGATGTTTTACTTCCACCCACTGATTCATTGACTTCCCTCGATCTATATCCTGAACTAATCAGGAATGGTTTATTAAATACTTTTCTAACTTGTTCTAAAAAGAATGCAAGTCTTTCTAAGTTATCTTTTACTTTAGCAGAGGGTGTGTTATCTATTCCTTTTCTACTTGCTACTTGACTGAAAGTAAGTTCTTCTAAACTAAAGTTAGGACTTAACTTCATTTCTTCTTAATGTAGAACAAACTGCGTTCTCCAAATAGGTAGAATCCAACTGCACTAGCAAAGTTATTTACTTCTTCACTAGGGTGTCCACTCACTATGGTATATACCCATGTAGAAAGCACAAGAACCCCTATTACAGGTCTCATCAGTCTAACGATGGACTCTACCCATGGATAAGATGGATTACCTGCCCCAACCTCATTCATTACTCTAAAGAACTCTAAGTCAATAGACTTCATTTGAGTATATTGTTCTATCGTAGCTGGTTTAAATACATCAGGTGCTACAAACCTACTAATAAGTGACTTACCTAAATCCATAGCTACTGGTAAGAATGCTGATAATATTGTTATTGGATCCATTATTTAATCTCCACAGGGTAGAATCTATCTACAGGGAATTCACTAAAGTCCCCACCTTCCCATTGAATATGTATTTTATTTTCATTAGTTGACCAACAAGCTTTCATTACTTGTTTATCTAATCTTTGAGCTACAGCTTTAAATCCAGCTGACTCGCACTTTTCTTTAGAAAGAACAATACGAACATTCTCATTATATTGCATAACCATATATTCAGAGGCTTCTACTTTATGAATATAGAGTAAAGTAAGTAGGACTAGTATTAAGAACATTAAATGTTTCATTAAAATGTTTTCCTATTAAATTTATAAAGCTTGCAAATTTCCCCTGCTAACTGTTCAAAGTCACCATCATGTTCAGCATACTTATTAGTGTACATATTTCTTTTATAAAGTAGTACATGAATCATCTCATGTAGAAGTACCTCAGACATTTTCTTAAAACTATTTTGTCTAGTCTCTATATGAATAGTCATATTACTTGGTGTAAATAACCCATCACAATCATCTGAATCCATCACTTCAAACCTCATTTTAAGAGGTGAAGGCATTGGGTATCTATTAAATGGAGGTAATCTTATAAATGAACTATATAAATGCCTAAGGGTCTTTTTATTTAATAGACCAGCCATGCGACATAGCCCATAAATATACGAGTCCAGCTAACGCAATAGCTACAATGCCTTTTAATGACCACTTACCAAAAGCAGTAAATTGCTTATCAAGCCATTCTTCTAATGCTTCTTTAATAGCTTGTTTTTGTTGTTCAGGGGTCATGTCCATATCCTTATTCTTCTTCTTTAGGTTTTTCTACTTGTGTTTCTGCTTGTTGTTTAATCTTTACTACTAAGTTCCATGCACCAGTTTTAGTAGGAAGCTCACCTAAGACATTCAATAAGGCATTCACTTCTTCTATTGTTAAAACTAAGTTGATCTCTTGCATTGTATTTCCTTTTATTTAGTTAAGTGCTACCCAAGGGAGAGGTTGTTCGCTAGGTGTTACAGGTGGGTTAGCTTGTGAGTCTATACTTCCTGCAATCGTAGCTTCATAACTTGCTACACCATCTTCACCTAAAGTTGTTTGTATCCAACCTACGACTTGTTCTTCTGTTAAGTCAGCATAAGGTGTGAAGTTAGGGTCGTCAGCAGATATAGTGAATTGTGTTGTGTTGCTACCTAATGTTTCTGAGTATGTGCCATCTGTGCCTGATACTGCCCATTGTGCTAATACTACGACATCTGTTTCACCTTCTACTTCAGGTAGAGTGTACATAGATGTTACTGACCATGTGTATGTTATTGCCATGTTATTTCCTTAGTAAGATGGATACCATTTAGTTGTTGTTGCATCGTAAGTAAGTATAAGAGCTTTACCTACGACTGCTGTAGTTGCTAGTGCTATGTTCCCTGCTGTGCTTGTTGCAAATACTCCAGTAGGAATAATTGTAATTGAACCGCCACCACCAGTTAATGGTGCAGGAGCTGTAATAGTGTCTATGGTTGTTGTGCCTGATACAAAAGAGATAGGTTTAGTAGGTGCTATAGTTGCAGCAGAAGCTATTGTAGGTGCAGCAGATGTATAGCCAGTAATAAGTGGAGCTAGTCTTAAACTTGTTATAGAGCTATTACCTAAAGTAATCTCATTAGACACTGTTGCTGATGATGCAGCAGCGTTATAACCTATGATGATGTTGTTAGAGCCAGTAGTGAGATTGTTAGTGCCTGAATTACCAGCGTTATATCCTATGCCAGTATTATTTGCTCCTGATGTAACACTTTGTAATGCTGAAAATCCAATAGCTGTATTATTACCACCAGCACCTGAAGAATATAATGAACCTTGTCCTACTGCTGTATTAGCACTTCCTGTATTAAGCTGTCCAGCAGAAGCTCCTACATAAGTTGAATAATTAGATGTTGTAGATGTAGTGCCTGCTAAGTAACCAATAGAAGTATTTTGAACTCCAGTCGTATTACTATAACCTGATTGAAAACCTAAAGCTGTATTTAGATTACCTGTAGTATTAGAATATAAAGCACGATAGCCAACTGCTGCATTTGAACTAGCTGTCGTATTAGCATTTAACGCCTGATATCCCACTGCTGTGTTATTACCACCTGTAGCTAGTGTTGCTACAGGCACTGTGAATCCTGTTACATTACCGATAGATGCTGTAGGTGCTGTAAGTACTGTGGTGGTGTCTTTAAAGCCTACACCAGCAGATGTGATGGTTACTGTAGTTACTGCTCCACCTGCAACGACTATGGTAGCTGTAGGGTAAGTTACTGCTGTAGAGCCACTAGATAATGTCATTACGACACCAGTGTAAGTTCCGTCTGTACCACCAGTGCCGCCAGTGATAGCACCAAGTGTTGCTACTGCTGTTGTATTGTTAAATAATGCTTGAAAGCCTAAAGCTGAATTGTTAGAGCCTATTGTGCAATTATAATTAGCTGCTTCACCAACTATAGTATTACTAGCTCCTGTAGTATTATAATATGAAACATAAGCACCAATAGCTGTGTTATTACTGCTAGTAGTTGCACTATTTAATGCTGATATACCTATAGCTACATTTTGAGAACCTGTAGTTAATGAACCATTAGCAAAGTATCCAACAGCAGTATTGCTTGATGCTGTATTGAGATACAAAGCTCTGTAACCCACTGCTGTATTTTGTGATGTTGTTGTATTTGAATATAAAGCCTGAAATCCTAATGCTGTATTTTGTTGACCTGAAGTAAGAGCAGTTAAAGCAGAATTACCTACACCTGTATTTTGCAATCCTGTAGCAGTTGCCGCTAATGCAGAAACTCCCAATGCAGTATTAGTAGTAATATTACCACCACCTAAACCAATAGTTAGTAAGGAAATAGTAGAATTACTTGTACCAAATGTAGCTGCTATGCCTGGTACTCTTAGTGATGTTACAGATGCGTTGCCTAGTGTTATTTCGTTAGATACAGTGGCAGAAGATGCTGCTGCGTTGTATCCGATAATAGTGTTGTTAGAACCTGTGGTTAGGTTGTTAGTTCCTGAGTAGCCTGATTGAAAACCTAGTAAAGTGTTATTAGTTCCTGAAGTAATAGCAGCACCAGCAGTATGACCTAAAGATGAGTTTCCACCTCCTGTAATAGCACCAGATAATGCAGAGTTACCTACAGCAGTGTTATTAGAAGTTGTAGTGTTTTGGTATAAAGCATATATACCCATGGCTGTGTTACCTGAGCCTGTTGTATTACCATTTAATGCTATATAACCTATTGCTGTATTACTTCCACCTGTTGTGTTAGCTTTTAATGTTTGATTACCAATTGCTACATTGTTTGCACCTGTAGTATTTAATTGTAACGCTTGATAACCAAAAGCATCATTAATGCCTGTAGTATTAGTCGTAAGAGCTTGGTAACCTACCGCAGTATTGTTACTTGTATTACTTGCAGCAGTACCTGTTCCTGTACCCACTCCTGTTGCAGTAAATGTGAGTCCTACTGTGTTAGATGCTGCACCTATGAGAGTAAAGTCTGTAGTGCCGATAGAGATAATAGTGTATGCAACACCTACTACGAATACTCCAGCAGTTACAGTTTTGCCTGAGTTAGCAAGTGCTGATGTACCTACTGCTGTGTTATAGTTACCTGTGACATTTAAATATAAAGTTTGATAGCCAAATCCTGAATTAGAACCACCAGTGGTATTTGAATAAATAGCATTATGACCAAACCCTGAGTTATTTGCTCCAGTAGTATTTAAAGCTAAAGTATTTACACCAAATGCAGAGTTTAAATTACCTGTAGTAGTAGAAAATAAAGCCTGATAGCCAACTCCTGTATTATTACCTGCTGTTGCTAAATTTAATGCTCTGACACCTACTGCTACACTATTAGTACCTGTTACATTAGTATATAAAGCTGCATAACCAACAGAAGTATTATTACTACCAGATGTATTTAAAAATGATGCTTGATAACCCAAAGCAGTATTTTGACCAGTTCCGCTATTAGAACCACCTAAAGCACTTGAACCAATAGCAGTGTTAGTAGCTACAGCACCACCACCCTTACCTACTGTTAATCCTGATATAGATGCGTCATTAGCTGTGGTAACTGTTGTGCCGTTAAAGGTAAAGTTAGCAGAGCCAGCAAAAGCTCCTGCATTGTTATATTGTACTTGTGTGGTAGAACCAGCAACATTAGCAGTAAAAGCAGCTGTAGTCCATGCTGATCCACTCCATGCAAATAATTGATTTGATGTTGAATTCCAATATAATGCACCAGTTATTAGAGCATTTCCATCATTGTCTAAAGTTGGGGCTGAAGATTTAGCTCCTAAATATCTATCATCAAAAGAATCATAGCTATTTGCAGCATCTGTTGCACTTGTTGCTGCGTTAGAGGCACTTGTAGAAGCATTACTAGCTTGTGTAGTTGCTATACCAGCTTGAGTAGTGGCAGTGGATGCTCCAGTTGAAGCAGTTCCAGCACTTACAGCAGCATTAGATTCTGATGTTGCTGCATTAGTAGCTGATGTTGAGGCATTTGATGCTTGTGTAGTGGCTGTTGAAGCTGATGTTGAAGCTGAAGATGCCGAGGTAGAGGCATTACTTGCAGAAGTAGCAGCGTTTGATGCTGAGGTTGTAGCACTACTAGCTTGAGTTGAAGCTGTAGAAGCACTATTAGCAGCGTTAGTAGCTGAAGTGGCTGCATTAGATTCACTTGTTGCAGCAGCAGCTGCAGAAGCAGCGGCACTTGTTGATGTTGCAGTATTAGATACAGAAGTCCACGCAGATCCAGTCCACACGAACATAGTATTAGAAGTAGAATTGAAGTATAAAGCCCCTGTTAAAAGACTATTGCCATCATTATCTACACTAGGTGCTGTTGCTTTTTGACCAAGGTATCTGTCATCAAAGTTATCGTATGTTGTAGCAGCATTGGACTCAGAAACAGCAGCTGCAGATTGAGATGCAGTGGCAGAGGTAGCTGAATTAGTTGCAGATGTTGCAGAGTTTGCTGCATTTGTAGCAGATGTAGCAGCATTAGTAGCACTAGTAGCTGCAGCAGTTTCACTTACTAAGGCAGCAGCAGCTGCGTCAGAAGCAACTGAAGCTTGATTGGTTGCATCTGTAGTAGCATCGCCTGAGCCACCAGCTCCACGAAAAATTGCCATGATATTCCTTAATTAAAGAGTTTGTTTAAAAGACTTTCTTTCTTCTCTTTAGTAACTTTTGGTTTTTCTGTCACTTCCTCTTTAGGAGTTTTAACAGTTTCCTTTACAGCTTCCCAAGCTTGAGATGCTTCGTATGATTTTACTTCATCTTTTGTTAAAGCTGAATAGATTTCACCTGATGTTTTATTGATAAATTGCATTGTGGTCTCCTAAGTTATATTTATGGATACTAAATAATACCCATAAAAATAGCCCCTCTTGCGAAGGGCTAAGTTGCATTACGCAGGAACTGCTAATGGAATACAAGCACCATCTCTAAGTTCTTTAACACCATAGAGAGTATCTGCAGTGTATAGAGTACCTAAATATTCTTGTTTGTATTGTGTTTGTGAACGAACACCTACTTGTTCAACTAACACAGCAGCGTCTTTATGACCCATAAGGGCAATACGAGCAGCACCAGTTGCAGTATCCACATTTGAAGAGACAAATACTGGAATACCATAAAGATTACCAATTTCACCATTACGGATTGTGTTACCAGCACCAACTTCACCTACGAAGGATTGTGCTACATATTCACTAATACCCATTAATGTGTTTCTTGCTGAAGGAGGAATCAAGAAGAAACGACCTTCCATTGGAACATCATTGTCATCTAAGCGTTGTACAGTTCTACGGATACCAGCAGATGTTAATGCAGAAGCATTAGGAGAACCTGATGTATATGCAGTAGTACCATCACCACCGATGTATGCGTTACCATAAGTTACAGCTGATCCACCATTAAATCCACGACCTAATTGGATTAGTGATGTGTCAACTTGTTTAGCTAAAGCATAACCAGCGTCATCTGTATAGAAACGACGGAGTGATGATAGAGCTTGTACTTCAACCATGTCTTCAATCATTCTTGAATATTCATAGTGTTTGTCAATTAAAACAGCAATATCTGTTTCAGTTGCTGCTTGAAGAGTTACTTGTGTATTGATTGCTTTAACAGCTGCAACACCTCTTGCTGGTACAGGAATACGAACTGTATCACCCTTTTTACCAACGAAAGACATTTTTTTAAATAGATTTGCTGCAACTAAGTTCTTTTTGTACGCAGCTACAATCTCGTCACTCCAAATTTCGGGAATAAAGGTTGCTGCTGTGGTAATACTTACTTGATCGGTACCTAAAGCCATGATAAAAATCCTTTTCTAAAAAGTTAAATTACACGACCCTCTCGATATGCTGACATAATCTCTTCAGACATAGCATCATATTTATCAGGATCGGACTGCATGAGTTTAATAATATCGCTTCGACGATATTTCTTCTTTGCAACAGATTCTGTAGCTCCTTGGCTTCCAACATCAGCAGCTTTTAATTGCTGGTCTCGGTCAACCTTAGATGTTTCTGCTACTTTTTTAGTGATAGACTGTTTATCATTCCATGTAGAGAGAAGTTCTTTAGCAGAATCATAGTCAAACTGTGTCTCTGCTCTAGCAAATAACTCTGTACGGACTCTTGAATTCTTAATCCACTCAGCAAACTCAGGAGATTGAACAACTTCACCTACATTAGGGAACTCAGATTTAAGCTGAGAAAGAGTTTGTTCTCTCTTCATCATTAATGCTTGATTCTGTGCTTCTTTAATTGCAGGGTGATTGTCAATAGCCCTCTTTACTGCGGTTTTAGGTTCAATGAAAAAATCATCATCACTTTCTGTTACTTCTTGTGTCTTGGATTCCTTAGCTGTTTGAGTCTTAATAAAGTTGTCCACTACTTGTCGCAGTTCACCAACTTCACTGCCTTGACGACCTATTAGCCTTTCAGCTTCTTGGTGCATACCGACAATATCTTTTAGTGATTTACCACGATACTTTTCAGGGACATCATCTACTGGTTTAGTTTCTACTTTCTCTTCAACTTTGGGTTCTTCGACTGGTAAGTCTTGAGCCTTGTCTGTGAGATTAGAAGCTTCCAAATCATTTACTAACACTTCATCTATTAATCCTGCCATATTATTTCTCCTGTGCGTTTAGCATTTTAGGAAAGAATTTCAAGCGGCATTCTGCTTTTGTTCTTCAGCCAATTTTTGTTTACGCTTTTTATCCCAAGCATCAGCTGCACCTGGAAAGCTTCCTGACCAACCCTCTAAACTAACTCTAGGTGCACTGATAATTTTATCAGCGTTAGAGTTGCATTTAGGGCATGGAAAAGTTTGTGTGTACTCCGTTAGTTCCTCAAAGTGATTATCACAAGTGGAACAATGGAACTCAAACAACTTCTTCATTCTTTAACTCCTCGTAAGATTGTTCTGAAGCACTTTTAAGCGACAGAATCCATTGAAGTATATCTATTTGACCTTTTCGTTTATGAAACTCTTCAAACGAATCAGCTGTATTAATTTTATTGTATGTATCAAATAGGTTTTGAGTGTCTTCTATGAAGTCTTCCCAACCTTTTGTAGCCATAGTACTAAATCTATTTTCATAATATTCTTGTAATTCTCGTTCCATCTATTGCCTTTTTAATAAAAGTAGTGTATAATGAGAGTATATAACAATTATAGCATAGAAATCTTAGTTTGTCAAGGGTTTGTTACTAGATTGCATTTGTTGCTTGACAATCTCTAAGTTTTGATCCATATCAGCTTCTTTTAGCATTAATTCAGCTATTTTTACTCTTCTATCAAACTCAGCAGCAATCTTATCATCCTCATTTGGTAGGTTTGTAGAGATAGCAGTCATAAGCTTAGCTTGTGTTTCTTGTGGTTTAGTCTGTATATCAACCACATTCTTAGCTGCAATAGTCTTGTTAACCTGTACTTCTGACATAGTTTTCTCAACTTTAGACTGTGCATCTTGCATTTGAAGTTGAATTGCCATTTGTTGCATTTGTTGTTGTTGTGGATTAGGAGCAGTTGCTTGAGCAATTTGCTGTAGCAATCCATTCTTATTAGGAAGGCTTGAGTTAGCAATAACACCTTGGATAAGGATTGGTGTAATTGGATTGTCTGAGCCAAGAGTTTTAAGTAGGTTAATAATTTGAAGTTGTTCTACTTCTCTTGCTAACATACCTAATGTTGATGATGGAATAAATTTCCAATCTTTAACTGGGAACTCTTCAGGATTAAATTGCATAAATCTCCAAGCTGCCTTCTCAATAAATGGGATAAGGAACTGGTCTTGGAAGTTTACTAGTGTGCGTTTATTTTTCTTGAGGATGCTAGAAAGCGTTACAGATAGTTCACCACCCGCAGGTTGTGTTTGCATAGCTGCTGAATCAAGTGTACCTGTAGCTTGTAATAACATAGTTTCAAATGCTTGAGCAGTTTGAATGTTCCCACCATCTGTTTGACCAAATTTAAATGGCATTAAGATTTCAGCAGGATTACCATTTGTTAATATACTCTTACCTGGTTTAATTTCAAACTTAGCCCCACGAGGAAGGCGAGTTGCATCCATACCCATCATAGGTACAGTAGTAAGTGCTAGTGAGTCAAGATGACTACGGAGTTGAGCATCAATAGCTTTTTGCATATTGTAGCCCTTCTCTGCAACACCCCTACCCCAAAATCTATTAGGCACTGTATCATCTTGATAAGCGATAACAGGGCGGTCTTTCATCATATAAGGACTGCGTTCAGCTTTTAATAGTTTACTGTCATTACCAATAACAACAATAGCTTCTACTAAATCACCATACTCTTCCATAAGGTCAGACTTCTCATCTTCACCTTCACCTAAGATGTCAACAATCTCATCTTCTTTAGCATCAAGTAAGTAAGCTGGTACTAAACCATAGTAACGAATAATTTTAATCTTATCATCATTGTATTCTTCATCTAAGAAGGATGCTTCTAAATCAGGATCAGGTGTTGAATCATCTTCAATGTCGGTGTCTTTATAGATACCAGCTTTAACACCTTCAGCTACTTTATGTGCTGATACAAACTCTTCAATAGCTACACCAAGTGCATCATCAATAGATGTTGCTGTTGGGTCAATAAGAAAGTTTTGTGGACTAATTGGTTTTAATGAAACAACTACAGTTTCTTTTTCTTCTACGCCAACTGCTACGGCATCTACTTCAGGCATCTGTCTTGTTGCAGGGACAAGTTCTTTAATTTTCTTAGTAGTAATCTCACCAATGCCAGTACCATAGATAGAAGCTAAAAGAGTAATGTCTCCAACTGCTTTACGGATCTTATTCTTTTTAAATTTCTCTTTCATGTAAGCTTTAAGATACTCTACATCACGAGGATCTTTATCCATCATGTCGTCATCAATATCAAATAGATGGTCACCTTGACCAAAGATAGCTTCTTCAATATCAGCTGTATGGTTTTCAATGGCTTGTTGAAGAGCAGGGGATGTTATACGGCTTCTTTCTGAATCTCTTAGACGATCTTCAGCAGCCCACTCGCCTCTCCAAAGTCTTTCGAACTCTTTCCAGTCAGTAAGATAATTAGTATCTCTATGGAGTCTCCAATCCTCAACATATTCCATTACCCAATCAACTAATTTATTTGCCATTTGGTTTCCTTTTAATAGCCAGTTATTTTGTCTAAAACTTGATATTCTTCATCTTCATAATCTTGGAAATACTCTACTACTTGAATTTGGTCTATGTATGCTAAAGCATCCACCAAGTCATCATGAAGCAAATGATTAGGAAAATTAACGAGCTGATCAATAAACTCATTGTTCCATTCTCCCATATTAAGTGTTACCTTACCATGTTCAAATCTACCTTGTAAAGCCCACACTATACGATCAGTCTTCTTTTGGTTTCCATGAGTAACATCATCTATTCTAAAATAGTGATTGTTCCTTCTCATTAAATCCATAAGGTAGGGTAGTGCAGCATTCTTTAAGCTACCCTTTTCAATACCTACAGCAACTGGTTCATACTTAATAACTGTTCTAATAATCTGTTCGCAAGTCTCTTTAATATCCCAGCGACCATGAATAATATCTGCTACCCACCAGCCACCTTCATGCACTTTAACTACGGCTATAGCTGTTTCATCCAGTTTACTATTTTTATTGCCCGACTCTTTATCGACATTAATAAAACCAGCCAAGTCAACTGTGATAAAATAACGACCATCATCAGGTTCTTCTTCATCAATCTTTATCCAATCTTCTTTAAAAATATCTCTGCTGGCAGCTTCAAATGATGCTAGAAACTCTTGCCTAAAAGCAAAACTGGACATTGATTGTTTAGCAGCTTCAATTTCTTTTGCAGGGATAAGTGGGTTATCATAGGATGAATAATGGAATCCTTTCCACTCTACATCTTTAACACTCTCTGCATATTTATATAATTCGTAAAAGTGATTACGCCCTTTAGGAGTTCCTATGAACATAGCTCCACCTTGCACATCGGCAAGGGCTGGTCTTAAAATCTGTTCCCAAACATTTGGTTTAATGTCTGCGTACTCATCAATTACTACGAAGGCTAGTCCAACACCCCGAAGTGTGTCAGGTCTATCTGCACCTTTTAAGAAAATCTTTCTTCCATTTACCAGTGTAAGAATAGAAGTGTTTTCATGTGCAGCAGCAATTACTTCATGCCCTAGTTCTTTTAGTAACCCCCAAAGAATATCTTTAGCTTGTTGGTAGGTTGGAGCAACATAGAACACATCTTTACTTTTACTCTTTAACGCTTCAATGAGAAGCATCCATGCAGCTAATCGACTCTTACCAAATCGTCTTCCTGCTGCAACCACTTTAAAACGAGTCTTATCATTAAAGACCTCGAGTTGTTTATCATGTAGTTTTACTTGTAAGGTTGACAATTAGAACGAGTAATTTCCTTGTAACATTATTTGATAGCCTTGAGGTGTTAAGTTTCCATTAACATCAATCATACCATTTTCAAACATTTTTCTATAATTAGCATTTAGTGCTGGACCAGCTTGTTTAGAATAGGATCCACTAGCTGTAAAGTTTCCTACATTAACTCCTGCTTGAATATCTTTTGGTGTTGCTTCTAAATTAAGCATACCATCATTGTAATTGTAATATGGGGTTTTATTTCTACCACTATAACCAACCTCTCCTGGAATGCCTGGTACAGAAGTTGTAACATCATAACCATACTTGTCTAAGTTAGCCCTTGTATTCCCCATAGCAATATCTACACCTACAGGGTTCATAAGGTCTTTATTAATACCAGCAGTTATATCTTGGTTAGAATATTCTAGTCTTCCACCTAAGTTTCTATTTTCAGGATCAACATATCCTGATGCGTAGACTGGACCAATCTCTGCTCCAAAGTTTTGGGAAGCTTTTGGTATAATTGCATAAGGGGTAAATTTATCTATCTCATCCATTGTCTTCTTTGATTTCCTCGTAGTCGGCTTCTTGAATTTCTTCTTCACTAGAATGTATCACTGTCTCACCCACACCCATAATCTGAATGCTGATGTGGTTACTCTTACCTTTTACTTTTTCTAAATAGTCAGCTGGGAGGATACGATCCATCACAATCTTTAAGCAAGCCATTTGGTCATCATCTGTATCATCGAGTGCTTTGAACAGCACCTTCTCAACAATGTACTTACTCTCACGACCAAGCATCTCTGCTAAGATTTCTTGTGCCCTAGCTTTTTTAGAAACTGGGAGAATGGCATCACTCTTCCGTTTCTTGATAATCTTATTCTTTTTGTATTCGATGGGTTCTAAACCCTGTTCCATCCGTTCTTTGTTCAAACGAACTAAGGCTGGTCGTCCAGCACCTGGACGGCGTCCTCCTCTACGGCGGACTTGTGCAGCCACCCCGTCTTTATTCTCGGGAGTAGCTTCGGCTACGACAATCTCTATGTCTACTGGTTTAAACTCTTCGGTCATCTTTATCCTTAAAGGAGACGGCATCTATAATTAGATGCTCATATAACAATTATACCACAACTTTTTAAGAATGTCAATAGATATTTGAAGAAGAAGCTAGATTAGCTATTTTTAAGAAGAGGATAGAAGACTTTCGGTTTTTGAACCTCAAGTGAAAAAACTACTTGACAGAATAGAATACTTCTGTTATAATAAGATCTTTAATATATATATATATAATAATATATATAATATATAATATAATAATAATATATTAATATAATATAAATAACAAAGCCAGGAACAAACCTGGCTTAGTCATGTTTCTTTAAATCTATCGATTCATAACATACATTGTCACTTCGAAACCGAAGCGTAACTCGGTGACGCTAGGTTGAGTCCATTTCATATTATACTCCTTTCATTTTCTAGTTTATATAATAATTATACTCCATTCTTAAGAATATGTCTTGCGTATTATCATTAACTTCTAGTAAGCGAGGAATGCCCTTAAAGGCATTTCGAGCTACCTTCGTATCAAATCTAAAAGAAAATCGTTCCTAGACCCCTTCCTGTGATTCCTAGGGCTATTATTATAACCAGTTCCCTATGCCATATATCACTTATTTTTAATTTATAGTTGTCGATGTTTGATAAGGTCCCTTTTTTCCTTCTGATATATTTGGTGTGTACCTATAAAAATATTCCAGTAGCCAACCAATACCCCCCCCCTATACTTTACATCTGATTAAAAAGTAATCAGTTGTTAATTAACAAGTGATTAAACTTTAAGCACTCATTAAAGCTCTTATGATTGAGCTCATACTCATGGTCATAATAGTTGAGTAATTATGTCGGGTAATTTGGAGATTTTTTAAGTTGAGTGAGTGAAAGTCTTTTTACTGGTACACATAGCACCATGATAAGCACCACTTATCACACCATAAGAACTGATATATAAAACATATAAGACATTGAGACCATTAAGAATATGCACAAAAATTGAGCACAAAAAGAAAATTTGAATAATTCAAAGCATTGGCACGATTATTGCTTTGACTTTGAAATATATTTGATTAATCGTGTATTTTTATTGATTGTTTTGAATTATAATCGGGGAGTGCACATTCGCACATATATAGGGACAAAAAATGAAAGCTCAATATGTAATTGGTTTCATACTTAGCGCAGTGACATTCTATGGTTTTATTTTTTTATTACTTTCACTATAAGGGGACACATCATGCACGGACTTATTAAACTTAACGGACTCTATGGGGTCAGTCGAATTGACTTAAAAGAGTTTATTTATATGAATTTAATCTCATTCAATTTGAGAGTCAGGACTCACTCATTACAGCAAATAAAAATTGCTACTCTTAAGAGTGGTCGAAAGTTGTCAAAGTATGTCGCATCAATAAAGCGAAATAACACACCGACAGAGGTCGTCTGTGATTATTTAAAGCATCTTAGAAGTAATGTCATAGCACCGACAGTCAATAAAATTGAGCCCTGTATTTTTAGAGTTGAGAGACTTTGGACTGACAATGGGTGGGAGTACATTGACCCGATAAAACTCGGTATGTCTGAAAATTCAAATAAACTTTTCGGACATTTTCAACCTCTGCACAATCTACACAGGTCAGTCACAGAGCCGTCAATGGTCGCATATTATCCGAGTTTAAGACACATGAGAGAGAGTCGGGAGGTCAAAACTCGTCTCGGTAAGTACCTCACCACATATAAAAATGAATTCAATCTCTCTGAAAGTGACATTAAAACAGTGGTCGAGGGCTTTAACGGATTTTTAAATTCACAATCGGGGTGGGTGGTCTCATTCATTGACCATGATGACCCGACAGGGTGGGTCAATGCTTATGCAGATGTGAGTGCTTTGAGGACTTGTATGTCAGGGGAAAAGGCTGTCAGAGTGTATGCACATAGTAAGTCAGTCTTAAAACTTGCTGTTTTAAAAAATGCTGAGGGCTCTATTATTGCTCGGTCGATTGTCAGAGATGATGACAGAAAAGGTTATTTAAGAGTGTACCCAGCTCCCGACAATGCACCTGAGGGCAGATTTTTAAGAGACCACTTATGCGCTGTAGGCTATAAGAATGAAATTGACCTCGACGGGTGTCTCTTACAGGCTATTGAGTCAGGGCATGGGGGATATGTCGCACCATATATTGACTCGGGTCGGACTGGTACTCAAAAAGGTGAGCTCATTACCATTGACGGGGTGTCTTATATTGAGGTGGGGTCAGGTTATCTCGACTTAGCTATGACGGGAGGTCACACAGATGAGATGAGTACCTGTGCTGACTGTGGTGAGGGTATGACAGATGATGACTCCACTTATATTGAGTACTGCGACCACTCTGTATGTCAGAGCTGTCTCGACGATAATTATACTTATGCCTATACTCGACACGGACAAAATGACATACCAAGTGACAGGGCTGTAAGATGTCAGACTGACTCTGAGTACTATGACATTGATTATCTCTCTGAGTATGATATTTATCAGTGTGACCATGATGAGCTTTTCTATCATATTGATGAGTTGATTGAGTGTGACGGGGGTACCTACTATGTCGGGCACTGTGTACGCCTCGACCATGAGCATGAGGACGACAATTATTGTTTTAATGAGTTCGCACATACCTTGTCAGACGGGTCAATATGTCACAGTGATGACGCTGAGACACTTCAAAATGAGCTTAATGACTCTTATGAGGCTGAGTGTCCTGACCATAACCCACAATTAAACAATGAAAGTGAGACAGAAAATGAATAAAAAAAGACTGCTCGACATTTTGACATACAGACGAGGACACAATTCAAAGGGTGAAAGTGCTTTCATTAAAAAGTATATGAGCAATTTTGACCCTCTCAAAAATGACAAAGGTGAAGTCCTCGCTTATGTGTATGACAATCACAATGACAAAAAGGGTCATAAGGTTATGTGGTCGAGTCACATTGACACCATGCACAAAAAAGACCCTCACAAAATAAAACAGCAAGTATTTTTAGACACCTTTGACACAGCCTTTGTGGACGATGAGTCCGACTGTCTCGGTGCTGATAATGGTGCAGGGGTCGCACTTATGCTCGACATGATTGACGCTGACATTGAGGGTGTGTATGTATTTCACAGAGGTGAAGAGATTGGACTGTGGGGGTCGTCTCAGATTGTCGAGACTCACCTCGATTTTATCAAGTCATTCACACACTCGATAGCCTTTGACAGACGAGCTGAAACCTCTGTTATCACTCACCAATCGGGTAGGCAGGGCATAAGTGAGTCATTCACAGCTCAGCTCTGTAACCTATTGTCACTCGGTTATATTGCTGACCCTACGGGTGCTTACACTGATACATACACCTATTTTGACTATGTATCCGAGTGCACCAATGTCAGCATAGGATATATGTCAGAGCACTCAAAAAGTGAGACCCTCAATGTGTCTCATGTCGAAAAGTTGTCAGATAGATTGTGCTCGATTGACTGGAGTACTATTGACCTCATACATGAGAGAGTGGCAGAGCCCGAGACCTTTTATAAAAAGTCCTACTATGGGTCTTATTATGATGTCCCTATGATTGATGAGCTCATGTCTTATGACACCCGAGCTCTGACAGCATGGGTCAAAAATGCTGAGCTCTCTGACATTGTGTCAGTCATTCAAAATCTGACAGACGAGGTCGCTTATTCTTATGAGTCAGACCCACTCCCACACCTACACTCGAGGGCGTACACTTAGAGACATTTTTTAAATGCTCATAAGCCCTCACTTTCGAGGGCTTTTTTTTTGTCGGTGAGTATTTAAAAGACTTTTCTTAACTGTGGTCTCAATGACTCACAAAAAGTCTCATTAAAGGCATTTTTAAGCTCTTAAATAAACTTTTTTTATTTGATAGGGGGTAAGTATAGGGGACACAAAAATAATGCGACATAGCTCGATTGTGTAGCTCATTCTTTTATAATTTCAGTCAAAAAGCCTGATTTTATAGGGTGTGAGAGGTATTTTTTAAAATCACGGATACTCTGTGAGGGTCGAGTCTTGTCTGAAAAAATAGAAATATGATACAAACTGTTACAAAGTTTTTGTTAAAAACATCTTGACAAAAACCAATTTTACATGGAAAATTTTAAACAAATGGGTTTTCCATTTTTAAAGGAGAAACAAATGAAATATACTTTCTATAAAGTATTATATAATAATGGTGCAATTGCAGGATATGTTTTTGGAAAAGATTATGAAGATGCTTTACAAAAAGCAAAAACTCTTTATAATAATTTTATTATTTTAGAAATTATAGAAGATGGAGATTTATAATGATACTAGATATAGACCAGGCTAACGCTGACTTGAATTGTATGGCTATGGCTATATATGCAGAGGCTCACACGCAAAGCATAGAAGCCAAACATGGGGTTGCACAAGTAATCTTAAATCGCTTTAGAAATGGACATTATGGGAATACAATTTGCGAGGTAATTCTAAAAAAAGGTCAATTTCATGGAGTATGGGATATTTTAAGTGAGAAACACGAATATCCAAGCCAGGAGGACTTATTAAAAGAAAAACTTATAGCTCATGAAGTCTATTTTCATAAAGTGCCAAACATAATAGGGAATACGACTTATTATTTTCATGATGATTCAATAAAAAAGCCGCATTCATGGGGAATAAAGACTAAAAAGACAAAACTTGACAATTTATTATTTTATTAGGAGAAAGAAATGCTTTTAACTATTATAGTTTTTGTGGTAGGATTTATTTTCGGGTTCATATTAGGAAACCGAGAAAAGAACAACGAAACATATTTTGGAGATTATTAAAATGAAAACAAGAAAAGAAATGATTGAAAGATTAGTAGAACATAGGATTGATTGTTGGTATGAATGGAAACCTTATGAAATTGCTGATTTATTTAGAAGTGGTATGACAGGTTATGACAAGATGTCAGATGAAGAACTAAAAGATGAATATGAACTTTACTTCGAGGAGAACTAACATGAAAACTTTTAAAGTTTATGCAGAGGCAATCGTGCCATATTACAAGGTTATAGAGGCAGAAAACAAAACAGAGGCTTATCTAAAGGCAGTTAAAATACCTAAAGAAGAGTTTAGTTATGCTTATGAAATGAAACATGAGGAATGGCATACGACAATTAACGACATGGTTGAAATTATGGACTTTCCAACATGGATAATGGAACATCATAACAATAGATTTACTGCTGATTTAACAGATGCTATAGAAGACACTGATTTACAAGATGATTATATTAATTTTTATGGACTAACTGAAAGGGATGTGTTATAATGTTAAGAGATACCATGCTTTATTATCGTAATGCAAAAAGATATTTAAAACTTTTGGAGAAACAAAATGATAACAAAAAACTTTGGTGAGTATAAAATAATTTACTTAACTAAAAATACTTTTAATTTCTTTTGGGGATATGGTTGGGATTCACAAGCGAAGTTTAAACGAGATGGAAAAAGCTTTACTTTACTTCAACGACCTACACGAAGTTTACCACGAGATGTTAATGTAATACTTTCTAAAATGATTGGGGTATAAAATGAGATGTGTCGCCTGTAATGCTTTATTATCAGATTATGAATCAACACGAAAAAGCCAAACGACAGGGGAATATTTAGATCTATGTAATTACTGTTTAAACGACATTAAAAATGATTTACTTTACATGGAACGAGAAGACCTAGCTACAAAAGAAACACCCTCAGATGAAGAACACCATGACTTTTTAGAATGGAAAGACCTATGAAAAAACCTGATGCGTGGCGTTATGAAGAGTTTGATACGAATGGGGATTTACGATCAAGTCAGACATGGACTTTTTTACCCTCAGACATACAACAAACGATAAAGCTTAAAGATGTTCATCATGTAGAACTTACCCCAATGTATTTAGACTTAAAAGAAAAGCAAGTGTATAATAAGCAAAATAAGTTTGATTCTAAAAAACTAGTAGAGGCATATTGTGGTCTATGAGTCATTTTCTATACAATGAGAGATGCCCTAAATGCAGTGCCAATGGTGCTGACAAGTCAGGAAACAATCTAGCAGTCTATTCTGATACACATAAGTATTGTTTTGCTTGTGGTTATCACGATAGGGGTGACATTGTAGAGAAATATAAGGATCGTTTAAACACAGTATTAGAAAAGAAATCTTTTATGTCATTTAATAAGGCTCAGTTTATGGACGCTAAAGGAATGACCTACCTTAAAAAATATGGACTAACAAACGATGAAATCAATAAAAATTATTTTTGGGATAGTGATGGTTATTTGGTCTTTGATGGTGGTAGTTATCAAAACGCTAGAAACTTCACAGGATTAGGTGCTAAGTATATGACTAGGGGAGTTATTCGTAATAATGAGCCAATTATGCAGAATACGCAAAATGACTCTATAATTATTGTAGAAGATGCAATTTCTGCTATAAAAGTTAGTAGAGTGCTACCAAGTGTTCCAATACATAACTCAATTATACCCCTAGAACTCATTTTAAG
>Ga0209597_1000229_pt1 | contig 37477 bp, 34 predicted proteins | sample M_140625_MF_Meta_FD_187316 | JGI IMG/M metagenome (GOLD analysis project Ga0209597, IMG submission 187316) | Freshwater microbial communities from Lake Montjoie, Canada to study carbon cycling - M_140625_MF_MetaG (SPAdes) (version 2) | ecosystem: Environmental > Aquatic > Freshwater > Lake... | reverse complement strand
ACCTGACATTCAACTTCCTTCGTTATCTCCAGCGCTCTTGTCACACAGCAGTGGTTACATGAATCTTGCGGAGGACCTCCCAATGTTTAAGCAATCTTGTCAATTTTCGATATAGCATTCTCCTTCTTTGCCGCCTCTTTGGCGGCTTCTTCATGTCTACAGAACCTCTGCGATTTGCTGATTATTCGAGGTGCCCTTTAGTTGATGAAAACAACTATTTACTAGTTTTCACTTTGACGCTGGTTTTGTCAAGCCTTTGCCACGGCAAGCAACCAGGGTCGGCTCAGCGCTAAAACCGGAAAAACACCCGCAGCTGCGTCTGCCAGGAACCCTGGGTGTCGACCGAGGCCTCCACGTTGAGCTGCTCGGAGGCCTTGTAGTTCACCGTCACCTGGGGGGGGATGTCGGAGCGGTTGGGCGCGGCCAGCACCGAAGCATTGATGCGGTCGGTGAGGTCGTAGCCAATCTCCGAACTCAGCACCAGCTGGGGCGGCACCCTGCCGGAGCGCCGCTCCTGGTTGGACTCGATCGCCGGTGTCACATAAGTGGGATACAGGGCCAGGCTCACCCGCTGGCCGAAGGCATCGGAAAGGCTGGAGAGGAGCGGCGAGAGCAGCGACTGGCCCAACACGGTGGCCAGGGCCGTGCCGGCACCGCCGCCGCTGAGGCCCGCCAGGGAGTTGCCGCCAATCAGGGCCACCAGCCGGTCCTGGGGGAGCGGGGGACTGCTGCGGAGCTTCAGGTTCTCGGCGATGCGATCGGCGGGTCCGCTCACGCTCACCGTCACCAGGATCAAATTGAGTTGGTTGAGGGAGGAGAAGCCCCCCTGGGCCTGCTGCTGGGTCAGGGCCAGGGAACTGGAGGCCGCATCGGAGAGGCCGGAGGGGGCGATCACATTGAGGCTGTCGGCGATGCGGGTGCGCAGGGCGATGTCGAAGTAGGGAACGAGCCCCAGCGACGGCGTGAAGATCGCCACATTCGGCGCATCGGGATCGAGGCTGAAGCTGGTGGTGAAGAGGTTGAGACGGCCGCTCAGCAACTTCACCACCCCGGAGGCCCGCAGGCTGGGGTCAAGGCGGCCGCTGATCCGCAGGCTGCCACCGGTCTGGAAGTTGGCCACGTTGGGCACCACCACCCGCAGGTCCGGCCCCAGAGCGATCCGCAGGCCATCGAAGCTCAGCCAGGGCACCCGGGGAATCGCTTCCTCCAGCGAAGCGGCTGTGGAAGAGGCCACATCCGGCCCGAGCAGCACCAGGGGCTTGCGGAAATCCCATTTCCCCTCCACCAGCTCGGTCACGCTGGTGGGCTTGGCCTGCTGATGGGAGGCCGGCTCCGCCTTGGCCACGGCCGCCGGTTGCACATTGATGCTGCCGCGGCCGATGGCCACATCACCCCCCAGACGGGGAGCCAGCAGGCTGCCGGCGAGGGTGAGGCGGCCCTGGGCCTGGGCGGTGATGCGTGAAACGCTGAAGGGGATGGCGGTTAGGTCGATGGCCAGGCCGGTGTCGGTCTCGAGGGGGCGCACCAGGCCCAGCTTCCCCTGGCCTTGGATCCGACCACTGCGTCCGACCCGGGCCACCAGGTCTTGGAGCACCAGCTGCTGGGAGTCGAACAGAATCACGGCCTGCACCCCCTGCAGGGTCTGGCCGATGAAGCGGCATTCGCCATTGCGCAGCCGCAGGAAGCCGTTGGCGATCGGATCGGCGAGGCTGCCACGAACGAGGAGCTGGAGATCGGCGCTGCCCCGCTTCCAGTCAATGGCTCCGGCGCCTCCGGCCAGGCGGGTGAGAAACAGCAGGCCGTCATCCCGGCTGGCCATGCGCACCTCCAGTCCGGTGCGGCTGGGGTCGAGGGGAACGGTGCCGGCCAGATCGACGCTGTTGGCGGCCCCCGCGGCCCGCAGGGAGAGGTCGAGCTTCAGCGCCTGGCCCCGCAGGTCCACCCGGCCGCGCTGGAGGGCCAGGTCCTGGCTCCCCACCCCCGCCCCCTGCAGGGCCAGATCCACCGTGAGGCTGGGCTGGGCGCCACCGAGGCCATAACGACCGCGGGCTTGCAGGGTGCCGCGCAGCGTGTCCGGCACAGGGGTGAGCAGGGTCAGGAGGGCCAGGGGGAGGTGCTCCAGCTCGAAGCTGCCCTCACCGGCCGAGTTGATTGGCCCGGCCAGCTGGAAGCGGAAGGGCTCCCGCGCAACGCTGCGGTCGCGGTCGTTGGCGTCCATCCACAGGTTGCCGCGACCCTGCAGCTCCGCCTTCGCATGGCGGACATCCGGTCCGCTCAAGACCAGGTCGGCATCGAGGGCGAGTTGCAGGCGTTCCAGCTTCTCGGCCCGGGGAGCCTGGGTCAGGGCCAGATCCCGTTGCTCCGCCAGCTGGCGCGCCTCGGCCAGGATGGCGAGCTGCTCCTCGATGCTGCGGCCGAGGGTGTCGATCGCCAGGGTGCCCAGATCGGCGGCACGGCCCCGCGGCGCCAGGGGGCGGCCCCTCCAGAGGTCGTAGGCGGCCAGCAGCTCCCGCACGAAGGGCGCGCTGATGCCGCGGGCCTGGACGCGAGCCTGGAAGGGCCCATCCGGGCGGCCCTCCAGCTGGGCGGCGATCGAACCACCCACCAGGGCGTCGAGCTGCCCCCGCAGGCGATAGCGCCGATTGGCATAGGCCACGCTGGCCCGCAGGCTTCGGCCCGCCAAGCGCAGAAAGCCGGGATGGTCCACGACCAGGTCGCCGTGGACGCTGAGGGGCCGCAGGGCTAGATCGCCCTGGCCGCTGAGCTCTCCCTGCAGGCTGCGGAGGCGGGAGCGGCCACCAAGGGCCACTGCCAGGCCCTGAAGCGGGAAGGAGCGGGCTTGCCAGCGATAGCGACCCGTGGTGGCGCGCTGTTGATTGTTGAAGGCGGTGAGCGCCAGGCTGCCGCCGCCCCGTTCCAGGCCGAGGGCCAGGGGCTGCCAACGTTGATCGAAACGGGCCTCGAGTCGGCCCGACGGGCCCGGATCCTCCGCGACCAGCCGCAGCCGGGCCCCATCGCCCTGTCCCACCAGCGTGCCGCTCCAGATCTCATGGAGCCGCAGGGGCCCGCCCCCCGGGTTGGTCAGCCGCAGCTGCAGATCCGGCAGCAGCCTGCGGAGGGGGCCCCGCACGCTCCCATCGACATCGAGACGGCCTGTGAGGGTTGCCCCCACCGTGCGATTCAGTCGGGAGAGGGGATAGTCGCGCAGCTGAATCCGGGCCCCCAGATCGCCCATCACCAGTCCCCGGCCCCGGGCGATGGAGAGCGGCAAGCGGGCGGAAGCCAGCAGGTGCTCGCTGCGCAACTCGGTGAGCTGAAGCAGGCCATCGCTCCACTGCAGCGCCGCCGCCGCCGAGCCGATCAGCGGGAGATCGCTCTGGCGGGTGGTGGCCACGAGACGGGGGGAACGCAGCGGACCATCCGCGCTGAAACGACCCTGCAGCGGCCGTTGCCGCAGCCAGGCGGGCAAGCCCCGGGTCTGGGGCAGCTCGGAGGGCTCCAGCTGCCAGTCGCCACGCAAGGCCAGATCGCGAGTTAGGCGGCCCTCGGCCTGCAGCCGTGACCGGCCCAACGACCCCTCCAGCCGCTCCACGGCCACACCGCCACGGATCCAGCGACCGCTCACACGGCCTTTCAGGGGAAGGGTGGCCAGGGGGTTGGCGGCGGGGGGACGGGCCAGCAGATCGAGGGCAAGCCGTCCATCGGTGGCGGTGCGGCCGGCGATGCGGCCGGCCCAGGTGCCGTACCTCCAGGGGGAATCGGCCAGGGTGAGGGTTTGCTCCCGGCAGCTCCAGGCCAGGCGGTCGCTGGTGAGGGGGACCTCCAGGGCCGGAGGCTGCCAGCTGGCCTGCCGCACGGTCAGCGTTCCCTTACAACTGGGGCGACTGCGATCGACCTGGACGCTTATCTGCCCCTCGGCCTGGCCCCGAAGGGTTCCCTGCACGGGCAGGAGTGGCTCGAAGGGTGCGGCGGCGAAGCGGCGGGTGGCCAGGTCGACCCGCCAGAGGTTGCGCTGCCAGTTGCCATCTCCCACCACCCGGGCCTCACCCGCCTCTCCCGGGGCGCTGATGCCGGCCTGGAAGCGGATGCTGCGTTCATGGAGCCGCAGCTGGACTCCCCCCTTGAACTGGAAGGCCAGGGGCTTCCCCTGGGCCGTGACATTCCAGAGGCGCAGCTGGCTGGCCCGGGGGACCCGGATCCGCAGATCGACCCGCGGCGGCTCACCCCCGGGCTTCAGCCGGCCTAACACCCAGAGCTGGCCCTGGGCATTGCGCCGCAGATCCACCACCGGATCCAGCACATCAAGGTCGAGCACCAGCGTGCGCTGCCGCCAGCTCGCCAGCGGATGAAGGCGGACCTGGATCTCCCCGGTGCTGATGGTGGAGCCATCTTCGGGGCCGGAGCGGAAGCGGCTTGGGCCGACCCGCAGACCCTCGGGGCCGATGCCCCGGTAGGCGCCCAGTTCGAGGGGGTGGCCCATGACCCGGCCCACGAGTTGCTCGATGCGGGGGCGCCAGCGGTCGTAGGCCCGTTGGAGCAGCGGGTCAAAACCGAAGCGGAGGGCCAAGCCCCCACCCACCAGCAAACCGCCGGCCAGGAGTCCCAGGGGCAGGAGACATCCTGCGCCGCATCCGGATCCGCGGGGTTCCGGGAGGCTGGCTGTGATCCGTTCTGGCCGTTCGGGCATCCCCCTGGGACCGTCGCCGTCCGGTTGGGCCGCAATATAAAGGGCCTTTCCTTCGACGCCATGGCCGCCGAACCGATCCTCTTTCAGGCTGGCCAGTGGCTCGCCGTCGCCGGAGGGGCGCTCGTGGTGGTCACCGTGGTGGCCTTCCTGGCTGGCTGGGGAGTGCGCTTCCGCCTGGTGGGCGTCAGCAGCTTCACCCTGCTGCTGGCGGTCAGCTGCCTTGCCTTTGCCGTGAGCTACGTGCAGCGGGTCTCGATCCCAGGGGCCCGCTCGGTGCCGATCGTGTACGACAACGGCAGCGATCTGGTCATCGCCGCCGCCCCGGACGACCTCTCCGCCGAAGCGATCCGACCGACGCTTGAGGAGGTGGCCCGCAACGTTCGCGGCAGCGGCCGGACGAGTGACAACGGCAAAATTGATGTGCGGCTGCGGCGGGTGGAGCCCGCCTCGGCTGGGGCGGGGCGGCCGGTGGTGCTTGGAGAAGCGCAGGTGGAGCTGGCCACCGGCACGGTGACTCTGAAGTGATGACCCCGAATTCGGGCCACTAAACCGGTGGGCCCCCATCCATTCCTGCTCCCTGGCTCCTTCCGGAAGGAACGGGAGCTTCTCGAGCGCTCAGGGATCGACAGCTGGGACGCGATGGCCACCCTCGATAGTGAACGCTTGCGCCGCCTTGCCAGCGCAAGCCCCGGCAGTGAGTCGCGGCTGGTCCGGCTCAGGGGACAGGCCAGGCTGGTGGTGGCGGTGGACCTGGCCCCGGCCGACGCGGCTCTGCTGCTGCATGCGGGCGTCGGTGATGCCAGAGCCCTGGCGGAGGCGAACCCCGAGGATCTGCGGCGCCAGGTCGGACGGCTGCAGCGCCGCCTCACCGGCGCCGCGGTGCCGCCACCCAGCCTTGGCACCCTGCGGACCTGGATCCTGCGGGCCCGCGCCAGCACCGGTCGCTCGCGGAACTGACCCCAACCGAACCGACCGCCAACGGCAGGATGCGTGGAATAGAGCCAAAGGAGGCGGCTGCTCCGACCTCCTCGCCTGCCCTCGTACCGCCATGGTCACCACGCCGTTCCAGGCCACGTCCGTGGCCGTCGCCAGGTCGTCCAGCTCCGCTGCGCCCCTGGCCCTCGGATCGTCCTGCCGCTTCGCCTCGGGCCTGTTGCTGCTCGGCCTGGCCATGGCCTCTCTGCTGCTCTCACCGTTGCCGGTGGCCGCCGGGATGTTGGACACGGTGAAACAGAATCCCGCCCTGGCCCGCAGTCTCTGTGAGCAGTTCAAGCAGCTCAACGCCAACGGCCAGTCGGCGACCTCCAAGGAGGCGATCGCCAAGGTGGCAGCCAGCCAGGGGCTCAGCACCCTGGATGCGGAGGTGCTCACCACCTATGTGATCGGCCTGCACTGCCCCGACGTGCGCTGAGTGGAGGCCGCCCGGGATCTGTGGATGCCCTGCCGGGACGGTGTCCGTCTCGCCACCCGGCTCTGGCGGCCTGACCCGGCCGGACCCCACGGCGCAGGCCCCTGGCCGGTGTTGCTGATGCGCCAGCCCTACGGCCGGGCGATCGCCTCCACCGTCACCTATGCCCACCCGGCCTGGTATGCGGCCCGGGGCTTCCTGGTGGCCGTGCAGGACGTGCGGGGCCGGGGCGATTCCGAAGGGGAGTTCCGCGGCTTCGCCGGCGAGGCGGCCGATGGCGCCACGGCGGTGCGCTGGGCCCGCAACCTGGACGGCGCCAACGGCCGTGTGGGCACCTATGGCTTCTCCTACCAGGGCCTCACCCAACTGCTCAATGCCGGCAGGGAGGAGGGGAGCTTGGAGGGGGAGCCCAGCGCTGACGCCGGGGTCGACCGCCGCGGTGATCCCTTCCCCGACTGCCTGGCACCCGCCATGGCCGGGCTGGATGAGCGGCTGCACTGGGCCAGTGAAGGCGGTGCTCACTGGTGGAGCCTGGGCCTGGCCTGGGCGCTGCAGCTGGCGGCCGAGGGCTGCCGACGCCGCGACGATGCCCAGGGATGGCGGGAGATTCACCGCTGCCTGGAGAGCGGATCCTTCCTGCAGGAGGGGCCGGCCCTGCTGGAGCGGCTCGATCCGGCCGGCATGGGCCTGGGCTGGCTGCGTCGCAACGCCGCCGAACCGCAGGGCTGGTGGTGCCATGGGGTGGCTCCAGAGCTGCTGCGGCGGCCGATCCTGTTGATCGGCGGTTGGCACGATCCCCACCTGCGGGGGGTGCTGGACCTGGGGGAGCGGGCCCGCGCCGCCGGGGGCCATCCGGGTTTGGTGATCGGCAGCTGGACCCATCTCCACTGGCGGGGGGGCGTCGATGCGCTGCAGCTCGCCTTCTTCCGCCGGCATTTGCAGGGGCAGGATCCCCCTTTCGAGGCGGCTGGCTCTTCCCGGCGAACTTCGGCCGCCGCACCAGAGCTCCCAGCGGAGATCCCGGCCGCCCTCGGCAGCGCCCTGGACGGCGGCATCGCCCTGGAGGCCGAAAGGCAGAAAGGTTGGTGGAATCCCGCCACCCCCCCTGCGGCGGCCCCGCGGCAAGCGGAGCCCATGCTCGCCTGGACCCTGTGCAGCGATGGACGGGCCGCGATCAGCGCGGACGAAGGAGAGCTCGTTCCTTGCCAGGGTAAGCAGGTCGCTTTCGCCCTTGCACCCGATCGGGCGGCCGCGGCTCGGGTGTGGGTGGTGCACGATCCCTGGCGCCCGGTGCCCGCCCGGGGCGGGCACCTGGGCGCCAATCCGGGCGTGGTGGAGCGCGCTGATCTCGACAACCGCGCCGATGTGGCTTGCTTCAGCTCCGCGCCGCTGCCCGGGGGGCTGACCCTGCTGGGTTGCCCCAGTTTGGAGATCACGGTTCAGGCCGATCAACCGGGTTTTGATCTTTGTGTCTCCCTCTCCCTGCTCCCGGCGGGGAGCACCGAAGTGCGCCAGCTGAGCACCGGTTTCCTCCGTGTGCTGGGCCCGCAAGCCCTGGAGGCCAGGCTGCGTCGGGTGGACCTGCAGCCCGTGGCCGTGATGCCGGCTCCCGGCGACCGCCTGCGGCTCTCGATCGCCGGGGCGGCCTGGCCGGCCATCGCTGTGAATCCCGGTGATGGATCCCAGCCCTGGGGCGCCGCCGGGCCGGGGCACCGCGTGATCACGCTGACCCTGGCCCTGGAGGGGAGCTTGCTGCGGTTTGAGCCTCTCCTGGCCGCTGACCAGCGGCACGGGACGCTTGGGGCAAACTGAGCCCACCCCAGCCACCGCCGCGATGCAGCGTTCCTTCCTGCGCCCCTTCTCTTGCTCCCTGGTCGTTGTCGCCGCGTGCGGCCTCGCAGGAGTGGGCCTGGTGAACGGCCCCGTCCGGGCCCAGACGGCGGCCCCCGCCGTGGCCCCCGCCAGCCAGGCCAGCAGCGCCATGGTGGTAGCCCGCACCAAGGAAGCCGCCGAGCGGATCCTGGTGGCCCTGCGCAATGGCGACGCCGACAGCCGCTACCGCCAGTTCGCACCCAGCCTGCAGCGCGTGACCAGCCCGACGATGATCCGCCAGCGAATGGAAATGATGCCGAAGCTGCTGCGCTGGACCCTCGGCCCGGTGGTGCCGGGTCAGGATTCCAGCACGATCACCGCCCGCCTGCTCACCAGCGCCGGACCCCGGGACCTGCTGATGGTGATCGACGCCAACGGCCGGCTGGAGGGCTATCACTTCGATGCCGCCGACCAACCGGCTGAAACGGTGGCCAAGCAATTTGTGGAGCTGATCAGCCAGGGGCGCTACATCAGCTCCAACAGCCTGCTCTCACCGGAGCTGCAGAGCGAGATCCCGCCCGCCGCCATGCAGATCAAATGGCAGCGGCTTCAGCGCCTCACGGGCGATTTCGTGGCCATCAAGCAGGTGTTCCGCTCCGAGAGCAGCGGCGATCAGAAACTGGTGTTGGTGAAGATCGAATTTCGCCGGATCACCGACACCTTGTTTGTGATCCTCGATGGCCGCAACCAGATCGTCGGCGTCGATTTCCCCACCGAACCGAACCCTCCAGCCCCCAGCCGCTGAGGCAAGACCAAAGCGGCGTAAGCTCCCGGCGCAACCCCCCTGAGCCCCCATGGTGCTGCCCAGCCTCGATTGGATGGTCGACGACGCCACCAGGCTGGCCGAATGTCGCCACGACCATCCCTTCGCCGTGCTGGGTCCCCAGGCCCTCCCCGAGGGGGGCTGGGTGGTGCGGGTCTGGATGCCGGAGGCCGAGCGGGTCGAGTTGCTGCTCGACGGCCACGTGCCCCGGCCGATGGCCACCCCCCACCACCCGTGGATTTTTGAGGCGGATCTCGATCACGACCCGGGCAGCAGCTACCGGGTACGGGTGCTGCGGGGCGGCATCGAGCATGAAGCCCACGACCCCTGGGCCTTCCACCACGAGTGGATGGGCGAGCTCGACCGCCATCTCTTCGCCGAAGGCAACCACCACCACATCTGGCAACGGATGGGTGCCCACCCCGTCAGCCACAAAGGGGTGGCCGGCGTGCAGTTCTGCCTCTGGGCTCCCAACGCCCGCAGCGTGGCGGTGCTGGGTGACTTCAACGGCTGGGATGGTCGGCACCATCCCATGCAGCAACGGCTTGGCGGCGGCTGGGAGCTGTTCATCCCGGGACTGAGCCAGGGCGCCACCTACAAATACGAGGTGCGGGCCCAGAACGGCCACTGCTACCAGAAGGCCGATCCCTACGGTTTCCGCCACCAGGTGCGCCCCGATAACGCCTCGGTGGTGGCCCAGCTCGGCGGCTACGACTGGCAGGACGGCGACTGGATGCGGGCGCGTGATGGACGCAATCCCATCGACCAGCCGATCTCGGTGTACGAGATGCACCTCGGTAGCTGGATCCACGCCGCCGCCGACCAGCCGTATATCGAACCCGATGGCACGCCCCGCGCGCCGGTGCCCGCGGCGGATCTGAAGCCCGGCGCCCGCCTGCTCACCTATGGGGAGCTGGCCGACAAGGTGATCCCCTACGTGAAGGCCCGCGGCTTCACCCACATCGAGTTGATGCCGATCTCCGAGCATCCCTTCGATGGCTCCTGGGGCTACCAGGTGACCGGTTGGTATGCCCCCACCAGCCGCTTCGGTAGCCCGATTGAGTTCCGCGCCTTCGTGGACCGCTGCCATGCCGAGGGCATTGGCGTGATCCTCGACTGGGTGCCGGGCCACTTCCCCAAGGATGCCCACGGCCTGGCCTTCTTCGATGGCGCCCACCTCTACGAGCACGCCGATCCGCGCATCGGCGAGCACAAGGAATGGGGCACGCTGATCTTCAACTACAGCCGCAACGAAGTCCGCAACTTCCTGGTGGCGAACCTGGTGTTCTGGTTCGACCAGTTCCATATTGATGGCATCCGGGTCGACGCGGTGGCCTCGATGCTCTACCGCGATTACCTGCGCCCCGATGGGGAGTGGCTGGCGAATGAACACGGCGGCCGCGAGAACACCGAGGCGGTGCGCTTCCTGCAGCAGGCCAACCATGTGCTGTTCCAGCACTTCCCCGGTGTGCTGTCGATTGCGGAGGAATCCACCACCTGGCCGATGGTGACCCAACCCACCGACATCGGTGGCCTGGGCTTCAACCTCAAGTGGAACATGGGCTGGATGCACGACATGCTCGATTACTTCGAGCTGGATCCCTGGTTCCGCCAGTTCCACCAGAACAATGTGACCTTCTCGATCTGGTACGCCTTCACCGAGAATTTCATGCTGGCCCTCAGCCACGATGAGGTGGTGCACGGCAAGAGCCATTTGCTTCACAAGATGCCGGGCGACGACTGGCAGAAGTTCGCCAATGTGCGCGCTCTGCTGGCCTACATGTGGACCCATCCGGGCAAGAAGACCATCTTCATGGGCATGGAGTTCGGCCAGAGGGCTGAGTGGAATGTCTGGGGGGATCTGCAATGGGATCTGCTGGAGCACGAACCGCACCAGGCCCTGCAGCACATGGTTGACGACCTGAATGCCTTTTACAAATCAGAACCGGCTCTGTGGGGCGATGATTTCAGTGAATACGGGTTTCAGTGGATTGATTGCAATGACAGTCAACACTCCGTGATCAGCTTCATGCGCCGCGAAAGCAACACTGGCTGCTGGGTGGTCGTGGTCGCCAACTTCACCCCCCAGACCCATTCCCACTACCGGGTCGGTGTCCCCCTCGGAGGCTTCTACACCGAGGCGTTCAACACCGATGCCAGCCGCTACGGCGGCAGCAACCTCGGCAACCTCGGCGGCAAGTTCACCGATGCCTGGGGCATGCATAGCTACGAGAACTCCCTCGAACTTTGCTTGCCGCCACTCAGCGTTCTGGTGTTCCGCCACGATCCGGCTCGCCTGCCGGAAGTGGAGGAAGGAACTGAAGCTGTCTTGCCCCTCTGAGTCGAACACCCTCCCCTTGCAAAGGCCAACAACGAATGACCCGTCACTCCAAGTTGTACCGCCAGGGGATGCAGGAAATGCGTCATCACCTGGGCGACAAAGCCGATGTTTTGATTGCAAAGATCGAATCGATCTCAGAGGAATTTGCGCGCGTCAATGTTGAGTTTCCCTATGGAGAGCTTTACACCAGAACGGTGCTGGATGATCGGGTGCGTGAGCTCTGCACCGTTGCGGCCCTGACGGTGCAGGGCTTCTCCTCACCCCAGCTCAAATTGCACATTGAGGCTGCGATCAATTGTGGCGTGAGTCGTGCCGAGATCGTCGAAATTATCACCCAAATGATTGCCTACGCCGGTTTTCCTGCGGCAACGAATGCCCTCCTGGCCGCCAAGGATGTGTTTGATGAAATCAGTGACTAGTCAGCCGCGGGAGCTGGGTATGGCCACGGTGGTGTCGATCCAGTCGGGGCTCTGCTGTCGCCCGTTCCGGATGGGCTGCCTCCTGCCGAGCGCCGCCCCAGAGGAGGCCTGGGCCCTGGTTCAGGAGCGTGAGTTGTGCAAGCGCATCGCCCCGTTGTCCATCAGGCCGGAGGATCCATGTCCAGATCCCCGAAGCGGCGGCAGATTGCCAGCCTGAGATCGGCGGTCACCGAACCAGCCGTGAGCGGATCGGCGATCGAGAAACTCAGCTTGTAGCTGTAACGTTCGTCCCCGAATTCCACCAGCCGCGCCGTGGGCGGTGGATCGGCCAGGACGGCCTTGTGATCAGCGGCGATGGTTTGCAGCAGCTCCATGATTTGCTGGGGGTTCCAGGTGCGATCCACCCCGAGCTGGAGGCTGCAGCGGCGCATCCGGTCGCTGCGGGTGTAGGTGGTGGTGGCGGTGGTGAAGAAGCTCTGGTTGGGCACCACCACTTCGGCGTTGTCGCCGCTGCGCCAGAGGGTGGTGGCCCGCGGGCCAAGGCGGCGCACCTCACAGGCTTCGCCCTCGTGCATCAGCACTTCACCGGGGCGCACCGATCCTTCGATCAGCAGCCAAAGGCCGCTGACGATGTTGGAGAACACCTCCTTGATGCCAAACCCCAATCCCAATGACAGGCCGCCGGCGATGGCCAGCACCCCGGTCTGGTTGAAACCGAGTCGCCCCATCGCCCAGATCACCCCGAGGCTGAAGATCACGTACTGGAGGATCTGATCGAGGGCCCGCCGGCTGCCCTCGCTGATGCCCAGGCCCCGCTGCGCCAGCAGGCTCACCCCGGCGGCCGGCAGGTGGAGTCCGACGAGGAGCAGGTAGAGCACCACCAACACGCTGAACAGATCACCCAGGTGGATCGCTCCGCCGAACCACACCCCGAGGGGCACCGCCGCCAGATCCTGCAGGCTGCCGAGGGCATCGAGCCCCTGCAGCACCACGGCCACCAAAAAAAGGGGCCGCAGCAATCGGGTGATGAGCAGCTGCAGGGATTCGGGCGACAGCCAGCGGGCCAGCAGCTGGCGTTCCACCAATCGCAACAGCAGCCAGGCCAGGCTGAACTGGCCCAGCAGCAGCACCAGACCGACCCGCTGATGCAGCGCCAACAGCACGAGGGCGATCAGCCCCTGTCCCCCCAGCAGGGGCACCACTAGGGGCAGCTTCCATAGCCAGCTCCAACGGCCGCGGACGGGCTGGCGGCGCAGACGCAGCAGGCTGAGCAGAAGCAGGCCAACCGGCAGCAGCTGCAGCAGCACCGGCAGCCGGTCGAGGAAGGCCAACCACCCCTGAATCTCGGCCAGGACGGTGGACATCAGGAGGGGGGACTGAGCCGCATCATGGCGTCAACGCCCTGCTGGGGAGTCATCACCCCCAGCATCAGCTTCCAGAGCAGATCTTCCACTCGGGGCTCAATCCGCTGGACCCGATCCGCGGAAAAGGAGGCAGTTAGCAGCGTGGAGCGTTCATTGAATTGCCGTTGGGCCTGCTCCATGGCCGCCAGTCGCCCGGAGCTCGCCACGGGCACCGGCACGAAGCGATTCACCGGCAGCACCATCCGGCTCTGGAGGGTGAGCGCACGCTGCACGAGGGGAGTGAGGCTCAATTCCGCCAGATCCAGGGCCAGCTTGCGCTGCGGAGGCGAAGAATCGCTGCCCAGGGCCATCACCCCCAGGGTGCTGAACGGGGTGGGGGGGCCGGCCGGGCCGCTGGGCAGGGGAGCCACCCCGAGCCGTTTGCCCATGGAGCGCTCCAGGTGCCCAAGGGCTGTGCTGAAGCAGGGAATCCAGCTGAGGCGGCCGCTGTCGAGGCCTTCGATCAGCTCCCGCGGACTACCGGCGACGTCCACCCGGCTCTGTAGGGCGAGCTGACGCAGCCATGAGAACCAGGCCAGCAGGGCCTGACGGTCGGAGGATGCCGTGGCGGAGGCGGGCCTGGGGTTGCCGGTGAGGATCGGCACCATGGCGTCCTGGGCGCCATGGGCCCCGGCACTCCACCAGATGCCGATCGGATCCACGGCCACCCCGATCGGTCGGCCGGAGGCCGCCAGGGCCAGCAGCTCGTCGAGGCTGGCCGGTGGTCGGGGCACCACCTGGCGATCGAAGCAGGCCAGGGTGAGCGCGTTGTAAACCGGCAGACCTGAGACCCCTGCCGTTGTGGTGACCCTCCCCACCACATCCGGCGCCAGCAGAGGCTGGCTGCGGCGCCAGGCCGGCTGATCGTTGAAGCGCTCCACCAGACCCTGCTGGAGCAGGGCATTCGCCAACGGTGCCCGCAGCACCAGGAGATCGGGACCCAGCCCCCGGCTGCGGTCCCGCCGCAGCGTGTCCTCCAGCTCCGCCTCCGGCACCACAGAGAGCTGCAGTTGAACGCCCGGATGGAGCCGCTGGTATTCCTGCAACAGCGGCGTCCACTGGATTCTGTCGTTGCCATCGCGCTGCAGCCATTCGAGGCGGCCGGTGGGAACCACCACCACATGTAAGGTCTGGCGCTGGCTCTGGCAGCCCACCAGGCTCAGCAGCAGCGCCAGGGCTGCAGGGAGGGAGACCAGGCCGGCGAAGCCACCGGACCGTTCGGGCAGACACGGACGGGAACCGAACACAGGCCCCGGGCCGAATCGTTGTCATTCTGAAGGTGCAGTGCGCTTCAACTTCTGCTCGGCGCTGACCAGCCTCGAGCCGACCAGCGCCGGGCAAGCCCTCCACCCGTTGACGCCATGAATCCCAGCACCCCACCCCGTGTGCCCTACTGGCGGGTCTGGCGGGACGCCGAAGGCATCAGCCACCAGGGCCAGGCCTGGCTGGACAGCTTCCAGATCCTTCACCTGGCTGAAGGCATCCAGAGCATCTGGCGCACCCCAACCCAGGAGGGCACCACCGGCATCGTGCTCATCAAAGTGGAGCCTGATGGGGACTACGACTGGCACGAAAACCCCGTGCCCCAGTGGATCGTGCCGCTTTCAGGCCGCTGGTTCGTGGAAACGATGGACGGCCATCGCGTCGAGATGGGGCCCGGAGAGCTGTCTTTCGGTGGCGACCAGGGTTGCCGCAGAACCGAGGGTCGCCTGGGCCATCGCTCCGGCGCCTTGGATGGCCAGCCGGCCATGTTGATGCTGATTCAGCTGGAGCGGATTCCGCCCGAAGTGGCGGCGGCCTCCTGAGCCCGCTCAGGAGCGCCGATCCCCGCCCAGCTGCTGTAACCCTGCAGCGCATGACAGAACATGGAATGGCTGGAGGGGCTCAGCTAGGTTGCCCAATCCGCCTGATTCCACCGCAATGGCCGAAACCCTCCCCCTGCTGCTGCGCGCCGCCCGAGGTGAGCAGGTGGAGCGGCCGCCGGTCTGGATGATGCGCCAGGCGGGCCGTTACATGAAGGTCTACCGCGACCTGCGCGACCGCCATCCGGGCTTCCGCGAACGCTCGGAAAACCCCGATCTCTCCTATGAGATCTCGATGCAGCCCTTCCACGCCTTCCGGCCCGACGGCGTGATCCTCTTCTCCGACATCCTCACGCCGCTGCCGGGCATGGGGATCGACTTCGACATTATCGAGAGCAAGGGCCCGATCATCGAGCCCGCGATCCGCACCCAGGCCCAGGTGGATGCCCTGCGGCCCCTCAACCCCGCCGAGGCCCTGCCCTTCGTGGGCGAGGTGCTCGGCCGCCTCCGGGCTGACGTGGGCAATGCCGCCGCGGTGCTGGGCTTCGTGGGTGCCCCCTGGACCCTGGCCGCCTACGCGGTGGAAGGCAAGAGCTCCAAGACCTACTCGGTGATCAAGGCGATGGCCTTCCGGGAGCCCGCGCTGCTGCACCAGCTGCTGGGCCACCTGGCCGATTCAATCGCCACCTATGTGCGCTACCAGATCGATTCCGGTGCCCAGGTGGTGCAGCTGTTCGATTCCTGGGCGGGCCAGCTCAGCCCGATCGACTACGACACCTTCGCGGCGCCCTACCAGAAGCGGGTGATCGACCAGGTGAAGGCCACCCACCCCGACACCCCGCTGATCCTCTACATCTCCGGCAGTGCCGGCGTGCTCGAGCGCATGGGCCGCACCGGCGTCGACATCATTTCCCTCGACTGGACCGTGGACATGGCCGATGGCCTCGCCCGCCTGCCGGAGCACATCGGCGTCCAGGGCAACGTGGATCCCGGCCTGCTGTTCGGCACCCCGGAGGGCATCCGCGAGCGCATCCTTGACACGGTCCGCAAGGCTCGCGGCCGCCGCCACATTCTCAACCTGGGCCACGGCATCCTGCCCGGCACTCCTGAGGAGAACGCGCGTATGTTCTTCGAAACCGGCAAGGCCGTGAACGAGTTGCTGGGGGCGGCCGTTTGAGCGAAACCGCCGCTGCATCCGCCGGAACGGCGGGAGCTGCCGGGGGGCCGGCCCGCATCCTGATCACCGGTGCCGCCGGCTGCGTCGGCCAGTACACGGTCGAGCACCTCTACCGCCACTCGGATGCCCACCTGCTGCTGCTGCTGCGCGACCCCAGCAAGCTGAAGGTGGTGCCCGCCAACGATCCACGCATCACCCTGCTGGTGGGCGATCTGCGCGATCTCGAGCCCCACGCCGAAGCGATCGCCAGCGCCACCCGCGTGATCCATACCGCCACGGCCTGGGGCGATCCGGAGCGGGCCCAGCAGGTGAATGTGGTGGCGGTGAAACGGCTGCTGGCCCTGCTTAATCCGGCGCGGCTGGAGCAGGTGATCTATTTCTCCACCGCCAGCATCCTCGATCGCAACCTGAAGCTCCTGCCCGAGGCGATGGCCTACGGCACCGAATACATCCAGACCAAGGCCCAGTGCCTGCAGGAGTTGGAGGTCCATCCCCTGGCGGAGCGGATCGTGGCCGTGTTCCCCACCCTGGTGTTCGGCGGGCGGGTGGTGCCGGGCGATCCCCATCCCACCAGCTACCTCACCTCCGGTGTGAAGGAGGCCTTCCCCTGGCTGTGGCTGGCCAAATGGCTGCGCACCGATTCCAGCTTCCATTTCATCCACGCCGCCGACATCGCCACGGTCTGCGCCCACCTCGCCACCACGCCCCACCAGCCGAATCCGGAGCCGGGGCAGGGAGCGGTGCGTCGTCTCGTCTTCGGCCAGGCCCCCATCACGATCAACAAGGCCGTGGCCACCTTGGTGCGCTGGCGGCGGGGCTGGGTGCCGCCGGTGGGGCTGGATCTCACGCCCTGGCTGATCGAGGGGCTGATCAAGCTGCTGCGGATCGAGGTGAACGCCTGGGATCGCTTCTCGATCCGCCAGCGCCACTTCGTGCACGAGCCGGTGAGCCCGCCGGAGCGCTTCGGGCTCACCAGCTACGCCCCCACCCTGGAGGCCGTGCTGGAAACGGCCGGCGTGCCGCACCGGGGCAGCTTGCCGGGCTGAAGGCCCCCAGCCCGGACAAGCGCCACCGAGGTTCGGTTAACCGAACCTCGGTGGCGAGGCCGCATGGGGCGAAACCCAGTGGCCAGCAGGTTTGTGGGTAAATGTTGCGAATGTAACAAGCACCAGCACCACCCGGCACCTGGCCCGTAGCTTTAGCTGGTTGAACGTGCTAAACCGCGCCGACCATGCGTCGTCTTTTCTCTCTTTTCGCTCTTTGCCTGTCGCTGGTGCTGGGGGCTGCTCCGAGCTTCGCCGCCGATAGCGCCCATGGCGCCCAGGTCTTCTCGGCCAACTGCGCCGCCTGCCATATGGGCGGCGGCAACGTGGTGAATGCCGAGCGCACCCTCAAGAAAGAGGCTCTCACGGCTTATCTGGCCGGCTATGCCGATGGTCCTGAGGCCGCCGTGGCCATGCAGGTCACCAACGGCAAGAACGCCATGCCCGCCTTCGGCGGCAAATTGAGCGCCGGCGACATCGCCGACGTGGCCGCCTACGTGATCGAACAGTCCGCCAAGGGCTGGTGATCCTCTGGGCTGGAATCATCTCCAGCCTGTCCAGCCTGGTTGTCATCTGGGAGGCAAACACCTCCCATCCATTTTTTGGTCTTGATCGAACCAATTCGTTCGATCATGGCTGTGCACCCAACCCGGCCCTGCCGGGTTTTTTTGTGGTCAGGTGGATCCCGAAAGGAGTCAAAGGCTTCCTGAGCCATGCCTGAACGTGCCCATGTCAGGGGCCCGTCCCGTTGGGCCTGACCAATCAATCCCGGGCGTCCTGACGTCGGCGCTGCGCCAGCACCGCCAGGTAGAGCTCCTCGGGCACCTCGCGGATGTCGTACTCGGAGGGGAGCACGCCATGGACGTGGCGGTGCACGGCCATCCAGCAGTTGCGTTCTGGATCCGAGCCTGTCCCATCGAACTGGTGAGAGGCTTCGGCAAGGCTGATCACCAGGGGATCGCCCTGGTTGCCATCGGCGTCGAGCGCCTGGGGCCGGACTTCCGTTCCGGCACCATGCGGCGTGAGGGAGTTGTCCGGGGCCTCAGCCAGGCCGGAAGGGTCGGCGTCCGGGAACGCGGGGGACGGAGCAGCGATCACAGCGGACCAGCAGACCGGTCGATCCTGGCGCAACCGGCAGACTGGGCGCAGCACCGGATCGCCCAGGCCGCATGACCTCCAGCCCACTTCAGCGGACCGTGGCCTGGCTGCCACGCGCAATCGCGGCGCTGCTGACCCTGGGTCCGGCCAGCCCAGCCCCGCTGCTGGCCAAGCCAATGCCACCGGCCCCCCCCCTGAACCCGGCCTGGGCCTTCGACCCCAACGGTCCCTTCCTGCCCGGCGCCGATCCCCCCAGCTTCCTGCTGCCCAACAACGGCCAGCGCTTCAACCCCGCAGGAGGCGGCCAGCCCCAGGCGATCACCGGGCCGAGGCCACCGATCCCCCCCTGCCCCCTGATCGTTCCGGTGAGGGACGCGCCCCTGCAGCCTCTCCACCTGCATCCGTCCCAGGTGCCGCTGAAGAACAGCTTTGGCTGTCTTTCGGCGGGTGATGCCATCTACGGAGCCGATGGCTGTCCAAAGCGACTGTGCGGCAACACCAGGGGCAGCCAGATCTCCATCCCCCCGGGGGGGCCATGAGCCAGGGCGGCCGCTGCGGCCCCATCGCCCCGGGTTGGAGGTTCCCACCGACTCCCGGCCGGTTCCCACACCAAAACGGTTCGGCCTGCCCATCCTGGGTAGGGGGGCCCGAACCCAACGGTTCGGCGGACCGGCCCACCGTGCCCGTCTCGATCCCATACGGTTCCGTCAGTCCCCGTTGAGTGCCGAACCCCAGGAGGTTTCGTCCATGCATCCCACCGCCGAACTGTTCACCGAAAAGGCCTGGGGCGCCGTTGTGGCGGCCCAGCAGCTGGCCCAGCAGAAACGCCAGCAGCAGATGGAGAGCGAGCACCTGTTTGGATCTCTGCTCGCCCAGCCCGGCCTGGCCACCCGCATCCTCGAGAAGGCCGGCGTGGATGTGGGCACCCTCAGCCAGAAGCTCGAGGCCTACACGGCCAACCAGCCCAGCCTCTCAGCAGCGCCGGACAACATTTATCTGGGCAAGGGCCTCAACACCCTGCTGGATCGTGCCGATGCCTTCAAGAAGGGCTTCGATGACAGCTACATCGCCATTGAGCACCTGCTGCTGGCCCTGGCGGACGACGAGCGCTGCGGCCGTCAGCTGCTCTCGCAGGCGGGCACCAATGCCGCCAAACTCAAGGAGGCCGTGCTTGCGGTGCGCGGTACCCAGAAAGTGACCGATCAAAATCCGGAGGGAACCTACGAATCCCTGGAGAAATACGGCCGCGACCTCACCGAGGCGGCCAAGGCCGGCAAGCTCGACCCCGTGATCGGCCGCGACGAAGAAATCCGCCGCACGATCCAGATCCTCAGCCGCCGCACCAAGAACAACCCGGTGCTGATCGGCGAGCCCGGCGTGGGCAAAACGGCGATCGTGGAGGGCCTGGCCCAGCGGATCGTGAACGGGGATGTACCCCAGGCCCTGCAGAACCGCCAGCTGATCGCCCTCGATATGGGCGCCCTGATCGCCGGGGCGAAGTACCGCGGCGAATTCGAGGAGCGGCTCAAGGCCGTGCTCAAGGAGGTCACCGCCTCCGAGGGCCAGATCGTGCTGTTCATCGACGAAATCCACACCGTGGTGGGGGCCGGTGCCGCCGGTGGATCGATGGATGCCAGCAACCTGCTCAAGCCGATGCTGGCTCGGGGCGAACTGCGCTGCATCGGTGCCACCACCCTCGATGAGCACCGCCAACACATCGAGAAGGATCCCGCCCTGGAGCGCCGCTTCCAGCAGGTGTTTGTGGACCAACCCACGGTGGAAGACACGATCTCGATCCTGCGGGGCCTCAAGGAGCGCTACGAGGTGCACCACGGCGTGCGCATCGCCGACAACGCCCTGGTGGCGGCGGCGGTGTTGAGCAGCCGTTACATCGCCGATCGCTTCCTCCCCGACAAGGCGATCGACCTGATGGATGAATCGGCGGCCCGGCTGAAGATGGAGATCACCTCCAAGCCCGAGGAGATCGACGAGCTCGATCGCCGCATCCTTCAGCTGGAGATGGAGAAGCTCTCTCTGGGCCGTGAATCCGATACCGCCAGCCGCGATCGGCTCGAGCGGCTGGAAAAGGAGCTCTCCGATCTCTCCGAGCAGCAGAGCGGGCTCAATGCCCAGTGGCAGGCGGAGAAGGGTTCGATCGATGAGCTGAGCGCCATCAAGGAGGAGATCGAGCAGGTGCAGCTGCAGATCGAGCAGGCCAAGCGCAGCTACGACCTCAACAAGGCCGCCGAGCTGGAATACGGCACCCTGGGCGAACTCAACCGCAAGCTGGTCGCCAAGGAGGCCGAGCTCACCAGCGGTCACAGCGGCAAAACGCTGCTGCGCGAGGAGGTCACCGAAGACGACATCGCCGAAGTGATCGCCAAGTGGACCGGCATTCCGGTCAGCAAGCTGGTGCAGAGCGAGATGCAAAAACTGCTCCACCTCGAAGACGAGCTCCACACCCGCGTGATCGGCCAGCACCAGGCCGTCACCGCCGTGGCCGATGCCATCCAGCGCTCCCGGGCCGGCCTTTCCGACCCCAACCGGCCGATCGCCAGCTTCCTGTTTCTGGGCCCCACGGGCGTGGGCAAAACCGAACTCTCCAAGGCCCTGGCCAGCCAGCTGTTCGACAGCGAGGAGGCAATGGTGCGGATTGACATGAGCGAATACATGGAGAAGCACGCCGTGAGTCGCCTGATTGGGGCGCCTCCGGGCTATGTGGGCTACGAGGAGGGCGGCCAACTCACCGAGGCCGTGCGGCGCCGGCCCTACGCCGTGGTGCTGTTCGACGAGGTGGAGAAGGCCCACCCCGATGTGTTCAACGTGATGCTGCAGATCCTCGATGACGGCCGCGTCACCGATGGCCAGGGCCGCACGGTGGATTTCACCAACACGATCCTGATCCTCACCAGCAACATCGGCAGCGCCTCGATCCTCGATCTAGCCGGCGATCCGGCCCGCTACAGCGAGATGGAGCAGCGGGTGAATGAGGCGCTGCGGGCCCACTTCCGGCCCGAGTTCCTCAACCGCCTCGATGAATCGATCATCTTCCACAGCCTCAAGGCCGAGGAGCTGCGCCAGATCGTGGACCTGCAGGTGAAGCGGCTCGCCCGAAGGCTCGAGGAGAAGAAGCTGGGTCTGCAGGTGGAGGGCGAGGCCCTCGACTGGCTGGCCGGCGTCGGCTACGACCCGGTGTACGGCGCCCGGCCGCTCAAGCGCGCCATCCAGCGCGAGCTGGAAACGCCGATCGCCAAGGCGATCCTGGCGGGCACCTTCCCGGCCGGATCCACCATTGCCGTGGCGGTGGAGAACGGGCGGCTGGCCTTCCATGCGGGGGTGGAGGCCACCCTCAGCGGGCCGGTGCCGGCGTTGGTGTGATCAACCGGGGCGGCAGACGGATCACGGTGCCGCGGGAGGAACGCCCGCGGCACCGCCGGCAACCCGGCTGAGCGGTTGAGGGCCTTCCGGCCCTTGGTGAGGACTGCTCAGGTGGCGTTCAAGGGGTTCCCTCGGGAACGATGTCCACCACCAAGGCCCGCGCGGGGCTCGTGCCCTCATTGCGCCACCAATGGGTGACTCCTGTGGATTCCCATGCCACCCCTCCAGGCCTCAGCACCACCGGAGCGAAGCCGGGGCCGCGCCGCTCCGTCATCTGTCCCTCAAGGATGTAGGCCACGCCCGGACGGTGGTCGTGGCGGTGCAGGGCGATGCTGCCGCCGGGGGCGATGGTGATCTCACGCAGGCGCAGCTCTCGGCCGGCCAGGGCGGGGAAATCGTGGTCGAGGGGCTGGGTGCCGAGCCGCCGGATCGCCAGCACGCCCTGGGTCAGGCTGGCGGACCCGGCCTGGTGATGGCCAGCGGCGGGCCGTTCTTCCTTCGCGGGCACCACCCCGTTCGACTGAGCCACACCCGGAGCCGCCAGCAGGGTGAGGGCCAGGCTCAGGCCAGCGGTGGTTCGTAGCACCGATTCAGCGCATCAGGACCCAGGCTAAACAGGCTGGGTTTCGCCGCTCCACCGGCCCTCAGCGGGTGGGGCCGGCAGCGCTCAGCCGCGCCGGATAGAGCTCAACCAGCTCCCGGTAGGCCGTGCAGAACGGGATGCCGAGTGAGGCCTGCAGGATCGTGTCGTCCGCAAAGGCCTCCAGGGCTTCCTCCAGGCTGTCGGGCAGGGGCTGGGCCGTGCCCGGTGCCGGGGGATCGGTGTAGGTGTTGGCGTCGCTGCGGGGGCCGGGGTCGAGCTGGCGTTCGATGCCATCGAGGCCCGCGGCCAGCACCGCCGCCTGGAGCAGGTAGGGGTTGGCGGCGCCGTCGGGTAGGCGCAGTTCGAGGCGCTGGTCGTCGGGGATGCGCACCAGGTGGGTGCGGTTGTTGCCGCCATAGCTGATCCAGGCCGGTGACCAGGTGGAACCGGAACTGGTGCTGGCCCGGGCCAGGCGGAGGTAGCTGGCCGGCACGGGATTGGTGAGGGCGCAGAGGGCGCGGGCATGGGCGAGCAGACCACCGAGGAAGTGATAGGCCAGGGCCGAAAGGCCCTTCTCGCCGGCCGGGTCGTGGAAGAGATTGCGGTCGCCTTGCCAGAGCGACACATGCAGGTGGGCGCCATTGCCGGTGAGGCCCTCGATCGGCTTGGGATCGAAACTCACGGCGCAGCCGTGCTGTTCGGCCAGGGTGGCGGCCATCACCTTGAAGAAGGCGTGCCGGTCGGCGGTGGTGAGGGCCTCGGCGTAGGTCCAGTTCAACTCGAACTGGCCATTGGCATCCTCGTGATCGGCCTGGTAGGGGCCCCAGCCCAGCTCCTCCATGGCGCCGATCAATTCGCTGATCAGCGGGTAGCGCCGCATCAGGCTGATCTGGTCGTAGCAGGGCTTCGACTGGCGGTCGAACCGATCAGCCACGCCGCCGTGCTCGGGATCGAGCAGGAAGAATTCCGCCTCCACCCCGCTGCGGAATTGGAAGCCGAGGGCCTCGGCGCGCTTCAGCTGCTGCTGGAGCACCCGCCGCGGTGCCTGCTCGAGCGGCGTGCCTTCCACCACCAGGTTGGTGGCCACCCAGGCCACATCCCGCTGCCAGGGCAGCACCATCAGGCTGGCCGGATCCGGCAGGGCCAGCACATCGGGATCGGCCGGCGTGAGATTCAACCAAGCGGCGAAGCCCGCAAACCCCGCTCCGTCTGCCTCCAGCGTGGCCACGGCCGAGGCCGGCACCAGCTTGGCCCGCTGGACGCCGAACAGATCGGTGAAGGAGAAGAGCACATGGCGCAGGCCACGGTCGGCAACGGTTTGGGCCAGGTCGGTCATCGGGGGGTGCGGGAGGTCCTTGGGGTGGGGGCTGGGACGGGTGTGCGGCGCTTGGGATCGGCCGGGGTCCGCGGAGCCTGAGGGCAGGGGTGTGCGGGGTGTCGGGACGCGGTGGGGGCCGATTCCCGGGGCGTTTTCGGGAGAGCCGGGGTTTTAGGTCCGGGTCGCGGGAAACCGGTGGCCGATACGGAACTGGCGATCCTGGGAAGGGCGCCCTGTTCCGCAACGGATCTAGGGCCGAACGGCGCGGCGGCGGGTTCAGCATGGGCGAAATCGCAACTCCGAAGCCGAAACCGGGAGCTGCAGCCGAGGCGCTGCTCCGGTGGTCGACGGACCATCTTGGGAATGCACGGGAGCCACCGTCCTCTGGACGGGAGCAGCGGCCGAGGGTCCTCAACCCGCAACCCGAAAACCGCAACGCGCATCACCCAACCCCCAACCCCCAACCCCCAATCCACGACCCTCAACCCTCAACCCGGAACCGGGAACCGGGAACCCTCAACCCGGAACCCGCGGCAGGTGAATCCGGGTCAAAGGGGCAGGCCGAAGGTCTTGTCCCGAGCGTTCAAGGCGGGTGGGTTTGGGCCCTAGCGTTCAAGGTGGAAGGGTTTGGGGCTGAGCGCCAAGGCTCCGGGTTCGGGGGCTGACAAGAGCTTCCTAGGGATCTGGGGTTCAACGGCTCAGGAGTTCGTCCACCACCGCCCGGAGCTGGGCCTGCTCCGCCGGGGCCTGGCGGGGGTTGCCGGCCCGGTGGCCCAGGTCCGACTCGAGCACGTGGAAAGTGGCCTTATGGATCAGGGCCGCCTCGTGGGCGCAGTCGGATGGGGGGAAGTAAAGGTCATGGCGGCCGGCCACCACGGCGGTGGCGGCCTGGATGCGCCCCAGGGCTGCGGCGAGAGGGTCTGGGCTGGCGAGGGTGTTTAGGCCAGGGGCGGTGGTGGAGGCATCGTGGCCGGATGAAGCGGAGCCCGGCTGGTTCACTGCCCCCGCCCCATTCACAGCCCCGGCCACATCGTTGGCCAGCCACACATCGAGCATGGCGATCAGGTCGCGGGGGTCATGGCGGCGGTAGGCGGGCAGCCAGGCCGCCTCCACGTAGTGCTCCACCGCCTCGAAACCCAGCTCCCGGTGGGCGCCGCGGCGGTAATACGGCTGGCTGGCGGCCCAGCTGGCGTAGATGAGCGCGAAGCTGCGCAGCCCCTGTTCGGGCACGGCGTCGAAACCGCTGCCGTTCCAGGCCGGATCGGCGGTGAGGGCCTGGCGCAGGCTGAGCAGGAACAGCCGGTTGTGGGGCGTTGTGCGCGCCGTGCCGCACACACAACAGATCCGCTGGGGCCGCTGGGGTTCCAGCACCGCCCAGTGATACGCCTGCTGCGCCCCCATCGACCAGCCGTACACCAGGGCCGGCCGCTCCACGCCGAACACCTCCTCCAGCAACCGGATTTGGGCCCGCAGGTTGTCGCGGTGGTCGAGCGGCCAGCCCCCCTGGCCCAGGGGCGGACCGCCATTGCTGGGGCTGGTGGAGCGGCCGTTGCCGAACTGGCTCACCAGCACCACGCAGTGCCGGCCCGGATCAAGGATCGGCCCCACCGCCCAGGCGATGTCCTCCGGCCAGGCGCCGTAGGAGCTGGGATAGAGCACCAGGTTGGAGCGATCGGCGTTGAGCTCGCCGAACACGCGGTAATCGAGTTGGGCGGCGGGAAGGGTGTCACCGCTGGCCAGGGGGAAGGAGCCCAGATCGAATTGGCGGGCCTTGGCAGGGCTCATGGCCCGCCTCCCTTGGAGGAAGCCCGATGGGCGGTAGGCCGGCAGTGCCAGCCCACGGGCCGGGCCGGCTCAGCAAGGCCGGCGGCCGGGTTCGCCTGGTTCCGATCAGGCCGTGGGGTGGTGCATCGGCTGGGGCATGGGGCTGGCTCATCCGAGATGGCGCGCCCGGCGCGATGATCGTGGGGGTTGGCAGCAGGCTCGCCTGGATTGGAGCAGCCTGCCGGGTGGACCGGACTGGCCATCAGCTCCCGAGAGACGCTGGCACCGCTGCTGACGGCCCATCGGCCCCGGGGGCCGGCATCGTCAGGGCGGCGAGGTTGGCCAGGAAGCCGCGGTGCACCGCCAGGTATCCGGGGGCCACCACCGCAAGGCTCGGCCCCAGATCCCGATGGGCCGCCGCCAGGGCATGGAAGGGCAGCGAGGGGTAGAGGTGGTGCTCGGCGTGGAAGGGCATGTTCCACATCAAGCGCCGCAGGGGCATCAGGGTGTGGGTGGTGCGGGTGTTGCGCCGGCCATCGGCCACGAAGGGGCAGCCGCCGTGCTCGGCCAGCAGCACAAAGCGCAGCAGGGGCTGCCCCACCGCCAGGGGGAGCAGCCAATACCAGAACAGGAAACCGTTGGCGCCGATCAGGGAGACCAGGGCCAGCAGGCCATAGACAGCGAACTGCAGCCCCAGCGATCGACGCACCGCAGGCACGGCATCGGGGGGGATGTAAGGACGGGCGCTGAAATCGCCGCGCAGCCCGGCCAGGTGGCCGCGGACCTTCCCAATCCACCAGGGAATGGCACTGAGCTCCAGCAGGTACGCAACCCTGGTGGTGGGAGGGCTGTCCTCCAGTTCTGGATCCAGGCCCACCAGGTGGGTGTAGCGGTGGTGCCACTGGTGGTAGCGCCGGTAGAAATCGGCGTTGTAAAAACTCAGCACGCCCGCCCACCAGGCCACGGCGTCGTTGAGGGCGCGGCTGGCGAAGGCGGTGCGGTGGCCCGCCTCATGCATCGCGCAGAAGGCAAAGGCCAGGCCCCAGCCGAGCAGCAGCAGACCAAGCAGCCCCAACGGGAGCACCAAGGGCGCGGGCACCAGAGGGCCGGCCAGGGGTCCCTGGCCCAGGGCCTGCCCCCACAGCAGACCGCCGCCGAGCAGCAGGGACAGATGGAAGGCGAGCTGTAGCAATCCGGGCCGGTCGCTGCGCTGATTGAGCCGGGCCAGCCGATCGAGCGGCAGCGCTCCCGCCACCAAGGCCTGCTGGGGGGAAGCCTGGGCTGTGGGCTGAGGTGCTGGCTGGTGGGCCAGGGAGGCTGGCTCGCCCATGGAAATCAAGAGGAGGCAGGGGCCGTAGAACGGCCGGTGTGATCGGCATTGTGGCGATCCCGATGGGCCAGGCGCGTTCGGCATGAACGCTGGGCTCCGATCGCCACCGCCCGAGGCAGGCGGCAATGGGCTCGGCAGGCAGCGGGATGTTGCAGGGATCGACAGGAAACCAACAAATGGCGATGGTTCAGCGCTCCATCGTCTTCAGATTCTCTTAAGATCCATGGGTCAGCGGTTCCCCTGTGTACGACAACCATCCCGTGCTCACCTCCATGGAGCTCCGGCTCCAGGACCTGCGCTCCAGCTACCGCTGCCAGCCCAATGAGCACACCCGCTATCAGCTGGTGCGCCACGAGCAATTGATCGCCCAGTGGGCCCCCTTCCGCGTTCTGGCCAGCTGAGGGCCGTGGCCCTGGTCCGATGTTGCGTTTTTTGCATCGTCTCGATGCGGCTCGGCCAAACCGCATAGAACAGAAACACCGACGCCCGCACCACCCGCCGTCGGCCTGAGCGCCCCCTTGCCCGGCAGCTCCAGTGGACCCCCTGGCCCTAGCGGTCGGGGGGTCTTCTGTTGTTGTGTCGCCCGGCGGGTGGCGGTGGCCACCGGACAGCCACCGCCAGTCAGGCAGGCCCGTGGGCGGTGATCACCAGAGCAGCAGTTCGGGCCTGGGCAGGTCCAGCCTCCAGAGCTGGCGGTGGCGGTGCAAGAGCTCCTGACCGAGGATCGCCTCGACCCCCAGCTGCCCAAAGATCGGGTTCTCGGTCACGATCCCCTCCACACCAGCGGGGGTGCCCCCAGGCAACGGTGAATCGGCTGCGGAACCCGGCCCGCCTGGCCAAGCTCCCAGCCCGAGCCCGGCGAAGCGGCGGCGCTCGACCCGTTGCTCGCCGCAGAAGCCCACCAGCCGCAGCGGCTGGGCCGGACCGAGCGGCCGCAGCCGCGCCGCGAGGGCAGGCTGCAGAAACAGCCCCTCAGCGCCGGTATCGGCCAGGGCATGGACCGCTCCGGTGCTGCTGGCCAGCTGCAACAACGGAACGCCACGATGCCACCGCAGGGCAACCCGCAGCGGCCGTGATCGAGGGGGCGCCGAGGTGTTGGCCGAACTTTGGGCTGAGCTGGGCGGAGAATTGGGCCGTGCGTTGGCCTGTGGATTGGGCGAATCGAGGGACAGAGCTGGAGATGGTGCGCTGGAGGACGGGGTGAGCGCAAAGGGGAGCTGTTCCAGAGCCGCCGCCCCGAGCGCGATGCGCCCCAGGGAGGGATCGATCCGGATCGGCATCAACCGCAGGCTCGGTGCCCCCAGCACCCCATCGACTCCCGCGGGTAAGGCCCGCACCGGCAACACCAGTGCCTCCACCCCCTCCAGGGAAAGGACAGGCGTTCCGGCAGCACCCGCCGGGTCGCGCAGCACCAGATCGGGTAGGCGGGTGCGCTGGGGGTTGAGATCGGCACAGTCCTGGCCGCCCCCCGCCAGGGCGAAGGCCTTCGGGGGGAAGCTGCGGCGCTGCAGCGCCAGCCGATCCGCCAGCTCCGGCGTGACCATGGTGGAGGTGGCGCCGGTGTCGAGCAGCAGACGGATGTGGGTGCCCTGGCGCTGGTGGCGGCGAGCTTGGCCAGGGCTACCAGCGTCTGCGCTGGAGCCGGCCGACGCCCCGACGCCGGAAACCTCAAAGTCGAGCACCGGGGTGTGGCCTCCCTCGGCCCGCTCCAGCGGCAAGTTCACCGAGCCCCGGCTTCGGCCTCCCGAAAGCGGCTGGCCGGTGAGCTGGATCAGGGCATGGGCGCCAACACGGCTGGCCGGGCTGACCGGTGGATGAGCAGCGGCCTGGGTGGGAAGGATCAGCAGCAGGGCCAGCAAGGCTGGGCAGCGGCGCAAGCCCGCGGAATGCAGGCCGTGCACGTCCTCCGGGCGCAGCCATGCACGCTCTGTGATGAGCCGCCCCTCAGGTTTTTGCCTGCACAGGGGAGGAAGACGGCGCACCGCTGGCGAAAGCGAAGGGATCAAGAAGCCCATCAAGCGACAGAAGGATGAGGGCTCAGCCCAGGGGGAGACGGGGATTCCCATTGTGAGGGGCGACATCAGCTAGCCCCAGTCCCGGGTGCCTCTGAATCCCACCAGGCCCCTTGCAACCCATCAACCCGTCGGCAGGTTGGCCAGCAGGCCCCACCACAGCGGCACCGTGACCAGGGCCAGCAGGGTGGTGGCCAGCACCAGATGGGCGGTGCGGTCGGCATCGCGGCCGGCGGCCTCCGCCAGCAACAGGGCCGACACCGCGGTGGGGGCCGCCGCCTGCAGCACCACCGCGTCCCGCACGGCCAGCGGCAGCGGGATCAGACGCGTGAGGGCGAGCATCAGCAGTGGCATGGCCAGGAGCTTGAAGGCCAGGGCCCAGCCCAGGGGGCCCACCTCCCCGGGCGCTAGCGGCACCCCCTGGCCAAGACTCACCCCCAGCCGCATCCCCACCACGCTCAAGGCCACAAGCAACAGCAGCTGGGAGGGCCACCACAGCCATCGGCCGAGCTCGTTGCCCCAGGGGGAGAGGTGCAGCAGCAGGGCGATTGCCAGACCCTTGCAGGCCGGACTCCTCCACAGCACGGCCAGGGCGCGGCGCGCGTCAAAGGCCAGGCCCTGCACGAGCAGGGGCCCAACGCTCCAGGTGATCAGGGTGCCCACGAGGTCGTAGCTGATGCTGAACCCCAGCGAGCCAGGCGGCAGCAGCGCCACGGCCACCGGAATGCCGAAATAGCCCGTGTTCCCCACCACCGCCCCCAGCTGCAGGCCGCCGTGGGGGATGGAGCGCCGCAGCGGGGGCCATCCGAGCAGCAGCAACAGCCCGGCGACGTTCACCACGGCCGCCATCCCCCCCGCCACCAACAGTTCTCGCCCCATCCCCGAGCGCAGCAGCAGGCCCACGAGGCTGAGCGGTATTCCCCAGCGCACCAGCGGTGCGGCCAGCCGGGCGGGAAGCTGTGGAAAGCGCAGGCCCAGCAGCAGGCCCAGCACCAGGGAGGGGATCAGGACGCAGGCGAAGCGCAGCAAAAATCAGGGGCCCCAGCGCTGGGCGCCCAGGAAGGTCAGGTCAACGAAGTCGCTGGCTTGCTCATGGCGCGGGCCGATCTGCAGCTTGAAACCACCCAGATCCAGATCGGGGAGGCTCTGGAATGCAGCCACCACCCTCTGGCGGCTTGGATCGGGTCCCGCTTTTTCCAGGGCGGCTGTGAGCCATCGGGCCGCCAGGAACCCCTCCAGACTGGTGAAGCCGTAGTGGGCGCGGCGCTGCTGCTTGCTCATCAGGCGTTGGTACTCGGCCACCACCGGCACCTTTCGATTCCATGGGAACGGCACCACCTGGCTCACCCCAATGCCGCTGGCCTGCCCTCCCGGAAGGGCGTCCTGGAGGGCTTCGGTGCCGACAAAGGAAACATTCATCAGTTGGGCCGAGCTGCCGAGGCGTTGCAGGCTCCGACTGAAGGCTGCCGAGCTGGGATAGGCGCTGATGATCACCACGGCGCTGGGATTGGCCCGGTGCAGCTGGCTTGCCGCAGCGTCGGTCGCCTGGGAATTACGCTTGACTCCTGCGATCGCCACTGGCTTTAGGCCGTGCCTGGCCAGAACGCTGCGGGTGGCCCGCAGGCCATCCTCACCGAAGGCATCCTCCTGGTGAAGCACGGCGATCCGGTGCCGGCCGGTGCGCAACAGGTCCTCCACGATTCGGTTGATCTCCGCCTGGTAACTGGCCCGCAGGTTGAACACCAACGGCCGGAACGGTTGACGCAGGAGCCGGGCGCCGGTGAGGGGCGCCACCAAGGGAATGGGCGTCTGCTCCACCAACGGCAAGATCGCCTTCACCGTGGGGGTGCCCACGAAGCCAAACAAAACGAGGGCACGATCGACTCCGATCAGGCGTTGGGTGTTCCTGAGGGTCAGCGGCGGTTCGTAGCGATCGTCGAGGCTCACGAGCCGCAGCCGGCGGCCATGGATGCCGCCGCGGCGGTTGACCTCGTTGAACCAGGCCAGGGCTCCCTCGCGGTAGTCGCGGCCAAGCCGGGCGGAGGGCCCACTCAAGGGGGCCGATTGGCCCAGCACGAGGTCGGGCTGCCCTTCCCCGGGCGTCGCCAGCTTGGCTGGGGCATCCGGGGATGAGGCCGCCATCAGCGGCGCCATCATCAGGGGCAGAAGGACTAGGCCGGCACGTCCCCCTAATCTCGCTCTGAACTTCGGAAACCGGCCGGTGAGGAAGCAGAAGCGCTGGAACATATTGGCCTTGATTGCGTTGATTCTAGCGACGATTTTGGCCTTGATGGCCATTAGTCGGATCGATGTCATGCAGGTGCGCAGTCGCGACAACCTGCGCCTGGCCACCGCCGCTAGGGCCCTGAACACCGACCCGCGCGACCTTCCCCCAAGTCGCTGGAGCACGGTGCGCGGCACCCTGCTCAGCGATGACGAAGCCCGCACCGACCAGAAGGACCTGGAGAGGGCTGCCCAGCACGTCAAAGTTGGGATCTATGCCAACACCACCTCCGAGCTTGAGCTCGGCGTTCCCAGCTATGCCGCCAGCGGTTATGTCTGGCTGATCTGGGATGGGACCCTCCAGACCTACCTGGACACCAAAAATGCCACGATCGCTGAGCGCTTCAGCCTGATCAATACCCTGATCACCGATGCGCCTCCGCAGCTGGAGCCGGTGGGTGAGAAGCCCGAAAGGCTCGCCGATGGAAGTTATTACCAGCTCTTCACCTTTCGGGGACGTTATTACGTCGACAAGGCCAGCTTCCGCCATTACCCGTTCATGAGCGTCAGCCTACCTCTGGCGCTTGAGGTGAATGACGTCGACGGCGGGCTCTCCTACAGCCAGCTGCGGCTTGAGCCCGACATCCGCAACAGCGGGATGGGGCTCTTCGCCCACATCATCGGTTGGATCAACCAGGGCTGGTCGATCGCTGAATACCGCCACCACTACGCCAGCAACTTTGGCTGGGGCGGCCAAGAGCATGATTACAGCCTGGTTTTGTTTGAGACGTCCTTCGGCACCTCCTCCTGGGCCTCCTTCTGGCGACTGCTGCTGCCGCTGATCGTCTTGATGGCGATGGTTCTGCTGGTGTTCAAGGTGCGGCCCGATGAGCAGGATGCACGGGCCAGCATTCCGGTCACGGTGCTGCTCACTTTGGTGTTCCTGCAGCAGACCTATCGCGATGAACTTCCCGCCCTACCCTTCCTCACCTTTATCGACCAGGTGTATGTGGTGGCCTACGTGGTGACCCTGGTGGCCTTTGTGCTGGTGATCTGGATTGGACGTCGCTATGCAGAAATGGAGATGCTTGCGGAGGGCCCGGAGCGCGAGAATCTGCGGCACCGCCTCGAGGATCTCGATAGCAGCTGGCCCCTGGTGGTGGTGGCGTTCAGTGCCGTCGCGATCACCGTCTGCTGGATGCTGATCCCCCCTGGCACCTGAAGCCTTCGCCTGCCGCCGTGAGTCTGCTGCCTTGAACCGTGCTGCCCTGCTGCTGACCTCCGCCCTGGCCCTGCTGCTGGGCCTGGGCGCCGTGCTGCTGCTGCGGCCCGATCGCCGCAGCGCCTGGGACCAGGCGGCCCTCAGCCGCGATCTGCCGAAGGAGAACAGCCCGGACCGGCGGGGCCTCTGGTCCGACCAACTGCGGCCCCTGCTGCGCCAGGCCGACGCCTTGGGGGCCGAGCCCAGCGATCCGGCCCAGCAGCTGGCCTGGCGGCAGGCCCAGTGCGCCATCAACCAACAGCTCCAGGCGCTGCAACGGCAATTCGGAAGGCCGGTGGAAACGGCTCAGCAGATGGGTCGCCCCCCCGCCTGCGAGCAGTTGGCGATTCGGCCTTAATCACAGGGCCACTCAGTTCAGATAGAGCCGGCGGGCCTGCTCCAGGGTGGCCAGCAGGTCGGTGTCGTCGAGATCGAGGGCTTCAGGCCAGAGGGAGCGGAGCCAGGCGCGGACGCGTTTGGGATCAAGGTCGCCGGTGGGCCCAAGCCCAGCCTTGGCGTTGAGCTGAAGGGAGGGGCTGGCCTGGGCTGCGAGAAACGCCACGAAGAACTCCTCCTGGGCCGCCAGCACGCGGAACTTGAGAAACTCCAGCAGCCGCGCCCGCAGCCGGACCGGATCGATCAGGCGGCAGCGGCGCGGATCCACCCCCAGCTCCAGCTCCATTCCGGGATGGAGGCCGGGGATCCAGCGGGCCAGCACCTCGAGGCAGCTGGGGGCCTGGTGGTGGGCCCGTTTGGTTTCGGGGTGGGGGTAATAAATCAGGGCGGCCAGGCCGGCGGCGAGGTGGGCAGGATCGGCGCTTGCCGGCGCCATCTCTTCGTGAGGCACGTGGGCATCGTCTTCCTCGCCAGCTCCTTCGCCTTTGGAGGGCACGCCGCCAGAGCCCGCCACGCCGGCGTGAGCGCCGCGGCCTGCGATCACCGAGAGGGCCGGCTCGCCAGCAACGCGCAGGCGGCAATGCCAGAAGGAGAAGGTCTCCGGCGGATGGCGATCGGTCCACTCCATCGCCTCGACGCGGGCATCGGGATCGTTGAGGCACCAGTGGCCCCGGGGGGCCTCCAGGTTGAGGGTGCCGGCGAAGAAGGGCGCCAGATCGATGCCCCTGGCCGCGAAAAAGGGCGCCTGCAGGTGAATCGTGCCGGCCGGGTAGGGGCTGGTGGTGGCCCGGCCCGATGCCACGCCATGCCCCGCCACCAGCCGGCAGCGCACCCATCGGAGCGCCCCCTCAGCCATGGCGTGGAGCGCCCACCCGGGTGTGGCTGCGGCAGCCGAGCGCGGCGTCGGGATTGCTGTAGTGCTTGAACTCCAGCCAGTTGCCGGCCGGATCGATCAGGAAAAAGGTGTGGTGCTCCAGCACGTCACCGGCGAAGCGCTGCCTCGGCTCCACCCCGAAGACCAGGCCGGCGGAGCGGCTGCGGTTCAGCAGGGCCTGCCAGCTGGACAGCTCAGCGAACACCAGGCCGAAGTGGCGGGGATAGATGCCGCATTGCTCCCCGCCCAGAGCGGCCGGATCGGAGCGCTGGGCCACGAGCTGGTGGCCGCCCAGATCAAGGATCAGGGCATGGGGGCTACGGCGTCCAGCCACGCAACCGAGCCCTTCGACATACCAGCGCTGGGTGGCGTCCAGGTCGAGGGCGGGGATGGAGAGGTGGAACTGAAGCCGGTCCATGGAAGGTGAGGCTAAGGGGAGCCGGCCACCGCCGCCCACCAGCGCTCCACCACCGACGGGGTGCCGTACCAGAGGGGGCCGAAGGCGCCGCCATGGGCCACCCCCTCCAACACCACGGGCTCGGCACCCTCCAGCAGGGCCGAATCCAGCGGCACCAGACCATCGCCCCGGTCATCGGGGTCGCCCGTGCTGTTGCGGTAGGCGGTGGGCGCCAGCCGGCGGGCCGTGGCGCTGGCCTGGCCGGCCGGCTCGGCCAGATCGATCGCACCCGCCACCGCCACGTAGCGCACGGCATGGGGATGGGCCTGGGCGAAAAAGGCCCCCGGCAGCTCCCGCGCCACCCGGGCCCGCATGGCGGTGGCCTTCAGGGCGGTATGGGGACTCCCCAGCATCACCAAGGTGTCGGCCAGGCGGCGACCGCCGTAGGAGCGCCCTTCGAAGGGTCCATCGGCCAGGAACAGGCGGAGCAGGATGCCGCCGGAGCTATGGCCCACCAGGGTGATTTTGCCGCTGCGGGAGCGGCCCGCCAGCTCGGCGGCCAGGGGCGCCACCCGATCGAGCAGCCGCGCCCAGCCGAGGGGAAACACCGTGAGCAGCCAGTCGAGGCGCGAAACCGGCACCAGCTGCACCGGCTGACCGCTGAGCCGCTCCAGGCTCGCCACCAGCGGTGCATAGGCCTCCATGCCGATCAAGAAACCGCCGAGCACCAGGATCGGCTGGTTCGGGGTGCTGGTCGGGAGATTGGCGACTGTGGCGGGATCGGGCGACGCCAAGGGTGAGGGGCCGGAGGGGAGGCCATGCTCTCAGGATTGGGGCTCGTGCCACCAGGCCCAGGCCTCGCGGTTGATCACCACACCGATCACCAGCAGCACCGCCATCAGTGCCACCTGGTCGCCGCGGGAATCGGGCACCAGGATGTCGGCCACCAGGTGGGGGATGTTGGTGAAGGTGTAGACCACGCTGATCCAGAAATGGGTCCGGCGCCAGCGGCGCCAGTGGCCGGGCCGGGTGGGTTGGCTGGCGGCCCAGGTGATCCGCAGCCAGCAAGCCAGCGGAATCAGGAAATAGATCAACATCGCCCCATAAAGAAGCCCGAGTCGCGCCGGCGGCACCTTGGACGCGATTTCCGGTGAGAGGCCGTGAAACAACGGCATCAGTCCCAGGTCCACGTGGAAGAGCATGGCCAGGAGGTATGCCAGCCAGAGACTGCGCAACCGCAGGGCGTGGTCGATCGGGTGGGGCCGGGACGGACCGCCGTTGCCGGCCACGGCGGCGGATCGATGCAGGGAAACCGGGAGGCTATGGGCACGACCCCGGAACGGCGGTGGCAGGTGGGCCATGGGGCCAGTCTGGGATGGTCGGCGGGCGATGATCGAGCCAAGGGAAATCAGACCATCGCGATGCCACCCATCCGCCCCGGCCCCGGCCTATGAACGCGTCCTCCCGCCCGGGGCCGGCGCCAATCCCTTCCGGAATGCTGTGCCACAGCACCCCTTCGGCGTCTCCGGCAACGCCCGGAACCACCGTGGTGGCCCTGCTGGGCATGCCGAACACGGGCAAATCGACCCTCTTCAACCGGCTCACGGGCGGCCATGCCCAGATGGGCAATTGGCCGGGGCTCACGGTGGATCTCCTGCGGGGCCGCCTGCCCGCCGACGCCGATGGACACCCCTTCGAGCTGGTCGATCTGCCCGGCGTGTACGACCTCTCCGGCAGCAGTGAAGACGAGGCGATCGTGCAACGGTTTCTGCGCGAGACGCCCCCGGACCTGATGGTGTTGGTGGTGAACGCCACCCAGGTGGCCAGGCAGCTGAGGCTCGTGCTGCAGCTGCGGGAAGCGGGTGTGCCGACCCTGTTGGCCCTCAACATGAGCGATGAAGCCCGGCGCTTCGGTGTGCGGATCGATCATGGGGGTCTGGCGGAGGCCCTGGCCCTGCCGGTGCTGCCGGTGAGTGCTCGACGCAATGAGGGCATCGCCACTCTGCTGGCCGCCATTTACCTCGCCTGCCGGGCGCCCCAGTGGGCAGGGACGCCCCTCCTCGGGCAGCTCCCCTTCGGCGATGACAACCGGCTGGAAGCCCATCGCCGGGAGCTGGTGGAACGTTTCGTGGCTGAACCGGAGCAGGTTCTGCGCCCCCACAGCCGCCGCCTTGATCGGCTGCTGCTCCATCCACTGGTGGGCCCCCTGCTGTTCCTGGCGATTGTGCTGGTGATGTTCCAGACCATCTATGTCCTGGGGGCCCCCCTGCAGGAGCTGATGGTGAGTCTGTTTAACGCTCTGCGGAATCAGTTGCTGCTGCCCCTGCTCCAGGGCCTGCGAACCCCGCAGGTGCTGAGCGATTTCCTGGTGTACGGGGTTTGGCTCGGCGTGAGCACGGTGATGAGCTTCCTGCCGATCATCTTTCTCTTTTATTTCATGCTCGCCATCGTGGAGGATTCCGGTTATTTGCCCCGGGCCGCCTTCCTGATGGATGGCTTCATGCACTGGCTCGGCCTCGATGGCCGCGCCTTCGTGCTGCAGGTGATGGGCTTCGGCTGCAACGTTCCGGCGATCATGGGCACCCGGGTGATCCGGGATCGGGGCATGCGATTGCTGGCAATGCTGGTGATCCCCTTCGCCCTCTGCCAGGCCAGGCTCACCGTGTTCGTGTTCATGGCGGCGGTGTTCTTCCCGAAACCCTGGTGGGCACCGGGCTTGGTGGTGTTCGGCTTTTATCTGATGAGCTTTGCGGCCGCCATTATCACGGGTCTACTTTTCAAGCGGGTCTATCCCAGCCGCGAGGCCTTCGTGCTTGAGCTGCCGCCTTACCGCAAACCCAGCCTCCCCACGATGCTGCGGCGGGCCTGGCGCGAAATGACCAACTTCATGGTGACCACGCGCGGCTTCATCGTGGGCGGCGCCGCCCTGGTGTGGCTGCTCACCAACCTGCCTCAGCAGACGGTGGCGGGAGCCGGGTCCAGCTTCGCCAACCGGATCGGCAGCCTCTTGGATCCCCTGCTCGCGCCGATCGGCATGACCCCCGATCTCACCGTTGCCCTGATCTTCGGCTTCATCGCCAAGGAGATCCTCTTGGGGGCCATGGCGGTGATTGAGCACACCAGCGATGCGGGGCTGGGGCTGGCGTTGCGGGCCTCGATCACCCCCCTTCAGGCCCTCAGCTTCATGACCTTCACGCTCCTCTACACCCCCTGCCTCTCCACGGTGGCGGTGCAGATCAAGGAGGCGAAGAGCCGCATGTTCGCCCTGCGCTCGGTGGTCTGGTCACTGTCGCTGGCCTGGATCGGGGCCCTACTGGTGTTTCAGGGGGGCCGACTGTTCGGACTGGCCGGGACCTGAAGCCCCCGACCAGCACGGCTAACCAGCACCCAGCTCCCAGCGCGGGGCTGCTGCCGCTAGAGCGCCTCCACGGTCGGCGTATCATCATCCACGGCGATCTCGGAGGCTTGGTCGCTCCGCAGCATGATCTCCAGGGGCCCATGGGCTAAGTGCAGAATCCCCCCCGGCTGACCTCGGCGCAACACCTGCACCACGACGCCGGGACGGATCCCGAGGGCCAACAGGCGCTCCCGCAGAACGGCATCGCTGGGAAGGGAGGCGATCCGCACCCGTTGACCCACCGGCACATCATTGAGGGAGGGATTTGGGGGGGATCCGGGGCTGGACTCCATCAGAGGCGCGTCTCTGCAAAGGTGGGCCTCCAGGGTGGTCGCCCTCCATCCGATCCTGCACCAGCGGCGGAAGCGCTCGCTCGATCGCCAAGGCGCCGCACCAGGCCGCGCCCGTGCCCTCTCCCGCCTTGACCTCGCCCGCCGCCATGCCCCTCCCGATCGTCCCTGTCCCGGAGAGCGGGCCTGCCATAGAGGCGCTGCCCAGCGGCGATGCCCTGCTGGCCCTGGAGCGATCGGC
>Ga0209597_1000228_pt1 | contig 37496 bp, 39 predicted proteins | sample M_140625_MF_Meta_FD_187316 | JGI IMG/M metagenome (GOLD analysis project Ga0209597, IMG submission 187316) | Freshwater microbial communities from Lake Montjoie, Canada to study carbon cycling - M_140625_MF_MetaG (SPAdes) (version 2) | ecosystem: Environmental > Aquatic > Freshwater > Lake... | reverse complement strand
TAAAAAAAAAAAAAAATAAAAATTTACAATTTGTCCATGGCAAAGACAAGGTCCACACGACCCTCACGAATATAGGATTCATCCAATTTCCGAATAAAAGAGGGAGGCTTGTTGGAGGTGAGAAATAGAATGGTGTGAGGAAACAATCCCCAATGGATCTCGTCCAGCATCCGATTCCATCCGGCTTTATCGGGAATTGAGATGGGAATTTTGTTGTGAGGAGGAATGCCCGCATGGATGCGAAGAAGTGGGCCTTCAAACTCGTCAAAGACCAGGATGAGAGGATTGGATTCTGATGGTTCCACCTCGGAATGGAGCTCGCCGATGTTATCACCGGGCTGCCAGGGCTTCAGGGTGCTGCAATAGGAACCAGAGAGATCTCGCGCCGCCAGCAACGATAACACGGATTTGCCGGCACCAGGAGGACCATGCAGGTAGACCACGGTGTGCCGATGCTTCTTCTGATGCTGGATGATCTGGTGAAGGATATCGGTCTGATGAGGCAGGGGGTGAAGGCTGTGGAGATGCACGGTGCGTGGTTTGAAGAAACAATTATTGAAGCATCCGATGCGCTCGTAGATGATGGTCGGTTTGGTATCTTCTTGTTGTTCTTCTTCTTCATTTGCATCATCCGTGGAGAGGAATTGCATCTTGTCCTCGTGGGGAATACGGACCAGGTCTTCGTAGGTCTTTTCGGTAGCAATCAGCCAGATGTCGTAGGAGTCGCCGTATTCGTTCCGAAAGACATCCATCGAGACGATATACCACCGACCGATGGCGTAGCCACATCCCATCTTGCCGTCCAGAAGATGGGTGCACTGGTTTCCAACCCGCCTTTGGACCCGACGACAGTCTTCTTTATTCCTCATATGATAGAGACGCACACCCATGCATCGGACCAACAGAAAAACGAGCGTCCATGGTAGCATGAGAATCCCATTCATCAGCGTCATCATCCAGATTCCATTGAGTAATTCCATAGGTATTGTTGTTTGTCTATGGTATTGTTGGCCTCGGATTCATTTTTATTCGATTTGAAAAATATTTTCATGAATAAAATGGTCTCTAAAAAACAAGCCGCGGCGATCGAGACCTTTGAGAGAGAGCGCAATAAGATCAAGGAACAACCCCTCTACGTGCTCCATGCTTTTGCTTCACAACACAAGATTCGGGGGAGATCGACGAGAGTCCGGACACTCTTGGAACATCTTGTGCAATCCTATCTTGATTCGTTCCCCAAGGCCAAAATAGCCTGCTACCAGAAAAACTCTCAACAGGTCGACTGCAGAAAGCATACATCGATTCCCACAAGGGATGGCGAGCTTCTTCGCTACAAGATCCTTAAGGAACAAGGAGAAAAGGTGTGTTCCCACAAGAAATATTGGATTTGTAATCTTCCACAGCTAGCATAAAAGATCTTTCCGACAGGTGGGACAGGTAAAGGAAACCTGCGACCATTTGTCCATGCATTCGCTGTGATAAAAGTTCTTGCAGGCACATGGGAGGCTCACCGATGTGGAGAGGATGGTGTCGGTGCAGATAGGACATTCATAGGGATGGTCCTCGGAACTATGAGTATGGAGGGTGTAGGCGGGGCGGATGACTTCTTTTCCAAACCACAGGAGACAGAGGAGGTCCACCATCTTTTCCTTTTCCCGGAATCCAAAGGGGATCCCACATCGTAGGAGTGTCGATCGGATGTCGGTGATGTAGATATTGGAGGCGATCGTCTTGATCGTGTGCCTCGCCCTCGCCTTGAATGCCGCGGTGGTAGTGGTCTGTCCATAAAAATCTCGCAAAATCCGAATCTCGCTCTCGAGGAGCAGGTATTTCATGGTCTCCTTCTTGCGAGAGGGTGAGATGGGCTTTTTAATGAGAAACATCCCAATCATCCTTAGAAAATCGACACGAGTCCGATACCGCCTGGTGATACCAAGCTCCCTTGCCTTGGTGATGCATTCATCCATGCGTCCCTTGTAAGCCACGATCTCTTTCGAAAAAAACTGCTGGAGCTGGCGCTTCTTTTCTGCGCCCAGGACGGGATCATGAAGACGAGTCCGCAGTCCAGAAATATTTTCACAAAATATCTCCATTTTATTTTACCTTTTTTGAAAAAAAATTTGTTGAATGATAATCCGGATGATTTGCGATATAGATCATCGTTGGTCCAAGCTTCTTAAGAAGATCCATGTTGGTAACGGCGGTCATGGCAGTGGGCAATTGGATCCGAAGTTGCATGGGAACGAGATATCGTTTATAATCCAATAGATCCACAGGCAATAAACGAAATAGCGCCACCGTCTTCATAAAGAGGTCGTAGTCTGGATCTTTCTTATTGACAATAGCGAGATATCGGGCAGTATCCGCATAAAAGTCTTTGATCTTCATCTCTTTAGCCTGATCCCTCGGTGTCTTGCCCCTGTGAATCAGATCATACATGATCATCCCCATGGACCATACATCAAAGGCATAGTAATCGGTCATGGTCTGCATCGGTCGTTTTTCCCAATCGTAAAAGATAGGTGTGCCCAATATCTCTTTACATCTTGTAATCTCTGTGCAGGACAGGCCCATATCAATCACCTTGATATAAGGATACTCTTTTGAGAACATGAGATTCTCGGTCTTGAGATCATGATGAACGACACCCATGTCATGAATCAGCGACATCACATTCACCAATGCAAAGAGACTAGGGATGATTCTCTTGAAAAAGGATTCCCCCTTCTCTGTGATCAGAAAAAGTGTCGTAGAATTGATCCATCGGGGTGGGAGGAGGGCCTCCATACGAAGCTGGTTCTTTGATTCCTGATACGAATGAAATTTGGCGATAAAATCCACGACACGGGGATTCTCGGAAAGGAGTTCCAATATCCGCGCCTGCTGCCGCACCAGCATGCTTGTTTCTTGTTTGGATCTAGATTGTCTCGGATTGGATTTTTTGACTACTTGATTACGTTGTTTATCTAAAAAGACAGCCCCAAATGCACCTTTTCCAAGCTGTTGCATTTATTTACTTTTTCCATTTTTTTTTATTTATTTTAAGAAAAAGTAAAAAATGGAAAAAGTTGCGTATGACTTTGTCCCCAATCAGGAATATTCGACATGTGTAGAAGTGGGTGGACAGCATCGAGATCAGAACAGCTGTGAGGATTGCATCACGGATTATACTCTATTCGACCAAAAGATACCCAGTATGTGTCCCACAGATACCACTGCATTGAAACAATCTTGTGCAGATTACTGCTCCAAAGAAGCCACAAAGTCCGTGGGATTGGAGGGCCAATGTTATACGGGATACTATTATCATTATACACCAACACCGGGACCGAATCCGGCCACCTCACCCCCTGAATACTGTCAGGAGGTCTGTCTGTCGAAATGTGAGGCGAATTGTCCCGATTTTATTGGTCGTCGGAACAAGGTGCAATCCTGCAAATTCGACCTCTGTCCGGGAAGTCTTCCTGATTATAAAGGCAGTTTGACTACAGATGTCGTCACACAGCAACGCCTCGCCCTCTACAAGCCCATCACTTCCGGTGAATTCCCAGAGTTTGCCATGAATCCACCTTCACCATGCCATTTTTTCAATGAACAGACCAATGAATGGGATTACACCATGACCTCTGCGCCACAATTACCGAATGCTGCTGCTTCTACCTCTACAATTCCACCTCCATCCTCTTCCAATCAAAATACAAATACACAACCTCCTCTTCCTGTCGTGAATCCATCCTCTTCCAATCAAAATACAAATACACAACCTCCTCTTCCTGTCGTGAATCCATCCTCTTCCAATCAAAATACAAATACACAACCTCCTCTTCCTGTCGTGAATCCATCCTCTTCCAATCAAAATCCACCTCTTCCCGTCAATCCATCTAGCTCCACACCCCCACCATCCATAGAGGTAACCGAAACGAAGAAGAATAATATATCGGTGACCAAATCCGATTGGCTCCTCATTCTGTATATTGCATTAGGTGTAATCGGTCTTTTTCTGATCGGTTTGGTTTTGTATTACCATGTAAAGAAATCAAAACCATCAATACCAAAACCATCAACACCAAAACCATCAACACCAAAACCATCAACACCATCAACACCAAAATCAAAAATCATTACCAATACCAAAACCATCAAAAAATAAATGAAAAATATAGAATATTATTTTAACATTTACGAACTAAAATAAGATATGTATTTAAGAAAATGATCCGATTTCCATAAACGATTTATGGAAAAAGAAGTGCATGAGAATATCATTCTTGGGGCGGGACCGGCGGGCCTCCAATTAGGATATTTTTTTCAAAAGGAGGGCATTCCCCATCTTATTCTGGAAAAGAATGCCATGGCGGGATCCTTTTTTGATGTCTTCCCGCATTCGGGCGAACTGATCTCGATCAATAAGAAGCATACGGGAAGCGACAACCGTGAATTCAACCTCCGCCACGACTGGAATTCGCTCCTTACCGAGGAGGACGAGGAAGATCGTTTGTTATTCACAGACTATTCGGATGCTTACTATCCCAAGAAAGAAGACATGACCCGGTATCTTGGCGATTTTGCCAAGAGGTATTGTCCTTCCATCCTCTATAACACCAGGGTGATCCATGTCATGAAATTACCAGAGGACGGTGAATACCATGTCCATTGTTTGTGTGAGAATCAACCGCGTCAATTTGTCTGTAAAAAACTCATCGTCGCCATGGGGATCTCCAATCCTCGGAGTTCTCCTACCATTATCAATCGGACCGAGAATAAGATTCTGCATTACGGCGAATTTGAGAAGGATCATTTCAAGAAAAAGGAAAATCTCGAAGCCTATCGCAATAAGACACTCTTGATTATTGGGAATGGGAATGCTGCACATGAGCTCGCCAATGTTCTGACACCATGGTGCAGCAGCATCAATATCGTGGGTAAAACACACAAACCGTGGGCGATGTCGACGCACTACACGGGAGATCTGCGATCGGTTTATTTGCCATTTCATGATACATTCCTTCTCAAGAGCCTTAATGCCTTGGATACGTGTTTACACCCTCAATTTATTATCGATCAGGAACCTGGTTCTCAAAAGTATATTGTATCTACTCAATGCCAGAATCAGGCATGCAAAAAGGATCATGTCTATCTAGAACATAGTCGTCCTTCGTGGGACCATGTTATTCTTTGCACGGGATGGTTCTTTGATCCTTCCATCTTTCATTTTGGTGTGGGCATAATGAATCGATACCCTTTGATTGATCGTCGATCATTTGAGAGCGTGATTAACAAAGGATTGTTTTTTATTGGTTCCCTGATGCACTCCGTGGATCATTACAAGACTTCGGGTGGATTCATCCACGGATTCCGCTATCTTATCCGTTATTTTTTCAGGTATCATTATAAGCAGGAGATGGATGCGGTGCGAATCTCTGAGTTATCTTCACTGGTCAATCACATCATCCAACGGATCAATACATCGTCCGCATTGTATCAGATGTATGGTTACATGTGTGACATGTTCTACAAAGACGCAACCGAATTTCAATACATCCGCGACGTTCCCATCCATCATTACCACTCTGACTCTTCCAATTGGTCAGAACACATACCAATGTTTCTGCTAACCTTAGAATACGGTGATACCCCCGTCACAGATATTTATAAATTGGGCATACGCACAACAAGCATTGGAAAAGAAAGCCGTGCGACCCTTCTCCATCCCGTGCTTCGTATCTTTCAGAAAAAAAAACTTGTGGACGAGGTTCATTTTGACGAGGATCTCTTTACCAATTTTTCAGACAATTCCATGTATGTGGAAAAGATGCACAGGACGCTTCGTATGTTTTTCTCTTGAAGAAAATATTTTGATTGGAAATATAAAAAAAATGGATGCAATCATAACATGGACGTCTGTTTTTCTTGTATTGATCTTGATTGTGATCATCATTGTGGTTCAACAAAGAAGAAAAAAATCAGAAGCCGTCCGTCTCTCGGACGAATGGTTGAATTTCGCACTGGGAGACACTTTCTGTGCACCTTCCGTTTATGCTGAGGCGGGCATCGATCTTCCACTCCCTCCCGCATCTTCTCATGTGACCTATGGCTTCTCGGCCAAGGAGAACAATGAATTGATCTTTCCACAGTTAGAAAAGGCCGCGCGCACCTTTTTTCCCATGACGGAAAAGGCCTTTATGTGTCCGGGAGCGTCGGGTGCACTGGGATTGATGGCGGACTGCCTGATCCGAGAGGAAAAGATCGATTACATCACCGGCCATCCGGCATCCTATCGTGCCGATTCGCGCTCCTTCTCTGTCCCTTATTATACTATCGGCACAGAACCATCCACCAACGGTGTCGAGATGCTCATCCTACCGGACCAACCGTCCGGCAAGATCCTCACACCGGGGACGAGGGCCAAATGGCTATGTGTGGACGTGTGCTATTTTTCGGATGCCTTTCTTGAACAGGACCATAAGGAACAGATCCTGGGCATTATCCGTAATCAGATCGCCATTGGGAGAAATGTCCTTGTCGTTTCTTCACTCTCTAAAATCATGCTCGCCACCGGTCTACGATGCGGATTCTTTATTCTGCCGGAAAACAGCAATGAGGAGACACGGAATCTTTACACCAAAGCCTCAGAACGAGCCATGATCGCCTGGCTTTCCATCGGAGAACCTAATGCCAGAGCAGGACTCCAGCGCATGTTGATTGATGACAATACGCTGTTCAATTCTATCCTGCGAACAATGATCGATCGTCGCCAGCAGATACTTCGAAAAGAAGCCAAGCGACTCCAATGGACGGTCCTTTGTGAACCTCATTCAGCCTACTTTTTTTTCTTCTCCAAAAACATCCAGGAACAGTGCAAGAAACTCAAGATCCATTATCGAGACGGCAGTTATTTTAATCCATGTAAATACCCCATTCATCATCTCGCCCGCTTCAATCTTTTCCAGGACGAACCTCACTTTCAAGAATTAATTCGCCGTATTCAGACCTTGTCTTCGTAAAATCCAATCTTCTTTCTTTTGAGATTATTCTTATTTAAAAAATTGTATGTATCAGGAAACTAGAATTAGATGTGGGCGACATTCATCTGAGGGGAAAAGGTGGGAAGGACCATGTTGAATTGCTTCTTCATCTTGGCACACTCGAGATTGCTGTAGGCAAAGAGCTCCTCGCATTGTTGAGAGATGAGGACCGATGATTCCCCCGCAACGTATTGGCGGAGGAGCTCGGCGATGTTGGTCGTGAGCATCTCCAACACCTGGTAATACCTACGGAACTTCTCCTCCTGACGCACCGCGCGGTAGAGCTGATCACGCCAGACATCCCGGGTGATCTGGCCGCGGAGATACTTGATCCCCGTGGTCCGGTGAAGCACCGTGCGCTGATTGAACTTGGCAAAGACACGAGGCATCGTCATGTCCGTCAGATGCTGCACCAACCGGTGCACGTCGTAGAGGAAATTGGGCTTGTTGTCGGCGGCGGTGCAGCGACGGGCCCTCCCATTCATCTCGCGGACAAAGGGGAGGCCACCGCATGGGAGATCTCCGGGCTGCCTCGCCGCCTCGCCACCATTGCGCCGCTGGAACTCGTAAAAGTGCGGGTTGTGGATGGGGCCGTTGAGGATGTTGCCGGAGCGCCACGAGAAGCACGTCTGGCACGAGGTGCACCACATCTGATCACACCCCGATTCCTTGAAGATGAGCATGCGACACTTCTCGTTGGGGCAGTGCTTGGTGTTGTCACGGAGTGCCTTGACCGTATCCACATCATCCTTCTTGCACTCGTGTGCGGCATCCCTTGTCAACCCCTTGCAGCCGTGGCACTGGGCACAGAAGAAGTGATCACAGAGACCGCACTTGTAGCCGGTGGAGATGCGACCGCGGCATTCATTACGGGGACAGGCCATGAAGAAGTCGGCGCGGGATGCCTCTGCCTCTATCATCGCCTCTTCTTCGGCGGGCGCGTCGGGTTGGTAGACGAGACGGTTATAGCGCAGCTGGGCGCGAAGGAGGCGATGCTTGGCATCCGTAATCTCCTGCTTGATCCGAATGATCTCCTCACGGGCGGCCTCCTTAAGCTCCTCATTCCTTGCCGCTTGCTGGAAGTTGCCCACATGAGCCTCAGCCTCCGCCAGTAGCGCATTCTTCTGGTGGTCCCGATACTCCTTGTCCATGAAGGACCGGCTCAAGGTAGAGCGCAGGAACTCCATGTTCCACTCGGCGGGACAGAACATGCACTTGGGCACCATCACCGTATTCTGGAGGAGATTGGTCTGGACACACTGGTGACATGCCGTCTTCTGGCAGTAGGGACACGCCACACTGCGGTGCGTCGAGCGATTGAACTTTTCCACACAGATAGAGCAGTCCGTCATGTTGTTTTGTGATCTGTTGTTTTTTAATCAAAGGAATTAAAAATGTTAGATTTTTCGTTCTGATCTCTACCTACCATAGACCTTTATTTTCATACAAATCAATTTTATCAATGACGTAAACATCAATTTATGAAAATCAGATTCCGTTGAATAATTTTTTTTTTTTAAATTATTTTTGTAAAAAGAAAAACAATGTTTGTTCCCAATTATATGGCGGACCGTATGGAGCGCGAAAACTATGTCCTTACGCGATCTCCACAGCCTTCGACATCGGGGATTATTGTTCCTTCGACATCGGGGATTATTGTTCCTAAAACCATAACTTCATTTACATTGCCACCATCATCCTTTCCTTGGAGTTTACAAATTCAGACAACACTGGGTGTAGGTTCTATGCAACTCACCAATAGCTCGGAAACATCCGCTGTCTATAATTATGTTCTTCCACTACTCATTTATTCTAATTCAATAACTCCGTCTCCCACAATAAATAATTATTCCAGCACTCCTACAATTCCTGCCACAATTTCTACAGCCAGGGGCATTGCGAAACTCGCGAGCACCTTTGCAAAGTGTCAAATATTCGAATATGACGGAGTTAATGGTTGTTCTATGTTGTATAGTGCATTTGCGAGTCCGCAAACTATTCCTCCGCTACCCGATGTGAATTTTATTTACGAATCATCTGGGTCTTCTAGCATTAGTGGCAGTGATCCTACTACTTATACCATCACGAATCAGACACAATCTGTTGTGGTGGTCATCACTTATACATGTCTTTATGAATTAACACCTTCCATCGTATCCTCTGCCTCTCCGATGAGGTTGAGAGCATAAATTCTATCACGAATACGGCATCGGTTCGTAATGGTTACCGGTCCATTCAATACGGATCTTGCTTGGAGGGATAGAAACGTCTTCCGGAACAAAGAGGATGGTATCTCCCGAGGCATGGACACGGATCTCGACCGCGACACGAAAGATTTCACAAAACGCCTTGATTTCGATGCCTCCACCCCAGGTCGCATTGTGCCTCATTTTTTGGATGTAGGTTCCTGGATCGGAGGCTTCAAAGGCGGTAATGTCCTGGAACGAGAGACCTTCTACCAGGCTGGTAGGATTGGTGGCCAGGAAGTCACAAATCTTTTGTCGGAGCGCCGTTTCGTCCATCCCGTTCACAAAAAAGGACAACGATCGGAATAGGCAGCTCATTCCCCGTTTACTATAGCACAACAACAATAATATTCTTTTTTTTGTCCAATACAAAATAAAGACATGAGGATCTTTTCCGATCTTGAATTCTTTCTTGCACGATTTGCATCTTCACCTTATTTCCATTCTCTCCTCCAACGCCCCTCGGAACTCGCCTACAAATATCCCACCTCCTCGCCTCTCCACGATCTATCCGATGGCCTCCGCATTCTCGACACAGAGGAACTGGAGCGCGCCCGGAATACTCTACAGACCGCTTCCACACACCTGTTTCGCCATTTTCCCATCCTCCACTGTGTTCGTATGGACCTCAACATCCTTTTTCTGACCGATCTGCGCATCGAGAACGGCTCTTCCTGGACCGATGGATCCACCATCATCCTCGCCTCCTGGCAGAGCCTCGCCCATGAGATGTGCCATCTCTTCCAACGAGCCACGCCTTCCATCTTCAATAACTTTTACCTCCGTCTCGGATTCCTGCCTCTTTCCTACGAGACCTATCACGACCTCCTTCTAAAATTCCCCGACACGCTCATCGACAATCCCGACATGTGCTCCTCTTATTATTCCATCCAAGGATGGATCTGCGCCTACCAGCGGGGCATGAGACCAGTTCTGGTCCATCCCCACACATTCCAGATCCGTCCGGCCTCCCGACAATTCAATCATCCCCACGAGATGCTGGCAGAATGGTTCGAAGCCTCTATTCCACCTGCATCCTCATCCCTACGCTCTCATTCAGATCCTGGTTACGAAGCGTCCTCATCACCACGTCTGTCAAATCTCCTCTTGTATCCACCGGGTGGATCTTAAGCTGATGGAAGCACGTGCTGCTCTGCATACATCCAGGGACGACTGCCTCTGTGACCACGAGGGTCGGTCGATGCTCCAGATCAAAGCGAGAGATCGAGGCGCTCCCCAGCCAGAAGCGGAAGAATTTCTCCTGTGTCTCGATCTCGAGCGCCTCCAATGCCATCAGGAATTTCTGTTTCAGAAGATGATTATTATTCATGACCATCACAACCAGATTCTTCTCCAAACTGCCGCTCTCGTCTCCCAGGATCGAATACGACCTCGATCCATGCAGAAAAGATAGGAGGAGAGGCAGCGAGAATATATCCGCATCATAAATACCCGATGCGGTCTGTCGGTATCCCTCGATAAATGCTTGGGCCGATGGGGACAGGTATCGCTCTTTCAACTGCCGACGGATGTATTGGCCCCTTGGAAGAAAGGGCTCGTCCTGGAGCTCCAGAAAGGATCGATATTCATCGTGATCCATGGTCGTGAGGGATTTCAGGTGCCGGAGATAGTCAATCTCGTAGCCCTCCATGGCCTTGAAAAAATGTGCCATCGTGCCTTCATACCCATGCTTCATAAAATAACAAAGAACGGGATGAAGGCGCAGGCGCGGAGAGAGGTTATCGTAAAAGACGGCGCGGCACAAGAGGATGCCAAGGCGATACCAGAGTTTGTGCCAGAAAACATTCGAGGAGGTCGGCAGCAGATAATCCTCGTCTCTCCCACCCATCCGGCTCCTCATCTGCCGGAAGAGGAGATCATAAAAGTCCTTGGTCAGTCCTCCCATATCGCTACCCACATATCCTCGTGGTGTCTGATAACGGATCGTCATGGCGATCGGTTCGTGCAGAGGAAAATATTTCTTCTGATTCACGGAATTCAGGACGTGTTGTGGATGAATGTTCAATACAAGCTCTTCCGACATCTCGTTCTCCGAACGATGAGCGAGGTATTCAGGAAGATTGATCATCTTGGGTAATACGAGATGCTTCCATGCATCCAGAAGATGGAAATAGCAGCGAGGAATATGCACACGATCGAGCGCACGAAGTGACAGAACAAGACAATCCGAGAGACCTCGCACCATGCTATGCTCGATAAAGATCTGGTGGACTCGTTCCGAGATTTTATTTGGATGCTCCTCGAGACAGCATCGCATCATCCCGCACAGATCAAAGGACAGATGATCCTTCCGATCCACCGTCCTAAGAAAGATCGTAACCGCCTCTGGATTCCGGGAGGCAAGAATCTTTCGGAAGCACGCATCCGAGATCGGCATCCTCTCATCTTCCATAAAACAGAGGAGATCTTCGAAGGACATGGCACATCCGTGTCTCTCTAATAAATCCATCCTGGTCTTGACATCCAAGGCCATCATCGCCTCCATTCCCAGGATGCTCTTGATCTGAAAATATTCCATCGATACGAAAAACTTGCGATACCATTGCGAAGGCGTGCCGTGGCGGCATAATCGACATGTCCTATGACAATGAAGAACCGCCTTGAATAAATCGCGTGCATCAATCGCGTCGCAAAAACACTTCTTCTTGCTGAAGCTGATGCTACGGCGACGACGATATATCTTGTCCATCTGGTATGTGTATTGGCAATTAGAAAAAATTCAGTATATCAGTATATCGTATTTAAGTCTAGATATATCTGCATCAATATCTAGAATTCATTTTTTATGACGATCTAAGAAATGATGGGTAAGAAACAAATAGATGAAGACGATACTTTCCGTGCTGCTCCTCTTGACCTCCTCGTCGACGATCGCATTCCAATCGATCTATACCCCACGGAATACGAGACAAGAGAAGTATGATCGGCTGCTGCAGGATCGGCATCCTCTCATCATTGCCGAGGGACCGGCGGGCACGGGCAAGACGATGATGGCGTGCCAGCACGCGCTCCGCCTCCTTTCAGAAAAAAAGATTAAAAAGATTATTGTGACGCGCCCAACGATTGCCGCGGACGATGGGATCGGTTATTTGAAGGGGGGGTTGCAGGAAAAGATGACTCCGTGGCTAGCGCCGGCGCTGGACGTCTTTATGGAATTCTACACACGTGACAAGGTGAAGAACATGCTCGAACTTGGTCTGCTGGAGATGGCGCCGCTTAGCTTCATGCGGGGGAGGACCTTCAAGACGGCCTTTGTAATCGCGGACGAGATGCAGAACGCCACACCGGGTCAGACCAAGATGATGCTCACACGTCTCGGCGATGACTCTCGGATGGTGGTCACGGGCGACATCGCCCAATCGGACATCAAGGGACTCAATGGATTGGACGACCTGATCCAGCGCATCGAGAATCAGCCATCGAAGGACATGTATGCCAAGGGGATCGCCCTCCTCCGCTTCCAGCAGGAGCATATCGAGCGACACCCTCTCCTCATCACCTTGTGCGACCTCTATGAGGACTGAGATCTTATTCTTCTATTAATTTTTTATACCATAATAAAAAATGTGTTCGGTGAATCACGAAAAAAAGGCAATTTTTATACGATCTCCTAAGACCGGTGGAGAATACATTCAGAATGTATTATGTCAGTTTTATGGTTTCAAATGGTATTATCTTTCACGCCCCGATCATGATGAATTCATGGAAGAAGCACCCCATTCTTCTCTTCCCTTTCAGGACAACTTTCTTCATCTTCATAAGAAAGGAATCTATCGGTATTATCAGTCTTCTAAATATGGGAATGACGAAATGAATCTTGATGATAAAAAGTGGGACTCCTATTTTAAATTTACTTTTATTCGAAATCCTTATGATCGTTTTGTCTCTGCATTCAAGTATCTTAAAAAATACCACAGTAAGAAGTGCGATTATGAGACACTAGAGGAATTTATCCACAACATGCATAAGATTTGTCGATATAGCTACTTCCATCTGTTTATTACTCAATTCGAAAACCTGAGAAATGATCAAGGGATCGATCATTTACAGGCAATCGGCAGGTTCGAATCTCTCGAAAACGACTTGTGCAGGATCCTGCGTCAGATTGGATTTGAAGATACAACGAGGCATCATTCGATCCGAGAAAAAAAGTTTCATCCTGCTTCGGATACACGACCCACATGGATGTTTCTTACACCTGCTACCCTGACATTCTGTAATCAATATTTTGAAAAAGATTTCAAAGTATTTCATTATAATCGTTATCGATCTATCGAAGCCATGAAAAATAAAAAGACCTCTTCACCTCTCTATATTATTTGTATTTTTATTCTGTTATTCCTGGGTCTTTTCTTCCTCTTAAGACAACATGCCCGGTGGCCATGAGGGGAGGATGGGAAATTTCGGTTTGCTGGTGGTGCGGTGATTGTTAAGATACTCCTTTAGCATCTGCTGGGTGTTGGTATAGATGAGGTATTGGAGCTGCTCGGAGGAGACGGGCTGGAGTTTGTTAGTGACTGTCAGGAAAAAGAAGATCTCGATCACAATGACAAAGAGGATGGAATACATGACTGAATAGGCAATCTTGTGGAAATGGATCTTGAGTCTCTTGGTGATCCGGAAGATAAAGATATAGATAAGAAAGAGGATGACAGTGATCACCCCGATCAGGCTGAAGGAAAAGATCATAACACGGCCTCGTATCTTGCTGATATTTTTCTCGGCCTCGACCGCCTTGATGGCGATCTCGTTCATCTGTTGTGCGATGAGATTTTCAATCTTTTTATCCATATACTGATCCTCGGGAAGTAGGAAAGGATTGTCGATGGCAAGAATTTCCCGGACCTGCTTGGTGATGAGATCTTTCAAGGTTTTTTCTAGTGTCGCCTTTTCAATCGGATAGACATAAAAAAAGTAAAAGAGGGTAAGAAATGTAATCATGAGGATGCAATGGATCGAGGTATGAATGGACAATTCGATCCAATCCGTGGTCGACATGGTGTCGGATTTAATCATCTTGTTTTTGACGTTTACACCACGAGGCATGAGGATGATTTAATTTTTATTTAAATGGTGATAAATAAAAATTGCAAAAAGAATGTCGTCGTATCCGATTCATGTGGTGATCCTGGCGGCCGGGCGAGGAGAAAGGATGAGAGCCGCCTTTCCCGGCATCCCCAAATCGTTAGTGCCGCTGGATCACACCCCGATGCTGGTCCGGCTTCTGAGAACGCTCCAGAGCAGTCTGTTGGAGGTGAATGCAATTACGATTGTGGTGCGCCCAGAGGAAAAGGATTTATTTTCCAGAGAGCTGCGTCGATACATGTCGAGCCATTTCATGCAAAAGGTGATGTTCTGTGTCCAGGAAGAGCAGATGGGATATGGGACAGCCGCGGGCCTGCAGGCCTTTGCCTCCACGACAAGCGCCTACCATGACGACAGATATATGATATTGAATGGAGATGCACCGCTTGTGCTGGCCGAGACGCTCCATAAAATGATGATGGCGGCACCGAATGCCGATCTCGTGGTGGGCACGGTTTTTATGCAGGATCCTTCTGGATATGGTCGTGTGGTCAGGATGGGAGGTGGTATTAAGATCTTGGAGCAAAAGGAGATCGACGCGCTGCCCTCCAACGATCCTTCTAGGAAGGTGTGCGAGGTCAACACGGGAATCTATCTGATGACAAAAGAGCTGGTGCAAAAGACGCAGAAGATTGAGGAGTGCCCTGTCACCAGGGAAAAGAAATTGACTGATGTCTGTGGATGGACAGAGTCTGCCCATGTCTTTTCGGGATTCACCGAGGAAGAGACCCTGAACATCAATTCGCCACTGGATCGGAATTACGCCGAGCACATCCTTTTTCAGAAACGGACCGAGGCGATCCATCGTCCCCTTTATGCGCTCCTCGCCAAGGACATGCGTCGCTAAGTGTCCGTCTCATAATGATACTGTCCCCATCAAACCCGGCGTCACGGACATATCGGAATCCCAGTTTGAGATAAAGATTGATGGCCGACACATTGGTCTTAAGGACTTCAAGATGCATCCGTTTCTTGCCCCGTCTACAGCAATCCACAATCACTCGTTGGAGGATGGCCGTCATCAGTCCTCGACCCCGCCATCGAGGATCGGTGCAGACATTGTAGATCACGTTGGTCATCTTCCTTGTCTCATTCCTAGAGGTTCCATGATCCTTGAGAGAAAGAATTGCCACTACCCGATTGCGTTTGCGAATGTAGTATTGATACGTCCCCGCCATCGAACAAAGAACATTCCGACCGCATCCATCGAATTCATCCAATAATTGTTCTAATCGCTCTTGATCTCTTGCATCCCGGACGAACTCATGTCCCTCCGAGACCATCACAAGATCCATTCCTGTTTATTTAGATGGTTAATTTTTATTCCTTGTATGTAATAAAAATAGATGGATAAGAAATACAAGCTCTATCAATCAGAGAAGGGTCCAAGGGTGTTTTTTTTACCGGAAAAGAGAGTGGGAACCATTTATATCGAGATGATTGTAAATTGTGGTTCCTATATGGAGGAGGTGGTGGAAATCTCGCATTTTCTAGAGCACATGCAGGGTAATTTTACCTCTGTAAAATATCCATCTGCCAAAAAAATACGACGGGAATTTGAAGATTGGGGTTGTTATATGAATGCTTCTACCACCGATGGACAGACCAATTATCACATCACATGTTTGCGAGAATTCTTTCCTCGAGTCCTTGATATTTTTCTGGAAAGTTTTATTCATTTCAAGATGGATCTTTCAGAATTTTCAGCAGAAAAGGCCGCCGTGATCACAGAAATCAAGCAGAATCATATCGCAGACATCTGGAAAACATATTTTACGACTATAAGACAACAATTATATGGCCCTCAGATCCCATTCGCGTATGCGACACCCGAAGAGCGGATCAAATCGGTGAAAAAAATAAAACCACAAGACCTCCTCACCTATCGAAAAAAATATTATGAAAATCCAGAGAGGTATACGCTGATTGTGGCGGGTGATTTCTCACCCTCTGTTATTCTTCGAGAGATTCAAGACAAGTTTGTAAAGCCCTTTCTCCATCAGAATGAAAAACAAATACAGCAACCAATACCCATCCCTCAGTTTCCACTGGTGTTCCAAGATGGAACCGTGATGAATGTAAAAAATAAGAATCACTTGTCGAATTACAAGATTTGTATGATTTGGGGTATTGGAAATCAGGTCACCCCTTCCGATCTGAAACAACGCGCCGCCACCTATCTTTTAACCTCCGTATTACAATTGAGATTATTTGAGATTTTACGCTCAAGAGAAGGGATGATATATGGCGTGAATGTTAATTTTTATCCGGATTATTACGGCTCCGGAGTATTCTCGATTCAAACGGAAACCGCCAAGAAAAACCGGAAACGCTTATTCCATCTGGTGCACAAAGAAATGAAGAAACTCTCCACGATCAAAATTCCTTCCCATGAATTCGAAGGCATAAAGAATGAGACCAAGATGTTTTTTTACAAGGACCGTCAGGATATATCTCCCGAAAATTCCGCCCATTTCTATAGCGAACAGGTATCCATGAGCAAGCCAATCATCACCTATACCCGTCTTTATAATACCTACCAAAAAATAACACCGGAAGATGTCTTGCAGATGTGTGCAATGATCTTGAAATGTCCCCGCTTGATCGTCTATTCTGGATGATTGTTTAGATTTTATTTTTCAAAAGCTGAGACTCGGTCATATAGAGCATGTCGCCAAAGGGGATATGATGGTCATCTAGGTAGGGTGAGGCAACCAGGATCTGGTCCTGTCGACGGAGTTCGGTCCATACGGAATGGGGGTGCATCCAGAGGTAAGAAATAAAGATTGTGGTATCCATGTGTTGTTGCTCAGATTCGGCAATGATCCTGTCAATCTTTTCTGCCACATTGTGCTGCAGAGAAACATATTCGGTTCGCGAATACAAAGGAGAAGTTGTTTCAAGATGATTCCTCCACTCGGTCCATTCTTTATATCGTTGTTCTGTCTCCTCATCCATTGTCTTGGCAAAAAGAGAGAAGGAGGGAGAAACATCCTGGACCTCGAGTCCCTCGATGGGTTTAAGGAGGGCCTTTTCTGGATTGAGATAGATGGCGCGATGATGTTTTTGCATCCATTCGGAGGGGAAAGCCTGGCTGGGATGCGTTGCCACCAGCACCACAGGAATCGATGTCGTGGAAAGAGTCCGAGTCCGTGGCATGGTGGAAAGGGGAAATAGGTAGAGGGCCCTTGTCAGGATCGTTAAAAATCCCATTTTTTATTCTATATACGTATTTTTTTCTTTCTTTTCGTTGTCATAAAGATCCTCTTTATCCTTTTAGATAATAAAAGGATATGGCACACGAGGCGGAATGGGTGGAGCACATGCGTCGTGAATTCTGGAAGCGGATGATGAAGAATCCGACCAAGTGTTCGAGGATGGAATGGAAGAACATGTCGGGTCATCCGTTTCTCACCGAGAGCATGATCGCCAACAACCCGGATCATCCGTGGGATTGGAGGGCTCTCTCGCGGCAGGAGTTTATCAAGATCCATCGTTCTCTTCTTCAGACACCAGAGAAGGACTGGGATTGGATCCATCTTTCCTCGACGATTCCTCTTGAATTTATCCTCCAGCATCCTCGTCTTGGATGGTCCTACAGCATCGTCTACGATAGGATGCATCCAAGACGAACGATCCCTCCTCGTCGCATCGAGATCCTCTTGGCCACGACTCCCGGCAATGAATTGGATTGGAAGACCCTTTCCATGACCGCCCCGTTGAATTTTATCCTTTCTCATGCCACCTTGTCCTGGAAATGGCATCTGGTGACGCGGCGACAGGGTGTTTCTTTCCGCATCCTCCATCATCATCCAAATCTCAATTGGGACCTAAAGCACGCCATGCGCCACTTGCCCTTTTCCTCTCACCACCTTACCTTTTCTCGCTTCCTCCTTGATTTCCCGCTCCTCTCTCTCAATCCCCATCTACATCGACACATCCTCTGTCAGCATCTGGATCGACCCTGGGATTGGAAGGCGCTGGCCCGTCATCCGGCCTTTCCTCCCCAGAAAATATTTCATGACACCGTCCTGAGACCTCTTTGGCGCTGGGATCACTGCCTTTTGCACCCTCGGATCTCCTGGGAATTTTATAATATTGCCCGACGAGAATTCACCATCACCCGGCATTTCTCTCTCTTGTCCAAGAATCACTTCCACGCCTCCGATATCCTCCCTCCCTACCTTCGCGCCGTGCTCCGTAGATTCCTTCTCACCACCCTTTATCGACGGCGTCTCCACCACCAATTCCGTCTGCTCCGTTATATCCGCAACCACCTCCCCTCCTGTCTCTTTCAACTCCCCCTTCTCCAGTTTGTCTAGAAATTGATTTAAAGAGGATAGCGTCCTAAAGAAAAGAATGGATTTAAACATGGATACCGGACTTTTAGAATGGGCAGAGTATTTAAAACAACAAGGAATGGACGACAGGAACATGACGGGCAAGGAGAAGAAGACAGAGAATGGATGCATTCATGCCAATTGGTCGATGGAATCATTCAATAGGATCTGTGAGGATTGTGGTGTGGTAATCACCAAAGAAGACGATCCCAGCACCGATTTGAACCCAGTCGCCAAGTATAATACGGATCCGAAGCGGTGCCACGCGAGACGTAATGAGGAAAAGGGCATTTATAAGGATGTGGAAAAGCTGGGATTCAGCGATAAGATCGTCTCGATTGCCAGTCTTATGTATGAGCAGGTCACGGGTGGTAAGATTTTCCGTGGCAATTCAAGAAAGGGGATTATTTTTGCCTGTATCTTTCATGCTTACAAGATCAACGATAATCCCCAGAGCTGCGAGCAGCTGATCGAGATCTTTGGCATCGAGAGAAAGATTGGTCTGAAGGGGCTCAAGTTTGTGAACCTGAATTCACCCAAGGACAGTAAATTCCGTAATTACCAGATCTCGACCGAGGACATCATCCGTGAGATCATGGACAAATTCAATGCCAGCGAGACACAGAAATTAGAGGCGATTCGTATCTATGATCGCGTCAAGAACCGCTCCTCGCTCCTCAATCGATCTCGACCACAATCGGTGGCGAGTGGTGTGGTCCGCTACTACATCCTACAGAAGAACAAGGACATCGGCATGGATTTCTTCAAGACCCGGGTCAAGCTCAGTGAGCTCACCATCACACGAATCGTCTGTGAGATTGAAAACATCCTTGATTTATTATAAAAAGCATCTAATAATTTGAGTTTTCTAGAATAAAAACTATTGGCCGCTTGGTCTAGTGGTATGATTCTTCATTTGGGTTCGATTCCCTCAGCGGCCCGCTATGTGATTTACAAAAATGCTTTATTTTTGTAAGAATGAAATTTTACTTGCTGGGAACAACGTGGAACATGGTGCATGTGAGGCTAAGATCATCCCAATTCGGTTCACCAAAGAAAAAGGCACCCTCTCGTTCCACGATGGAAAGGAGATGGTCCGCGAGACCCTGTGCATCGCCGTCTTTGTGGGTGCGAGCGTAGTCGGAGACCTTCTCGCCAAATTCGCTGCTGTAGAGGACATCGCCAGGACCGTCTGAGCAGGCCACGAGGGCGAGATGGATCGGTCCCAAGAATTCCATGATGGAGACGCTTGGGGTTGCGACCATAAGAGGGATGCGATCATGGAGGGGCTTCTTGTAGCGACGATCGCCCATTCCCCTTGTCATCTGTGTCCCACCGACGAACATACCGAGCTCCTCATCGTATTCGAGCGGTGTCGATCCGTAGTTCTCATGACCAGTCCCTTCCAGTGCCTCGTCCTCCCATCGTCCATCCCTGTGGACACGCTGCAGCTTCCGGGTGCGGCTCTGGATGCCCCCCACTCTGCCTGCCGTCTTGTATAAGCGGACGACATGATCGCGATTGGCCTCATGGACGACATCGGACGACCCTACAAACATGGGGACAGGCTTGAATTCGCCCTCTGTGTCTGGAAATGTCTCATGATGATTGGTATTCGCACGCGAGTAGATCACGATCGGGACGGGCTGGTCGGCATTCTTGCACGCCTCATTATGGATGCGACGCTCCTTGATCGAGTCCCAGGAATGCATCGTGGCCATCTCCCCCACCCGCCCGTCCGATGCCCTTATTAGGAGGATCGGACTGTCGCCCACATTGGCCGTCACCAGGAAGATTCTCCCTTCTTTCACGTCCTGAAGGATCATCCATACCGACAATGTCGATCCACCGGTGGATGTGAGCTTGCACGCCTCCTCGTCCAGGGCAAGAAAACGCAGACGCAGCGTCTCGCGCACCTCGTCGCTTTTTTCAAGAAGCAGCTGATCCATCAGGTCACGATACTCCGTCCGTGTAAAGAGATCCTTGTTGCAATGCCTCGATACTTTTTCGCCTTCCATCCCATGTCCATCCGCGATCGTGCCGGTCACCACAACAAGACCGTCTCCCTCGATCCTGTTCATAGAGGCCGCATCCTGACCAAAGGTTCCTGACATCCGCCCATTCAAGGAGCGACTCCTGATCGATGGAATGCCCGCACATTTGTTGCGCCCGTTCAATCCCATTGTCAGACGGTCCATACACAGCCTCGGTTTCGCAGTCCCTTCCGGATGAAACGACGTTGTCTCGCTCAGATCCCTCACATTCTCTCGCTCCAATTTCATCCTCGGGTGCTCTGCTCTCATCACAACATCGTCTGGATTCTCAACGCGTCTCGGCTGGAGCACCATCCTGACGACGGAAGAAGAAGACATCTGATTCTGGATAGGATAATAATAAAAACAAAAAACAAATCGTTATGTGTTTGTTGGTGAAATATACTTATATTCTGCAAAAAAAATTGATTTCAATTTTTATGACGATGGTGCACTGTATCGGATAAAAAATATATCGGCCACTAATGCAAAAAGCATGGGAAATTGCCAGGCATTAAAAAATTTCGTATGATAAGGATTTTTGAAGATCATGACGGAAACAAAGAGGTATCCACTAATACAAAGAGAGAGTAGCAGAGACACAAGGAGTGCATTTTGAATAACAACATATGCTTTCATATTTCTGTTTTTCTTCCTCCCTATACAACGATGTTTTCATTTTTTTATGAGCACATGGTTCAGTCCTCGATGATAGTCTTATTTATCGCCGCGATGACTCTACATGAATTCTTTTCGTTACGGTATGATGATTTATATTATTATGTTGTTTATCCACCGAATCGAAAAAATTCAGAAAAGATGGAAACGAGTCCGACAACGTCCTCCTGGGTCCAGTCGTCACAGGGAAGACCGATGTAAAGTCCGCTCTGATCGACAAGATCGGCCTTGGGAAAGAGAGAATCGTTGGTATTGTCTTTGTAGTCGGGGTGAAGTTGGAAAAAAGGTTGTCTGGCAAAATTACCGGTGATGATTGGTCTATTCTCAACGGATTGTTCGGTAAGGGTCTTTTTAAGGGAGGGAACATGCTGCACATATTGTTCCGTAACAAAGAGACAGATCCCAAACCACGCCGCGCGTGCATGCTCCTGTTCCTGTGGGAAACGAAGGATGGTGGAAAGTAAAGGATCGGTCTCGATGAGGGCACGAAATCGATTGTAATTGCGGACACGGGTCTCGTTCATGGCCTCTAGTTTTCGAAGCTGGATTCTGCCAAGCAGTCCCTGAATGTCCATGGGACGGACATTGTATCCCTCATTGTAGAACATATAACGGGAATCAATGGCGGGGAATTGTTTTTCATACTGTTGTTGGGTAGCCTCCGAACATTGACGCGTCCAGCCGTGAGCGCGCAATGAGAGCAAAAGATCGTGCACGGCTGGATCATGGCAGACCACCATACCTCCCTCAATGGTGGTCATGTGATGGCTGTAATAAAAAGAATAGGTGCCACAGAGGCCAAAGGTGCCGAGCCATTGATTCCTGTAGATTGAACCCAGAGATTCGCAGGTGTCCTCGATCAGCAGCATCGGATGAGATTCCACAATCTTCAAGATCCTGTCCATATTGGCACAATTGCCCATGACATGCACCAGCATCAATGCGCGTGTTCGAGAGGTGATCTTGCGCACAAGATCATCCTCATCAATATTGAGCGTCTCGGGTCGCACATCCACAAAGACAGGACGAAGACCGACTTGCAGGATCGGCCAGACGCTCGTAGACCAGCAGACCGCGGGGACAAGAACCTCGTCTCCAGGTGATAATTTTTTAGAAAAGAGAAAATTGGTGAGTAGCGCACAGGCCAGCAGATTTGCGGAAGATCCGGAATTGACCATGACCGCATAGGGAGCACCGACGCGTGCGGCGAATTCCTTCTCGAATTTCTGCACCATGACATCCATGGTCAATTTTTTGCCACTGGCGATGTGCTGGCAGAGGAGCAGGGTTTCTTCCTGGTCATATTGATTGGTGGTCAGAGGATAGCGACAGGCATTCGATAGGTTGGAGGGCTTGCCCATCAGTGATGTGCCGTTGAGTCGGATGTCGCGTATCACTACGTTCTCGTCTTGACTGGATACAACAAGCACATAAACATCTCTTTTTTCCACCGCGGCAAAAGAATGCACATGATCGATGATGCTAGAGGGCATTCTCTGGATACCATCGATCTTTCCTCGAATCGCGGTCGTGACATGTCCATCACATTCTACCCGCACCTCGCACCTATCTTCAAGAAAGATGTCAAATTCTAGAATCATTTCAATTGGTTTAATAATATATTCATCTATTATTAAATCAAAAAACAAAGAATGAAGATTCTCGTTACAGGCGGTTCGGGGATGGTAGGGAGGTATCTACAAGATCTTATCCTCAATTCTGAACGCGATGAATGGGTATTTCCTACATCTTCCGAAATGAATCTATTGGATGAGGCGGCCATCCGAAACTATCTGGTGGGAAAATCCTTTGACTTTGTAATCCATCTCGCGGCCAATGTCGGAGGTCTCTACAAGAACTTGAATCATCCAGTAGCCATGCTTCACGACAATATGTTGATGAATGAGAATATCCTTACCACATGCTATGAAGCGGGGATCCGGAAGGGCATTTTTCTATGCTCGACCTGTATCTTTCCGATGACTCCTGAATCGTATCCTATGAAGGAAGAAGATATTATTCAAGGACCTCCTCATCCCTCGAATGCAGGCTACGGTTACGCCAAACGAATGCTCTATCTGCAATGCCAGAATTACAACAAGGAGAAAAACACATGCTACAAATGCATCTCTCCATGCAATCTCTACGGAAAATATGACAATTACCATCTTCAGGATTCGCATGTTGTGCCTGCGCTCATCCATCGATTCTATCTGGCCACCGACCAGATGGTGGTGCGGACTGGGTCCAAGTCGCTCCGTCAATTCATGCTGGCCGGAGACCTTGCTCGCGCTCTTGTCCTGGTGATGGATCATTTTGACACAATTTCTCACGACCACATGATTGTCGCCACCGAGGATGAGCTGATCACGGATCTTACCAAGAAGATCGGCGCCTTTTTTCCTTCCATCCGCATTCAATTTGAGGATGTAGAAGAAGGGATCGTGAAAAAGACGTGTTCCCCTGCTCGTTTCCTCTCCCTTTTTCCAGATTTCAAGTTTACCTCACTTGACGACGGTTTGAAGGAAACCGTGGAATGGTTCCATAAGAATTATGATGTGGATGTCCGAAAATAACGGACTTACCGACTTATATCTTACGATTGCGAGACGATCCATTATTGCTACCACTGCCACTACCACTATTCTGTGGAGGAAGAGAAGATCCATTATTGCTACCACTGCCACTACCACCATTTTGTGGAGGTGGAGGAGAAGATCCATTACTGCTGCCACTGCCACTACCACCATTCTGTGGAGATGGACCACTGCCACCTCCACTGCTAGAAGGAGAAGGTAATGTCGCAGCGGTCCCGTAAAAGGCAAAGGCTGTATAGGGCCAATCAAAGGTCGCCACATAAAAGAATGGAAAGGTCATCGTGGTGGATGGAGAAGAGGAAGAGGATGTGGAGGAGAGTGTGGGCATGGAAAAGGTGATCGACGCGACGATGCCGTGATTTGAATTCAAATCACTGGTCTGCACGACACGTGTCTCACCGGTGGTCTTGTCTGTGACCAGGAAGGGTGCGACGATCGGGTAGCCGTCGATCATAATTCCAGCCACACGGATCTGATTGTCCAAAATCCAGTTAAAGAGGCATGGTGAGATCATGTGGCGATGGTAATCCTCCGGGCTAGGATGCGCACCAAAAATGTCAAGGCATTCGAGAGCAAGCGGGTTATTCCCACCCGAATCCAGCGCCTGACAGAGAATGATGTTATCAAAGGCATATCCTATCTGATCCATATTCAAGGGATTAAAGGTGCTGGTGCTGACGGTTGCAGCCACCGCCAGTGTTTCAGTGGTTATCGCAGTAACCTGCTCATTATTCGCATCGCAGTAGGAGGCTACCTGTGTCGTAAAATCCCCATCATTAGGAAAAGCACCCACGGGATGGACGGGGTAAGAATTCGTCGTGATGGACATGGTCGTGGAAGATGTGGGCTGAACCACATATTGGGCTTTAAATTCTGACGATGTATTGAGTCCTACAATGCAGTAATTGTCAAATTTGACACTCATAGACAGGTAAGGCGTTTCTTCATTACTGACAAAATAGGTCGTGGTATATGAGGACGGACTAGCGGTTGTTTTCATGAGGCTCGTGCTGCTTGAAGAGTAAGGCATTGTGGAAAACCATCGACCCGTATTGCATATCGTGTCCTGGGCATCAAAGGGGGACATGTAGATAAGATTGGCGAGGAGGGCGGTCGTCTGATCGGTGGAATAATTAGTGATATTCATTCTGGCGGCGGTGGAATCCATGGCCGTCGTCATCCAATTGGCAATGTCCGCCACCGAGAAAGGTCCTGACGGCACCGTGATGGTCGATGGAAGTGTGACCGTAGCCAGAGGGAGATTGTAGTTGCAGGCCGCATTGTCAAAGATGTGCATGGTCAGCACCGACATATCCGTGAGTGGGATGGTCTTTGTGACGGTCGGGCTCGATTCAAAGGTGATCTGGTATCCAAATTGCAGATCGGTGGCGGTGGTGGGGATGGCGAGGAGCGGCATGCAATACACGATCGATTGGCCGTCATAGGGCATGTTGGGAATGGTAAATGGTGCCGCCGTCGTCGTCGCGATCATTGTGGTGGTGGACGGCGGACCGGATGGGAAATTAGAGGTCAGGGTCACAGGGACATTGACCAGGAATTCGATCGTATCGGTATTGATCACGGTATTGCCATTCAGATCATAACTATAATAGCTTGTGAAAGAGGTCGGTGTCGTTGGGATCGATAGATCGGTCGTGCTGATATAGACATTGTAGACAGTCACGTCGGTATCGCTGATGCTTGTCAATTCGTTGCCTTTCAGCACCTTGTAATATCCGACCATCGATGGAGAAGAACCAGTAAGATTACTATTTGTTGAGTTTTTTGAATCGATGTATAGCCCAAGACTCACAGCAAAAAGTGCACAACCTAGTATGAGTATACCTGCAGCTTGCCCTTTTCCCTTTGTTTCAGGCGGTGTGCCCAAAAACAAGCCACCACCAATCAATATCAGGAGAACACCAAGAACAAAACCTATTATCAATAACCATTGTGGAATCATATTTTTTTATTTTACATAAAAAAAAAATATATATATATATTTTTCAAGCAAGAAAAAAGGATTTATTTTTTATTTTTTTTATTTCGGATTGTGAGCACCACAATACCCACCCATCCCAGCACCGCAAAGAGGAAGAGCAATATCAAGATCACAATCAACCACCGATTGATCCCGCTAAACAGGCTTCGTTTAGAACCGAGTTTTCCGGTATAGAGGCATGCACCGTATCCTTTCTTTAGGCATTCAAAGGCCAGACCAAAACGGGCATAGCCGTCAGGAAGATCCGGCTTCAGGCCGCAATATATCTTTTCACGCGGTGATGGCATTTTATGCATTGGCAATTTATTTATTTTCGTGTCGTTATGGTGTGTTCCAATGGCAATCCCATAGTGGGAAGCAAAGGAGCTAGCTGCTCAGGGCCATCGTTCTTCCATGGAAGCGAATACAAAAAGGTGAATCGTCGCTTCATGGATGAAGCCACCTTTCGGACCAGCTCTTCTTTTGGCAAGAGATCCATGAATCGATAAAAAATCGTCTTGCGGAATTCAGAATAGAGCTTGTTCAAGGAATGGAAACCATCCTTTTCTACAAGCCTTTGATCCAGAAAAAGGAGGATACATAGATCCAACCACCTCAGGATGCATATATTGGTGAGAAGCGTCTTATTCCGAAATATCGCGATCCGCTCGGTGATCCTTTCATCGGTTTCCTTTTGTCGCATCCATCTTACCCATGCCCGCACGATGCTCTTTTCAGAAGGCGTCTCGGCCGCATCGATAAAGGAATGGATCCATACAGACATTTATTTATTATCAATAAAAAAATGATACTATGTTTTGGATAATAAATTCTCTCGTTTTTCCACGTGCTCTCGCACAATCTCAAAATTGACGAGCGGCATATCATGCCAGAACCATTTGTGGAAGACAACCTCGAATGGGTCGATCGTGCCTCCAAAATAGCTTCCGAGACGAGAAGGATGCTTGTTCTCATTCAAACCCCAATATTCTTCTTTTCGCCAATCGATGCCTCGATATTTATTCAGCATACAGCCGATGTTGTGACCATTATCAAGTATACATCGGGACATTGCATACTCACCGTGAATAATAGCTGATTCTTTGGTGGGATGCTGACTAAAAATACCAGATTCGGCCATGAGCAATTCTAATCCCTGCTTATCGGTGCAAAAGAAGAAGCCTTCCACCCTTGGACCTCGTTTACCACTTTTATCCCAATCAGGTAGACAGACAATGGTTGTCCCCATCAATCGAACCGATGTATCCGCTTTAAACCGCCCATGAAATAATTCCACCCAATCCTGTGTAGAAGACGGATCGCGAAAAAGCGGACCAATCACCGATGCATTCATAAAGATAAAGAATTCATGCTGTAACAGCACCTCTGATCCAAGACGATCCAGTGCATGCTTGTAGCCCCCAAAATCAAAACCTTCATTTTCGCGATACATCACCCTCACATTTGGTAGAAATGGAAAGGCTACCGTGCAATTCCTACCATTCACAATAAAAACATAGCGATATTGGGGAAGAATGGCATATTTAAGAAAATATTTAAGATTATAATGACACGATTCCGTTTCATGATAGGCATAGAAAATAATCGTCATGTCTTTTCTTAAAGACATGATAAAAAATTTATGATAATTTTTCACAAATTAGACCATGGATTGTTCATAATGATACAAGGCCTCGGTGCGAGAGAGATAATTACCGATTTTCGACCAGCGAGTAGAGTCCTTGGATTTATAGTTGGAAAAGAACCATTTGATATCCTCAAGGATCTCGGTTTGGATATCCTTGATGTCGCGTATCATGGCATTCTTTTCATAGTCCTCCTGTGAAAGCACTAGCAATTTCATATCCATACCCTTCTCATCCTCCATCTCCAATGCACCGATGATGTAACAAGAGAGGGTCTCGCCGCGCTTATAATTCGTATCCGAAATCACCACTGTGTCCATCTCATCCCCATCCTCAGCTCTCGTGCCTGGAATGAACCCATACGAATATGGATAGAAATAAGGATAGGGAAGAACACGATCCAATTTCATGGTGCCCGTCTCGTGGCAATATTCATACTTCTGATTCGAATGCTTCTCAATCTCAATCACGGTTTGTTGAAACATTATCTCTCTCTCTTCTTTAATCAATATTTTTTATTTTTTAGATTCATTTGATTCAATCTAAGCATATGTATGGTGAATATCTAGATACGGACCTGCTTCTCAAAGAGAAACCCGATGGATCGTGAGGTGGAAAAGGGGACAACAATATTGTCAATGTCGTTGTAATCGACATTGTAAAAGTTTTTGCGGAATTCTTCGATGGAGAGCATCCCACCATAGGATTTGAGGAGGCGCCAGGAAGAGGCGGGTTCGATCGGTAGGGCCTTGTCACCAAAGACGGTCATATAGAGGTGATTGAGGAGGTTCTCGCTATTGATGTAGAGAGGATTGGTGTGACTTGAGTGGATAAAGGCAAGGCAGCAATTAAAAGAACAAAAGATGCCATCGGTGATATAAAAATCCCTCTTATTCATCTCCATCTTGTTCTTCTTATAGGCTTCTATATTTTCGGAGAGCTGTTTCTGAGAGATGTTTTCACGAAGCGTATAATTGTCCTTGGTAATCTCGGAATAATAATTCTTGACGATGCGTTCGGGGATGTATTGGATCGGACAGCCGATTGGATGTGTCTCAAATCCATGGCGACACCAGAAACAAGATATTGATGTTTTCTCGGGGATCGACTTCTGATCGGCGTGATGGATCATGGTCACAATGCACGTGTGCTCCTTCTTGGATTCATCCAGGTAAGAAAACGTGTGCTGCTCCTTATGCTTGTGAGAGAGATCAGTGATCTTGGTCCTGGAGATTTTGGGTGTCTCTTCTTTTTCCTGCATTTCCACGGGTGCCGGAGAATAGATAGCACTTGTGGGCACATAAAAAGAATACTTGGCATCAATCTCGACGGGATCGATCCCACGCAGGACAAAATAATGTTTCTTGGTCATTGTTTTTTTTATTTATTTTCTTTCTTTTCCATCATAAAATCAATTATCTATCATGCAGCACTGTCCAAATTCCACCCCTATCAACACCATCGTCCAGGGATACATCCGACAGAATATCGAGAAGGGGCCGGGTATCGTTCCAAGCTCCCAACTTGTTCCCATCACCACCGATATGGACAACTTCCCCTACAATCGCTTCTATCGTGGCCTGACCACATGCACCGAACCACGGATCTTTGATCGAGAGGCCGGACATCGTCCCTGGCGACAGGAGCTCTACAAACCCACCGTCCAGCCTTCTATTCCTCCCCCCTTCGAAGGATGTTTCCAGATCCCATGCAGCACCATCCTTCCCTGCACCCCTGATAGTCTCAAATACAAACATAATACCTCGGCATGTGTCTACATCTCGCCCTAAATTTCTATTCAATTTACTTGAAAGGATCAAATCCGTGCTCGATCCATACCGCAATACGCTTGGGATGACAGGCCTTTATCATCAGCTCCTCCCGTATCCTATTCACCTCTCTGCTTTTTCTTTCGCATAAAAACCGTATTTCCTCCCGTGCCAATGTGCGTATAAAACACCTAGAGATGTCCAGCATTTGCACCGGTCCAAGAATGGGTAAGGACGGATTATTCAATTGTTTGAATAAATCTGCCGACGATGGAACCTCCAGAAAAAAACATAGGTCTGTAGCCGATGAAGAGGATAATAATTCTATATAGACTCCGTTAAAATCATCATAATTAGGAATCCACGATACTCCATAATCCTCAGCGATAACAGAGACCACTAGAGGATGGACCATTCTCCTTGGGATGTAGATTTCAACACATAGGCCGGTCGACGAGTTGGAGTCAAATCGTAACTCGATACGAACATCGTCTTTGGTCTGTAATTGGATCATTCCACACCATTTTAATGGATATTTATTCGGAAGCACGATTTCTCCATCGAGCTTGATGTCCCAGTATTCGTCGTCTTGAATCACGCTTTGTTGCCGCATCCGTTGCAAAACATCCATGGATCTGTAAAAAAAAAAAGGAATTATATCAGAAATTGTTCCAATTATAAATATTATAATCAATATTTATCGGAAAAATCATTTTTTTGTAATAATTCATATTTATGTGGAATTGACGACTGTATTTTGCCGACGATGTCTAATAAATAGTATCACCACAATAAACATAGCAAACAGACAGCCTAAAACAATCAGCAATATCGCCCACCATGGTAATGAAGATTTAGGTGGACTATAGATGAAACCTGTCGATGTGCACTGGAACGTCATGGCACCTGCATCCTCATAGACGATGGAACAGATAGGATCGCTCGAATCCGGAGAGGGATTCGATTGAAATTTAATAATGGTCATGGGATTGGATGTTGATGTGGACCCAGACGATGGCTGGTTGTAGAGGATGACATAAATGGGATAATTGATGTTATTGATCGTATATTGAAAAGAGGTAAAAGCAATATTCCGATTAACATTTGTCATATCTACCAGCATTACGGGTGGTCTATTTTGTAATTGCATCTGAGAGGGAGGTAGACTTGTGAATCTTGTCTGAACATTGATTGATCCAAAAGAGGATATTATATCCTGACACAGTGTTGAATTCTTGTCGCAGATAGGTGAGAGCACGGTCAGCAATTTTGCGTATAATTTGGAATATTGAGAAACAAAAGGTGCTGCGGTCGTTGTTGTAGCCATGGTTTATCTCTTCAACAAAAATATATTTTTATTTTTATAGGTTTGTGCTTGTCATGGTTGTCATTTCATTCGCATGAATCCTTGGATATTCGCACGAATTCTCATCAGTGTGTGTCGATGAATACTGATTCATTTGATACCGACGGATCATCTTGTAGAGCGCAAGGGTATCTTCCTTGGTGAGGATGTCAAAGACCTTGGTGACATTGATCTTATTTTCCTCGCGATCGGAGAGATACCAATCGTGACATTTCTTCATCAGGATATATTCCTCCTTGGGGAGCGTCACATACTTATTCTTGATGTAGCGTTGGATGTAGTAATATCGCACCAATTTGGCAATCTGATACAGGATGTTCTCATACTCCAGAAACATATCCTGGTAGATGGGGTAAAGATCCATCAGCACTTTCTTCTTCTCGGGATCATTGCGCACCTCCAGGTAGCGGAACCGGATATTGGGATTGTTGCCCCGAATCTGAGAAAACCTGTGGTAATCGGGAGAATGGATCTTGATCTGACGATTCTCCGTCTTGTGGAAAAGAATGACTCCCTGGTAGACCTTGATATCTACCGCCGCCGCCTCCTCGATCAATTCGTCCGTCGTCTTGGACACCACCGCCATTGAGCCCGGAAGAGCAGGACTATGCTTCCAGTCGCGATCCAACACTTTGTCATGGTTCCACCGACCGATAAAGATAACAGGCGATCCTACTTGACATACGATGCGATTCTCTTGATTGTATCCGATCAGAAAGAAATATACATACTCCTTATCCATCGAATCCAGCATCTTTTCCAGCACATTCTCAGTATTCTGTGGTGAAAGAGCCGCCAATCCTTCGGCAAACATCTCTCCAAAGCTCTTCCGGCTCGACCAGCGGCTCTTGAATGCATTCAATTTCTTATTCGTCGTCACATACCACCGTGTTTGGTGCCAGAAGACACGAAGCAATGCACCCTCCACCGCATAAAAGGCATCCCACTCCTCCAGGAAATTATCTCCCAGCACCTCGGCAATCTTTTCCCGATCCTGTTCCGCATCATACTCATCCGTATAGGGAAAGGTCTCGAATAGCGTTCTGCCCGTATCCACTTCCTGCACCACCCCCCTCATCTTCTTTAATTCGTCTGAACTCGTGTTATGACATTCTATATAATTCAGAATCTTCAGATTCTCTTCCTGATCCATGATATTCACTTCCACACCAACGGAAACAATCTCTTCTTGCATTTGTATTTCTTCTTATGGAAGAAGATCTTCTTTTCTAAAATCATTTTTTTTTAATTAGTTTCCGGCTATACATTCGATTGCTGTTGTGGGTTTTCTTGTTTTGATTGCTGTTGGAGGACGGGTGTCATCGGAAATTTCTGGGTGGGTTGAAGCTTGGGGTCAAGAAGATTTTGAAAGGTGCTCTTGTAATTATAAATGGCCATGAGACGCTGCTCCTCTTTGCAGATAGTGTCATATGATAAAAACAGTCGGCTGCCCGAGGTGGTCTCGATGGCAATGTCCTTCTTCTTTTTCAGGCTCTCTCTCACAATTTTTTCGGCCTGCTGAATTGTTGTGACAGGCACATCATTGATAGAGGCGATGAGCTCGCCAAGCTTGAGAATATGAGTCTCATGCATGAGTCCTCCCTTCATGATATTGATGATCATGATCTTCCCTTTGTCCCAATACTTGGGCTCTGCATTCTTGAGGAGCTCCAGATCATCCGAACCGATGCTCTCGAGCAGGATCGGATTCTCGTCTCGGTATTGCTGCGAGTCGCGAAAGTATTTAAATCGTTCCTCGGTAATCGTCTCATTAAAGGGCACGAACACGATGCCGCACAGATAAAGATAGGGAATGGGCTCGTGTTCCGGATACCATTGACGGAACGCAACCGCATCCGAATCCGGGTGGACGACAATGGTCGCTTTTTTCCGTTTGCCTCCCGATAGATACTCCAGAACAATCTTCTGATCTAGAAAAATATGATAGAGCAGGCTGTGGAGGGTCATTCGCTGTTTCAGCCACAAGAGAGGGATTTCACCAAGAGAGGAAATGGGCATGCCGTTAATGGTAAGAAGGATGTCGCCCTTTTTCAGAGAAAGATCCTTCATCAGCTGCGATCCATAAATCTCCTTGACCTCTACACCACATGTCGATGGATTATTCACCGAACATGCGGAAAGCGCATTATTTGATTTTTTAGTCGAAGGGAGAAGCAGTGTGGCAGGCGGGCTGATGCTTATCCCCCAATTCCTGGGAAATCGGATGTGGTAAATCTCAGGATGTGCCTGGTGGAAATCAATCAGATGAAGTAGTGACATGATGGGAATCGCATACGCAATGTTCTGCGCCATAAAATAGCCCCGCGCATTGATCCCAATTACCTTATTCTTCCACATCAAAGGCCCTCCTGAATTCCCACCATTGATCGGTGCGTCCGTCTGATACAAACCGGACTGCTGTCCGCTCAGGATGCCCCTGGTAATCTTTAAATGGGTCTGGCCGAGAGGAAAACCGACCGTGAGTGTGACGGCACCGATATCGGGGGCGGGGATCTTACCATTGACAAATTTGGGAAAGACCCAGGGAGTGAGGTATTTTTTAGGTGGAGTTTTTTGTTTTTCGTCCACTTCCAGCACGGCAAGGTCTAGCTCCGGACAGATCCACAGGACGCGGCAGGGATACTCCTTGGCACCTGCAGAGGGTGAAGAGATGGTCACATGAAAGGATTTGCTGATGCAATGGAAACAGGTTACCAGATGGATCTTATTTTTGTATTTCATATAAAATGCAGTGCCTTTTGACTGCTCGTTATTCTGGATGGGCTGATGGGGCATCTGCCAATTGAATGAACGTCGCTGCGATCGCAACAAAAATACCTGGTCCGTATAATCACTTTTCTTGGAATCTTTATCCTCCATTTATTTCTTTATATAAATTTTTTTATTGGAATTTTGAAAATGCTGTTCGAATTTGTCGTGCTAGAAGATAAATATTGAAAAAAAAGAGAATTGAAAATGATCTAAAGAAAGCATATCCTATAAAGAAAAAAAGAATCTACTCTGACATCATGTATTCGACCCAGCTTTCAGACTATCGCGACTATGATCTTGATAATATGATCTTGCAATTACCCGAGAGACGATTTGAGGACAAGGGCTATCAGCGCATCCGTGTGATGACGCATCATCTGGACGGGACAAGGGGGGATTTGATTCTCTCGACCCCAAGGCTCCTCACGTTTGGACTCCAGGAGCAGTATGATCCCCATACACAGGCCCTGGTGGGATATCAATTGCCTCTGATCCTGTGGGGAAAGAACGGGCCTTCGGAGGATGAGAAGCGTTTCATCGACACGATCCAGGCCATCACTGAGATGGCCAAGGAATTCATCATGGAACACAAGGACGACTTGGAGAGACCCAATTTGGAGAGAGAGGAATTGAACCGGCTGAATCCTCTTTATTACAAGATGGAAAAGGGAGAGGTGCAGAAGGATCGCGCACCGCTGCTGTATACCAAACTGAATGTGTTTCGCCAGGATGGTGCGATCCAGGTGAGGACCTTGTTCACGGACGAGGTGACCAAGGAGATGATCGATCCCATGAAGCTTGTGAATCGTCGATGTTTCATCCATGGCGCCATTCGTCTGGAGAGCATCAACATTGGAAACCGTGTCCGGCCTCGTTTCCAGGTGAAGCTTTTCGAGGCGAGGGTGCGTTTCCTGGATTCTGGGATCAAGAGCCTGTTGGAACCGGGCAAGGTTTTTCCCAAGTCCAAGGCAAAGATTTCGACCAAGCCTCAAGTCGTGACCGAGAACAATACCAAACAGGAGATAGAGGAAGAAAACAAAGATTAAATCTCACTGGTTTTGGATCGTTGATGAGTAGAAGAAGATCGGGATCGGGATTGGAATTTCAAGAGAAGTTCGTCTAGATAATATTCCATACTGCTATGAATTGCGGAAGGATCATTATTGACGAGAAAGGCGTGAAAGCCGCTCGCGCGCGCAAAATCTATATTTTCCTTATTGTTATCAAGGAAATAGACATGATCATACGGGACACCATACTCCGCGGAGAGCCGGATCAATGAATTGGTTTTTTTATAGGCATACCGGTAGGTATCTTCGAGCAGATTGTTTTCATCTTTCGTCACTGATAGAATCATTGCATCCATGGCTCGTTTGGATTCTCCTCGCTCCTTGTTGAGGAGGGGCCATATGCGATTCTCATCGTTGGGATGGCGAGAATCCTCGGTAATGATTAGGACATCCTTCAAGACATGCTTGAGCAGGATGGATTGGCTGCTCTCGATATTGGCTTCGATCCATGACTTGGTGGCCAGCGAGACTATAATGAGGGTGCAGTATCGTTTCAATATCTTTAATTTGGTGGCAAGACGATTGGCCGTTTCTTGACAAAGATGCATCTGATGATTGCTGATGGTCTCATCCCAATCCATTACCAACAATCGCTTCTTTCTTTTTCTTTCCATCTTGGTCATTTTTATTATGATTGAAAAATTTTTATCCTTTTGATTATTAAAAAAAAAAGATTGATGAAAGGATTATCTTCTATGATCTGCCTAGCCTTTGCTTATAGGACACCCTTGTCGTTATTACAGAGATTCAGGTCCGATGCGGCTACACCAAGGACACTCCTTCATAATAATGAGACCCTTTCTAATCTTTATCTGGATTATATTGAAAAGTTGGGACGAATCCCCGTCAATACGCGATCCTACATGGATACGATTGAGAATAGGAAAATAGCGGAAGAAAGACGACGCCGTCCCACCATCACAATTGGCGCCAATCTGAGGATCTCGTCTGGATTTTCAGAGGAAGAAGACGAAGAAACTGAAGAAGACGAGGAAGAAGAAGCCCCGTCGTGGGTGCGGCGTGCCATGGCTCGTAAATCCAATGTCGAAAAGGTCTCGGAGTCCGGTATGTTTCGTGTCGAGGGAGATTCCAGCCTGTATAACTTTACAAGGATTGGAGGCTACCATGGCATTAAGAAAGAATTGATGCAGGTGGTCGACATGATGAATCATCCCGGTAATTACACCCAGTATAATGTCCGTATTCCCCGTGGTGTGCTGCTGGAGGGTCCGCCAGGGAATGGTAAGACGCTGCTTGCCAAGTGCTTTGCCGGTGAGGCCAAATCGAACTTTATCCGCTGCTCCGGTGCCGAGTTTAATGAAAAGTATATCGGTGTTGGTTCGTCGCGGCTTCGAGAACTCTTTAAGCTGGCGACCGACAATCAGCCCGCCGTGCTCTTTATCGACGAATTTGATGCGATCGGAAGGAAGCGTGGTGACGATGCCTCCGGGGGTGAGAGGGATACCACGCTGAATCAACTTCTTACGCTCATGGACGGCTTTGAGTCACTGGGGAATGTGCTGGTGATGGGAGCGACCAACCGTGTCGATATCCTGGATCCTGCCGCCACACGTCCCGGACGATTTGACAAGATCATCCATGTTCCCAATCCAGACATCGACACCCGTCGAGAGATCCTGGACATTCATATCAAGAACAAACCCATCGAGGTTCCCTCCGATGACCTAGTCAAGATGACCACGGGATTCAGCGGTGCCATGATCGAGAATCTCTTGAACGAGGCGATCCTGACCGGGATCCGTAATTTTAGCCTTCCGGTGAGCCGAGAGACCGTCGAGACCATCCGCCAGAGGATGGTTTTTGGCGTCTCGCTCGGGAAGCGTAATATTACTGCCAACACGCTCCGACGCATCGCGGTCCATGAGGCCGGGCATCTCATCAATGCCCTGGCAACGCGGTATTATGAAAAGCCCGTCAAGATTACCATCGATACCACGGATGCTCGCTCCCTTGGTATGACCATCTTTGAGAAGGAGGATGTAGATGATGGCATTCTTATTCGGGATTATCTGGATGAAAAGATCCGTGTCCTGCTCGGAGGACGGGCGGCGGAGGAGATTGTCTTTGGCTATTCGATGAGCTCGGGGAGCGTAGCGGATCTCCAGAGTGCATTCCAGCTGATCAAGAAGATGATGCTGGAATTTGGGATGGGCGAGCACGTCGTCTACCCCTTCCTTAGCGAGGAATATAAAAAGAGGATCGACGATGAGATGTATCGATATGTGGAGGCTTCTTACAAGAAAAGCAAGGACGTGCTGCGCAAGAATGGCGCGCTCCTCAATCTCATTGTCGACCAGCTTCTTGATCGCAAGACCCTCAATCAACAAGAAATCACCCTCCTCCTCAAAACCATCCCTCTGTCCACAGAATACAATCAGAGCATCCTCTGAATAGCATCTTTATTATGAATTTCAATGAATCAAGAGAGTTTATTTGTTTGTCTTGATTCACATACTATAACTGTAATTGTATTAGATGCACGATCCATTGAGTTCGGGGGTGTAATCCGCATTCTCTACCGAATAATTGTAATTGGGGATCTGATTCAGATAGCAGATGAAATCTTCCAGGACGGGTGCCTTGTCCAGGAGAAAGCGCTCAAATTGGCTGGGGTAGAGATGGATGTCGGGATGCTTATTCTTGTAGCCCTGATAGATCTTGACAAGAATATCAAGAGAGGTCTTCCAATTCTTCTTGACCTCATTCATTAGAGGATCGTTATCGATGTTGCCTGGATTGTTGAGATTCTTGAATCGGATGACACCGGGACTATAGGAGTTATCATAGCGAATGACCTGGGGCGAATTGGCGACATTCGGATCGAACGGCTCCGAGGTCGAGACGAT
>Ga0209597_1000225_pt1 | contig 37691 bp, 58 predicted proteins | sample M_140625_MF_Meta_FD_187316 | JGI IMG/M metagenome (GOLD analysis project Ga0209597, IMG submission 187316) | Freshwater microbial communities from Lake Montjoie, Canada to study carbon cycling - M_140625_MF_MetaG (SPAdes) (version 2) | ecosystem: Environmental > Aquatic > Freshwater > Lake... | reverse complement strand
TTCCTATTTGCTTTTCGCTCATTTTGGGATGTCCTTTTTGGGTTATGCGTGAGCCTCGGCCAACTCCTCGGCCTCGACTTCTGCGGGTGGTTCGATCTCTCGAAATCTGTCGGCGTGAAAGCCTCGTTCTGGATGCGGTGGGGTGGTCGAGCAGGGGTTCTTTAGCCCCTCAAGGTAGACCACAACCTCACCCTCTTGGCCGTTCAGCCCTACCCCTACACCCATCCCCCTTACCACATACACCTTGTCTTTGATTGGGAGGTGGTTGTAGAAAAGGATGATCTCGGTAGGGAAGCGGTCGTCCACACATATCACCTTTGAGCCTGCCCTCACCGTTTTTTTCCTCGTGGTTTTATGCCTTTTGCCCACGCCTCCGAGTTCCATTTGGGGCATTCTTCCCGCCTCTTTTTGTGTACCCTCAAGGCTCGCTCCTTGTAGATTTGGCGTACTCGTTCGCTCCGTTGGATGCGTAAAACTAGGCCGGTGCGCTGGCTCAACTCCGTAAGTCGTGCCGAGATGGCCGCTCTAGTGTACGGCTTTCCGGTGCTTGGGTTGATGTAACGCTTTGCGATTGAGGTCAGCGAGTCGGGGCTTCGATTCGTGGCTAGGGCCAGCAAGGATTCGTCCAAGGTGTCGTCCCGCCGATGCCTCAACATTTGGCTGTCCCCTTCGTGCTTTATGGTCTGCTCCACGACCTCTGCCGTTAGCTTGGCTAGCTGGTCTAGGTCGATGCTGGGGTTCATCGCTTGCATTTTTGCGAGCCGTTCCTTGACCCGGTCTTGGAGCGTGTCGATATGCTCTGCCATATCGGGCGTGTAACTAGCCAAGATTGAATCCGCTGGGTCTTGGCCGAGGTGGTTCATTTACTGGATTTCCACTACTGCCGTCCGTCCCACCCTTGCCAACTCCCGCCTTGCTTGCCGTTCCGTTGCGTAAAATAGGTCTACAACTGGGAGCTTGGTCTTGCCCGATGCCTTCCTAGAAATTACTGCCGTGCCAGTATCGTGAGCGTGATATGCTTTGCCCTCAACTAATAAGGTCGTTCCATAGGGGATGATTTTAGGGTCTACTGCACAAGATTTGCCAGAGACCAACCGTTTTCCAGTAGAGCTTTTCCACCCAAACTCATCCTCTCCCAACCAATAGGCCGTGATACGAGCCTTGATTGTTTTCTTGGGTGGTGGCCTTGGGGTTTCGATCATTATGTTTGCCCCCTGCACCGAGCCGAGAAGGGCGATGGCTAGGATGAGGATGGCTTTTTTCATCGTTAGAAAGTGGAGTTGCTCGCATAAGTGGCGGTAGCGTCTCGATGGGGACTCGTCTCCCTTGGTTCTTTTGCCTTCTGCGTTGTCAATCGTGGCCTTGAGCTTTTCGATCTGTGCCTCGATTGCCTTGGCTTCCATCTTATTGATTTTCTTGTTCACGCTTCAACTGCCTCCCGCCAATGACATCGCTTGTTCCGTCTCTTTAGTTTGCCGTCACCCTCAAGACATCGTAGGTGGTACTGAATCGCCCCGTGGGTTTTGCGTAAAACTTGGGCGATGGTACAAGTTGGAATCTCGTTAGTAATCAAAGTGAACACGGCATCTCGGAGCATATCGATGGTCGCTTGGTTGCGGTTCTCTGCGTAGAGTTTCGCCATCTCCTTGCCGGGGTAGCGGTCAGATAAAATGCCCTTGGCCTTTGCCTCTGAGGATGTGAAGGGTTCGTTCATCGAATGTGCAAGCTACTTTGAGTCTAATTTGATGCAAGGCTTGGTTTTTAGTTGTTGATTGGGTTGTTGTTTCCGGGGAATATGTTTCTTTTCGGTTCACCACTCATAGGTCTAGACAAGTAACATAGGTCTGCAAACTCCTTCCAATTTTCATTGGTAATTTTGGGATATAATTCACCAATTAGATGGACTAATTTTCTTGTAAATAGCCTATCTCTTGTTATTTTGAGTTGCCGAATAACATTTGAAAAGCAGGATTGCATTAAATCAATTTCGCCATCTGTAAGTGAGTTCATAAATAATACTCGGCCACTCGCTTGCCGCTGTTGGTTTGAACCATTCGCTTCTCGATCTGATGCCCCGCCTTTTTCAAGTCGCAGATTCGACTCGCCAACCGGAAGCACTTGAACCATTCGAGAGCTTCCAGAGCCGTGAGTGTTCGCCCATTTTGTAGGTGGGCTAGGATTCGAGCGTTCTGGTCGTGGCCTTCCGTCTTGACTGGGTGCGTGGTTCGCATAAAGGGCAACTCAAACTGCTCGGCCTCTAAAATTGCGATCATTTGATTCCCCTCCCAGTTGACTTCCGAGCCGTGAAGTTTTTGCTTTTTGCGTTCACGATTGAGGAGTGATGGCATCCCCAAGCGTTTGCAATCTCCTTTACGGTCAGTCCCGACTCATATTGAGCCTTCCAAATCCCCCAACGCTTCTGAACTGTGTTGTGGGAGCGATTTCCCCTTGCCCGATACTTGCCGAAGGTTGGCCGTAACTCCCTTGGGATGTCTAGGGGGGTGGTTGTACCCATAACTAGGCTTGCAAGCCCTTTAGAGGCCAATTCTGAGCGATTATGAGCCATCTGGGCGGTGAGTGTGCTTATGAGTTGTTCAAATTGGGCAATTTTGTCCTCGCAACACTTAACTCGGTGTATTGTGGCCGCTAAAACGAGGTCGTTCACGGACACCCCGCCTTTTCCCACGCTTCAAGCGTCTGAAAGCCCATAATTTTGTATGTTGGCGGGGATTCACACCCCGACTTGATTGGTTTTTTCATTGGTTGGTTTCCTTTGGTTGGTTGTTGGTTGCTCCTACGCTGACAATTTCTCGCACACGCCCTCCAATCCTTTACTGATGCCCTGCCCCCGACCTTCCATCCGTTGCTCTGGTAGTAATCAAAAGCCGACTCCGCATCCGTAAGCCTCCATCCGATCTCATTTGCAAAGGCAATCCATTCAGCGTGCGTAGGGCGCAAGCCCTCTCTCTCTTTCTTGTTATCCTTATTACTATAACTCTTACTATTACTCTTATTATATACGATAGATGGTTCATCTATGGACGATAGATGGTTCATAGATGGCGCATCTATGGTGCATCTATGGGTTATCCTTCGAGCATATCCAGCCGATCTTTCCTCCATCTTTGCCAGTCCGGATGCCACTCCTCCGTGATAGATCGCCCCATCTTTAATTTCATAAACCCCTGCAACCTCAAGCTCTTGAAGGAGTGGCTTGGCATCTTGCCCAACCATCCGACTGATCTGCTCTGGGCTTGGGGAGTTGCCGTTGATCGTTAGTTTCCCGCCGGCGTTGGCCTTATACATAAGGCAGAGCAAGTGAATCCATAGCCCCTTGGCCTCAAGGCTTACCAAGGCCAGCTTCTCATTAGCCAACCAGCGGTTAGGCTCGAAGGGAAACCAGAAGGAATCTCGCTTCACTTTTTCTTCTCCACATCCCGCTTCTGGTATTTCTTCGCCCTCTCCAATAGCTCCTTGGTTATGCGATGCGAATAGTCGAGGTGGCTTATGATGTCCTTGTAGGATTCCCGCTTTGCATGGTCGAAGTCTTTGAACAAGTCCCTTAATCTCTTGGACACAACGGAGTGGAACTGCTCTACGAGCTTTAATCTCTTAACGCTCATACCTTTCCCACCAATCTTTTAACCAGCCCAACAATCGGCCTAGCAGATATAGCCCCAGAATGAATACGCTGTATGAGCAGACCGCAACTACGAACCACACCGCTAAATGATTCACGATGTATGAAAGGAAACTCACCATTTGGGTGCGGTCGGCCACTTTGCCCAAAGTACGACTTCGGTTTGTTGACCCCAGTTGTGGGCGACATAATCCCCTTGTAAGTATCTCCCGCCGATAACTTCTTTTCCATTATAGATAAGAACCCTGCTATTTTCATTTGGTATCTCCTTGGTTGTATTCCACTCCAACATTGACCACTTGGTTTCCGGTATACGAACATCAACGGCTGACATCTGCGAGCCTCCTAATTGCCACCACCACCTCGTTTAAGATTCCGGTGATGACTGCATCTTCTGTTCCGTCTGCCAGTTGTTGAACCAGATTGGCACATCGTTCTCTTTCGAGGTCGGCGGCCTTACTCCTCACATCGTTAAGGATGTCTTGGATAAGTTCAGAATGGGATTTCATCGGGTGTTCCTTTCGCTAACGCCTCGCTCTCCAAAAGAATCTCTTGGATGATTTCGTTGCGTATGATGTCGTTCTTATATGGTTGGCCGTCCTTGCCGGGTTTGAGTTCTTGTTTGCTCAACCAGTCCAAGTAGTCTAAGCCCTTCTCACCAAAGGCGGCGATCTGCCGAAGCGTTGACCCTTTATACTTACCAAACTTCAACTCCATATCCATCGGCTCTGTGCCGTTGGTCTTATTGGGGGAGTTGAGCTTGGCTGTGATATCTACCAAGTCTGCTTTGCTTATCTTCGCGGGTACAGCCTTCGGTGCTGGTTCGTATTTGTCTGTATTGATATCCTCGAAACCACCAGCAGGAATCTCCTCTGCCGGTGTCGTACTCAATTTAGAATCTATTAGCACGACGATGTGTGCGAATGCCGAACGACAAGCCCTGCTGATACTTCTCGTTTGAACCATAGCCCTCTTGGCATAGGTAGGGCGGTTAACCCACATTGGCTCGTCATCACCCAAGAACCCCTCGGCTTGAGATATGACTTGTCCATTGTCCATCCTCTTGACCTCACCGATGCAACGATAGCCATCTTCGAGACGCTCAACATCTCTGGCCGATGCAACGCATCCGTGGGCTACTGCGATGGCTTGCCAGCCCTCAACCCGAACATAATCTTTCTGGCCGATGCGTTGGCAAGTTTCCTTAACGATGGCACGACAAGCCCCCGCCACATCAGTCGCTTGGCGAATGTGACTTGAGACTCCGTTGCCATTGTGTACTGCTAGTTGGTCATTCATTTGTTGGTTCTTTCTTGGTTTATTTTTTCTTCTGTCCGTCATCGAATACGCCAAAGCCTTCGGCGTTTTCTTTCTGTGTCTTGGGTAAGTTCAAAAATCTAAAGTCGTTCCGGCTGTCGAACTCTGTATCGGGGAATGCTCCAAACACTCTTACTACCCATTCATCCGTAGTTTCATTTGGTAATTTTTTCTTGGCTGGTTCTTGATGCCAGAATGTAGGCAGTTCTTCACTCATTTTGCCATCCTTTCGTTTATGGTTTTTATTATCGGGGAAAGCCACTTGGCAGAAATATCGTGAGAGGGTATGCGGAAAACTAGGATGCCCATCGATGCGGCAAGGTTATATTTTTCCATATCATTAAGGAATCCGGATGGCCTCGTGTGTCTTCCCATTCGCCAAATTCCCCCTTCAAGTTCGACAGCTACGCCTTCGGGGTGGTAGTAATCAAACCTAAACCTTCTCCCCTCTGCAAACTTGTATTCCTTCTTTAACTCCCCACCACCAAGGCTTCTCCATAGAAGTTCGAACTTGGCCGATGGGGTTAGCTTCATTTAGTTACGCCCCACCCAGTTCTTTGAGGGGAGTAGTAGTTTTGGTTCTTTAGGTTCTTTAGGCTGGTTGCCCTCGGCCACGATCTTGTCCATCTTTTCTAGTTCGGCGGCCACATACAAATAGAACTGCCTACGCTCATAGTTCTGCTGGTCGATGTGTTTGGCAAAGAGCCTCACCCCTTGCAGAATCAGAAGCCCAAAGAAAGCCACAAGGAAAATAATCACCAGCGTATCCGTTGTTTCTGCCAAGCGGGGGAGCAGTAGTTTGGGTTGGTGATATAAGGGTACTTGCCATCATCAAGGGCTTTCATTACGAAGCCCTCCCAGATAACCTCACCCGCCTTATTGTTTTGAAAGTTCATCTCCTCCCAGATTGCATTGATCTTGTGGTGGGCGAGACGGACAAAGCGGAGGAGCTTGTTGTTTGGGATATCAAAGGTGACGGCTTCGAGGTGTTCGATCTCCTTCATCCTCTCTGCATAAGGCTTGGGGTTGGCGGGGTCGAACGCATCCATCACCACGATTGTTCCTTTGCCAGTCTTGGTGCGTTGTCCCATAATTTCACAATCGACAAAGCGTGATTTAATTCCAGCACCAAGAATCCTATCGGCCATTAAGTTGTGGTTCGACGCGAACTTGCCGTGGCGGTTGTAGCCCTGCTTTGTCTCTTGATCGAACCATCCCCGCCATCCGTTGAGCTTACCCTCAATGGAGAAGCCCTCGGAAAACTCATCGTGTAGGGCGGGAACGGCTGAACCTACTGGCCGTGCGGGTAGGGGGAAGGATGTCATTTGATTTGTTCTAGTATTTCGATTTGGAGTTGTAAAGGTTTATTTAAGTAGATGTTCAACTATTATAAGCACCGAGCCAGCCCCGATCACGAGGCCAGCGATGTAGGATATAAGGAGTTTATTCATTTGATTTAGTTTCCTTTCTTGATTGTTATTTAGAATCGTATTCGTAACCAGAGTCATTCATCCATTCAAAGAGGCGAGGCTCAAGGTCTTTCAAATCATCGGAAAGCCATCCATCATTTTCTAGGGTCAGCATATAACGACCGCCTTCGTGGCCTTCCCCAAGATCAACAATGTGTATGTTTCCGTTGATATCGTTTGGGTGATCTAGTCCCCCATAAACGATTGCATTTATTGTTTCCCCATCTTCATTGGTAAATGAGTGGGCTTGTTTCGAGTATCTTGTGTTCGCTGTGGTTGTTTGCATACCCACACCCTATCACACTCCCCCAAGTTGTAAAGGGTTTATTTATCTTATCTTAACGATTGTTCGTAAGTCCCTATAACCACGCTACTTGTGGGGGTGCTTTGCGGGGAGAATCTTGTAGATTTTTAGGTTACGAACTACACGATGGTCTTTTCTGGGGATAATAAAGGGATGTCTTTTCATATCCACTTTCTTTTCGAGGAGCATTTGGCTCAACATTCTTGAGGTCGTGTTCATTGATTTCCCCCACAACTTGCTCACTTCCTCCCTCGTGTGATATCCCGCTGGCGGGGGTGGTGCGAATTTATCTTTAATGTGTTCCGACAAAAGTTTCTGCCAAGGATTTTGTGCTTTCATAATTAAAATGCCTTTATGTCAGTCGGTAAATAAAACTTGTTGCCCCTCTGCCTTGCTTGGAATACCTCGTGCGTCTTGTCGGGATAGATCGCTCCGAATGCCCAGCCGTGTTGCCAGCGGAGTCTACGGAGTTGGCCTCGATTATATTCTGGAGTTTTGTTGCAGAGGCATCCGATATTGTAGCCAGTCCGGGGGTCGATCGACACGCTACGGAAATAGTCAATGGCGTGGGTGTGGCCGAAGATAACATCCCCATACGCATCGCTGTGTTGTTTGGCAGAGTGCATTGCGTGGCCGTAACCGTGTGCGAATGAGAGCGTCCCGCACTTGTAGATTCCACCGACTGAATCATAGGGGAACATTCTCGCTTTGGTTTCCTTCATTATCAATTCTATATTCTCTATTCCATCGTTAGCGTAGTCACGAGCTACTCCGCTTCGGCAGTTCCTAGCCATATCAAAAATGCGCTCGTCGTGATTACCCCTTAAAAAGATTCTCTCATCCCCAAACTTAAAGAACTCTCGAATAAACTCCTCCCCTGCGTCCCAATCCTTTTGCAGACTCGATGCTTGTTCCTCATCGCCTGCCCCCTTGCGAATCGCTCGGAAGTCCCAGAGGTCGCCGATGCAAACCACAAGTCCCCCATCCTTGCCAATGTATTCCTTGGTAAAAGCGAGCAGGGCTTTCACCGAGGGAGCGTCTTGTTCATCGCCGTGGATATCACCACAAGCGACAAACTTTATTGGCTTCATAAGGGTTTAGATTGACCTGTAAGAGTTGTGTAAATTAAATTACAACACTCTCTAGCTCTAGGATTTGTCAATGTTTCGTCCGTGCATCCATCCCTAGCAAGCTCCATCACAATGTGCATTTGTTGTCGAAGGGTAAGCAGATAGGTTAGTTGGTCGGTCGCCTCCTCGATTGCGTTCTCTACGAGTCGTGCCGTGGGCATCTCCCACAATTTTGTCCCGCCGTGTTCTACTACCCCCTTTTTATATTTCCTCTCCATCGATTCGACCGCCGCCATTTGCAAAGTAGTGAGATGTAAATCGTGCTTCTTTGTAAAAACTTCCTCGCTGGTTTTCTCCACGCCCTGCTCTGATGTCATCCTTTATCTGCTAGACCACGAACGCTTACTTACTAGAGAAATCTTTTGCTTGTTCACTTGTTGCTTTTGTGGCGAGACAAGTTCCCGCCATCCAGAGATATTCGCATCCTCTAGGTGGGGCTGTTCCCAGTCTAACCCACGCAAGCCGTGCTTCTCGGCAATCTTGCGTGTGATCGAATAGCCTTGGTCATCGTCCCAAGAGGCCACTAGATCGCCACTAGGAGTGCGAGCAAGGGGAACATAGTCGATTGCGTGACTCCCTTTACCTTGGTCAATGTGGAGCGATTGTGGGGGTATTCCACGAGCGTTTGTGACTTTCCTCCCAGCCTTGGTTCGGCCTTGGGCGTAAAGTTCCTCTTGCTCTTGAGGGGTACGCACCGAACAATAGATCAGCACCGGAATCTTTTTGCTCATCAACTCGCTATACCAAGCCCCTACCCTCTTGCCAAAACTAGGCTCACACTTTTCTATATGGCTTCTTGACCGCTCCACCGCCTCTCGAATCGTCATTGATCGAGCCTCTTTCTGAGTCGTTCATTCTCCTCCACGAGTCGAGAAATCGTTTTGAGCGATTGCCCAAAAAGCTGTCTGTATTCTTCTGGGGTTGATTTGTTTCGGTCGAGCTTGTCCCACCGCATAATGTAGTCGGTAATTGAATCTTGGTTCGGGACTTCGCCAATGTCGTAAGGGCGGGTTGTTACGCACCCACAAAGCAAACTAGCGACGATGAATCCAAGAATCCACTTCTGCATCCCGCAAACGGCGGTTGTAAGCAATCTCTTCATCGTCTCGTTCTTTTCTTGTCTTGGCTCGGTTCTTTGTCCACCAAGCGATGATTCCTATTACACCAGCAAGCGAGGCGAGAATGGCCTCCCACATTGTTATTTCCGTGAGAACTTCGAGAGGAAATCGACAATCTTTTGGAGCGTGTTCTCTGGCTCGTCACCGGGAATCAAAGAGGCAACTGCGATCACGGCAGAGAGAAGGGCAACCAACGCACCTACCCAAGCAAACACATCTTGCGACTGAATGAAGGTTAAGATTTGGTTCATAAGAAAGGGGGGGGTGTCAAAGCCTAGCCCCAGTAGAGGTGCTGTATGTTCCTCCATAAGACCACCAAAGCGTCGGGGTAAGAGTTGCTGAGCCGCTAGTTATTGTATATGAAAATTCTTCTTCGTCATTTTGAAAAAGCATACTGATTGGGATGTTTGCGCCCAAAATTGAAATACTAAAAGCAGATGAGCCTTCGGCTGAAAAAACGAACTCTAAAGGGTCTGTTCTATAATCTAATACTTCGCCCACCAAACCAGAATTATAAAGACCCCCATTTGTCTTTGTGCCATAAAATCCTATAAATGCTTCGTACCTTGACGCACCAAAAAATTCAAAGTAATTACCGCAAACCAAGCCCTCCTCTAGGGTCTGTGGAAGGCCTGTTTGTTCATCGTGGCTAGTTATGTCTGTAATTGTTGAGGAGATTGGAAAGAAGTCCGATGGGTCATCGTTGTTTGTGGCTATGCCACTTGCAGAAAATGTCCAAGTCCTAACACGCCAGTAAGTTTGCATAGCCTTTTCTAAAGACCATACACCATCTCTGCTGTTTGTGCTTTCTTGTATGCAATCAATAAAATATCCACTATCACTAGCGTGAAGAATCTTTCCCATAAGGATTTCTTTAGGGCAACTGCCCTGCTTTAATAACCGATGACGGTTATTCGGTAGGTTGCGGTATTTACATCCCTAGGAACGCTGTCCGCATTTACACAAGACAAGCAGACTGTGTTAGTCTTATAAACTACGCCTTGAATAATTGCCCCCGCTGAAATTGCCGTTGGTAAGCCCACTAAAACAATATCATTTACTAGCGCACCAGTCACAACAACATCTCGATAATGCTGATCGTTTCCAGCAACCGTTCCAAAGGTTACGGAGGTTAGGGTTGTGACGGTATAGGAGGATTGCGGAAGCACTCCGTAGCTAACTCCACTTGCGATTAGACCAGTATTGATTAGACCAGAAACAACATTAACTGCGGTAGGCTGGGTGTAGGAAAGCAGGCCAAGGTTTGTGAGGCCAGAGACAATATTTACTCCAGAGGGTTGAGCCGTAACTGTTGCCCCATAGAATCCAAGGGGAGTGTTGGCAAAGGAAAGCCCTGCCCCATAACTAACGACTGCCGTGCCAGAGCTATTATTAAGCGTCCTAGCACCAAAGGCGACCGAGGTAACGGCAGAGGAATCGGCAAGGCCACGAGCTGTTGCATTAACCCCAGTCGTGGAGTTAGCGACAAAGGCGGCGTAGCTCTCTGCGGAAGTAAGGTAGCTCGCTTGGGCCGCCGGGACAGCGGAACCGCTGGTCAATAAATCACGGCGAACCGTAACATCGGTCTGAAGAATTGTTTTTGGCGTTCCATTTTGCGTCAGACTTACCTCAACTTTTGATGTTATGGTATCTTCGCCAGTTTCAGCAAATAACTCGTCAAGTTCAGCCGTTGCCATTGTGACTGTGGTTTGCAGAAAGCTCCCAAATATCACCCCGCTAGCATCAAGGGTGAGGGCAGTAGTGATGTTTGTAAGGCCAAGATTACGCACGAACGAGATCGAGTAGTTTCCTGCATTGTTGCCCAGATCAACGCTTACATTTCCGTTGCTTATCGCCGTGATTGATGTGAGGGCTTCGGCAAAGCTAGTCGCACTTGCTCCAATCGGAATAGCCGTTGTTGAGTTAGTGCCGAAGTTAAGAACAACCGAGCCACCCTCTGCATCCGAGCCAACGGCCAAGTTGTAAGTCTCGTTCTGTGTGGCAGAGCCGTCTTGAATTTTAGTCAGAGAGACAACGCCAGCCGTAGGAGAGGCAACGAATGTGTCAGAAAAGACGGCGGGGTTGCGAACCAATCGAACAACTTGCTGTGCGGCAACTGAGGAAGCGGGGAATCTGCGTGTGCTTACAAGAACAGAGCTAGTCGGAAAAAGCGTAAAGGCAGAACCCCCGAACGACATGGCGGTGTTTGCTGTTGCAGAAGTGATGAGATAGGCGAATTGTTCTTGGCCGTAAGTTGTTACGCCAACCCCAGAACCTGCGATAGCAGAAATAGCATTATAGAATTGAGTGGTTGTTGCGTTAAAAGAAATGGCATTTGATGTGACGCTATTTAGAACCAGCTTAAATTGTCCATCTGATGGCCCATCATCAATCCCTCCAATTCCAAATTTAACCGATGAGCCGGTTGTGTCCAAATCCCTAGCATATCCGTTGGAATCCCTTTCTTGTAGTCGTAACCGAAGATTGTATGAGTCACTTCTGGTTAAGGTTGGCAACGCGCCCTGCCTTGCCGCACCCGCAGTAATTAAAGAGCCGTTGGTTGTGTCAATATATATGTCTAGCGATTGAGCCATTTGATGCTCCTATTATGTCAATCCTATTTCGGCGAAAGCACAACTAGGGTATCGGGGGTTCCGTTGCTACATACATTGAGCGTAACCACATTATATTCGCCACCAGAGCTAGAAATTTGAAATCCATTGTCTTGCTCAACAATAGTTATGCCACCGCCAGCTGTCGGCTTGGTGCATTCAATTCGGCGTATGAGCCTATTAAAGAACCCTCTGGCTAATCTGGAAGTCCCTTGAAGCTCTTTTAATTCTGGCTCTCTCACGCTTTTTTACCCGATGAAAATGGAGTTGCGCCACTTACAAATAGCCCAGATTGCGATTCAATAAAGATTACTCTGGCAACAAGAAACAAACCACGCTTTTCACAAGCTATGCTCTGTTGTAAATAGCCGTGATATTTGATTGCAAACTGCGAGGTTTGTTGGGAAAATGGCGTTCTCGGGTCTGACGGCATAACAGTTCCATTGATATTAGAGGGCATTTTAATTCCAGTTCCGAATGGCGGGATAAGTCCAACTTCTATAACTTGCCCCCCACAACCATTCAGTATAAATTGAGTTTCGCTCAAATCTGTTAAATACTCTGCCTCAATGATCATAGCTGGGCCATATATTCCAGCATCGGGCGTTGGAATAAGTCTAACAATGGCAGGGGGCAACCCAGAAGAGGTTGTAGTTCCAACAAATGTAACAAGCATTTGAGTGACACCGCCATCTTGTTCTTCTGTGGTTACAGATTCTACAACCATTCTGGGGTACTTAGTGCTAGATAAGGAAAAAGCGGTATGAGTTGTATTTTTATTTGGAACAAGGGTGTCTCTGTTTTCCGTCTTGATGGCATAAGACTCTATGATGGTTTCTAGGCCGTTGGGTTCTTTAGAGAAGTTTTGCCTCTGTAAAATCTTCGTGTTGATTTGCGAGCCAATGATAGCGAATGCCATATTAATTTACAAGGGTTGCGGATTTCATAAGTTCGACCAATGATTTAAGTGCAGTCAAAGTCTCGTTGCTTAAACTGCTTTTTTCTTCGCCTAGTTTGCCCTGTGTTCCAGTCATCTTTGCTGGGCCAAAAGCCCTATCTTTCTCAAACTTGCTTGCCGCCGCTTCCCTAGCAAGTTGTGATGGGTCAACCCCACTTAAACCTCCACGAATCTGCTCGCCTAAAGAGGGCATTTCCCCTGCGGCTTGCTGTGCGGCTAGCTTTTCTCTGTCCCTTTGGGTTGGGGCAATCTTCTCGGCAACCTTAAAATTCTCTGTCTTGAGCTGTCGTTCCCTTTGTTTTCTAGCTACATCGAGAGCTTGACTACCAGCCCTGCTTGCGCCAAGCACACCACCCGCCGTGCCAGAGGCTGTTTCAGAGGTTCTTTTCTGTTGCTCCCTTGCCCTATTTGCGTCACGGATTAGACGCTGAAATTTCCTGTCATCAGCATCGCTTTCCATTTTAATCTTTTCGTCTATGTTATATCGTTCTTCCCTATAAATGCGGTTGTTGTTGTCTATCTTTCTTTGTACTCTTTCCTGCTCGGTCTTTTTCTCCCTTGCCTCTGATTGATCTGCCAACTTTTGTTCGCCCTCAAACACCATCTTGTCGAATTTGATTTGAGATTCCGCTCTGTCCTTAGCCTGCTTATCCAGAACGGCGTTGCGTTGTCTTGCCATTATCTCGCCAGCATCTTTCTTAAATGAGGCAGAGGCTTGTGGGTCTGTTATGGTTTGTGCGAGCTTCTGTCTTTTTCTATACTCATTATCAATATCACGCAGTTTCTTTTCCTCTGCGTCTAGGCCAGACATCAACTCATCATTGGCATTCTCACTCGCCAGTCCCTCGGCAAGTTTTACATCCCTTAATCTTTGATTGGTTTTAACCAATGCCTCAAGCTCAGACCTTGCCCCAGTTGCTCCCGCTATAAAGTTTTGAAATGGGCTTCTATTAAGCTCTGATAGCTTGTTATTGATAGAGGTTATGTTCGCATCAATGGCAGATGTTTGGGCGATGGCTTCTGATAGGCTCATCGCTTGCCCAGCTTTTTCTATATCATCAAAGGACTTCTGTGCGCTGGTTGCTGTTTCCTTGAGCATCTCCCCCATTCGATTGACTTGATCTGTAAATATCTTAACCGCGCCAATCGCTACTGCCCCCATCAAAGACTTGCCAACAATCTGTCCGAGGCTTTCTGCCGCAGATGAGGCCACATCACTTGCGTTTCTAGCTTCTGCCAAACTACGGCTAAAGTTCTTAAAGGCCGCACCGGCCTTTTGCCCGCTAACAGAAAGGCGTTTTACGGCTCGCTCTGTCCCCGCAACTGCCTTGTCTACTCCGCTATTGTCCCCTCGGACTCGGAGCATTAATTCTTGGGTTGCGTCTGCCATACTATAACTTCAGTTTGTCACTCGCCTCTTTATTCTTGCGAGCAAGATAAACATTCATATCTTTCATCACCTTATCAATAGCCATTTTAAGACCCGGCATACCAACCTTAACCGCACCAGAGATAGCCCTTTTCCTTACTGGGTAATACCTTGTGTCAAGATCGCCGGCTCGATTAAAGATAATCCCCTCCATTTGTGCTTTTTTGCTGTCTGCTTTTGAGCCTCCGCCAAGTCTTTTAATTGCTTCTGGGCTATAATCTCCTCGTGTTAGGCCTGCCCTTTTGCCAAAGACTGCCGCCGCCGCCGCCCATCCGTTCCTAATATAATTAACTGAACGCTTTCTTCCGGCCACTAGCCTTCGAGCCAATGCTCCAATCGTTCCGGGCTTTCCTCCCCCCATTCCAAGTCCACCAACACCCTCTTTAGTCTTTCCAAGTGTGGCAAGCCCCCTGTTTTTAAGTAGCCAATTCACCAGCTTATATGTCCCTACATAGCTGACTGATTTGGCTTTATATCTAACGGCATACTCCCCGATCTTTCGCTTCTTAACCTTGCCAGATTTTGTAAGGCCAAAGGGCTTAAACACTTTCTTGGTCACAACTTGCCCCTCAACTCGTTGAAGCTCGGAGGCAATCTGTGCGGCATTTGTTCGGTAGGTAGTTCCTATGGCGGTAACGGCAACATCGCCGAGCTTTTGGTTTATAACATCAGCCATATTCTTTTTAGAGGCTTTTTGATACTCTTGGAGCTTGTGGACAAACCTCGCTTGGTTCAACAACTCCACGGTAATCATATTTTTTGTTCTATGTTAACCCAAGCAGTTTTTCTAGGTTCACTAATTCTTCTCCCGCTACGCCCCCAACCCTGCGACACTTCACTCCATTCATCCACAGATAGGCGTGGCTCGCTTGTGTCATAAGGGCGAGAGGCAATTCCCATAAGATATAATCCACGCTCCATCCTGTTTTTTCTGCCAACGAGAACACAAAGCTAGCTGTTCCCGCTGGCGTTAGGCGTTTCCCGGTTCGGCTTGGTGAGGTGCTGGTATGGCCTCTACCTTGCCTTTCTGGGCTTCGTCCAAGATGTTAGAGACGATTTGAGTGGCCGCATCCCGATCTGCTTCTGTCTTGCCCTCAATAAAGTCCATAATCTTCTCACGAAACAAGTCTCGATTCCAAGCTAGTTTGATCGCCTCTTTCCTGCCCTTGGCAATTTGGATGTGCATATAGATGAACGACCAGATAAAGTAGATCGAGGAGTCGCTATCGTCCCTTACTTGCAAAAGGAGCAACCTTGAGCCTTCCGTGTAGGGCGCAAGTTTTTCACCCATATATTCTTTGTCTGGGGATATAAAGGCTGAGTTTAGTTCTTCATCGAGGGATATGCTCATAGATGCTTTAGGATTGCCCTTCTTTGTTCCGAGGTTGCGTTTTCTGAGATGAGTAGAGTTTGCCCGCCCTTTGTCTGCACCACCCTCAAAGCGACCGATCTCTTGAGTAATCCGAGAAAAGTCTCTCTGTTTTCTAGTGCCGCCCTAACATACCTAATAGGGCTTTCTGGGTCGCTTTTCATTTCTGACCAAGGGCGTTCCATTTCTGCTTTTGCCTCTGCCCCAGCCCCAGCCTCAAACCAGAAGGTAGCTTGGGTGCTTCCGTCCTCTTTGATTGTCCTCGTTACCGGGTCGAGTTGTCTTGGCTTTGCCCCAAAGGAAGCAACGGCACTCGCCACTTTTATATTAGTAGTTCCCCAGTAGGCTTCGGTCATAAGTTTAGGATTTCGTTAAGAGGTGTAGAACCTCTTTAACTTACATTCGGATAGCCGGTCGCCGAGATATCAAGGGTCACAAACGCATCGTTAGACTTGTTCAGCGTGATGGAATCGATGCGAGTTGTGCCGAGGGTGGTTGCGTTTGCGAGAGCAGACAAGGCCGCCCCTGCGGTCACATTGTAAGCACCAGTAATAGCAACCGAGAGTGAGTAGGAGGTCGTGGCGTTATAGTATCCGATGGCAACGATGTCGCCTGCATTATTGCGGACTTCATTCTTTTCCACATTACGAGCCTCTGAAAAGCTCTGAACCAGTCCGATGCCAGCTTCCCCAACTAAGCCGAAGGACAAGCCCTGCGTGCCAATCGTGACGGCGGCCATTAGATTGAAACCTCGTTAGAAAGTGTGTTTTTCATAATCTCCTTTGCTTGTGTCAAATTATCGTGGGAACACCCGCACCTTTATAAGTTCCCAAATCGTAGAAAAGACCGCTCCCGACACCAAGGCAACCAACCAGAGCTTAGTTTTGATGGTGTGCGACTCCCTCTCTAGGGTGTCCACCTTGCCGTTAATCTTGGCTGTCCATTGGGCTATTTCGCTGGTATGACGCTCTAAAATTGAAATTAACCCTACTTGCCTCTCCTCGATTCTTGCGAGCCTCTCCCTCAAATCTGCAACTTGGTCTGCACTCATACTTCACAATCTTCTGCCCCTTCGCACACGCGAACGCATAGATCGCCGTTGTTATCGTAGAACTTCTCTATGTAGCCCTCAGCCTCAAGCCATTTGAGCGAGGACATAAAATCCTCATAAGTATATTGGTGCATCATACCGACTCTACTTGCTTGGCGTTTGCCCGGCGTCCTCGGCGGCTTGCATATCGCTGTAGTTTGGCAGTGTGTTACTTGCTGACTTTGGTGAGCAGGAGCAGAGTAAGAGGGTGAGGAGGAGGAGGGGCATTATACTATAACCCTCGCAAGAGTGGACATTAGGGTTGTCACTCTGGTGTCTAAGTTTGCAATCGTAAGGCTTTTCCCGATTGAGTAGAAAGACATGCGAGACGCTGAAAATTGGTTAGCAGTTGTTCCAGAAAATCCGCAGAAAACTCCAAATAATTGACTGGCAGGTGTGCCAGATGCAAGAGTTGAGTTAACATCTGAAATAGTCCCACCAGATTGAGTTGCCCTGCTTGAAAAATTTGTACTATTATTTCTTGTGCTTGCTTGAAATCCAAGTGGAGCCGTACTGAAAAGTCTTTGAGTTCCCGCCCTATTTCTGAAAAAAATTTGCGTTGTTGATGAGTAACCTAGGGTTAAGATATTTCCAATAGTAGATTGAGTGCCAACAAATATTCCAGCGGTATCTGTCTGAGTTGCTGAAACATAACAAGAAATATGCGAGTCATTTTGAGGAAAATTTGTTGTATCGTTATTATTGTAGCCAGTAGCCAGATATTTATTTGAATCATTGCCAAGCAATCCAAGCGTTCTGCTATAATCACCAGCTACAAAGTTATTGTTTGTCGGCGCGTTTCCTCGTAACGGAATAATCGCCCCAGCCACAGTTCTTGCTCCAGCCATAATGCAAGAAGTGACAAGTGAAGTCCAGATTCCGTCAGCCTTACAACCAATCACAAAACTATTAATAGCCCCCCGCACTTGAGATTCGAGCCTTTGGCCGTCTGCCGCTTCAACTCGCAGAATATAGTCCCTTGCGTCTGCGTCGAATAATCTGTTCTTAATCCGATTTACTGGCAACGGACAGACTGCCGAATACAAGGGCATCGCCTACTCCTAACTAACTTCCGTCACCCTGGCCGTGCCTGCGGTGGCGAATACAGCCGAGTGGGTGATCGTCGTTTGATGATTGGGCACCTCGTAATAATCTCCCGCCGATAGGCGCACCTGATAGGCGATGGTGGTGCAAGTTGCCCCAACGCTCACATGAAGGTTACCCGCTCCCTCGTTAAAAATAGTCAGCACTTCCCTTGTCGCATTGTAATTAGCCAGAACGGTAGATGCCGTTGTGCTGGTGAAGTTAGAGGTGGTTACTGCCGTGCCTTGCAGGGCGAAGGTGTTGGCGGTAACCGTCCCGCTAATCGCGGGGAGCGAAGCGATGGTTACCGAATTGCCAACCGTGACGGAGGAGATGGAGATTGGAACCGTTCCGCTGATAGATGCGGTGACTGTGCCGATCTGTGCCGTGCCCGCTCCGATGGTGACTGTCCCGCCGCCAATCGTCACCACTCCGATTCTGTTTGTGCCAGCAGGGAGAGCAGAGCCGATGGTGACTGTGCCAGAGATGTATTCTTCCCCTTGAGAATTGACTATTGCTACAGCAAGCCTTCGCCCGTCTGAAAAAGCTTCGTCATTATAAGCCATTTGAAACGGTATTATCGCTCCACCAACCCCACCAAGTCCGTTTGTTCCAAAAACATTAGCCGTCACCGTGCCAGAGATGGCGGGGATGGACGAGATGGTGACGCTATTCCCTACCGTGACTGTCCCGCCCACGGTAACTGCGCTTGCTCGGAGTTGGGTGTTAGTTAGAGATGCGTCAGAAAAGGTTACCGCTTGCGATGCGGGGAAGTTCAAAACGGACACGCTTCCGGTAACTGCACCGAAGGTAGTTGATTGTGAGGCAGGAAAGTTAGAGATTGAAACAACGCTCCCGCTGACTGCGCTCCGCATATCTGTAATCGCTTGAGTGCCAAGGCTAATAACCGTGTGGGCGGTGATGTGTTGCCCACTAGAAAGGATGGTTGAGAGCGTGGTTGCCGATTGATTGCCGTCTAAAATGGAAAGTGCCATATTCTCAAGCTCCTTGTTAAATCACACCCACATACATTGAGTTTCTCTTTTCGTGAAAGTCCAAGAACCGCAAGCCATCGTCTAGTTCTGATGGGGTGCAAATTAAGCTCATCTTCAAGCCCCTCTGCCAAGCCCTTTTAGCCGTCCTAATCGTCGGGGTTTGACCAGTAATCCGTGCCGTATAAACCTTTGTATCGACTATATTGTTTTGAATCTTGGTAAAGAGGGGTGGAGTTTCAGAATAGAAAGCCTCGAATATAGAGCAGTATTCGGAGTCAAAAGCCTCTTGGCTAATCTTGGCCGCCGTGTCGGAGTAGTCGATTGAAACAGAAACTTCATAAACCCCTGTATAATTGCCAAGAAGCTGACCCCCAACCGATGCAGAGATTGTGGCTGATGGAAATAGCTTTGCACCTACCCTATTAGTCTTATAGACATTGAGACTGGGGATGTTGGCTAGGAGATTGTCTAAAGCATCCTCCACATTGATTTGAACGCTGTTGTTCATTTCTTTGCCGTTGCGGTGATGTCTAGGGTCATAGCCCTTGACCAAGTTCTGTTCTGCCCAATCACGGCAGGGTTGTCCCCAGTCACCTTTGCCACATAGAAGGTGATGTTTGAGTGGTCGGTGAGGTAGCTCGCTAGGTCTGGGTCACGATAGAGTTGTTCTAGGATGTCATAGAATTTGGCGTCGAAGTCGGCTCTTGCCGTGGTGTCTGCCCTTGCTACATAGGTTATTGAGGCGGGGGTTTTGAATACACCAGAGAAAGGCACAAGCTCCTCCCCGCTGATGCTGGCTTGAACCGTTACGCTTGGCATCGTGCGAGCCGTCCCCCTCTCGCTGGTGAAAAAGTTCACCCCAGTAACGCCAGAAACAACATTAAGGAGGGCGTTCTCCACCTCCCTTTCTATTGAGGCCATTAGGTAGTAATTTCCGCAAGCTCGATAGTGAAGGACAAACCATCGGTGCTTTGCGAAAATCCTCCGATCATACGCTCCACCCCGCTCACGGTGCAGAGTGAGCCAATCGTGGGAGCAGAGATTGCTGAAGCCAAGACAACGACAGACTGGGTGACTCTAAATACCTCCCCGCCTATCTCAAGTTCACTAGCGGTGGTGAGGTCTGTGACTGATGCGGAAACTGCGGAAGAGGCAAGCCCGGTGACTGTTTGGAACATATCGGCAATCATAAATTGCAGATCAGTTGAGAAGTAAGAGGTGTCGATTGTCCCCGCCATAAAATCACCTCCTATGTCAATCCATCCTTGTTAGCCCCTCAAAGTCGAAAATGTTGTCAGTTTCCCACTCGTTCTTCTGGGGGAAGAAGCCGGTTTGCTTGTCTTTCCTAGTTGCCGAAGCAAGGATTATCGGGGTGCTATTGATTGCCCAAAAGTCCGTAGCCCCTCGGATTGCCTTTGCCATCTGCTCAACCGATGGGGCGGTGTAGGTGCTTAACCCTTGAATCTTTATGTCGGCTGGGCATAGGACAAAGAAATTGTCTTTGCCCATAGTTTGCCTAGCCCTTACGATTAGTTCTAGTGGGTTTCGATAGTATCCTTGAGATAGCCCAAATGGGGCAACTAGGTTGTAAGACTCTGGAAGTCCCTCGGCTGGTTTGTCGTCTAGCTTATCTAGGACAATGTTAGTCTTGTCTGCTTCCTTAATCTCTGGATGGCTATAAATAAAGTCAGTCCAGCTTCTTTTGCTTTTCCGATAAGCCTCGTACTGGTTCGGCCATACCTCAAGATCAATAACATCACCCATCCTATGCCCAGCCTTCACATAGCTAGTCAGTTCAAAAACTCCGTGGTATTGAGCGAGGCAATCAAAGAAAACTTCGTGGCCTTGGTCGGCTAGATGCTTGGCGGCTGGCAGGCAACGAAGCACATCCCCCAACCTTTGCGAATACTTAATAGTTTTAACACTCATCGGCAACGCTCTTGTCTGTTATGAATGGCAAATAATCTCTCAACCGAACTGGGCTGGTTGTTTGTTGTAGCCTCTCCCATCCCTCGACTAGCCCTTTATACCCATAGAAATCTTCCTTGAATTGTGCTTGCTCCTTTGTGGCGTAGGCGAAGTGGTCAAAGGTTAGCCCCCAAGTTTCAGTCACTCCCCTTGGAATCATCATTGACTGGACATTTAGTTTGGGCGGTTCGTGGCTGGTAAAGTGAATATCCTTCCCCCACTTCCAAGCCCTAAACCATTCGTACCAGTTCGAGCCAAAGCCCTCCCTAGTCACTACTTTTTTATTCTGCCCCACATAATAGTTACAATGGAACTGCATCGCTCGCCCCTCCTCGCATCCCTTGAGATGCCCGAAGATTGCCTCTAGCTGGTCGGCTCTCCATATCTCATCAGAGTCGATCTCCATCACAACTCCCCCCTCCACTCCTCGCAACGCTTCGCCAATCATCGCCAGCTTGCCGGGGAAGGGCTTGGCTTGCCAACAAACTGAAACATTCTTGTCCTTAATGCTCTCAAGATATTCGTGCGTTCCATCTACGCTCACAAAGTTCTTATGGTACTTCTCTGGAACTTGCTTGCACCAGCGGGTGCATCCAAGAGGCTCGGCCACTCCCTCGACAATCCTCCACTCCCACGGAATCTTGAGTTTCTGAAATTCTGATAGATGCCTTTGGATGTAGGGCATCCCATTGAGGACGATGGTAAAGATGGTTAGCATTTCAAGCGACCATAAATAACGCTAATCTCTGGACAGAAAGAAATTGAGTCGTGCCGGTAGCACTCAAACCCAATCGAATCAAACCAAGCCATAAACTCCTCTAACCAAGCGTCTGAATAGTGTAGCTCGATGGCAATTTCTTTTAGATTGTGGACATTCCCAATTTGCAGAAGTTGAGTCTCGTCTCCCTCGATGTCGCACTTAATGTGGGTGATAGAGTTCTCTGTTATCCAAGTATCCATTTGGAATGCGGAATCTGCCTTTTCGCACAAGAACTTTCCTTGTGGGTATTGTTGAGAAAGGGTTTGAATGTCTCCTTGGTTTATGTCCACCCCCATATAAAACTCTGGCTTTTGTGATAGAAAATACTTAGTCGTTCCGTTGGCCTCTTGCCTTTCTGATTCAGTCCAGAACGCACACCCCAAGTCAAGCACCCTGCCGCCAGCTACATTAAGATGTTCCCAATGGATTTCGGGTGATTCCGATGTGATGATTCCCTTGGTCATAGCTCAAAGATGGCCGCACCATTACGAACCGACCAATCTTCCCAAAGCAGTTTGGCAAATCCCTTGAGCTTGTTATAGTTCGCCAAATTCTTAATGTCGTTCACATCGTCCAATGCGATGATTGCTTTCTCTGCTAGGAAGGGACGGACGCAACGCAACTCTGCCTCACCCGAAAAAGGCGAGCCATCAATTAGAACAAAGTTAAAATCTACATTATGTTCAAAGTGAATATCCTCTATGGCGTTGGTTGAATATGGAAAGGCGGTTTCTAGGCAGACATTATGCCAACCCAGAACTGTTTCGAGCGGGTATTGGTTTAGGTTTGTTTTGATGGTTCGATAAAATTCCTCGATGTCGTTCTTGTTCATCCAGAGCTTTGATAGGGTTGCCGTTCCATTGATAGCAACGCCTCCCCTTGCAGATAGATTCATCGAATGCCTTCCGATGCGATCGGGGTGGTTCTCGATGCTGAATAGTCTTTTCGTCCTAATACATTGAGTCGAGCCGTCCCCAGTTCCTCCCCCGATCTCTAGCCCTACTTCTAGTCCCTCGCTATATTTTGCAAGGGCTTGGCCGAAGGGGTCGTGGATGCTTATTTCTTGCACTTTGCGTATCCAGTAAGAGCCTTCACGATCACATATTGAATGACTGCTTCCTTGTCGTGCTTTAACGCAATCATCCCGCACTCATACAAATCTTTCTCTGCTTTTTCGTCATAGGTAATATCAACCTTCACATACTTGGTGGGGTCGGGGCGAGACTTCCCGAATTTAATCATACCAAGCCCCTTGGTATCTTCCCCCTTTTTTGCTTTCCTACATCCAATTATTTGCTTTGCGTTTTTCATAGATTGCTTTCCCCCTTTGGTAGTGTTCGGGTTTATTGTGGTTTTTAAGTAGGTCATCGGGGTTGCCTCCGGTGAACATCGGATTCTCGTGTTTGAATTGGATATGTCTAGCCTCAACTATTACCCTATCCTCATAAGCTCGGTCGGTCACCTCGTTGTCGGAATATATGCCATCGGATTCTTGATATTCTGGGCAGAACATCTCCCCCTGTTTCTTGAGCCTAGATTGCGTCAGAATCGCCATACAAAGCAGTTTATCGGTTCGGAGGCCATCTGATACTGCCAACACTTTCTCCTCCGCTGTATCCCCCATAGCGGTCGAAATTAGGGCATCCCAATGGCGGGGTGGTGTCCAATCATCGCTCATTTGAATGATAATGTCCCCCTTGGCTAACTTTGCCCCTGCGTTCCAAGCGTTGACGATGCCTCCGGGATTGCACCTAATGGCTTGGTGGGGGGTGTAGTCGACGGCCTCATCGTGATCGACCATAAACAACCATTCAACCTCTAGGGGCTTTTGGGCTAGGGAAAGCCATTGCCAGCGTCTTTGCCAAGCGACTTGTGGCCTTCCTTTGGTGGCGTGGATAATGCTGATCTTAGGGGCTGGTCGCATCTTCTTAATCTTTTCAGCTTCGCTAGCCTCTCCCACACACACCGAGGCCGTCTCATATAAGTCCATCGCTTGCCAGTTGTAGATTGCCTCGACAAGATTCCAGTAGTGGGTTTTTGGTCTATGCAAAGTCATACAAGCCCTTGCCGAGCCGTAGGTCTTTATCCAGTTGCCCTTCCCCGCCCAATGATTCGCTATATAAAAATAAGCCTCTCGGCGGTCTGGTTGCAGGGCTACTGCTTGCCCTAGATAAGAAAGCCTCTCATTGTCTGGAACGCATCGGCCAAGATTGCAAAGCACATCATAGCGAAGCGTATCTTCTAGCTCTGAAAAGGTTAAGGCTCGCAAGCTGGACTCAATACACTTGTCCATCTGATTCGATAAGAAGTATTCTTGAGCTTGGTAGTAAAGGGCGTTTGGGGCGGTGGAAAGCGTGTCGGCTAGGATGTTGAAGTTCCTTTCCGCACTTTTGGCCTTATAGCCGTTAGGTTTGTGGATTCTGAAAATCTTATCTAGCCCAATAGTTTTGTTTGGCTCTTTAGTAACAAGCATTTCGTGGACTCGGTTCTTCCAATGGCAAGTTCCCCTCTTTGAGATTTCTTCTCGGAGGGGAATGAGTCCGGCGTTGTCCACATTGTACTTTAACGCTACGAGGTGAGCGTCTTTCTCAACGGCAAGGTCAATAGCTTCTTCGACAACCTTCGCCCCATCCTCGGCCATTATATCGTCAGCATCGACCCATAAACACCATTCATTTGAACACGCACCAAGAGCCGTGTTCCTTGCGGTTGCAAAATCGTCTATGTGAGGCCAATCAGTTCTTTGATTCTGGTAGTGAACGATTTTCGCACCCAGACCTTTGGCAATTTCTTCTGTTTTGTCTGGGACAAGATTCCCCCTAGCGATGCAGACAACAAGCTCCGCTGAAATGGGTTTGAAACTTTCCAAACATCTGCCAATGTATTCTTCTTCATTGCCAGCAATTAAATAGGTGGAGATAGGATATTTCAAGGGGATTTCGGAGTTGAGGATTTTAGCTCATAAGGATGTCAAAAAAGAAAAGGGGGGAGAGCTTTCGCCCTCCCCCCATTCCTATGAAACAACCAACAATTCTTTAGGCGAAGTTTGTGGTGATACGAACCGCCGCATTCGGGTCAATCACGACCTCGTCGGTGTTCATACGCACACGCAACACTTGGCTACGGCGAGATTCGTCACGATAGCTTTCAGAGACGAAACCACCAGCCGAGTCACCCGACCAGACCAAGGTGCGTCCGATTCCACCAGCGGTGAACTCACCACCAGACACTTGACCAACGATGATCTTGGTGTCCGGAACGATGAACGAACCAGAGTAGGTCTTGTTCTTGCCAGCGGTATTATAAGCCGCACGACCAACAAGGAGATTCTGAACTCCCAGAGCCGCCGCAATCTCTTGTTCAGAGAGCAAACGAGCACCAGTATTCGAGACAACTCCGAAGAACTGATTTTGGAGAAGGGTGGAGCGTCTGATTAACTCAAACACATTGGCAGACATCGCAACGCAGTTGGACTCATAGCCGTATTGGGCAAGAGCCAACTTGGCCGCCGCCACATCACGAGCCACATCGACTGTTGCAACTAACGCTTGCGTATAGGCAACTGCACGAGTCTGGTCAGCGATTGTGAAGGGAGTCGTTGCGTTCCAGAGAAGATCGGCCACCCGCTTCTCGTGGGAGAGCTTCAACTGACGAAGCAAGAACTTCGCAGTTTCGGCCTCATATGCAAAAAACCTATTCAAATCTTTTGCACTATCATCCGGTACGAGTTCCTCAAGTCCTACCTCGTTCGTTGCGTAGTTTGCAGAGGCGAAGGAACGAATCCCTCGGCTGTAGCTAGAACCACTTTCACGAGCGAGTGCATTGTTGGAGAGCAATTCTCCACCAGCTAATTGAACTTTGAGGTATGTTCCAGCCTTTGCATCAACATTCTGCAAAGGGAGCAAATTCGCTCCAATCAAACCGACATCGGCTTGAGGGGCTTCGATCAACGCTTGGTTTAGATCTGCCCGAATAGTCGTTCCACCGCTTACATATGCCATATATTTATATTCTTTCTTGGTTGGTTAAATTACTGGGTTAAGGGAACTGCAACTTCGATTACTGCATCAGCAAGAGCAGTTTCGAGAGCAACGCCAACAACGCCGAGATTAGCCGCCGCCGTGGTTACGAGGCCAGAACCAGTCGTAGCAACGAGGTTACCAGCGGTGATTCCATACTCGGAAGTTGCGAAAAAGGTTGGGTAGAACAGCTTAACTGCACCGTTGTCGCCAGCCGCCACATCGCTGATGGTAGAGCCAACGCAACGAGCAGAACCGGAAACAGCCGCACGAGCCGTGCCATCCGTATGAACCTCAACGAATCGGTAAGCCGAGATCGCTGAAGCAAAGTTAAAGGTGCGAACTGCACCACCGTCAATATTTGTAGCCATTTTATTTAATCTTTCTTTTTAGAGTTTGGTAATACCACGAGACAGAGCCTCGGTGTATTCGGTTGGGTTAGAGAGCATCACGGCTTTCATTGCCTTGAGCTTGCTTGTTCCGTAGTCGCTATGGGCGGCCACGAGAGCTTCAAAAGTTTTGGGTTCTTCCTTTTTCTGGGAAGGAACTTCGATTGAAGGAGAGGCGGGGATGGGCTTAATGCCGAACTCGGTCAGAACTTTCTTCACGACTTCGCTCATCTCCTCTTGCTTTTCCTCATCAACAGATTCGCCTTCGGCTTTTGCACCCTCGGCAACTGCCTTATCTTCTTTGGCAACAGCTTGCTCGTCTACAGGGGCTTCGGCCATCTTTTCGTTCTTGGGTTTCATCGAATCTTCAATGGCCGCTAGGCGAACCTTGATGTCCTCGATATCTTTCATATAATTGTTTTCCATATTTGTTTTGTCCTTTTTGTCAAATGGAGCTTCCTCCACGGCTTCTTTGGCTACGGCTGGGATGGTCTTGCCTCCCTGCACATAACCGAGTTTTTCCATAAACTTCACCATCTCCTCAAACAATCCGTTTGTGGCGGCTGGGCTGGAAACTAAATCAGCAGAGGCGATGCTCTGGGGGCGAATGTAATCCTTGCCTTCGATGGTTTCGGATTCGTTCACAAAGGCTAGGGAAACGCCGAACTGGTCGGGGGCTTCGGATGCCATCTCTTTGATTAGGCCGTAGTGGGGGGAGTTGCGTAGTAAGCGAAGGTCGGCCACCAGCTTGTCTCCATCGATGCGGGGATTCCTTAAAAAACCTACGACGGCCTCCAATCCAGAGCCATGATTCATCTTTGCCTTAGTGCCATTTTTAGCCTCTTGCATAAGTTTGAGGGCAGTCTCTAGGCTTGTTTTATCCACAAAAAGGTCGTGTCCTTTAGCCTCTCCCACCTCCAAAATGCTCACCCCGCCTAGCTCCATTTCCTCCATCTCCTCATCCCTGTAAGTAGAATAGGCAACCGCCGCCCTCTGAGTTTCATCTGGGAACTTGGATACTGCCTCTTCGTCACCCATAAAGCGGGATACAAAGTCTTGTTCGGATTCGTCTGCGGAAGGTAGGGGCAGGGGCATAAGGCTTTCTATATGTCAAAAGCACCTAATAAACTAGGTCTTCTTCCATAGATGGCTCGGCGACTTCTATAATTTTTGCCCCAACTTTGACCAGTTCTTGTGCTAGATTGCCGCCTAGAGAGCCGTCTGCGGGGCTGTATGATGCCAATAGGTCAGAATATATGGATTCTATTAGCTCTAAAACAGCCTTGTTTTTCGTGTTTATTGAAATCTCTCCATCATCTATGATGATTGAGATGTTTTCCCCTAAAAAAGAAATTGTAATTTTAGTCATAGAATGCCTTATTTAAGTCCTCTTGTCTTCTTGAGTAGCCTACCAGTTGCAATCCCAGACACAAGATCAAACCACTCTGGGTCGGCTTGAGCAAACTTAACTGGGTTGTGATGCAGTAATTCTAGCCCCATAGAATAAACCTCTGTGCTTGCCAATGACTTGGAGCTTGCCCCAACAGTTGTCTCTCGATATACCTTTCCGGCATAATAAGCGGCTTTTTTTGATTCTCTTTCTGGAAATACAGCCTTAAAAGATTTTTCAAAATCGTCTGGCGATCCTTGCTCACTCTTTCCAAACCCATACCCCCTAAAAACCCTTTGGAATCTTTCAATCTTTTCTCCTTTAGTTCTTTTTTTAAGGAAGTCAGAACACAAGTCGTGTGCCTCTGGGCTTCCGTTTTCAACTTGATGTCCGTATTCGTGAAGTATTGTCTTTAAGGTTGTATTTTTATTAATTACTATTCCATTTAATGCCCCAGCTCTCGTCCCATCAATAAATTCTATTGTTTGTCCATCTGAATATTCTCTGCTTGTTCCTGAATATTTTATTGGTTTTGAAAGCGATTCGGAGTGTATGCTGGGATTGAAGATTGATCTTAAAACATCTTGTCCTTTTTCTCTTGTTTTTGTTGCAAGATCGCCCTTGCTTTCTCTTATTGATCTTTTGTCTGTTGCTATTGCCACTTGTTGTTTTTGTTTTAATTCTTCTGTGGCCTTGCTTAATTGTTCTGGGGTAAATCCGTCTTGTTTGTTTATATCTAGCATATCCTTGCGAATGGCATTAAGCCCAATTTCCCTAACTTTTTGCCTTGCCTCTTGCATAAGTTTTTCTGGCCTTTGCAATTCCTCTTTTAAGGCTTGTCTTTTATTAAACTCTTGCTCTAGCTGTGACTTGGCCTCGGCATAACTTTTGGCATCTACACCGGGCTTGTCTCGTGTTTCGACTAGATTTGAAATTTTAAGTTGAGTTTCCTTTAGATTTTGTTGTATTTCTTGGTATTTGCTTTCTGCGGATACTAATTCTTTCTGTGCATTTGCTGTCTCTTTAATTATATTTTCTCTAATCGAATCAAATTCTTTTTGATTTTCTTTAATAACTGGGTCTAGCGATGCTCTCTCTTTGCTGTCATATGCCTTGGTCGCATTTGGGAATTTAGATTTTATGGTTGGCTTTTCTTCTGTTGGCTTTTTTGTTCCAGCAGGGAGTGGCGGGGGCGGTGGTGGCAGGGGTGGCTTTGGTGCTGGTGGTTTTGGAGGAAGTGGTTTCTTGCCTTTGCCGTCTTGTTGGGTTGGCCTTTTATAATCTTTGGGGAATTTCCCTCCGGGTCTGGTTGGAGTATAGCCTCCCTTGAGTGGTGGTCTCCCATAGCCAACAGCACACTTATTATCTGGCCCGAAAGTACCGCCATCATCTTGTCCACAATCCCTGCCTGCAACGAACTCGGTTTTCTCGCTACATATTTCCTCTAACAAATCGCCGTCTGCTTGGCGGTAGGAGTCTTTGACTTCACCGCCACCAGCCATCTTGAGAAACTTATTCACCCTAGCCATCGCCCAAGCGTTGCGTGAGTTGGGTTTCCCACCGGTAATCGTTGGCCTAAAGCTGGTAGAGAACGCACCCGCCCCCCTGCGAAAAACTTTCTTCAATGCCCCAATGGTGGGGGCTTTTCTTGCGGGGTGCTTGTCCTTGAACTCGGCGATCTTGTTCTTGAGGGCTTCTTCGTTCTGCTCTGAAATCTCAATGTCCCCTGCTTTGCTTCTTGTGGATGCCGTGCCTTCGGGGTTTTCTTTCGAGCCTTTGATTCTTTCTTTAGGAGGGGCTGGGGTTTGGGAGACTGGTCGGGCTAGTTCTTCTTTCTTATCGGTAATCGGCCCACCAACAATCCAAGCGTCACAAGTCCTTTTGGCCGCACACTTAAAGTCAAAAATCTCGCAATATCCTAGATCGCCAGCCACCGCAACCTCATCAGCATCAATCCCTATCCCGCCTTTTATGCAATTTAGAAGTTTGCTGGTTTGGTTGAAAGCCGCACAATTTCCGCAAAGCATTTTCTTTGCCGTGGATACATCGCCTTGGAACTCGTCTGCCTTGGCTTTCCAGTAGTCCTCGTTGGGTTCGTTAGGATTGGCTGGGCCGTAGTTTGCATCGTCCACGGCTGTCTGCCTATTGGCTAGATTTGTTTTGATGTCTTGAGTGGGCAGGGGGCAAGTCTCTGGTTCTGCTAGTTCTTTCTTGTCCCTAGATTCCATCTGTCCAACTACTTTCCTAGCCCAAGAATATCCAGCATCCCCACCCCATCCATTCCACGCTTGCCAGCCCTTTCCTTGCTCCGCAAAGGTCGAGCCTTTCTTGTCCACTTCGTGCCTATCGAAAAAGGCTTTCATTCTTTTGATGGTGTCGGGAGACATCTTAACCCCATTGATTAAATCTCTCGCCCTAGCAAGGCCAACAGGGGTCATTCCCCTTTGGCTGGGTGGTTTTGTCTCCCGCACATCTAAGGCTCTTTTAGCGGCATCCCTAGCTCCTTCTGGGGGTGTAAAATCAATCCCATCGTATTTTGCTAACTCAATCCCGCCCATCATCCCCTCAATCAGCATCTTAATAGAAGCTGGGTCGAGGCTTTCTAAAATCTCTAAACTACTTTTTTTTTGTGAGGTTGCCGTGGGGGCGGTCGGGGGCATAGTAGGTTCTGGGGCTGGGGGTGTTGAGCCTCCCGAAGAATCCCCTTCTTGGTCTTTTGCGATCTGCTGTTTCTCTTCTTTGGTCGTGGGGATAGTTGTCCCAATGTTGACTCCCGCCACGATTGCCCTTGCTTGGTCTGGGCTGATGGTCGGGAAGGCGGCGGTGATGATAGATACTGCACCCTCCTTGGAAACTGCACCCATCGCCACGGCATTGATAACATTGATAAGGGAGGCAACTTGCGCTCCATTGAGTGAAGCACCACCGAGCATATCCTCGTCCGAAGGTTGTCCAGCGGGTGTCTGTTCGCCTTCTGTTGGGGTCGCTTGTGCTTTTTGTGAATCTCTGGTCAATCCCTCTGCGGCAATGTCGGAAATCGTGTCTGCCGACACTTCGTACTCTCCAGCCAAATCCTTCACTAGCTTGGCCTCAATCGCCCTTTGTCGCATAGCACTCTCAAAATCTTGGCCTCTCTCTGCGTAAATATCGGCGGCAGTTCTGAGGCCGGTCTTGAACTCGGAGATGGCCGAGGCAGATTCTCTCCCTAAATCAATAGATACATTCGCCCCAAAGTTAAAGATGCCCTTCGTCGTTCTTGTTCCAACATTGTTCTCAATCAATCCCCTTGCCACCCCATCGGCAATCACGATGTTCTTAATGGGTCGAAGAACTTTATCATCTAGGAGCTTCTGGTATCTGCGGAAGGTTCGCCCTGCTTGTTGCATCTCAAGGCGAGCAGTCGGGCCACTCATAGCGGAAGGGTCAACGGCGAAGCTGTAAGGGATGCCAAGGCCAAGGCAGATATTGCGGAGGAGAATCTTGTGGAACTCTGCGAACGCACCAGAGGGACGGCTCGGCCCATCGGGAAACACGATGTCCTCACCCGGCTCTAGGTAGGAGATTTTGCCAGACTCAATCGCTTCTAGCTTGATAGTATCACCATTAACATTCTCATCGTTTGTGAGCGTGGAGAGATCAGAGGCATTGTTGTTATTCCTGCGAACAACTGCGGATTGAGAAGAGGCAACTCGTGCCGCCATCTTCTCAAAGTTCACGATATCGTAAATGTCTGTGCAATCATTTATGGCCGTATGGAAAGCGGAGATTCCTCGGTACTGGTCGATGCGGAGCGGGTCGAATAGGTGAAAGGCTTGGCTTGCGGGGATTGTTGCTTGGTAGGTGTAGAAGTCCCCGATGCTTCGGTTGTAAATATCGTAGGCACTCGGCGCACCAGTATCCCGATCAATATGGATTCCACCGATCAAATCTAGGCTTGTATAAACCTTAAATGGGTCGCCTACTCTATCTGCCTCGATGCCCTGAATCTTTAAGTTGCCATCCTTATCGCGAACCAAAACGAAAAGGAAGTCACCATCCCGGAGCATACTCATCATTGCGACCTGCATAAGGGTTGAGCCGGTGTGCCTTGTGGAGATGTCGCACTTGTCCCACCACTCTGCCCAATATGCCTCAACCTCTGTATTGACCTCGGGGTTTTCTGTTCGGGCTTGGTAGGAAATGTTTGCGGCGGTGTGGCTGGCGAACTTCATAAGGATGGAGCGAACAAGGCCGACATTCTCTGCCAAGTCCCTCGCCCTTTTCATCAGCTCCACTCGGTCATAGTTAGAACGATAATCTTCCGCACCAGAAAGCGAACTCGGCCCCTTGCGTTCCCTTGTATATTTGACCGCATCGTAAGAGAAGTTGACGAGCTTTTGCCGTGCAATCATACGATTAACTGCCCCCTGCGGGTTCAGAAAGGCAACAGCTTTATCGATTAAGTTTAGCTGGGCTTTTTTCACGAGAAGTTGGCGTAGGTCGTGCGGATACGAGTGCCGTTGGCAGACTGGATGGCAAGGGTTAGCTCTGCGATAGTATCACGAACTTCCCCAAGATTCGCCCTAGAAAAAGAGCGTCCCGCTATCGAATAGCTAGACCCAGCCACCGCAATCGCCTCAAGACAAGTCACATACTTATCACGCAGAGAAGTTAGGGTGGCAAGGGGTAGCCCAATGAAATCACCCTTCGCCATTCTCAACCTCCTCTGTCAAACTTGCGGGGGAAACTTTGAGCCTTCCGTGGAGTGCCGCCCCCACGATATTCATGCACTCACAATCCATTAAATGATTGTGCTTCCCGACTTGCTTCCATACAAGTCTTTCCCTGCCAGTCATAGGATTTTTCACTCTTACCTTCACCTCTGCTTCGATATGCACCTTCCAAACATCCGGCGTATCTAGGGCGATGAATCCCTCCTCTTTGAGAAGCTGGGAGAGTATGTCTTTGATGGATGGGTTCGACCATCTCCAAATCGGGCAGAGCTTCCACTTCCACCCCGCCCTTGATTGAACTGCCTTACCAGAGAAGGGGTCGCCATTTGCGATTCGAGCGTATGGCCTTTGCACCTTCTGCTCATTGACGATCTCGGAGAAGCTGGTCTTGTCCGAGCCAACCAACGCCACCCAGCCGTTCTTGCAACAATTCAAATATACATCTCTGGTTTGATCGCCCGAATCAATTAAGACACATTTATCCTCAACACCAAACTCGTCTTGTTTTGCCTTTATGTCGCCCCAAGTTTCTAGCCTACCCGCCCACACAAGCCTTGGTTTGCCCTCTAAATCCCAAGCCCTCACAACGCACCAAGCGTGGAAGCCCCCAGCCTCTTGAATGTCGCAACTCATAATCAGCTTATCGCCCATCCGAACCTCGCCCATCTTGTAAGCACCGGGAACGATCTGCATCTTTTCTGATTCGTGTTCCATCCAAGGCTCGGCAAGAACTCGGTTCACGAAATCTTGCAGGCCGATAATCCCGCTGTGCTTATCTTGTAGGAACTTGACCGCCAAGCTCCCGAAGCTAACCCACGGAGCGTATAGGCCGTTGAGGTGATACGAGCGTCTGGCTGGTTCGCCCTTGGGATTGGTTGCCCTCCACTCCCCTTCTCTGAGCATCTTGGTTTTTTGGCCGTCCTGAATCTTGCCCTTGCATCCCTCGCATTCGTAGTAGGTCGAGGATTTCACTAGGGCATAATCATAAACGCCATCTTCTATCTTGGCGGCCTCGTCCCACTTCACTTGTCCCCAGATTAGTTTTTGTTTTAATCCACAATGGGGGCAAGGCACAAAATAGAAACGCATATCGCCCTTCTGCCATTCAGCCCAAATTATTGAGTCGGCAGTTGTCGGGGTGCTAGTTGCTATGATTAAATGATTGGGGTAGGTGCTGACTCGTGCTTCCGCTAACTGCACCGGATTGGCCTCCCTCCCCGACCCTGCTTGCTCTGGAAACTTGTCCACCTCATCCATACAGAGCAAAGCAATCGAGCGACTAGAAAGAGCCGAGGCACTTGTTCCCGCCCACCAGACTGAGCATCGCTTAAAATGTTGCTCTAGGATTTTGATTCGGTCTGTATTTTCTGGCCGTTCTTTGGCTAGGGCTGGGCAATCGTCCACCATCGGAAGCCAGCGGGTTTCTGTAAATGATCGGGCTAGATGTTCCGAGGGCATCACCCACAAGACCGGGCAAGGCCGCTCTGCTACTCGGTAGGCTAGGCCAGCGAGAATCGTTGTAGTCTTTGAGGTCTGCGCCCCCCATACCAACACCACCCTCCGAATTGAATCATCACCAAAAGCCCCTAGGGGTTCACGAACATAGGGCGTGAGTGTTGTCGAATATGCTCCGGGTATGTTCGTTACCCTTGCCGAGAGCGTAAGGTTTTTCTCTGCCCATTCTGGAATTGATAGTTGCTCTCTTGGCTCAAAGAAACTACGGCTGAACGCCCCGATGTTCATCTCTTAACCAGATAATCTTTTGCATACGCCCACGCTGGGTTCATATGGATTTTGTGATGGCACTCAAAGCAAACCGCCAAGAAAAACTCAACCTCATTAAGCCTATCCCCGAACCTCCCTCGCCTATGGTGAACTTGGCTCGCCATCTTGTTTTGGCAAACTTGGCAGACTGGTGTGTTGCCTAGAAACTTCTCTCGCACATCAGAATAGACCTCGTTTTGCTTTCGTCTCTTGGCAGACACTCGGAGTAGTTTCCCCCCTCGCTTGAGTGGGGTTTTGCGTTTGAGGGGCGAGCGTTTCATTCGTCAAAGAACGGCAGAATCAATCCTAGCAAGCCGAGGGTGGCGATGATGACGAGGAAACATTCATTCACTTGTTTATCCACTTCCCGATGCACTCAAATAAAGTGGCGAGTAGATAGGCCAGAATAATGCAAGTCCAGAATGCCACATTGAGTAGCACGATTCCAAGCACTATTCCGACACCTATTTTTAGCCCTAGTATCATTTAAACGCCCCCTCTGCTTTCTGGATGGTAACGAAGATTTGATTGATTCCGTCTTGGATGGCTTGCTTGGCGCACTCTGGGTCTGATGGGTTTGCTCTGGCCGCTAGGCTCGAAGGAAGGGCATCCAGAAGCGATCTGATTGCTCCGTGCCACTTCGTTATCCATTCCTGCACTTCCCCCATCCGAACTGTGACTCGGCTCACTTCTTCCCATCGAGCGTGTTCCATTTCGGCTTCTGCGACTCGCTTTTTTGCTTCGCCCCATCCTTGCACCGCCGCCCTCATAGCGACTGGGTTTTTTTCGTTGGCCGCCCTCTGAACTAACGAGTAGGCAACTAACTCGGCTCTCCTCGCCCGATGTAATCGTCCAAGCGGATTTCCCAATTTGATCGACTCGGCATCCGAGTTCTCTGATGTCTCTGATAAGTTCGCTGATGCTGACAAGATCGGCCTCGCCCTGCTTGGCTTCTTTTGATTGGCTATTTTCCAACGCTCTGCATCGACTACGCTCGTAAGGGGCATACCCGCTTTTACTAACTGGGAGATTGCCCCCCTTGTTAGCCCCCACTTCTCGCATAGCTCTTTTTGTCTTATCATTTCTCACAAGGGCTTCCCACACGCCAAGCATTTCTCGCCCTCTCCACCCTTCTCATCTTCTGGGCTAGTGGCCTCCATCATCTTTCCAATCTCATCCAAGCTGAACCCGGTAATATCTATGTCGATCTCCCCTGCGTCCAGTTCCTCTAGGATGTCTTTGAGTTGGGGCATATCAAATTCGCCACTCAATTTATTAAGAGCTAGGTTCGCCGCCTTCTCTTTTGCCTCATCCAACCAGACCGCCCATACCTCGATTTCATCTTTGCCGAGGGCTTGATAGCATTTCAGCCGCTGATGGCCTCCGACTATGTTCCCGGTCTTGGCGTTCCAAGTTATCGGCTGAAGATTCCCAAGTTCGCTCAAAGATTTTGTGAGCCTACCCAAAGCATCAGAAGTAATTTTTCTGGGATTGTATTTTGCGGGAGAAAGTTCGCTGATTCTTTTTGTTAGAAGTTGTGGGTATTTCATATAAGAATCATTTCGACTTTCATTCTTTCAAGGGCTTCAGATAGGTAGCTTGGGATAATAATGTCGTTTGGCATTATTGCCGAAACCCTATACCCCGCCATTATATAAATGAAAATTTGCCCTATCATTCTTTGAGATGTTCCGGGATCACACCTTTGCTTGCATTCGTATATATGGTTATCTTCTTTTACAAAAAAATCCGCCCTTAGTCCCGATCTCCCCTGCCCAATTTGGTTTGTTTTCCATGTTTCCTTTTCCTCGACAACGCCCTTGCCGATGTTTGCCGCAACAACATATTGGCGAGCATCGGGCATCATTTTCTTTTCCGATGTGTATTTTTTAGACAAGACCCCAATATTCTTTTTGCGGGGGTATTTCAAATTGCAATTCATTTTATTCCGCAAAATTTTATACGCTTTTGTTTTATATACCCAATTCCATGCGGTTGATTTGTTTAGGCCGAGTTGATTTGCCGTGATCTCAATCGGTATCCCAGCCCTTAATGATTTGATCAGAATGGCGGTATTTTTTCGTGCTTCTATATACTTTGCCTTTCGCATTTCCATCGTTTTCTTAATGCGATGTTCTTTTTGTAGCTCCATCTGTTCTGCCGATAGGCCAAGTGATATCTTTCTTTTTTGCTCTCTCCATTTAAGGGCATCATAGCTTTTTGTTTTTTTGAGCCATCGTAAGGCTATTTCTGGACAAGCCCCGCATCTTTCTATTGATTCAAACAAAGAAGAACCAACCCTAATTGCCCTAATAACTTTGGCCGTTATAGTTCTTGCCTCTGATCCCCTTTTGAATATTTGCCCAACCATCCTTTTTCTTTCCTTAATCCGGAATGCGTTGCCCCATCTTTTTGTCTGATATGGAAAAGTTTCAATGTTGTTGCGCTTAAAGATTCTATGAAGTGTCGTTTTGGGAATAAGCGTTTGATTGTGAATTTTTCTCATACCTAGCCCAGTTGCCCGAAGCTCTAAAACTTTGGCCTCATCATAAATTGTGCGACCAAATTTATTCTTATTAATTTTTAGAGATTCTGTTTGCATAAGTGTGTTGAGATAAAGGTTTTAGACTAAACTCGTACAAAAAGTTTGCGGTCGGAACCTGTTTTGGAGGGATTGGGCAGATAGGAATCTGTTAACTTGTTGACACCACGCACTAATGACCCTATCTTGCGTAAGTACCCTATACTCAACGACCCTGCTTGCGTAAGTCGCACTTGTGCCTTGTGTAGAATCTTGCGTAAGTCGCATATCCCTTTTGTCATAGCTCCCCCCCTGCCTCTTTGAACGCCTCGACTATCGGCCTTGCCTCCTCAACGAATTGGGTGCGCTGGGCGGGTGTCCATTGGGTAGGGCTCTTGCGTGCTAGCCATTGGCGAGCCTTGATTATGTAGGAGTGCCAAGCCTGCTCGGCCTTGGGGTTGGAGGTCTCGATAGGGTCTGGTAGTAGCCCAGTCCATAGTGCTAACTGCTTGAGGCCACCGGGTGTGGGGGCTTGGAGGGATGGCCTTGCCTTGGCTACACGCTCATATCGCCTTGCCTGCTCACCGTTTATTTGGGCTATGTCTTGGATGGCTTCGAGGTCTAGCCCCTCTGTCCGTGCCGACAGGAGGATGTCGCCTGCGTCTGCGGCTAGTCCGATGGCCTGCCCCATCTGTTCAATGGCTGTTTCCTTGGCCTTTTCTAGTGCCTTGACTGTGCGTTGTAGCTCCATTCCTATTTGCTTTTCGCTCATTTTGGGATGTCCTTTTTGGGTTATGCCGTGGCCTCAACGAGTTCCTCATTTTCGACTTCGGCGGGTGGTTCGATCTCTCGAAATCTGTCGGCGTGAAAGCCTCGCTCTGGGTGGGGCGGCGTGGTCGAGCATGGGTTCTTTAGCCCCTCAAGGTAGACCACAACCTCGCCCTCTTGGCCGTTCAGCCCTACCCCTACCCCCATCCCCCTTACCACATAGACCTTGTCTTTGATTGGTAGGTGGTTGTAGAAAAGGATGATCTCTGTGGGGAATCGGTCGTCCACACATATCACTTTCGAGCCTGCCCTCACCGTTTTTTTCCTCGTGGTTTTATGCCTTTTGCCCACGCTTCCGAGTTCCATTTGGGGCATTCTTCCCGCCTCTTTTTATGCACCCTCAAGGCTCGCTCCTTGTAAATCTGCCTCACCCTTTCGCTCCTCTGGATGCGTAGCACCAGCCCAGTCCGTTGTGATAGCTCCGTAAGGCGTGCCGAGATGGCCGCTCTGGTATAGGGCTTTCCGGTGCTTGGGTTGATGTAACGCTTTGCGATGGAGGTCAGCGAGTCGGGGCTTCGGTTCGTGGCTAGGGCTAGCAAGGATTCGTCCAAGGTATCGTCCCGCCGGTGCCTCAACATTTGGCTGTCGCCCTCGTGCTTTATGGTCTGCTCCACCACCTCAGCCGTGAGCTTGGCTAGCTGGTCTAGGTCGATGCTAGGGTTCATCGCTTGCATTTTTGCGAGCCGTTCCTTTACCCGATCTTGGAGCGTGTCGATATGCTCTGCCATATCGGGCGTATAACTAGCCAAGATTGAATCCGCTGGGTCTTGGCCGAGGTGGTTCATTTACTGGATTTCCACTACTGCCGTCCGTCCCACCCTTGCCT